>TARA_R110002073_G_scaffold126509_3_pt1 | contig 31239 bp, 37 predicted proteins | sample TARA_R110002073 | Tara Oceans TARA_R110002073 (sample SAMEA4397174) | marine metagenome | biome: Polar Biome; feature: [DCM] deep chlorophyll maximum layer (ENVO:01000326); material: water (ENVO:00002006), including particulate matter (ENVO:01000060) such as... | depth 40 m | reverse complement strand
GTAATTGCAGCCTCGCCCGGTGGCTTACTTTACATCGGTCAAAGTGATTTCGCCGTCGACTTCGTGGGCGATAAACTCAATGGTGTCGCCTTCCGATAGCGTGTCTATCGTCGCTTCGTCGGCTTTAAACACCATGGTCATCCCCGGCATGTCCAGGTTGACGACCAGACCGTGACTGATAGTTACCTCACCGGCTTTTCTGTCAATTCTTTTGACTTTCCCGCGAGTGAATACCTCAGCCTCAGTAGTGAGCTACTTGCCTACTGATACCTCGCGATGCATGCCGGATTCATAGTGACCCGGTATCAAACAAGCGGCTTCGTATGTCCCATCGTTGGTAAAAGTCCAGACGACTTCAGCTGAAGCACCTGCATCGAGAAGAAGCCTGTTTGGATCGGAATGCTTCATATCCATTCCGGCCATTTCCATCATTTCTTCTTTATGCTCTGCATTGCGTTCTACTGTATCAAGAACGAATTCATGCTCGAGCTCGCCTTTGTTGGCAACTTTGAACCGAACTGTTTCACCTTTTTTAAAGCTCAGGTCTTCGCTTTCGATCAGCATTTGGCCTTCGTCATTTTCCAGCAAAGTCACGTCGATTGTCCGGTCTACCTTAGACGCGTCGCCGGGCATACCGACCATCATTGCCGCATGGTCGTCCATTTTCATATCGCCATGGCCGGCTTCGTGTTTACCTGCCGCAAACGCTGGAGCAGCCAGAGAGATTGTCAGAGCGGTTGTCAAAAGAAGGTTTTTCATCAGTTTTTCCTGTAAGGTTTGTGTGAGTTTTCAAAAGGCCTCTCAGCCTTTCAAATGTGGTTGGAGATAGTCAATAGCATCGGGACCGTTATCAGCGGAAAGGCTTACAACTTCGCCGGTCCATTCATCTGCCATCTTGCCCGATGGGTTATTATGCCTATCGGAACCGGTGCAAATTTTCCTCGTCATATCACCGAGGTATTTTGCAACCGTGAACATGCTTCCCGGCAAACCCGGAGCGAATGAACCCGAATCCATATTTAATGGTGAGGTATCATCAGCGTTAAGCATGAACTTCTTCGCGATGCTTCCAACAATCGGTACGTCCGGGGACGTATGTTCTGTGTGGAAACTTCGTGTTGGTTGAATGCCTTGTAGCTTGTCGGCCCGATGATAATACGTCAACGCGACGCCGTGCGCGGACCGGATCCCGGCTATCAAAAGCAAGGAGGCGGCGACGACGGCCGTATGGACAACAGGGTCAGCAACCCAGAGATCAATGAAATTTTTCACAAAACCAACCTGATCGACAAGCTTCAGTTTCACGCAGTTCGCGTGTAACGTACGGGCCTCTCACGGGCCTCGAGTCAGATCGAAAGTTGGGGAGGTCGCAGGAATCCTGAAGGATCAATCAATGCGGTTTGCGCATGAAGGGTCAAACGGTTCTCGCGGATGTTCTCGTTAACAAACGGATGCCCGGTTTCGTTTAACACAATCGACATGCAAAGTGCATCGCAACACAATGCGAAGGCGTCAGCCTTGTCCTGCGATGAAGCTGCCGCGCTGCTGCTAACGTCGCCGCTACCGGACTGCAATATGGCTTGGTCCGCGTTATCGGCTCCTGCTGATGTGACAGCATGGTCATCATGCCCGATCGACGATGCATGAGCTTCGGATGTAGGGGAGAGTGCCAATGCCATGATAAGTGCCAAGCACGAAAGTGCTTTAACGCAAGCGGATATGGCATAGTTCAACTTCATTCCAAATACTTGGTCGACCATAAACCGTCTGTCAATCCTTCCTGCGGGGGAAAGATGCCCACTTTCTCGTGAGGATATCGACACATAAGTCTGATTTGAAAATACTTTGTTTTGGTTGGCAATCGTCGCCAACCTTGCGGTACTGAAATGCCGATCCGGATGTTGCCAACGTTTTTTCAGCACAGAGAGCAGGTACACGGGCCATCACTGTCGAGAATAAGCTTTGGCGAGCCTTGCCAAATGTTGAATAAAGCGATGTTTATCTGGCGATAATCAAGTTTTTCGGTAATTGTCGGGAAATGTGTCTCGGCTGTGCTAAACTTACTGCGACACAACATTGAAAGGAATGGAAGAGATGAAGATAAGTCTGTGGCTGATAGGGTCCACCGTTACGCTTTTGGGGGCCTGCGCTCAGCCTGTGGCCCCTCCTCCCGTGGTCGAAAACGGCTTCATGACAGAACTGCCTGCGAGTGTGCTTGCGATTGCCGCCCCGTATCAAAATCTTAATGCTGTCAAGCTTCAGCCGTCTGACGGGTGTTTCGTCTACCAGCATGTAGGGCCAGTTGAAACGACGTTCCTGCCGCTGAGATCCAAAAACGGCAACCCGATCTGCACAAGACAGCCGGGTGTGCCAGCGGCCGGTTAATCCGACCGAAACGGGCGAGAGCCCTTCGAAATCTATCGCCAGAGGCCCGGCTCAGCTTTGCGCAGTGATCCGGTCTTCTGGCGGATACAGAAACGCTGTCGAACCGGTTTCTACATGATCATAAAGACCATTGATGTGGGGCATTACCATCCGGACGCAACCAGAGCTGGCACGCCCGCCCACTGACTCCGGGTTCGGCGTCCCATGGATGCGCAGATACGTGTCACGGTTACCTTCGAAAAGATAGAATGCGCGCGACCCGAGCGGATTCGTTGGGCCCGCATCCATACCGTCGGCAAACTGTTCATACACTTCCGGCTCGCGCTTGATCATCGAAGGCGTGGGCGTCCAAGTAGGCCAGTGCGTTTTTCGACGAATGGTGTATGTACCCGGTTCGTACAGGTTGCCGCGTGCAATCGCCACGCCGTACCGCATTGCAGTACCGTTGTCTCTGATATGGTAGAGATACCGTGCTACGGCATCGACATGGATGTCGCCGGGCGTCAGGCTGGGGTTTGCTTCGACCAACTGCGGCAGAAATCTAGGGTGGAAGCCCCAGGGGTTGGACGTTGCCGGGTCATAGTTGGCTGGCGTGACCTGTGCATCCCATATCTCCCACATCGATTTGTCGGAAGTGGCAGCAGCCCAGGAAGCTTGAGGAATCGGCGCGGAAAACAGCGCGACGGATGAAAGAACGAAATGACGCCTGGTTAGCATGGCAACGTAAACTCCTGACTAGTGCAATAGTACCTATATGTTAGCGATCCTGTCCGAAACAAAGCATATCCCTTCACATATTCGTGCGACGTTTTGGCGAAATTCATTTCCATCTCGTTAAACGCCGTGGTGTTAGCCTTGAGTCTCCAAGCCGGTCAGCTAGATCATCATCACCGGATCTTGTCGGTTGCAAATTATCTAGATTTCCCGCTGCGACGGCCAAAAGGCCAATGCCGCATTCTCTATCATACTTACGCAACGCGCCCGAACATAATCGGTTCCAATTACCCTGCATGCAACAGGAGTTCGGTACGCACTAACTTGGCGCGCGTACCGAATTTTTTGCGATTATCAGAACTTCCAGCGTGTTCCCAGCAGCACCGAAGAAGCATTCAGATAGCTCGTGGCAGTCGTATCGGTGTACTCGTACTTGCGAACGATAAGATAGGTTTCCAAACGCGCGTCGTCGAATTTTTGAACGATGCCTGCTCCGACACTTTTCGATGACGATCCGTTTGTCACGAAATCGCTACCCTTGTAGTAGTCGACAGCAAAGGACGTCTTGCCCACTGAAAACAAATCGGCGGTATAGCCCAGCTTGATCAACCCATATTGCCCGTCATTCTTCCGGCTACCGGCGGCAAGGGTGACGTTCACGCCTGACGGATGCAGAGCGCTGATCGAACCGAACGTATCATCACGGTCTGATCCATTCCGCGTTCTGCGCGAAAAACCCAACGACGCGGCAATCTTTGTCCCGGCGATCTCGTTCTTATAGCGCACGGCAGCATCAGCATAAATATCATTGCTGTTGGTCGACAGGATGTCTTTGCCGTAGGCTGCGGAGAACGTGAAGTTGTTGAAGCTAGGTGTATCGTACCGGATACGGCCGCGGCGCGACGCATCAAAGCTGGTGAACGTGTGGTCGATTTCGATCCCGGAAAGGGCACCGGCGGAAGTCCGGAACTGGTAGTTCCCGGCTACTGTATCAAGCCCGTTATACATCGCCATTTTGGTACCCGACAGATCCGACTGCGCGACGCCATCAGTTGCCATGCTACCCTGACCAAAAGTAAAGGTGCCCGCGCTCTCGGTTTTCCAGCTGACTTCCAGCTTGCGGACAAAGGTCCGGCGCCAGTCCAGAAACTTTGGATCGCCAGCTTGGCCATAGTTGGACGACTGACCAAACCCAAGTGCGGTCAAAAAGTCGAACTGTAGAACCGACGAACCGTAATCCTGCGTCACTGTCAGACCGGCACGCGTGTTGGATACTTCGTTGTCAACCAAATCCCCGTAAGACGCCACACCGTCATCAAATGAAAGGTAAGCGGGGCTAAGCTGACCATAGAGTTTCACGGAGCCGCCCGTATCGTTGGAGTATTTCAGTTCAGCCAGGGCCGGCATTGCGCTCAGCGCGAGCAAAGCGGTGATGGAGCTCAGTAGGTGTCTAGGCAGCATTAGTAGTTTTCCTTCAGATTCGGTTTTCGGAATTTTTTCCTACCGGTCGCCTACCCGTGGTTTGCGACAGTTTTGTGAAACCACGGATAGAAAAAGAAATTCGCGAACTATCCAGAAAAAACGGGATTTTCCGACACAGTTGTTCGGGATGTTCTGTTTTCTCAGATAGACGGCATTACGTTGATTTCAGGAAGGTATCATCGTGCCCTCCGGCAATGGTCAACCGATCGAGGCAAGAAAAGGAAAGGTTCCCAACAGCCAATACGCAAGTCGTGACAATTGGCCCGTCATGATTGCCAGCCCCATAAGAACCATAGCTATCCCTGCCCCCTTATACAGCCAGCGCCCGGCCTTGCCGATCTCGCGAACGCGCGATGCAATGGCATCGGTAAACAGCGCAGCCAGTAGAAACGGCACGCCCAGACCGGCAGAATAGATCGCCAGCAACCAGATACCGTCAGTCATTCCCCCCGAGGTTGAGCTAAGCGTCAAAATCGCGCCAAGGATGGGTCCGATACACGGGGTCCATCCGAATGCGAAAGCAAGACCCAGGACATATGCCCCCAAAGGGCGACCTCCCGGAATGTTCAGATCAGGTCGTGTGTCGCGGGTAAGCGCGGGGATACGGAAAACGCCCAGCATGACGAGCCCGAACAAGATTATGATTGCGCCGCCCAGATAGTTCAGTTCAGTCCGCCACGTCAGCAAAAGCGTACCAAGCGCACTGGCACTGGCACCCAACGCAATGAAGACCGTCGAGAACCCCAATACAAAGCAGGTGCTTAACCCCAATGCCCCGGCGCGGGCGCGCAATCCGACGTTGCGCGTGGTACGCAGCCCGGGCTGTCCGGCAATATACGAGACATACCCCGGCACCAGCGGCAGCACACAAGGTGAAAGAAAGGAAATAGCGCCAGCCAGAAAAGCCGCCAAAATACCTATGCCCGATAAATCCATTGCTAGACCTCTTTTGTTTTATACGGAATTGCGGCCCACCAAAACGCGGCGAGTGGAATAACTATCCATTGCAGCAGCGGCGTCAGGCCGGCGTCCAAGATCGGCACGATAGGCATGAGGTCTGAATAAGCCCAAGCTTCACGTATCACGATATTCAACCATTCACTGAAAATCGTGTACCCAAGACCGATACTGACCGCAAGTAACTGAACCAGGTGGCGCGACCGCACATTGTAAGGCCAGCCCTGGCCCGCAAGCATCAACGCAAGCATCAACGCGCTCATTGCGATCAGGATATCACCACCAGTGCAATGGAAAGCAGCAAAGATAATTTCGCTCCATGTGCCCTCGGTCCAGATCGTGTACAGAGGCATATGAGCAAATTCCCAAATCAGATTGGCGGGAATGATAACAGCGAAGTAACGTCGCAGCGCCCCCAGGGAAAGTTGGGCGTCAGTGCGCATCAATTCGCTAGCTTTCATAGCAGTCATCGAAAGGCACCGGTCAGCCAGTCAAACCATCCGCGTTCACGCTGACGGTGTTGCGCATTGTTGATAAGCTCACTGACGTACAAGACAAGATTGACGTTCTTGAAATTCATTCCGTGAAACTTTCCGGCAAAACGTCCTCCGATATCAATCACATGGGTAACTGCCGCATGCATCATCATGTCGGTATCTTCGGTCATTGTGAATTCCAGCCCGTATTCCCGGGCAAGACGCCGCGTCGCATCCTCAGACTGTCCCGCCGCGGTCGTCAGAAACACCCAGTTCTGGGTATCAAGCCCATGTACTTCGGGGTAGGCCTGCAAAATTTCAGAGGTGTCGTTGGCCGGGTCGGTAGTGATCGCAATAAACTGCACCATGTCCTTCATGGGGCCTTCGTTAATCGCGCTTTGGATCTCCGAAATCTTTTGCGAGTGAAGTGGGCAGACGTCATTACATCCCGCATAGATGAAATACAGCACGACGATCTTGTCGTTATAGTCCGAAAGACGCACCAGTTTACCCTGCGCATCCTGCAATTCAAAGGCAGGTGCCGAAGGTTCATCGATACGCTGAAAGTAGTCCTCCATCTCCATCATGCGCGCGTCAAGGTTTTCGCCGGGATGGTTAGCAAAAGCGGGGGTAGCAGCAAGTGCGGCCAGAGCCGCCAAAGCGGAACGCCGTGTCAGGTTAGTCAATATACCGTGTCCTTCAACAAAGTGCCCCTGCCGACCGGGTAGCCGGCAGGAACATGGTCGCGTTCAACCGTCGGATTTTTCCGACTTCATGTTTCCGCTTTCCATCATCTTGTTCATGTTCGCCATCATTTTGGTGCATTCGGCCATCATCGGCTTCATTTCCGACATCATCGACATCATGCCCATCATGTCGCCGTTCATGGTGCCGTCTTTCATCATGCTGCCGTCCATCTTGCCGTCTTTCATGGTTCCGTCGCTTTGGGTCATCTTGCTATGATCCATCGCGGGCTTTTCTTCGGCATTTACGGCGAAGCCGCCGGTCGCGAATGCGGTGGCAACTGCGATTAGTCCAAGTGTCTTTTTCATCGGGTCACTCCTTGCGTTAATATACGTTGGTTTGAAAGGTTATTCACTTGATGAGGTGTGGGTCGATTTTCCACACCCCTTGCCTGTGCCACCCTTCATGCACAGACCTAGCCCACACATCGCGGCACACGGTGCCAGCGATATGAGGATTGGAGCAAGGCCGACGGCTGTCAGCCACCCCCAATTGAGCGCCATACCACCACCGAGAAGGGTCGCGGCACTGGCGAAAATCACGCGTTTTCGGGTCATCCATGCCGGCCATACAGATGTAGCCGAGGCGTCGGCGGGTGCGTTCGTCAACGATCCTTCGATCGTCTGGCCGCCATCTTCGTTGAATAGCCCAGAGACCGATCCGCGCAACGACATCTGGCTGCTCGTAGCGTTCATTCGATAAACCCTTCCAAAAACGACACCATCTCTGGGTCATCCCATTCCGCTGGACCTACAAGGCGCCCCAATTCTTCTCCCTTTGCGTTGATCAGCAAAGTGGTTGGCAGGCCCACGGTACGCAACGCTGTCGCCGACAGCATGGTTTTATCAACATACATGTTTAAATGCTTCACGCCGATCTCGTCAAAGAACCGCCGCACAGCCGGAACGCCGGCGCGGTCGATAGACAGGGCTACGACCTCGAATTTATCACTCCCGAGCTTGTCTTCAAGCGCATCGAGTGTCGGCATTTCCTCGCGGCAAGGCACGCACCAAGTTGCCCAGATGTTCAATAGCAACACCTTGCCTTGAAACGATTCCATATCCAGCTTCGTGCCGTCTTCCGTAACGAAACGAACGTTGGCGATAGGCTGAGCCGCATCGTGCAGTGCGAACCCTTGCGGGGCAGCCACGGCGGCGGTCGACCAGCCCACCAGCAACGCGAATGCCAGTTTGATAAAATTCATTGTGTCGCCTCCTTGGCGGTAGAAGAAGATTTTAGCTCGCGCACCACACGCATGAGCGTGTTTTGCAAAATATCGTCCGTTAACGGCCCGACATGCCTGTAGGCGATCGTGCCATCGGCAGCGATGACATAGGTTTCAGGCACGCCGTATACGCCCCATTCGATTCCGGCGCGACCGTCGCGGTCGGCCCCGATACGGGTATATGGATCGCCCAGTTCATCCAGCCATGCCCGTGCCTGTTCTGGTGGGTCCTTATAGTTGATGCCATAAATCGGTACCTCGCCCGTGGCACCCAGTGCGACAAACAGCGGGTGTTCGGCGCGACACGGAACACACCACGACGCAAATACATTGACCAATGATACATGTCCGGCCAGGTCTTGCGTCGATAGCCCCTCTGCGCGGCCAAGAACGGGGGGCAACGAGAATTCGGGCACAGGTTTGTTCACCATCGTCGATGGCAGCGTTTCATCGCTGTTGAATAGCCCCCAAGCAAAAAGCGCCAGTAACGCAAAGGCAATCGCGGGAACGATTGCCAGTGTGGTCAACCGAAAACCGGGCTTCTCGCGCCGCTCGGGGGGGTCAAGATCGGTCATTTACGCGCCTCTTCGTCGCCTTGCGTTATCTTTGCCTGCGCATCGCGTGCGCGCGCCGGCCAGGTGCTTTTTATGTAGTCCAGTATCGCGATAACTTCTTCGTCCGAAAGAACATCGCCAAAACCGGGCATGTCGCTTTCGTACCCACCTCCGACAATCGCCGCCGTGCCGCGGTTCACAATTTCGACCAACACCCTGTCGGGATGGTGCCAAGTGTGCCCGGATTCGTCGTGCGGGGGTGCCGGCAACCTGCCATTGGGCAACCGAATTTTCCAGTCAGCTTGGCCCTCCAAGTTGCTACCATGGCAGCTTGCGCAATTTTCCTGATAAAGCGCCTTGCCACTGGCTAACCGCGCATCCTGGGCCGAAACCGTTCCAGCCAAGCCTGTCAGCATGAAGGCTAGGACACTTATATATTTGATCATCTCGCTTCCTAAATTTCCCTATCGCCGACGCGCAGCGAAACCGTTGAGGCCGCACCCGAAAGAACACTCTATGTTACAGTCCCGCGCTCACTAGCCTGCCACCCGTTCAGTTGCGCAATTGGCGCCTGTCAGGGGCACTATTTGCTGTCGTCAGAACGTATGTACTTTAACAACGCGATCACCCCCAGAAACAACACCGTGATGGTCAACAACCAGACTAATCCCATGCCGATCATCATTCCGCCACCCATCATTCCATTTTCCATAAACATACACTTCATCCTTTATCCAACCTTAAGATTATCCCGGCACGTGTCCGTGCCGGGATAATCGTGGCGTCATTCCACGGCATAGACTGTTGGCTCTGCCCCGGCTTTGACCGCCAGAATCTCGAACGGCTTTTGCTTTGCACCGCCCATTCCCGGGGAACCCATCGGCATGCCGGGAAGCGTGATCCCCGTTATTTCTGGTTTTTCAGTCAGCATCTTGTTCACCACCTCGACCGGCACGTGTCCGCTGACCACGTAATCACCCAAAAACGCGGTATGACATCCCTGGATCTTTTCCGAAATGCCCGCTTCTTCACTGATTTGCGTCAATTCATGCGTAGGCTTGACCTCAACAGTATACCCGTTCTCGCGAAGGTAGTCTGCATAGTTCTCGCAGCACCCGCACTGTGGGTTCTTGTAAAGCGTGACTGTTTCGGCACTTGCCGGAGCAGCGTTCAGACTGATCGCAAGCACAGCGGCGGCACCGGCAGAGGCAAGGCTGGTAATTCCTAGTATCTTTTTCATTTCTTCTTCCTTTTATTTAACGTCTGTTGGTTAGGCTTCAAACAGCAGAGGAAACACGGACAACGCCCATCATTCCCGCCGACTGATGTTCAAGAATATGGCAGTGGAACATCCAATCACCGGGGTTGTCCGCGACAAAGGCGATGTCGACCCGTTCTTGGGGGGCCATCATCACGGTGTCTTGCCATTCGTTGTACTTTGTTGGCTGGCCGTTCCGGGCAATCACGCGAAAGCTATGGCCGTGAAAGTGGATCGGATGCGCCCATCTGGTTCTGTTTTCCATCTCGAACACGTGAGATGTTCCCAAAGGCAGCGTTAGCAATGGATCCTTGATCGGTCCCTTTTCTGCTTTGCCGTTGATGAACCACATGTTGCCGTCGCGCATTTGCTCCATCATGTTGGCCATGCCCGCGCCCATCATCATTTGGCCCATCATGCCGCCGTTGAATACAATCTGATGGCGCGTCGCCGCGGCAAGATCAGGTTCAGTGAGAGGGTTTGGGGCAAGCGCGATCGGCCAGTCCGGAACCGTGCTGCGCAAGGGCTCACTCGCGTAGGTGAGATCAATCAACCGATATTCGAGGTCCTTATAGAACACATCGGCAACCGAAACTGTGTCACCGGGCTTACCCGTCATATCGATCACAAGATCGATGCGCATCGCTGGCCCCAAGACAATGACGCCGCTTTCCGGGGCATGCGGGGTTACCGGTTGTCCATCCATGGCAATTATCATTGGTGACAGGTCACCAAAATCCAGGCCGAATATACGCGCGTTTGCGGCATTAACCAGACGCAGGCGAACCCTCTCTCCGGCGCGGATCTCCATAGTTTCGGGGACCTTACCGTTGATCGTCACCGCATTTCCGACCCGTCCGCCATGCACAGCATCATGGCGACTGTCAAAATCGTCGGAGATCTGGCCGTTCTTGGTCATGCGCCAATCGTCCAGCATCCAAGTCAGGTCGCGATCAACCCTGATGGGGTCAACTTCTTCGACGATCAACGGACCGTATAACCCACGCCCGACCTGTTCAGAGCTGCGGTGATGCGGATGATACCAGAACGTGCCTGCATCAAGAACATCGAACTCGTACAGGAATTCTTGGCCCGCCGCTATCGGGTCTTGCGTCAAGAAAGGCACGCCATCCATTGCATTGGGTGTGCGTATCCCATGCCAATGCACCGTAGTTGGATCATCCAATCCGTTCTGTGCCAAAACGCGCAGGCGATCACCTTGCCGCACCCGGATTTCAGCGCCTGGCACTGTCCCGTTATAGTTCCATACCTGTGTCGGGCTATAGGGCACAGGCCGCAACATCGCAGTGCCTTTACCCGCACGAAGAATGAAAGGGTCAGGCGTTGTGGCTGCCAAGGCCAGTCGCCCGGGCGATAGCATGGCCAAACCACCCACGAAAGCACTGGCACCCAGCATCCTGCGACGTGTAAGTCGTTGTTCAAATTTCATTGTCTATTTGCCTCAATCTGAAAGGATCACCCGTCGCCGCCATACCGATGGCAACGGTCAAGGCCTGCACAAAGCAAGCCCAAGTTCTCAGACAGAATTTCTAGGCGGAAACGGATCAAGTGACGGGCTGGTACCGGGGGGCACGGTCGGGTCAGCGACCATCAGAATTTTTTCATATGTACGGGCAACTGTTGCAATAGACACTTCGTTCAAAATCGCGGCGGTACCGCTTGCCCCACACGGAACCGGTCCCCCGCTTTCGCAGGCTGCACCATTGACGATATCACGCGAAATGCACCCATCGCACTTATCCTGCGCACCCCGTTCCGTATCCATCTGTGACATAGACGCGCCCACCGTGTCGGCCGGCGATACGTCCGGCGCGACGGTCACCCCAAAGCTTAGGGCCAGAATCAGGATTAGGCGATAAACGAAATTCATAAGCCCTAGATGGAACCTTCCAGCAGGGGGAGGTCAATAACCATTATGTCACTTGCGCGTGATCGTCTGCCATCTCTCGCGTTTCCGTGCAAAACCGGCCCGCCATCTCGATCGCGCCCCTCCACGTCCCACACGATCGATCAGCTTTACATCAAGGGAGGGTTATTGGTTGATTTAAAACGGAAAACACGCAAAAAGCGTTCTCTGTCTGCCTCGCGTTCATCAATCATTCTCCGACCGCGTGGGATGACATTCAAATCGGGGCCTGAGACAAAGCGGCGCATCTGTTTTTTACTGACGCTGATCGCGGGTGGTTGCGTAAACGCCAATGACGTCTGGGTTGGGGCAATCATTTCTACGTCGACCCCATATTTTCTGCCTTCGCGCGCCATAAGGTGCACGGTACGCGCCAGCCCATGCTTGGCCAGATTATTCGTAAGCTCGATCGCCGTGGTACCTTGGACACGAGGTGGTTGAACCATCAACACCCTGCCCTGGCCAGAGATATCCATGTAAGGCAAGCAGGTTTGCATAGCGACACGCGCAGTCCCCAAGTGGCGCGCTAACCGGGACTTCCACGCGTCAAACGGTATATTCTGCCGGTCACAGGCTGTACCGATCTCGGTGACAAGAACGAACACACTGATCTTGCCATAGTTACCCATCACCGTTTCGAATACGGTACACAGATTTTCCTCGTCTGCGATGTCCAGTCTTGTCGGCAAAAGCCGGCTGGTCGCGCCTGGCAGAAGGTCGGTCGCTGTTCTTTGGGCTCGGGTCAAGAGCGGATCAGTGATCACGACATTTGCACCTTGGACAATATAATGCTTGGCAATGGCTCGGCCGATCTTGCTAGCGGCCCCTACGATAAGGCAGGTCTGTCGAGCATGATCCATTTCGTAGTCCTCTGGGTAGCATGGGACCAGACCGGGAATGGGGCCCCGGTCTGGTGCCGGTGTCACCCCTGCTGTTTCAACGACCACATTTCACGTAAACTGAGCTGGCTGGTTACATGGTGAATCAACGCGATCCCTGCATGTCCGATCAGATATGCCCACACCACGTTGGCCAGCCCCATGTGGAAAAACATCACCACACCGACCAGTCCTCCGGCATCCGGATCACCATTATTTATGAAGTAATACACGGTCCCGGTCAGCGCCATTGTCAGGATCAGCAACAACCCCAATCCGTGAATGGCGTGGGCAATCGCTGACGTTTCATCAATATGCGGCAGCTTCATTTGCTTGATCGCGCCCAAGCTCCCGCGAATATCGCTCCAAAGCGTGGAAAGGCGGGATTTGGAAAACCACGGGAACAGCTCTCCTATCGTGGTGCCGGATTTACGTGACATCACGACCAGCCAAAACAGCAAGGCAAAGCCAAAACTTGCGAGACCAGAATATTCATGTATTTCAAAATAGATATTGGCGGTTTCACCGGGTGCATCGGGCACGAACACAAGACTGGTCAACAACTGCACGATAACCCCAAGCGCAAGCCCCATATGAGCCAGCCGTGTCAGGCGGGTGTGTCTGAGCGGGAGGGTGGTCTCCATTTACTATCTCCTAATTAAAATACCCTTCCCACCTAGAGAGATTAAATTGCTTTGATTTTGCTTACACATTACAGATAATCAATCTTGACCCGCCTATACGCGGCGTATGAAGCATGCCTGCCCGCTGACGGCGCAAGATCGCTCGGAATCATTTATAGCTTCGAAAGAAAATCGAGCGCGGATAGCTGCGGCTGACACAACAGCTTAGCAAATTTGCAAAGCCGCGCCCATCATTCGTAAACTACGTTTTTGATATATAGTTCAGTAGGTTAAGCGTTTTACTTTACCGGCGCTACTGTAGGTGCTGTGGATAACTTTTCCACCATATCTAGATTCTTCTTGCTGGAATTGCATGTTCATGGCATTTGTCATTCTGACGGCAAACCTCGTCAGGTAGCTATTTGATCGTCAGAATGACAAAGAGCCTTCGAAAAGGCCAAGAGAGGCAGCAGAATATGGATGACCGTACCGCTGAAATGATGCAAGGGATAGGCTCAACTGACATCGGGGCCTTTGCCGACAATTTGGCAGAGTCGCTTGATCGGCAGATGAAAATTGCATTCGAGCCCGAGCAACGAAAATCCCTTCGGCGCTTCAGTTCAACCGAGGTCGCGAGCGTACTCAGGGTCAGTACGTCGAACCTGCGCAATCGGCACAAGGATGGTAGTTTTCCCGAGGTGCACACCGATAATCGGGGACACAGATTTTATACGGCCGAGGAAGTAGACACTCTGCGCGACATCCTTGGGCGCACAGGAAAGAACGCGGACGCTTATCGTCCCGGACGCCGTGATGATGACCGCCTTCAGGTTGTGTCGGTCGTTAACTTCAAGGGTGGATCCTCCAAAACGACGGCGACGATACACCTTGCGCAGCGATTTGCTTTGCGCGGGTATCGTGTTCTCGTACTCGATCTGGATCCGCAGGCCAGCCTGACCACTTTCTTTGGCTTCCGCCCCGAGCTGGAGTTCGCCGACGGGGGCACCATCTACGATGCTTTGCGATACGAGGATCAGGTGCCTCTCTCAGAAGTCATCCAGAAGACCTATTTTCACAAGCTGGACATGGTTCCGGCGGGATTGATGCTGTCCGAGTATGAAACTGAAACAGCAAATGCGCTCGCCCGCAGGGCACAGCCTATTTTCGCAGAACGTCTGGCTTTGGCGCTCGAAGAAGTCGATGCTGACTATGACATCGTTCTGATAGATTGCCCGCCTCAACTGGGCTTTTTGACATTGACAGCATTGTCTGCATCAACCGGCCTTCTTGTCACTGTCGTCCCCGGTATGCTCGACATTGCGTCCATGAGCCAGTTTCTTAAGCTGGCTTCCGAGACCATCAAGGCCGTCGAAGAAGCCATCGGCAGGCGCGTCACATGGGACTTCGTGAAATTCTTGGTCACACGGTATGAACCCTCGGACGGCCCACAGACACAGATGGCCGGATATCTCCGGTCAATCCTCGCAGGGCAGGTCATGACCGAACCCATGCTTAAATCGACCGCGATCTCTGATGCAGGCATGACGCAGCAGACCCTCTATGAGGTCGATCCGAACCAGCTTATCCGAAAGACGCTCGACCGGGCACTTACCAGCGTAAACAGCGTCGCGGACGAACTAGAGCAGACGATTCAAATGGCATGGGGGCGTCGCTGATGGCCCGCAACATCTTTAATCAGCCTGCGAAAGACACCGCCCAAACCGCGGCGCAGCCCCCTGCCCCGGCGAAGTCATCAAAACTTCCCGGTTCTGTTGGGGGGTTGCGTGATTCCCTGCGCGAGATCACGGCCAATTCAATCCGGGACATCGATGTTGACCAAATCGACATGGACGGCCTGCGTGATCGACTTGTGCTGGAAGACAGCAGTATAGATGAGCTGGCTGACAGCATCCGCAAACACGGCCAACAAGTGCCTATCATGGTCCGCCCGTCGGACCAACCAGAGCGGTACCGTGTCGTCTATGGGCGCCGTCGCCTCGCGGCCATCCGCAAAGTCGGCGGAACAGTCAAAGCGATCGTGCGAACGTTGGACGACGATGCTTCCCTGATCGCACAAGGCCAAGAGAACAACCTGAGACTCGACCCCTCATTCATTGAAAAGTCTATATTTATCAAGGAAATGCAGGGAGCAGGATATAAACCAGGCGTCATCCAGGATGCTTTGGGCCTTACACGACAAGGCGTGTCAAATCATCGCGTCGTGCTCGAGCACCTGCCCGACGAACTTATCCGCCTCATTGGGCCGGCCCATGGCGTCGGTCGGCGCCAATGGGGCGATTTAGCGGTGTTGGCCCAGACAACGAACTTGGTGGACATCGCGAAGGAAACGCTGTCTTCGGTGAAAAACGATCTGCCAAGCCCCGAAAGGTTTCAGGCTGTCTTCAACGCCGCTTCCACCAAGGCCCGCGGTGCCGCTAAGCGAAAGACCCAAAACCAGTCCAGCGTGGTGAAAGACGAAAGCGGCGCGCCACTTGCCATGCTTGCCAGCGACGGCCGAGCCGTCGCAATCAAGATCACCCGCAAGGACAACCCGGAATTCGGCCAATGGGTCGAAGACAATGCCGAAGCAGTGCTTCGCCAGATCTTCGACCAGTGGCGGAATAAAAGAGGCCCGGGGCACTGACCCCGGAATACAACTAGAAACGCGAGCAAAAGGAGAGAAACGAAGACTAAAAAGAAAAGAGCCCCCCAAGGTTTCCCCCAGAGAGCCCTCATCATCAGCTTTGCACCTATGATGTAGCAATCTTCAATAAACTGGTCAAGAGTCACCGATTCGGTGAACGTCTTTTTATTGCCTATTCACGCGCGCATGTGCGGAAATGGACGGGGAAGTTATGGGCAAGGCGGTCTTCGTTCATAAACCCATGGCATTCACAAAATTGTCCGTCAAACGCCAAAAGGCCCACCTACCCCATGATGAAACAGCTTCAGCGGCAGAACTTGACGTCTGGACCATCTTCAGGGCTCTCAGAGACTCTCACACTCAGTTTGGTCTTCGCCCAAGTCACATGCAAACACTGCAAGCATTGCTCAGTTTTCTTAAACCGGGCCACGGCGAAGTCGTGTTTGCTTCCAACGCCGAGATCTGCCGCCGTGTCGGGGGTATCGATGAACGGACGCTTCGCAGACATATTGACCGCTTTCTCGCGCTCGGCTTCATAACACGCCAGGACAGTCCCAACCGAAAGCGGTATCGCGTGCGTTCCTCTGACGGCCAGTGCATTAGCTACGGACTTTCCCTCTCACCTTTGTTCGAACGCGCAGACGAACTCCTGGCCGTCGCTCAAAAGCTCGAAAACATGCGCCGTGACTGCATCTTTATTCGCAAGCAAATCCTGACAAAACTTGCCCATCTAGAGGAAACCAATCCAGATAACGTCTTCACTTCAGCAGTCAGAAAAGCGCTAAGAAGGAAGTTGTCCATCGCTGAATATCGCTCCCTTCTCTCCGAAACAGAGAGTGAATACCGTCTGTTGTCCACCGCGGTGGACGCGCCAAAAACAGCCTTTCTGCCCGCCAACGACGGACAAGCTGACCGGCATCTATCTAAGTCAGAAAAAGAAGATAAAGATATAGAGACAGTAGATAACGACAACAAACCTGAAGTGCAGACTTTGACTTCCGTGTGCAGGGAGGCGACAGCTTTCGCGCCCAAGGGGCTAACCACTTGGAAAGATGTGGAGCGTCATGCTGAAACCTTGGCACCGATGATGGGAATTCACGCATCCACGTTCGACAAGGCCAAGATAGCCATCGGCCCTCAAAAAGCATCTTGCGCAATTTTCATCATGCTTCAGCTAGGCAAACGCATTCGAAACTTTGGAGCATACTTTCATAGCATAACGCTTGGCAAACGGGTGCATCAGTTCGATCCCATCGTATTGCTACAAAGGCTAGCAAACTTCGAAAACGCAACAGCATAGTGTCCACCGCGGTGGACATTCATCAACCGTCCGGAAAAATACCGCTATGAAGAACAGCAAGATCGTCAGCCTACCAACGGAGCTAGCAACTGGAGCAAATAACAATTGTCAGGGGAGTTCGTCCGATCCTCGTTCAAGGAATGTGCATTCTAGACGCTCTTGCCAAGCCACTTCGATGGACGAGCGGACAATTCGGAGTTTGAAGAAACGCTCCATAGGCGCGCTAACCCGCTGCCATGATTTGATTGCTTAACACATAACGCACAGGGCAGGGTATCCCACACCAGCAGCGTTAAACCTGGAAGAATAAAACTGCTCAGTTCTTTCCTACTGCACTTCGTTCACCGGCGTTCTACGATCTTAAGTCTGTCTGGCTCTTCTTCAGAAACGCTTCAAATGCCCGCAATGTCCGCTGCGATACGTGATGCTCAATCCCTTCGGCGTCGCGTTCGGCATAGTCAGCAGGAACGCCAAGAGCGACGAGCAAATCGACAACTGTCCTGTGGCGGTCCCGCACGCGTTCCGCGAGTTTCGCTCCTTCGTCAGTCAGAAACACACCACGGTAAGGGCGCGACGTAGCCAACCCTTCGCGTTTTAACCGAGCGACGGTTTTGGTCGCGGTGGGGTGGGCCACGCCCATTCGCTCTGCAATATCTGCAACCCGCGCTTCGCCATGCGCAGTAATAAGATCGCCGATCAGCTCAACATAGTCTTCCAACAATGCACGCGATTGAACTTCGCGCGCGCGGGCGAACCTGCCAGCCTGTTCAGCGGGCGGAACCTGAATTGCAGATGCCTTCGGTTCATTCATTGGCCTCTCCGGTTTCTTCAATGTCGAGCATAGCAGAATTGTCATGACGGTAACACTTTGAAGCCAAGGATAATAACTCATCCAGAAGAAACCAACCGGTTATTGGGTGACCACAAATAACAGCAATCAAGCCTATTGCCATAAGTATAGCCAAGGCTATATCTTGCAGTGAAAGGACAGGGACCCGATGACAAGTAGCGAGCGCACCAGAAAGAGCATGGCCGATGTCCTCTCCGGCGAGCATCGCAGCCCATTCAGCCGTTTCCTGTTCGTGGGCCCCGCGGTCATCGCGTCGATCGCGTATATGGATCCGGGCAACTATGCCACCAACATCCAAGCGGGCGCGGGATACGGATATCAGCTGCTCTGGGTGGTGCTGATGGCCAATCTCATCGCCATGCTGTTCCAAGCGCTGTCAGCGCGTTTAGGGATCGTGACCGGAAAGAACCTGGCCGAACTGTCGCGGGATCAGTTTCCCACGCCCGTTGTGTGGGGAATGTGGGCGGTCAGCGAAGTCGCTGCCATGGCCACGGACCTTGCCGAGTTTCTCGGCGGTGCTATCGGGCTTTCGCTGCTTTTCGATTTGCCCCTGATCTGGGGTATGGCCGTGACGGCGATCGTTACTTATGGGATCTTGATTTTCGAGCGTTACGGCTTTCGCACGATGGAGCTTATCATCGGCACGATGGTCGCAATCATCGGGCTCAGCTATCTTGTCGAGCTTTTGATTGCACCGGTGGATTGGGGTTCGGCTGCAAGGGGGCTGGTTACCCCGGTGTTGCCGAACGGATCTGCATTGGCCATCGCGGTCGGTATCATCGGCGCTACCGTGATGCCGCATGCGATATTTCTGCATTCCGGCCTGACCCAAAATCGTGTCGCGATCCGGCATGAAGATGACCGCCGCAGAGTGCTGCGTTATTCCAATATCGAGGTCGTCGTGGCGCTTGCGGTCGCGGGCATGGTCAATATGGCGATGGTAATCATGGCGGCCAGTGCATTCAATCAGGGTCACAGCGGCGTTGCTGAAATCGAGACAGCTTATGTCCTGCTGACACCGCTGCTTGGCACGGCAGCAGCCTCTGTCTTTCTGGTTTCGCTGATCACCTCCGGGATATCCAGCTCGGTCGTCGGCACCATGGCCGGGCAGATGATCATGCAGGGTTTCCTGCACTTCCGGGTACCGATCTGGTTGCGCAGATTGCTTACCATGTTGCCAGCCTTTGGTGTGGTGGCTATGGGCTATAACGCCACTGATGCGCTGGTAATGTCGCAGGTCGTTCTGTCAATTGCACTGCCGGTGCCAATGATCGCGCTGATTATTTTCACGTCTCGACAGGATGTCATGGGGCCCTACGCTAACGGGCGGATCGTGCGGCTGCTGTCATACGTCGGGGCGGCTGCTGTTCTCGGTCTGAACTTTGTGCTGCTTGTCACCACATTTGGTGTACCGGTCCCATTTCTGGAAGGATAACGCCCAAAACCCGCACGGGGCCTCGGCGTGGCGTCCAGAAGGGCAGGGGGGCATCGCTTATCGACCTGGGGCAGCATCGCCCACTTAAATCCCCGCACGCAGTCCTGCGCCTTCGTCAAGGGGTCTTGCACGTACTTTCAATGCTACCGTGGCGAACAAGCGCTAAGCCCACACCGTTCAGTACAGCCCGTCAATCTCTAGCGGTAGCTTTCTGACCTTTTCCTGCTTCAGAATGCTTCGGGGCTGAACGGCGGTTTCAGCGCTTTGGGCGCGGCGATAGCGCGTTTCAGCAGCTTTTTCCAGGTCAGCGCGGGTCAGCATGATCGTAGGACGCAAAAAGACAAACAGGGTGCGTTTGTTGCGACTATCGTTCCGGCTTTTAAACAGGCCGCCCAGAACTGGAACATCCCCCAGTACAGGGACTTTTTGGTTACTTTGCAGTCTGTCGTCAGTGATAAGGCCACCGAGAACCACAGTACCGCCGTTTTCGGCCAGAACGGTGGTATTGATGACGCGCCGGTTGGTCACAAGGTCGGCGGCACCTGTAACAGCCTGATTGGTAAGCGATGACACTTCCTGTTCAATCTCAAGTTGCACCACCCCGCCTGCGGTAATGCGTGGTTTGACAACCATGGTGATACCGACATCTTCGCGTTTGATCACTTCGGTGACATTCCCGCCATCGGTGGTCACCCGTCCGGTGCGGAAAGGCACATTTTGGCCAACCACGATTGTGGCCGATTGGTTGTCCATGGTGGTCACGGAAGGGGTGGAGAGCAGGTTGGCGCTTGTCGACGTGTTCAAGGCTTGGATCAGCGCACCGAAATTATCCGAAGCCAACCCGACCGAAAGCCCCGTGGAAAGAGCCGCAGCATTGCTTTGACCTAATGCGACCAGAATATTCTGAAGTGCGCCACCTCCATTGCCAAAAGACGTGGCGGCGATGGCACCGGTCTGTGAATTTTCGCCAATGCCAAGCTGCACCCCCAACCGTTCAGCGATGTCGCCAGACACTTCTACGATCGCGGCTTCGATCATCACCTGGGGCCGTCGCACATCCAGAGCCTTGATCAGCTGCGACACTTCCGCAAGTTGCCGTTGCGTACCGCGCACAATGACTGAATTGGTCTCGATCGAGGCCTGTACCGACACCGGTGAAATCGGGGCGGCTTCGGGGCCGGCGGCAAACGTTTGCGTATCTGGGTTGGCCGGGTCTTCGCCGACGCTGGCAGCGACTGGATTGGTTAAGTCCGTAGAGCCTGTCAGGGTGTTTCGTACCAGATCTGCTACGATGGACGCTTCGCCGAATTGGAGCCGGTAGATTGAGGTGCTTACAGTTTCGCTTTGTGCGACCCTCGGAGAGGTGTCCATGGCCCGCGCCAAGCTTCTGATTTGCGAAATGTCCCGTTGGGTGCCACGGACCAACAATACATTCGAATTCGCATCAACCGACAGCCTTGCCCCTGTACCGGCAGCCCCGAGCACTTCGGAAATCGCGGCCGCCACTGTACCGGCTTCGGCATATGTGAAGCGTATAACCTCCGCGTCCATCTCTGCCTCGCCATCGAATGTGGTGGCAATGGCAACGATGCGGTCAACGTTTGCCAACGTGTCTGTGATAACTATCGCGTTCGGATCTTCGATCGCTTCGATATATCCAGCCTCGTCAATCAACGGTCGCAAAACCCGGACCGCTTCTGTCGATGGTAAACGATTCAGCCGCAGCAACCGGGTCACCACGTCTTGGCTCCCGGGGATGACAAGCTTTTGCGGGCTGCCCTTGGTCCGTGCGTCAAGTTCGGGGACGATTTGCCACACAGACCCTGTTTCGACGGCTGCAAACCCACGGACCCGCAAAATCGACTGGAACAGGGCCCAAACCCCTTCGCGATCAAGCGGCTGTTTCGAAACAACAGTTACTTCGCCGGTGAGGTTCGGATCTAGGACAAGGGTGCGCCCGGTGATGTCTGACACCTGTTCCGCCAGCAAGCTGATCTCAGCGCCGCGCAGATTGATCACGAATGTCTCTTGCGCCAGTGCCATCTGAGGACGACCCAGGGCGATCGCCCCGAGGATGATAAACACGAGGAGGGAGGGCAGACGACTATTCATCGTAAGGGGAATGACAAGACGAACGTCTTATCATCTCTGACAACTTCCAGCCGCGCCACACCCGAGGCTGCAACTTCGTCGAAAAATTTGCGGTCTTCTTCTGTGTTTCCCACTGTCTGCCCATTTACTCTTGCAACAAGGTCGCCGGCCTTTAGGCCGGCAAGATTTACGCCCGGATCGTGAGTTTCGTCGACGATATAGCCTTTCTCGGTCGGAAGCAGACCAATTTCGTCTAAAACCTGATTGGGATTGCGAATGATGCGCTCGCGCCACATGCTGATGTATTCTTCGGTGGTTTCCGGGGGCGGGGGATCCTCAATCTCAATCGAACCGGACCCGACGGAAAGCGCTGCCTGCAAACGGTCTAGATTGCTAAGGGGCGTCGGGCCGGCAGGGACGTCGCCAGCGGAAAGATCAGCGATATCCGCATTCGGGAAACCCAGAATTTGACGCACGCCGTCTACGTCCAAAACCACGTGCCGGTCGTTAATCTCGATCAACGTTGCTTTACCGGCGATGCTGTCGCCAATTGCGTATCGCAATGTGGTACCGTCTGTTGCGATCAGTGCAAAGGAAAGCGATGGGTCGGATTGCTGCAGGATGCCGCGCAACGCCAGATCAAGTGTTGTCTTCTCTGGAGCCTTTGTCACTTGCTGGTCCGGTTTGGCGCTGCCAAAAGGGGCCAGCGCGACCGCTGACACAAGATCGACCGATGCAGGCGCAACGGATGGGGATGTGGCAACAAAGGAAACTTCGGCAGTTTTGTCGGAGGTTTGTCCCATGATGTGCCAAAAGACCGGCCCCGCAGCAATGCCAAGTGAAGCGGTGATGCATAGCGCGAAAACGGGGGTCACAAATCGGAACGGAGACTTCATTGCGGGACCTGCAGACCGTTGTCGGCTTTGTCGATGAAGCCTGTAAGCTTGAACAGATCACGATTATCGGGAGACAGCGCAACGGCTATTTCAACCCTTTGCAGATCGGGGTCTTCGGTTTCCAAGCGAGAGACAACAACGCCCCACTGCCGCCCCAGCATATCAACGACATCAGGCTGTGGCATTCCGATACGCAAGGCGGCCAGCCGATTATCAGCTACCCACCTCGCTACCGTGCGGCTTTCGATATCCGATATGCGGCTGACATGCGTTTGGGTCGCGGTCAAAAGCGATACCGCCCCGACGGCGAGCACGGCAAGCGCAACCAACACCTCAAGCAGGGTAAATCCGGCCTCGGTATTGTTGGTTGCGCGATTCATGGCTGGGATCTATCCGGTTTTTTATGTGACCGCGCCGAAACACCATCGAAACGCACCTCCCAGGTGTCTTTTGACCCGACGATGGCGATTTGCAACGGGACGGGGCTGTTGGTGGCGGGGTCTGTGACTGAGGGCAACATATCCGACCGGATCAGATACCGGCCGCGCGTCTGTCCCAACACTGAAATCGCTGCGGCGCGGTCCAGCAGATGCGGCGCAGCGAGAATGCCGTCAGGATGCGCGGCCCAGGCACCATCTTGCAAGCTGACAAAGGAATAGCTTTTGTCATCCCAGGTAAACCCTGCCGGCGTCCCGTTCAACGCGGCGCTGTCGGCCGCGCGTTCGAGCCTGGCGGATAAAAGCGTCGCCTCCCGCTCAAGTACATCAGCACTGCGCGTACCCCCAGAAACGCTTAGCCCCAAAACAGAGGCCATGACGCCGATAATGGCCAGAACGACCAATATTTCAACCAGAGTCATCCCCGCGTCTTTGCGGCGATTTGCTGGCCTTGGGGGTGCAGTGCCTATGCCGGTCATCCGTCTATCGGTGTGCTGGTGTTGGAAATATCGGCATCAACCCCGGTGCCGCCGATTGCCCCGTCGGCACCAAGCGATATCAGATCGAAATTCGACGTGGTTCCCGGTGATCGATAAACATAGGCATTGCCCCATGGGTCTGTGGGATCTTCGGGGAGATAACCGCCTTGCACCCAATTGGATGGCTCGGGCGGGGAGGTTGGCCTGCGCACCAGGGCACCCAGACCTTGCGATGTCGTGGGATAGGCACGGTTGTCCAGACGGTAAAGTTCAAGCGCGCTTGCGATCGCCCGGATGTCGGTTTTGGCCACGGCGACACGCGCTTCGTTCGGGCGGCCGATGACATTGGGAACAATCATCGCGGCAACCAGTGCAATAATAACCAGCACCACCATCATTTCGATGAGTGTGACACCTGATTCCGGGTGGCGTTTTGGATGACGGGCAGCCCGTTTTCTCAGTACCGAAAGACAAACTTCCTTCATCGATATTGCGCCCTCGCCGAAACTCTTTATCATTTTAAAACGTACCTATTTTATTGGGTCACAATGAAGGAATTCTATTGAAAAATCGGCCCTCGCACAATGATGAAACCTTGCAAAAGGTGCACATAAACGAGCAGCAAACCGCTGAAATCCACCCGGATCGGGTGGGATCAAAAGGCGTGTCTCAAAACCCCCGATTTTCGGCGGACCCCCGATCAGATTTTGCTGTTTCATTGTGTGACGCACTGGCCGAATCTTCTCAGGTTTCGCCGCTAATTTTGCCCGGCGAACAGGTTTCGCTGATGGCCACCGTCCTGCCGTTGCGCGGCACACGTGCCAAGCGTGCTGCATTGCCGTTCGCGCTTGAGGATCGGATCAGCGCGCCGCTCGAGGATATTCACATCGCGCTTTGTCGGACACTGGACAAGCCTGATCAGGTGCTTGCTGCGGTCGTGGATCGAAACATCATGCAGGCCGCCGTAAATGCCGGTGATCGTCCGGTCCTGCCAGAGACATTCGCGCTGCCCGCGCCGGTCAGTGTGGATGACAGCCCCGTTTGGGCCGTATGGCTGAGCGGGGCGCGTGCGTTGGTGCGCGTTTCGGACGGTATCGGATTCATCATCGACGTCACCATGTTGCCGCTGATCTGGCAGCAGGCAGGTAAGCCGCCGATCAAGAGCTATGGCGATCGCTTGCCTGATAACATCGTCGCGGGTTCGTATGCACCACAGCCCCCAAAGCCTGACCCTAAAGACCTGGGCGTTGATCTGAGGCAAGGCGCGTTCGCCCCCAAGGCCACCGATTGGACGCGGCACCTGAAGCGCGTCGCGTCAATCGCCGCCCTCGGGTTGATTGGGCATCTTGGTATCGTGATCGCGGATACCGTCGCGTTGACGCGGATTGCTGATCGCGAACGCGCAGCGGCGCAGGCTGCAATTGATACCATGCTTCCCGGCATCATTGTCACTTCGGATGTTCAACCTATCCTGCGCCGGCTTGCACCTGTCGACACGCCCCCGAAGGGCGGTGCATTCCTCCCGATGCTAGAGGATCTGTCCGCAGCCCTGCTCGATGTCGATAGCCAGATTACGTTTCGCCGCATGATCTTTGCCGACAACCCCGCGCGGTTGACGATCTTGGTTGAAGTGCCCGGGCTGGACGACCTTCAACAGGCGGAAGGTTTGCTGCGCGCCAGCGGATTCAGGGTGACCAGCGGTGCCGCAACGGCCTCGGCGGGGGGGGCGGAAGCCGAATTCGTTGTAACGAAGGGGGCCCCGGAATGAACGCGTTTCACCGTCTGTCGCGCCGCGAAAAGGTATTGGTGCTTGTCGCTCTGCCACTGGTGGCGCTGTTCGCCGGATATCGTTTTGTGTGGGTACCGCTGAATGAAGCACGACTGATGGCACGCGCCGAAATCCGGGAATATCAAACCTTGATCGAAGCGGCCGAGAACTTGGGAAACCGGCCCGCGGAGATGGAACCCGTCGCTGTCGTCACGGTACCGCTGGCAACCCGCATCACCGAAAGCGCTGAACTTGCCGGGGTGCTCGTGCGGCGGCTTGAGCCAGAAGGCGCGGTTGTGCGGGTCTCTTTGGATGATGCGCCCTATGAGACGGTTGTCAACTGGGTCGCCAAGATGGAATCCGACGCGGCCATCGCGCTTGTCGCGATTGAGTTGGACCGCAGAACTGCACCCGGCATCGTGGCCGTACGCCTGACCTTGGAGAACGCGGAATGAGCCTCGACGACGCACCAAACTTTCCGCGCCTCGGCTACGGTTTTGCCAAGTCAAACGGCGTTATTTTGATGGTGGATTCACCGGATGGCCGATTGGGTTGCCACTTTCGCCCCGGCGCAACCGTCGACGCGTTGATGGAAGCACAGCGCAGGGCTGATCAACCCATTGTCTTTGTACCGATCGAAGCCGAAGCTTTCGAGGCCGCGTTAGGTCGCGTTTACCGCGACAGTGCATCCGAGGCCGCAGAGGCGGCAGCCGGGGACGACCTGAATGCGCTTGCCGATACGGCCGCAGCGGTCGACGATCTGCTGGATCAAAATGACGATGCCCCGGTGGTCCGGCTGATCAACGCGCTTTTGCTCGAGGCGGTCAAGGAAGGTGCGTCGGACGTTCACATCGAAACGGAAGAGCGCCGTTTGATCGTGCGGTTCCGGGTTGATGGCGTCCTGCGCGAGGTGATCGAACCCAAGCGCGCTTTGGCCGGGCTTCTGGTCAGCCGGATCAAGGTGATGGGCAAATTGGATATCGCGGAAAAGCGGCAACCCCAAGACGGGCGCGTCAGCTTGCGCGTCGGGGGGTATGACCTTGACGTGCGCGTGTCCACCATTCCGTCGCAGTTTGGTGAACGGGTCGTGCTGCGGCTGTTGGATCGAAGCCAGACGCAACGCGGCATCAGCCATCTGGGGATGAGCACGCGAGATCGCGAAACCTTTGAACGCATCCTTGCGCGCCCGGATGGACTGTTACTGGTGACAGGGCCGACAGGGTCCGGTAAAACGACGTCGCTGTACGCAGCACTTGGGCGGCTGAACGATCGGTCACGGAATATAATGACCGTCGAAGATCCGATTGAATATTCGATGGATGGTGTGGGACAGATGCAAGTCAACACCAAGACCGGCCTGACATTTGCGCGCGGGCTGCGCGCGATCTTGCGGCAAGATCCCGATGTCGTGATGGTGGGCGAAATTCGCGATCGCGAAACCGCACAGATCGCCGTTGAAAGCGCGATGACAGGCCACCTTGTGCTTTCGACCCTTCACACCAACACGGCTATCGGTGCGGTTTCAAGATTAGTAGAGATGGGTGTGGAACGGTTTTTGTTGGCCCCGATGCTGCGGGGATTGGTTGCGCAACGTTTGGTACGTCGCGTCTGCCCGGATTGCGCGGCACCACACGTCATTACCGAAAGCGAAAGCGCCCTGTTGTCGGGGGCGATTTCAGCCGGCGAAACGGTTCAACGCGGTATCGGCTGCGATGCCTGCCAAAATCAGGGTTTCAAGGGCCGGCTGCCGATCTACGAAATTATCGAAGTTGATCGAGAGCTTGAAAGGTTGATCCACGAGGGTGCATCGGAGGCGACCTTGCAAGATCGTGCCCGTGCTAAAGCGCCCGGTATTCTGGCAGATGGTGTCGATAAACTTCGGCAAGGCAAGACCACGGTCGAGGAAGTTGCCCGGGCGGTCCGTGATGATGTTGTGATACCGGATATGGCTTAAGATATGGCAGCGTTTTCCTATAAGGCGGTTGATAAATCAGGGGCCGGAAGCACCGGCCTGATCGAAGCGTCAAGCGCAAGTGCGGCGCGGCAGGAGCTGCGCGCACGCGCATTGTTACCGATATCTGTCGAACCGACGCGGAAGGGTCTCTCTGGCGCGTCGGTGTTTGCCAGCGGGCGCAGCAAGGCCATCGGAGGGAGAGCGCTGACCGTGGTTACCCGGCAGCTGGCGACGTTGATCGGTGCGGGGGTGCGTATCGAGGACGCGTTAAAGACCGTCGCGGATCAGGCGAGCAACGCGAAAGTGGCAGCGTTGATGTTGACGTTGCGCGCCGACGTCCTCGACGGGCAGGGGCTTGCTCCTGCGCTTGATGCACATCCCCACATCTTTGGCGCGTTCTATCGTGCATCGGTCAAGGCCGGGGAAACGTCGGGCCGGTTGGGCGACGTGATGGATCATCTGGCCGATTTTGTCGAGACCCGGTCAAAGAACCGCCAGACAGTGCAGCTTGCCCTGCTATATCCGGCGATCTTGGCGCTGGTCTCTTTAGGGGTGATCGTTGCGCTGTTGGTCTATGTGGTGCCAGATATTGTCAAAGTCTTTACCTCCCGCGGGGCCGAACTGCCGTTGTTGACCCGCAGCCTGATTGCGGTGAGTGACTTTGTCGCGAATTACGGACTGATTGTTCTGGGTGCCGTATTGGGACTTGTCGCGTTGGGGGCATGGTTGCTCAGGCGTCCAAGCGCGCGCATGCGCTTTGATCAATGGACTTCGCAGGCCTGGCCGATGCGGCATTTCGTGTTGAAGTCCAATGCTACGCAGTTTGCGGGTACCCTGGCCACCCTGACGGTCAGCCGGGTACCGCTTTCAGAAGCGTTGGAAGCGGCCGGTGACACGATCGGCAACCGCTATATCCAAGCCAAGGCGCGGGCTGTAGGCGCGCGGGTTCGCGAGGGCACGGCGCTGTCAAAGGCGATGCATCAGGCGGCAGTTTTTCCGCCCTTGCTGGTCGCGATGGTGGCCAGCGGCGAGGCCGGTGGCACACTGGGCGCAAGCCTGACGCGCGCCGCTGCGGATCAGGCACGCGATCTTGACGCCCTCGTGTCGGCGCTGGTGGCGTTGGTCGAACCCGCAGTGCTTTTATTGATGGGCGGTGTGGTGATGTTGTTGGTCCTGTCGATTCTGCTGCCCATAGTCAATCTGAACAATTTGGTGATTTGATGTGGCTGACCCGGTTAGTTCAATTGAAACTCCAACAGTGTTGGCGCGCTGTCGGGCAGGCCGGGTATCAATTGCGCCGCGGCGGGCTCGATCCGCAATTTGACCCAGCCGTCAGGGCCAAGTCGCGCTCGGCCCATCTGCGATTTGGCGGCATCATTCGTGGTCAGGTTTGCGACGCCGTCAACACCTTCGGTGGTGAGAACCAGAACAAGCGGCGCGACTTCAAGCGCTGGTCGTCCCGCAGCTTGGCAGGTACTTTCGCTAATTTGTACCCGACCTTGGCTCGTTACCTGGTGGCGCGACCAGGTTATGCGGTTGATATCGACAACTGTCTGCCCGTCACAGGGCGACGCGCCCGGCACCAAAGCCAACAGATCCGCGCCACCGCGTCCAGACACGTCGCGAAGGCCAAGCTGCCAGGGGCTGGCGAAACCATGCGCTTGCAACAGGGTATGCTGTCCGGCCAGCTTCAGGTCGCCGCCGATCCGCCCGCGCAGAAGGCTGCGCCATGTTCCTTGCCAGGTCAGGACCAAACCCCCGTCCATCACTGCGCGACCCGACCACAGGCTGCCCGAGACCGCGCGCACCTGTGGCGGCATCCCCGCCACCCGTGCCATAGTGGCGGCGGGTACGGTCAGCATCGCCGTCGCCCCAAAAAACAGGAGTGCCACCAATGACAACCCGATCACCCATAAAATCTGACTTCCCCGCGCGGGTCGCCGTGCAACGCGACCGCCGGGTTTTTCTGTCTGGGTTGGCAGCATCTGCTTCGTTTCTTTCTGCATGTTCTGCCACTGGGTTGGGCAGTGTCCTTGAGGGTAAGCCAGCCAAAAGCGAGGGGCCGGGGAGGGCCGCGCTTCTGGCACCGATGTCGGGCCGTGCGCCGCAACTAGGCCAGATCATGCGCAATGCTGCAACCCTTGGCGGCAACACGTTGAGCGATACTGGCGAAATGGCGTTTTTCGATTCAGGTGATACGCCCGAGACCGCCGCGGCTGCCGCCCGTCTTGCCGTTGCAGCGGGGGCGCGTATGATTGTCGGCCCGCTATTCGGGGCGCAGGTTGCGGCGGTTTCCCAAGCAGTTGGGTCAAACGTGGCTGTCTTGACCCTATCGAATGATGTCAACGTCGCGGGCGGTGGTGTTTTCGTATTGGGCGTCACTCCGGAACAATCTGCACGCGCGGTGCTGACATTTGCCGCCAGACGCGGTTTGAACACCGTTGGCGTGGTCGCGCCCACCGGCGCTTTCGGCGCACGCTCTGCCGAGGCCGCGCTGCTTGTTGGCAAAACGACCGGCCAAACCATGTTGCCGCCGATCGTCGACACCGACCCCGCAATCGTGCTTGCAAAGTTGGCAAACGCGAATGGTGGGGTCCTGCCAAAGGCCGTGTATCTGCCCGGCGCAGGTGAGGAATTGGAAGCGCTGGCATCTGCGTTGCGGGGCAAAACCCAAGTGTTGGGGTCAACACAATGGTCTTCTCGCGACCCCGGTAATTTGCCAGCACTCCGTGATGCCTGGTACGCGGCCCCGGACCCGCTTGCGTTTGAACCGTTTGCCGTCGCTTATCAAGAGGCGCACGGGTCAAGCGCCGGCATCCTCGCGGGGGTCGCCTTTGATGGCGTTGAAACAGCGCGCCTTTTGGGACGGATACAGGAACAGACCGCCAGCGGCTTGACCCGCGACAAGGGCTTTTCTGGTGTGCTTGGGCCATATAAGTTCAACAAATCGGGGCTATGCAGCCGTGGTCTTGCGGTGTTGAACGTGGGGGCAGGCGCTATCACGATGATCGGATCCGCGTCGGCATGACCCAGCAGGTGCACCGCGACACAGAAGCGGGCTTGACGCTCATCGAGGTGCTTGTCGCGCTGGCCTTGTTTTCTCTGATCGGGCTGGCTGGCTTTACGATGCTTGATAACATTTTACGGGTTCAGTCCGGCACGCAAGGGCGGTTGGAGCGCTTGGGTCAAATCGATCGCGCACTGGTGATTTTCAGCCGGGATTTGCAGGAATCGGATTCTGGCAGCGTGCGGCAGGATGAAAACGGTGTGACGATGAACAGGACCGGTACCGGTCTGCTGTCCTATCAGGCCCCGTCAACTGTTCTTCTGCGCAGCCTGTCGCGCAGGAATTTTGAACAGCAGATGATTGACGGAGTAAAGGCCATCCGGCTGAGGTCGCTTGATTCTGCGGGCACGTGGCATGACCGTTGGCCGATCGAACAGACCCAGTCGCTTGGTCTGGCACCCACGCTAAAGGCTGTCGAGCTGCAACTTGATCTACGCGAGGGTACGGTTAGCCGACTTGTCGATGTGCCAGCCGGGGTGAAGGAATGATCCGGCAGCGCGACGCGGGTGTCGTCCTGATCAACGTGTTGGTTATTCTGTCGATCGCGTCCATTGTCGTGTTCTTGATGCTGACCTCGCAAGATGTGTCATTGCGGCGTGCGCAGTCCATGGCGGCGGCAACAGCCGCAGATGCCTTGGCCAGAGGGGCGGAAGCGAGCGCCGTGACCGCGCTGCGGCGGGATATGATAAATGCCCCGGACACTGACAACTACGCAGAGCCTTGGGCACAGGTCGCCCAGCAAGAAGCCGGTCTGTCAACGGGGCGTTTTTCCGTGAGAATTCGCGATGCACAGGCCAAGTTGAACCTGACCCGACTTGCCGGTGGGGCGCAGGTCGAAGTTGAGGCGCTGTTGCGCGTTCTGGCCGAACTAGAGATCAGTCGCGCAGATGGCATACGGATCGCAGCGGAAATCGCCGGGCGTCCGGGTCTGAAAAACCTATCGGAATTGCGCAGCATTTCGGCTGAGACAATTAACGCACTTTCGCCGTTCGTGGATTTCTTGCCCGCAACCGCAACGCTCAATCTGAATACTGCCGCGCCACTGCTTTTGCGCGCGGTGCTTAACAACCGATCTGCTGCGCTGCGGCTTGAAAG
>TARA_R110002073_G_scaffold45482_3_pt1 | contig 31289 bp, 24 predicted proteins | sample TARA_R110002073 | Tara Oceans TARA_R110002073 (sample SAMEA4397174) | marine metagenome | biome: Polar Biome; feature: [DCM] deep chlorophyll maximum layer (ENVO:01000326); material: water (ENVO:00002006), including particulate matter (ENVO:01000060) such as... | depth 40 m | reverse complement strand
GGGTGGGTGGGGTTGGTGGGTGGGCCGCATGGTGACCTATGTGCCCGGGGGTCGTGATGGCGTCCCAAGCGACGGTCGTGGCGAGGAACGGATCCCAACTCCAGTCCGTGTTCCACGTGGAACATTCGATGGGCCGAGCCATCGATCCTGACCCACCACGGTGCAAGTCCTGGTGACCCTGGAGTGGCGCACACGAAGGGTTGGCCCACGGCGACCGCCCAACTTGTTCCACGTGGAACATTCAAGCGCCGGGAGGCTCGGCCTCGTTGAACCGCGCGGCTGCCGGCAGCGGCAAGGCGAAGGCCTCTCTGGGTGGTGGGCGGTCGAGGATCGCCAGGCAGGGCCGGAAGCCTACTTGTGCAGCGCAGGTTCCATCTGGCGTTGCACCACCTCCGAAGTGAGCCAGGCTAGGTCCTCTGGCACGGACCGATGTTCCACGTGGAACACAGGCCGGCCTCGCCGTCAGCTTCGAAGGTAGGCCAGCCCCTCAGGAAGCTGGTCCAAGCCCTCTTCGCCGAGGGCGGCCTCGAACAGCAATCCGATGTCACGCAACGGGTTCGCATCGCCTCGAAACACGAAGGAGCGATTCTCCGGCGTGGAGCCGACCAGGATCATCAACTCGAGTATGGAGCCGGCATTGCAGGTTTGACCTGCGACCTCGAGCTCGACCGGAGTTCCGTACTGGTTGACGATGGCCACGATCAAGGAAGCCGGGCGAGCGTGCAGCATCAGTCCTTCGGCCAACTCGACCTCCATCGACTGCAAGTCGGTGTAGCTGGGCAGCAACTCGTTGGCAAGCTGGCGACCACTTTTAATGGACACTTGGGACCAGTATAAAAGTAAGTTAAGGGCTACGTGTGTAACCGCTGCCCGGGGCACGACCTCGCTGAGCTGGCGTCGGGCCGCCTCGGTGCGTTCGCCGTTCTCGTGTCGCTCGAGGAAGTGCGTAAGTTGGGTGACCGCCTCGAGCATGTGCAGGCCGGTCGAGATGTGGCCGCGCAACTGCCGCAGCCGTTCGTCCTTGGCTTCGACGACCGTGTTCTTGAGGTGCGTGTCGTAGGCCGATTGCAGGTTGTGAACCGTCGCTTCGTAGACACGCGCCAATTCCTCGTTGCAGCGCTCCCGCAGCACTCGATCGCGGATTTGAGGATCCTGCTCGCGGACCAAACCGGCTTGCTCGAGCATCTCGCACGCCTGTAGGAACTTGGAGGACACCTCGGCGATTCGCTGATCCTCGTCGGTCAACTCCTCCTGACCCAGGGTTGCTGGCAGGCAGAACCGGACCGGTTCTCGCGTTCGAATCGTAGCCCCCGGAACGGACTCCGGCAGCGACACCCCGTGAACCTCGCCCACCTCCACGCGCCAACGGTCGAGCAGGCCGGCGAGGGAATCCTGGGTGAAACGCCGCGCTTCGTTCAGGTCTCGAACCAGGTCCGGCCCATCCTCGGGACCCAAGCGCTCCAAGACCCCATACCCCTCGAGCCGACGGTCCAGATGCTCGAGGCTCAGGGCCGCCAAACTGAAACCCCGAATCGAGGCAGTCAATTCCGTCAGGTAATGGAACGCCTGATTCTGGCGTGCCCCGTGGTCGTCCAGAACCGCCTCGAGTTCGTCGGCCTCGCTCTGCAGGGCGAACAACTCGCGCTTGTTCCAAGATGAGCCCCGATCGGCCAATAGGGCTGCGGAAAGGCGTGCGAAGCCTTCCGCGAGCGTTCCGAGTTGGCGAGCGAACTCCTCCTCGGGAACGACCTTTTGCAGGGGTGTCTCGGACATGGGTGCGGCCGCTGGCGGGGCCGTCCAGCCAGTCTATCCGCTGGAGGCCCGAAGCAGACCTCGGCTCGGGCTCAAGAACGGGCCTGCCACCTTCCGATCCGGTGTTCGTTGGGCCTTGAGGCCCGCGCCGTCGCCCACGAACTCCCCCCGGAGGCCCACCATTTCCGCCGAACGCTGCTTGGAGACCTATCTCCAGGAAATCAACGAGGTCCCCCTTCTCACCGCAGATGAGGAGAAGGTCCTTGGTTCCCGAGTCCAAGACGGGGATCTCTCCGCCCGCGAACACCTGATTCGCGCCAACCTACGTCTGGTCGTATCGATCGCGAAGATCTACGGCGACCGTGGGCTCACCCTCCAGGACCTGATCGCCGAGGGGAACATCGGCCTCATGAAGGCTGCCGAGAAGTTCGACCCCGCCGCGGGTTGCCGGTTCTCGACCTACGGCACCTGGTGGATCAAGCAATCGATCCGCCGCGCGCTGACGAACACCGTGAAGTCCGTACGCGTGCCGGGCTACATGTCGGAGTACATCTCCAAGTGGCGCTCCGTCTCGGCTGAGCTCACCTACATGTTGGGACGCGCGCCGACCGTCGAAGAGGTGGCCCAGGAACTGGGCATCCCGCGCGAGACCTGGCCTCTCCTGAAGCGCACGATCGAGACCAACAGCGGCGGCGACGTCTCGCTGGACGTGCTCTCCCAGAACCAGGACACCGTCGAGGACGAGAACCACGTCGGACCGGAGGAGCGGACCTCCCAACGGGACCTGCTGACGCGCCTGGAAGGCCTGCTGGACACGATCGAGGACCGCGAAGCCACGATCCTGCGCCTGCGCTACGGCCTGGGCACCCTGGGCGGCGACCCGATGACGCTCAAGGAGATCGGCCGCGTGGTGGGACTGACCCGCGAGCGGGTCCGTCAACTGGAGCAAGCCGCGCTGCGGAAGCTCTACGACATCATGGGCGGAGAATGAGGTCCGCTCCGGCTCGCCCCGTTCGACCTCGGGGCCAGCCGGGAGCCCTTTCGGCCAGGTGCCGTTGGACCATCGGTTTCGAGCGGGGAAGTTAGCAGCAGACTCAACGCGCCTCCCCCCGCTCGATCACGACCAGGACTTCGCCGAGGACGTCCGGTTCGGGACGCTGCCGGTGCAAGGCCATGCGACATCCGGGCTAGACTCCGCGGGTGAGCCCCGAATCCCAAGACACCGGTTCCGAAGGATCGCGCCCGCCCGCCTGGGCCCGCGATGCCGGACCTCGGGACTCGAGCTCCAGCCGCACGACGCCTCTCGATCCGGAGCGCATCGGCACGCAATCGGGGAAGGCCTCCGAGGCGCTCCCGTCCAAGAGCGCGGACGAAGTGGGGCTTGCCCCGTCCCTCGCGCTCCAGCCACCGTGCGCGCAACCTGAACGCGCCGAGCCTGGGACGCCGATCTACCTGCACCTTCCGTTCTGCGCGACGAAGTGCCCGTACTGCGACTTCTTCTCGGTCGCGGCCGAGGGCCAGGACGTGGACGGCATGGTGGAGCACATCGTGCAGGAGATCCGGGCGCGCGCCCCGGAGCGGCCCCGTACGGTCTTCCTCGGTGGCGGAACCCCGTCCCTGTTGAGCGCTCCGCAACTGGAGCAGGTCCTGAACGAACTCGACCGTGTGACCAACTTCCGCTCATCCGCCGTGGAAGTCACCGCCGAATGCAACCCAGAGAGCCTCGACGTCGCGAAGGCCCGGGTGTTGCTCGACCTGGGGGTGCGGCGCCTGTCCATCGGCCTCCAATCCCTGCGCAACGACGCCCTGAAGACCTTCGGAAGAGTCCACGATGCGGCCCAGGGCTTGGCCGCATACGACGCGGCGCGGCAAGCCGGGGCCGAAGCGGTCTCCGTGGACCTGATCTATGCGTATCCGGGACAGACGCTAGCCTCTTGGGAGGAAGATCTCGCCACGATCCTCGCGCTCGGGCCCGACCATTTGAGCGCCTACAACCTCACGTTCGAGGAGAACACCCCCTTCAAGCGCTGGCTCGACGAGGGCAAGCTGAGTCCGTTGCACGAAGACCTGGAGCTGGACCTGTTCCTGACCACCCGCAGCGCCTGCTCCCAGGCCGGACTGAATGCTTACGAGGTGTCCAACTACGCCTCGATTGGTCAGCAGTGTGCCCACAACGTCAATTACTGGGAGAACGGCCCCTACGTCGGGATCGGACCGGGCGCGGTGAGCCGCGTCGGCCCGGTTCGGTTCGGCAATCCCCGGGCCCTGGCGGCCTACCGCCGCTGGATCACCAACGCGGGGCACGCCACCGCTTGGGACGAGCGTCTGGATCCCGCGAGCCGCCTGGCAGAAACCTGGTGGCTGGGTCTGCGCTTGGCGGAAGGACTCGAACCCGCCAGAGCGAGGCGCACCGCCGGGTTCGACGGCCCGGTGGATCCCGCGCTGCCGATCGCCCACGGCTTCGAGACCTCGGGCCACCTCGAACGGTGCGTCGGGCCAGAGGGCGAGGAGCGTTGGCGACTGACCAAATCCGGCCTGCCGCTCGCCGATGCGATCGCCTCGAAGTTCCTGGACGGGATCACCGCGACGTAGTCGTCACGAGTTCCTGCACAGGCGATCCCGGGGAGGAGCCCTCGGCCTCGAACGCGGCCATCCGATCGAAGACTCCTGGTCCAGGTCGGTCGAGCGGGAAGAGTGGCCCAGCTCGTTCCGCAAACGTGCTCGCCCCCGTTCGGAGAGGTCCAGGCGAACTCCTCGAGGACTGCCTGCCACTCCTGGCCTGGATCCCTCACGAGCATGCACCGTGAGCACACCCAACTCGCGCGTTGCCGGTACTTGGCGTTCACGTCCGTCCTCGACGGGGCCAGAGACCCCGACTGTGGGGGCCGCGGCCGCAAAGCACCGGCAACACACGAATCAGGGCCACTCACGGCACATCCACGTGAGGGATGCAGGCTAGAGGTCCAGCACTTCGATTCTGCATTCGTGCGGAGCGAACCTGGCCAGTCGCGCACGCCCTCGAATCCGGGCCAATCCCAGTGGATCGAGCCACAGAACGGGCCCGCGGACGGTCGATACCCGGTGTGTGCAGCATCCGTTCCCCTCCCCCGGCAAGACCCCCCGCAAGAAGCGCAAACGCGGCCTGTTCCTGCGTGGATTGGCGGTCCTGCTGCCCACTGTGCTGACCCTCTTCGTCTTCGTCACGGTGTTCCAGTTCGTCGATCGTTACCTGACCGGGCCGATCAACGGCGCGATCTACGGGGCCCTCGAGGGCAACGGCTTGGGCTGGACCGTGCTCGACTCGATGGATATCGACCCGTACGCCAGGGAGTTCCTGGACGAGGATCGCGTGCCCGACGAGTTGAGCGATCGACTCGAGGGACTCGGGGGCTATGGGGGCGACACCTTCAAGGTGACGCTCGCCGCTTGGCGTGACGAGCACCAGACGTTCCTGCGCGATTTCGAAGCGCTGGCCATCGACGGGAAAGCGTTGCGAGAAGCCACCGCGAGCAAGGTGCACCCGGCGGTCGGGGTGGTCCTGTCCCTCGTGCTGGTCCTGCTGCTCGGTTACCTCACCTCGGGACTGCTGGGAAAGACCTCGATCGCCGCGTTCGACCGCATTCTGCATCGAATTCCGCTGGTGCGCTCCGTCTACCCGTACACCAAACAGCTGGTCGAGTTCTTCCTCTCGGACGACAACAACCTGGAGTTCGACAGCGTCGTCGCAGCGCCCTATCCGTCCGACAACGTCTGGGCCCTCGGGTTCGTCACGGGCACCGGAATGAAGAGCATCAACGAGGGCCTGGGCGGCGAATACGTCTCGGTCTTCGTACCGACCTCGCCGATGCCGATGACCGGGTTCACGGTCTTCTTCGAACGCAAGCGCCTGATCCCGATCGACGTGCCGGTCGACGAGGCCTTGCGCATCGTCGTCTCAGCGGGCGTCCTGGTCCCCCCCAGCGAGCGCGTGGAGGAGCTCACCACGGCCCTCGAGACCATGGTGAGGGTCCCGCGCACCGTGGCCTGAGCCGGCGGCGCGCCGCAAGGGCCGGTCGCAACCGCTTCCATTCGATGGCGGGACAGCTTGTGCTGAAACAGGGGACTTCGAGGCCGAAAGGCGCCATTCGCGGGCTATTCTGATCGGCCATGAACTTCGCCGATCGTCTCGACGCTGCCGTCCAAGCCAAGCAGAGCCCGCTCGTGGTTGGCCTGGACCCCTTCCTCGACCGCCTTCCCGCACCGTACGCCGTCGTGCGCGACCCGGATGCTTCGCGCGCCGATCGCGCGCAAGCGGTGGGTGACTTCCTGTGCGCGGTCATCGAGGTCGTCGCCGATCGCGTCCCCGCGGTGAAACCCCAGTCCGCCTTCTTCGAGGTCCTGGGCGCGGACGGCATCCAAGCCTGGGAACGCGTGGTCGCTGCCGCCCGATCCGCGGGCCTGCTCGTCATCGGCGATGCGAAACGCGGCGACATCGGGTCGACCGCCACTGCCTACGCGGAAGCGTTCCTGACGGGAGGGCCTGGCCTGCCGAGCGATTCGCTGTGCGACTGCCTGACGGTGAACCCTTACCTCGGTAGCGATTCGATCGAGCCCTTCGTCACGGCTTGCCATCAGGCGGATGCGGGGCTCTTCGTGCTCCTGCGCACCTCGAACCCGGGCAGCGCGGAGTTCCAGAACCACGGCGATCCGCCGCTGACGCACGTCGTGTCCGACGCCGTGAGTCGCTGGGGATCCGGCCTGATCGGCGCGTCGGGGCTGTCCTCGATCGGCGCGGTCGTCGGCGCGACGCACCCCTCCGAACTGATCGAAATGCGGGCCAGAATGCCCCATACGCCCTTCCTGCTGCCCGGATTCGGAGCCCAGGGAGCCGATGCCAAGGACGTGGCGCACGGATTCACGAAAGGCCTCAGCGGCGCGGTCGTGAACTCGAGTCGCGCGATCCTCTTCGCCGGCCACGGGGACGATTGGCGCGATGCCACCAGCCGTGCCGTCGACGAGACGAACGACGCGTTGCGCGGCGCCCTCGGGGTCACCCAGCTTTGACCGCACCCCGGCCGTCCACCACCTTGACCCTCGAGCACCTCCCCGCGAATGCGGTGGGGATCAGCGCACGTGGAGCCCAGGCGTTGGCGCAAGGCTCGCTCGACGGCTTGAAGGTCGCGCGCAAGCCGTCCGAGATCGAACGCCCCGAGGACCGGCTCGACAAGGCGGACCGCGAAGCCTTGTCGCTGGCGATCGGCTCGGGCCTCGCCGCGGCGCTGGACGGTGGGCTCGACGGCGCGCCACGCGTGCGGACCTCGCTCGAGGTCTTGGGTCGCCCCGGCAGCTTTTGCGTCATCACCGGTCAACAGCCGGGGTTGCTCGGCGGTCCTCTGTACACGCTGCACAAAGCGATGCAGGCTTGCCTGTTGGCGCGTGATCTGTCGCAGGACTGGGGCGTGCCGGTCGTCCCGATCTTCTGGAACCACGGCGACGATCACGACCTGGCCGAGGTGAACCATGCCTGGCTGAAGAACCGTGCCCAGGACCTCCAAAAGGTCCGTTTGGCGGGTTTGAGCTCCGGAAGACAGCCGTTCAGCCGCATTCCGCTCGACCGCGAAACGCACCGGCTGGAGGCGACCCGCGCGCTCGTCACGCAAACGTACGAAGAGCACCTGCATGCGGAAGCTGCGGTCGACCTGCTCTTCCCGCGCCACGGGGAGACCCTCGTCCGCACGCTGACCCGCGCCTTGACGCAACTGCTGGGCGAGCATGGCTTGGTCGTGCTCGAACCGGATTGGATTCGACCCCAGTTGTCCCGCGCGTTGTCGGATCTGGTCGGTGCGAATCCAACGCCAGCACTGATCCAGGGTTCGGGCGACCAGCCCGCGATCGATCCGGCCTCCGCCGCTCTCGTGTTCCGCGTCGGCGACACGGGGCGCCGCCCGCTGCGGCCAGGTGGAGAAGGCTTCGCGTACGACGGGGAAGCGGGCTCACGGACCCCGGCGGAACTGGCTGCGCTGATCCTCGAAGACCTGGAGGGCTGGTCGGCCGGTGCGCTGTTGCGCCCGCTCGTCCAGGACGCCGTGTTTCCGACGTGCGCGTACGTCGGCGGGTTCGGCGAACTCGACTACCACGCCCAACTGGTCGTGGCGCGCGAGCACGCCGGGATCCAGACGCCCGCCTTCGTGCCCCGCACGTCCATCACGTTCATCGATGGCTCGACGCGCCAGGCGCTCGCTCGGTCCGAAACCGACGTCGCCAGCATCCTGGCGGCCAAGGGCGAGTTCACGCGCGGGGAGGCGCTGGATCCGCCGCCCGTGATCCAGGCCTTGCACGAAACCACCGAGCGGGCGGTCTCTGAGCTCCTGTCGCTCAAGGGCGAACTGAAGGCCCTCGAGCCGGCGTTGACATCGAGCTTGAAGCGCGCGATCGAACAGATCCGCAAGGCGACCGGCAAGGTCCAGGACAAGGCGGAACGGGTGCACGCCAACCGCTCCGGCAAGGGGGAGCGTCATGTGCGACGCCTGAATGCGACCCTGTATCCGCGTGGGAAACCCCAGGAACGCGTTCTGGGCGCCACCGGTTACCTGGCCCAACATGGGCTGGGATTGATCGACGCCCTCTGGAACGAATTGCCCTCGATCAGCACCGAACACCTGGTCGTGCACCTGCCCGACCTCGAAGAACCCACCGCAGACGCGAGCGCTGAATGACCGACCTCAAGCTGGATGTACTCGTTGTGGCCGCGCATCCGGACGATGCCGAGATCTCGGTCGGAGGGACGCTCCTGCGCCTGATCGATGCGGGCGCCAAGGTCGGCGTCGTCGACGCCACGCACGGGGAGATGGGCTCGCGCGGCAGCGGAGCGACACGCGACGCCGAACTCGCCGCCGCCACCGCAGCCATGGGACTTCACGTGCGCGAGAACCTGGACCTGCCCGACGGTCGCGTTCAGGTCACCGTCGAGAGCCGCGAACGGTTGGCGGGTCTGTTCCGCCGCTATCGCCCGGATGCGGTCGTTTCGCACCACGTGGAGGACCTGCACCCCGACCATCAGGCCACGGGGCGACTGACACGTGAGGCCTGGTTCCTGTCCGGATTGAAACGACTCGCCCAGGACGCGAACCAGACCGCTCACCGCCCGCGAGCGATCTATCACTACTTGTCCCACACCTTGAGCGCGCCGACGTTCGTCGTCGACGTCGGTGAGGTCTGGGAGCGCAAGTTGGCCGCGGTGCGCTGCTACTCGAGCCAACTCGCGCCCGAGGATGGCGGCGACGACGGCAGCCACTTCCTGTTCGGCGCCGACATCGAGGAGCGCATGACCACCAAAGCGCGCTTCTGGGGCGAGTCCATCTCGGCTCGGCTCGGCGAACCGTTCCTGCACCAAGGCCCGATGCCGGTCGACGATCCGCTGCGGCGTTGGCTGGTCTGAACCGCCCCATCACGGCTCACGCGCAGGATGTTCCAGCGAGTCTGCGTGGACCACTTTGCGTGAACCCACCAAGGGAACCATCCCCTCGCGCCACCTGCGGGGCGTTCCTTGCCCAAGATCGACCCGAGTCCACCGATCCGGGGCGAGAATTCCGCAAGCGGCCTAGGATGAACCGGCGGCCCTGAACCGGCCGTCATCGCTCCAAACCCCCTGCCATTGGAATCAGGATGCGCCCCTCCCTCGCCTTCGTGGCGGCCATCACGACCTGCGTCGTTCTCACCTCCAGCGCCGCCGCGCAAGGCGGCGACGACTGTTCGGTCCCCGATCCCATCGCCGGTCTCGGATCGTTCGGATACGACACGACGTCGGCCACGACCAGCGGCTTCGAAGGCGGCAACAACCTCGTTTGCGGATCCGTGTACGGCGTGCTCGAGGCGGACGCGTTCTTCGTATGGACGGCCACGACGCCAGGCAACGTCCAGGTCACGAACTGCGGCGGCGCGAGCGACACGATCCTGAACGCCCACTTCGGTTCCGACTGTTCCGCCACCTGCGTGGTCTCGAGCGACACGCCGTGTTGTGACACCGGTACGCACCTGTTGATCCCGGCCGTGGGCACGGGTGACGTCTACCTGATCCAAGTCGCGCAATGGACCTGGAGCTCGCCGGGCCATGCCGGGACGCTCGTCTTCGAAGTCCCCCCCATTCCGCCCGGCAACGACACGTGCTCCTCGCCCAGCGCCATCAGCGGAACCGGCGGATTCGCCTACGACCTGCGCGGAGCCACGACGTCCAATTTCGACGGCAATGACCCGATTCTGTGCGGATTGGCGTTGTTGGGCGAGCCAGCCAGGGCGGACGTGTTCTTCGTCTGGACCGCCGTTTCCGCTGGGGACTACGTCTTCGACACGTGCGGCGTGGGGTGCGACACGGTGCTGAACCTGCACCAAGGCAGCGATTGCACGGCGACGTGCATCGATGCGAACGACGACGGACCGTGCGGGCTTCAAGGCGAGAGCCGACTCGCGCTGACCGGTGTCGCTGCAGGTGACGAGTTTCTGATCCAAGCCGGTCAGTGGATCTCGACGTTCGGCAATCATGCGGGAACCCTGAACATCAACCTGACGACGACCTTGCCGACACACGACGACTGCTTCACCGCACGAGTCATCAGCGGCCCGGGCGCGTTCGCGATCGACACGACCAACGCCACGACCAGCCTCTACGGCGATCCCGGGCAGGTCGGACCCTGCTTCGTCGGCGAGATGGCGAGCGACGTGTTCTTCCAGTGGACCGCCGTCACCGGAGGCGATGTTCAGTTCCGGCTCAGCGGTACGACCGTGAACGACACGGTGCTCCGCCTTCACGCAGGGGCTGGCTGCGGCTCGACCTGTGTCGCGTCCGACGAAGACAGCGGCAGCGGGCTCGACGCACGGTTGCAGGTCTCTGGCGTCCAGCCCGGGGACACGTTCCTCGTTCAATGTGGAAGCGCGCTGGCGACCGATGTGGGGCTCGCCACCCTTGAGATCGGTCCTTGGGCCCCGCCGCCCGCACACAACACCTGCTCCGCACCGCTGGTCATCGCCGGATTCGGCTCGTTCGCTTTCGACAACCTCGACGCGACGACCTCGAGCTTCATGGGGAGCAACCCCGACGCGCTCTGTTCGGCGACCGCACCCGGCACGACGGGTGTGGCCCGCGACCTCTTCTTCACCTGGACGGCCCCGTGCACCGGCACCGCGGTCCTGCACACATGCAACTCGGACTACATCGCGAGCGTGAGCGTGTACGCGGGCGACGATTGCGGCGCGACCTGCCTGGAGGGCTCCGACTCGGTCGCGATCTCCTGCGCGGCCCCGAACCCCGCCGAAGTCGTCTTCAGCACGAACCAGGGCATGCCTTTCCTGCTGCAGGTCGGCGCCTGGTCGGAGAGCTCCGGAGAGGAGAGCTTCGACATCGTCATCGCTCAGCTCGGTCCCACCTGCACGGCCGGCACGATCACACCCGGCTGCGGTCCGGGCAATCCGCACCATCTGGGCGCCTCCGCGACGCTGTTGACGTCCTTCTTCGGCAGCGGCTCCGGCAGCGGACTGCGGCTCGAATGCACGAACGGCCCGGCGGGTGAGTTCGCGTTCTTCATGATCTCACCCTCGGCCAATGCGAGCCTCAACGTCTTCAACGGGGTGTTGTGCCTCGACGCGCCCCAGGGTCGCTACAACCCGAACGTCGCGACGAACATGAATGCGCCCCAGCTCAACTCGCTGGGTGTGTTCGATGGTTCGGGCGTGTTCACGAACCTCGTCGGCACGTCCGCCTCGGGCCGTGGATTCGACGTGCCGAGCGAACTGCCGCTGACACCTCCTGGCCAGGTCATCGCGCCCGGCGACACGTGGCACTTCCAATGCTGGTATCGCGATCAGGTCGCGCCTCTGCCGAACCCCGGCAGCTCTGCGAACTTCTCGGACGCCATCGAGGTCACGTTCTAGGCGCCTGATCGATCACGCCGGGATCGACCTTCGCGGCGCGCCGCAGGGAGGCATCCAGCAGTCGATGGAAGTGATGCGTCCCCGTTTCATGCTTCGGGGCGTAGCGGCCACGGGTGTAGAGCCGGGAGCGAACGCCGCGCTGGACCTCCTGAACGATGCTCTGGTCCTCGAGTTCGACCTGGTCCAGGTCGCCGCCGGCTCCTGCATCCAGGTGTTCGGGGGCCCAGACGTAGCGTCGGTACTCGATCCTCGTCCGGTCGACCGATTCGGGCACGACGCGGTTGAGGGACAGGCCGAACGGGTACAGATTCAGCATCAGGCCCGGGAACAACCAGAGGTAGATCCCGGCGAGGCGTGAGCCGGCGTCCTCGGATCCGATCGGGACCTCGAGCGCCGGGTCCCCGGCCTTCGCATCGGCGAGTTGCAGGACCGTCGAGCCGTGCAAGCTGGTCCGATAGGTCGCCCCCTCGATCGCGGACCGCAGACCCGGATGCACGAAGGGGATGTGGAACCCCTCCAGGTAGTTCTCGACGTAGAGCGCCCAGTTGGCCTCGACGTGGAAGGACTTGGAACCGGCGGGATCGAGCTCCAGGCGGTCCCAGGGACACCACCCGAATCGATTCCGGACTGGCGCGATCCAGTCCGCGAAGGGCTCGGCGGGGCTCAAACTGGTGAACTCGAGGGGCCCGAACGTCTCCAGCGGGAGGCTGGGGAGCGAGTCCTCGGGCCGCGGGAAGTCGAGCGCGCCGTCGAAACCCGGAGCTCGCAAGAGGGAACCGTCCAGCGCGAACGCCCGACCGTGGTACTTGCAGCGCAACTCGGGAACAGGGCCCGCCTGGTCGCAGAGCCGCGCGCCGCGGTGGGTACAGACGTTCGAGCCGATCCAGGCCGACCCGTCCTGCGAGCACGTCCGGAGCAGCGGCTCATCCAGGCAACCCTCCGCCAGCAGGAACGGGCGCGCCTCGCCACGGGGCACTGAACCGGGTTCAAGGTGGTGCCAACCACCCACAAAAGCACCTCGAACGATCTCTCGATGCCAGCCCGGGTCGGAGTAGACCCAGCCGGGAGGTGTTTCGGCTCGCCGAACGTCCGGATGCACGGCGAAGGGAGTCTCTCGGTCGCTCATGTGCGCCACCAGTACGCATCATAGCTATTCAGACTACCGTTGTAGGTCACTTGGACCCCCCTGGGCGGGGTTCGAGGATCTGAGCGCGCTCGAGAAAGGTCCGCACCACATGCCAATGGGCCTTGCTGGAGACCGGAAAGTCGTTGTGGCCGCACGCGAAGGCCTTGATGAACCCGTTGGAGGCCGCGGCATGGAGCGCCTCGCCGTGGTGGAACGGAATGATCTCGTCGTCCCGACCGTGCATCACGAGCACCGGCCCGTCGTACGACTCGATCGCCTCCAGGTTCTCCATCGGGTCCAGCACGGCGGGCCCGAACAGGCCATAGGTCGCCAGCATGGACCGCAACGAGCGGAACGTGGACTGCAGGATCACCGCGGCCGGCCGTCGCTGCCGGGTGAGGGCACAGACGGCCCCGCCACCGATGGAGCGCCCGTAGAGCACGATCCGCTGCGCATCCACCTCGGGGCGCAGCCCCAGATCGTCGAACGCGCTGGCCAGGACGGACGCGATCGAGGCCTCTGTGGGGCTGCCTGCGGAGCGGCCATAACCGGGGAACTCGACCAGGAGCACGCTGACCCCCAACTCCTGGAACCCGCGCACCAGGGCCCCCTGGTCGTCGATCAATTCGGCGTTGCCGTGCGCGAAGATCACGGCTGGAGCCGGGGAACCGGCATGCACCCCGGCGCCGGGGATGAACCACTCCTCCACGAGACCGCCCTCGTGGGCCCGCCAGCCCATCTCGATGCCCGGCATGTCCGTGCCAGGAGATCCACTCTCCCAGGTCGCGTGCCGGGGAAACACCACGCTCCGCTGGGCGAAGAGGCCGATTCCCACCCACAGGAGATACACCGCCCCGAGCGCGCCGACGTGACGCGCCAAGCGTCGTACGAGGGAGCGCTGGGCGACCTGGACCTCCGGCCGCCTCACGTCCATATCGGCTCCTCCCACGGGCGGAGCGTCGCCCGACGACGGCGCTTCGGCCCCCACGTACGGATTCGGGTCCTGCGCTCCTCGCAAGGGGCTCTCGGGGGTCTCGCTCGGGGGGATCACGGCTCCAGGCTAGCCTGGATCCGCCGCGAACATGCACCGCGAGCCCACCCAAATGGCCGCCGGGGACGACCTCATCGTGGATTGGCGGTGCTCTCTGATCACGCCCGCCCTCGACGGGACCAGAGGCGCTGACTGCGAGATCCGCACCGCAAGGCATAGCCAAGGCACGGGTTGGGCCCACTCAGGCACACCTCGTGAGAGGCCCAGGCTCGGAGCCTGTGTTCCAGATGGTGGACCCGATCGCGACGGCCTCGGGTCCCTGCGCAAGGCGGGTCAAGTTCCCCATAGCCTCTGCGCTACTGGGTACCTGACGCGGCGCCGCGGTCGGGCTCGCGGCGAACGCGACCAGGTCCGCCATCTGGAACGCAGGCTCCGAGACGATCGGAAAGCGAACGCGTCTCCCCGATTCCGACGGAAGGCCCCAGCCTGACCCGAAGCGCGAGCTTGGAGGGTTCCTCCCGCGGCCGCGAAGGTCCAAACACTTGGCGGAAGGCTGCCCCCACGCCCGATCGGTCCTCGCGACCTCGGGTAGACTGCGCAGCCTCGCCCCGAGGGCGGACTCCATGCGACGCATCGCGATCATCAATCAGAAAGGCGGCGTGGGTAAGACCACCACCGCCGCCAACCTGGCCGCGGCCCTGGCCCGTGCCGGCCAGCGTGTCCTGGTCATCGACATGGATCCCCAGGCGAACCTGTCGCTGTATCTGGGCGCTGAACCCGTTTCGGGCGAGCCCTCGTCGTACTCGATCTTGTGCGGCGGAAACTCGATCTTGGAGGCCCTCGTCCCGACGTCGACGAAGGGGCTGGCCCTCGTGCCTGCGCACATCGACCTGTCGGGAGCGGACCTCGAACTGGCCGCCCAGATCGGTCGAGAAACGATTCTGCGGGACGCCCTCGACGAATTCGACGCGCACCAGGAAGCCGTGGGCGAGCCGTACGACTTCGTCCTGCTCGATTGCCCGCCGAGCTTGGGCCTGCTCTCGATCAACGCACTCACCTCGGCCCAAGAGGTGATGCTCGTCGTACAGACCGAGTTCTTCGCGCTGCAAGGACTCTCGAAACTGGTCGAGATCGTCCAGCTGATCAAGAAGCGCATGAACCCGGCGCTCGAGATCACGACGATCGTCCCGTGCCTCTACGACAGCCGCCTGAAACTGGCGCGCGAGGTGTTGGCCGAGCTGCGACGCTACTTCCCGGGCAAGGTCGCCGACCCGGTCCGCACGAACGTTCGTCTGGCCGAATCGCCCAGCTACGCGTTGACGATCTTCGACTACGCACCCGAGTCCAACGGCGCCACCGACTACGCGGCGCTCGGCTCCCTCGTTCTCGGCGTCTCGGTCGACGACATTGCGCCGTCCAACCTCAAGGAGACGGCGATCGCGCTGAAAGAAGCGGACCGTGAAGCGCCCGCTCGCCGTCGACGCCTGGTGTCCGAGGACGAAGCGGTCGTCCTGGAGGAGCAACCGCCTGCCGCGGACGCTTCAAGGCCGACCGAAGTGGAACCGGAACCGATCGCCGACGCGACCCCCGCACCGGCGGAGGCCGAAGCGGAGGCGGACCCCGTCACGTCCACCCCTTCGGAACATCAGCCGGTCGTCGCAATGGATGCGGTCACGGTCGACGACGACCCGGCTCCTGTCGAGGAGACGGAGCCGATCGTCGAGATTCAACCGCGCGAAACTCCGGCCTCCTCGTTCGGTGATGGCGTCGATGCGGAGCTCGCGACGCTGAACGGAGAACCCAGCGTCAAGAACGTGGAGCCTGAGCCGGAGTCCGCCTTCGAGGCGACCCCGGACCCCGCCCCCGTTGCGGTCGCGACCGGGGACGCCGAAACCACGGCCGATGATCCGGATCCGGTCCGGTCGAACGCCGTGGAGGCCCAAGAGTCGGACGCTCGGGAAGCGACGGCCCAGGAAGAGGACGCTCCGAGCGACGAGGACGTCCTCGAACCGGCGACACCACGCAAGCCTCCCCTCCCCGTGTATGGGTTCGGCGCCTACCTGGGTGAGGACTTCGACGCCTTCGCTCACACGCAACGAACGTCCGGCTCATGAGCGACCCCCTCCGGATCGGGGTCATCTGCCACCCGACCTACGGAGGCTCGGGCGTCGTGGCCAGCGAGCTCGCGCTCTCCCTCGCGGGACTCGGGCACCAGGTGCACCTCTTCAGCCACGAGGTGCCGCCGCGATTGGCGCGCTCGCCCGGTCCGGTGCAGATGCACGTGGCCCAGGGGATCCCCTACCCCCTGTTCCACTCGACGCCCCACGACCTGGCGATCACGAGCCGGGTGCTCGAACTGCATCGCGAGATCGGGCTCGACATCCTTCACGCGCACTACGCGCTGCCGCATGCGGTCAGCGCGTTCCTGGCGCGGGAAGCGGCCAAGCACGACACCGATCGGCGCCCACCCAAGACCGTGACGACGCTGCACGGAACGGACATCACCCTGGTGGGCAACGACCCCAGCTATGCGCCGCTCACCGAGCACATTCTGCTGGCCAGTGACGCGGTGACCGCGGTGTCCGAGGACCTGGCACGACGCACACGCGAGAACTTCTGCACGCGGGTGGCGCCCTGCTCGATCGAAGTGGTGCCGAACTTCGTGGACCTGGAGGAGTTCTCCCCGGACGTCGAAGCCAACACCTGCGTGAACGAAGGTGGGGTTCCGACGGCCGTCCACGTCTCGAACTTCCGGGCCGTGAAGCGGGTGCCGTGGTTGATCGAGGCGTTCGCCGATGCGTGTGAGGGGATCGAGGCTCGCCTCGTCCTGGTCGGCGATGGACCCGAACAGGCCGCATGCCGCCGTATCGCCCAAGAACGCGGGATTCAGGACCGCGTGATCTTCCTGGGCGAGCGCGACGCCCTGCCTGCCCTTCTGGCACCCGCAACCGTCTTCTGCCTCGCCAGCACCGAGGAATCGTTCGGCCTGTCGTCCCTCGAGGCCATGTCCTGCGGCACCCCTGTGGTCGCGACGCGCGTGGGGGGCGTCTGTGAGGTCGTCGAGGACGGCAAGAGCGGTCTGCTCGTCGATGTGAACGACCGTCAGGGGTACGCCCAGGCCCTGCGCACGCTCCTGACCGATCCGGATCGGGCCCAGCAGCTCGGGAAGAACGCCCGAGCCCGCGCCGAGGCCGAATTCGCGCGCGAGAAAGTCGTACCGCGCTACGAAGCGTTGTACCGGCGCTTGGTCGCCCAGAACGACGAACCGACGGCCTGAACGCCTCCGAGTTTCAGAACGGAAACCACGAACCGTGTCGCGCGTCTATCTCGACCACAATGCCACCAGCCTGTTGCGTGACGAAGCGCGTGCGGCGATGGATCAGGTGCTCGCGTCCGGCGCAGGCAACCCTTCCAGCCCCCACGCGCGGGGTCGCGCAGCACGCGCGGTGATCGACGATGCGCGCCAACGCATCGCCGGGGCTCTTCGTGTGGACGAAGAGGGCATCATCTTCACTTCAGGTGGCACCGAAGCGGACAACCTCGCCGTCCTCGGCACCGTGCGTGGCGCAGCGGAGGGTCGCGGCTTGGTGACGACGCTTGTGGAACACCCCGCCGTGTTGGGACCCGCGCTCGCATTGCAACAGGAGGGGCGCAACGTCGTGCGCGTGCCTGTGGACGCCGCGGGCCGACCCGCTACGGACTCCCTGCTCGACCATGCGCATGGCGCCGCTCTCGTCGCCGTGCAAGCCGCCAACAGCGAGCTCGGGACCTGTCCGGACCTGGCTTCGATCGGACGCGGGCTGCGCGAGCTGGAAGCGTCGGTCCGGCCCAAGTTCTTCACCGATGCCGTGCAGGCCCTGGGGCGCATCCAGGTCGATCTGGAGGCCTGGGGGGCCGATTTGGCTGCGTTTTCGGCACACAAGGTCGGTGGGCCCACCGGCTGTGGCGTGCTCGTACGCCGTGGCGGCAGTGCCCTCTGCCCGCTCGTGCACGGGGGTGGCCAAGAGGATGAGGTCCGTCCCGGAACTGAGAATGTGTCCGCGATCGCAGGCGCCGCGGTCGCCATCGAACTCGCGGTCCTGGAGCAGGAATCGGAAGCCTCCCGTATCCTCGGACTCAGCCAGCGCTTGTGGCACGACCTGCGAAGCGCTGTGCCCGATGTGCGCTTGCTCGGTCCGGACCTGGACGACGCCCACCGTCTCCCGAACACCCTGTGCATTCTGCTGCCTGGAGTGAACGGACGCATGGGTGTGACGCAACTGGACCTGGAAGGACTTGAAGTGTCCGCGGGGAGCGCGTGCAGCAGCGGTTCGCTCGAACCCTCACCTGTGTTGCGCGCGATCGGCTTGAACGACGAGGACGCGCGAGGTGGCTTGCGCATTTCACTCGGCCGAACAACGACCGAAGAAGATATTCACATCGCTGTGGAGACGCTGTCAAGAACTTCACACCGCGCACGCAAGTCGTGACACTTACGCGCGCGATGTGAATGGGCGGTGAAGAGATCGCGATGAGTCGTTGACCGTTTCGCGATACGGGGGGAACATGCAACGCATCGCACGGGCGAACCTGCCGACCCCCACCCGCGCCAGTGACTTAGCTCCGACGAGCACCACGTCCTGGCCATCCCCAGCACCGGCAACGCTCACCGCTCCCACCCGTGCGTGTCGGACCATCAGGTCATCCTGACGCCCACGCCTGCCAGCAACCGCAATCGCGCCATTCCTAACGGCGCACCCGATCACGAGGGGACCCCTGGAATGCACGAATCCAAAGCACTGGCCACGTCCGCGCCCAGCCATCCATCCGATCAGGGGATCTCTGATCCAAGCGCATCCACCCAAGGGGGTGTGGATCACTTGGGACTCGCAATGGACGTGAAGCAGGCGGCCCAGGCCCTGGACGAGGCCATCGCCAAGCGCGTGCAGCCGGAGCAGTACGAGACGTGGTTCCGACGCTCGGCCCTCGTGCGCATCGACCAGGATCAGGTCGTTCTCGCCGTCCAGAACGGATTCGCGCGTGATTGGCTCGAGAACTACTACCTGCGCATCCTCGAGAACGCCGTCTTCGCGGTCCTCGACCGCCGTTTACCCGTGCGGCTGATCGTCGATCCCGAACTCGCCGCGGCCGCGGATGCACCCGCGGTCGCCAATGCACCCGTCGCTGGGCAGACCGCGTTGCCGATCGACGAACTGGCCACCCAGAACGGACACCGGGAAGCGACGGGTCCGGCTTGGGCCCCCGCGAGCCCCATGGAGCGCGGCCCTGGTGCTTCGTCCGAACACGGCGCGCAGCGGGACGAATACGCCCCTGCCGCGCGCGACCTCTCCAGCAACGGCCACGCCCCGGTCCCTGCTGCACCGCGTGATCTCGCGCAGCCGAGCGCAGCGCCCTCCGGTCCGCACTCCCAACCGATTCCTGCTGCTGGACCGGCACGTGGGCCCGCACAGCTTCACTGGAACTCGGACGTAGTGCTCAACACCAAGTACACGTTCGACAACTTCGTCGTCGGCCCGTGCAACCGCTTCGCCCATGCGGCCGCGATGGGGTCCGCCGAACAACCGGGCAAGAGCTACAACCCGTTCTTCCTGCACGGACGGGTCGGCGTCGGCAAGACGCACCTCCTGCAGGCCGTGTGCGGGATGATTCTCGAGCGCCAGCCGGACAGCCGCATCCTGTACCTGTCCTGCGAGACGTTCGTGAACCACTTCATCAGCGCGCTCGAGAACGGCGACCTGGATTCGTTCCGGAACAAGTACCGCTCGATCGACGTGCTCGTCGTGGACGACATCCACCTGCTCGCGAACAAGGAACGCACGCAGGAGGAGTTCTTCCACACGTTCAACACGCTCTACAACGCCGAGAAGCAGATCGTGCTCTCGTCGGATTCACCGCCCAAGGACATCCCGACCCTCCAAGATCGCCTCGTATCGCGCTTCAAATGGGGGATGGTGACCGAAGTCGAGCCTCCGTGCCTCGAGACGCGCATGGCGATCGTCAAGCGCAAGAGCCGCGACAAGGGCTTCGAGTTCCCCGACGACGTCACCGGTTTGATCGCCGAACACGTCACCGACAACGTCCGTGAACTCGAGGGCGCGGTGACGCGCTTGATGGCCTACTCCAGCCTGACCACCAAGCCCGTCACGCTGCCGCTCGCGCGCGAGGCCCTGGGCGAACTGTTCCAGGTGCGACGCGGTGAACCGACGATGGAAGACATCATCACGGTCGTCACCGAGCGTTACGGCGTGAAGCTCAGCGAACTGCAGTCGAAGCGCCGCACGAACGCGATCACCTGGCCGCGACAGATCGCGATGTTCCTCGCGCGCCAAATCACCCGCCACTCCCTCGAGGAGGTCGGCGCGTACTTCGGCGGACGGGACCACACCACCGTCATGTACGCCGTGTCCAAGGTGCAGAAGCGCTTGGGCGAAGAGCAAGACGTGCGCGAGCAGCTCGACCAGCTGTTGCAGCGGCTCACGGGCCGCACGCTCGACGCGTGAACGTCGAGAGGCGCGGGAAAGGCGCTCGAGAAGCAGCGTCGCGAGCGAAGCGCTCCGAGCCCCGCGTGCCGATGCGCGCGGAGATTCCACGTCGTTCCGGTGCGTACGGACTTGATCCGGGATTCCTGCGCCCGGTCGCGTCCCAAAGGACCGGTAACCGCCGGAACACTCCTCTCGCCGCCCCTCCTTGGGCCCCTCTTGTGGCCTCCGTCGGTGCCTCTGTAGGTGCCCAGCCGCTCGCTCCGGTGTGCGATGCGGTTCCCCCGTATCGCGGCGCACCGGTCCGCCGCGCCGTGAGCCTGGCTCGCCAGCCCATCAGGGCCGCCGAATCGGGCCGAACCAGGCCTCCGCATGCGACGACCCTGGACGGCTCCGGAGGCTGGAATCGCGCCCAAAAATCTGTCCACAGCTCTCCCCAAGGACCGTGGAAATCCTGCTCGAAACCCCGGGACAACCGTGTGGATCCAGCCGGAACAGTTCGGGGATCCGTCGTGGATGGAGGGCCCGCTTCCGAACCCCGCTTCCGGGGCCTCTGGAGGGGTGTTCACAACCTTCGCGAAGCCCACGGGTTCTCCACCGCGCGAGCCCTTCGTTCAACACGGTCTCGGCCGCCACAAGTCCGCTGGCGAACAGCACCTGTGTTCGTCAGAAGCCTCGTTGTCCCCAAACCACCCACCCCCTTAAGATGATGAAGAATCTCTTTAAGAGGGGACTGGGGACAACCGCTCCGCCCCACCTCTCCACCCCGAACATCCAACGAGGATCCGATCCTTCGGTCCATCCTCCGGTGTTCTGCTCTGCACCCTGTCGTCCCCCCACACGCCCAAGCCGCCCCCCCTCCGCATGAAGGTCACCTGCGATCGTGAGAAGCTCCGCGAAGGTCTGGCAATCGCCAACCTCGTCGTGCCTTCGAAGAGCACGAAGCCCGTACTCGAGAACGTCTGTCTCGTCGCAACCAGCGATGCACTTGAGCTGATTGCGACGGATCACGAGGTCTCCCTGCGCTATCGCATCGATGGCGTCCAGGTCGACGAACCCGGACCGGCCGTCGTACCGGCACGGGTTGCGCTCGACTTTGCCCGCGATCTCTCCAGCGAGACGATCACGCTCGACACCAGCGCTGGCAACTGCGTCATCACGGGCGGTACGGACTCCTGTGAGCTCGTCACGCTGGACCCGGACGAATTCCCGGTCGTGGCCCGCTTCGACGCAGAAAAGACGATCTCGATGCAGGGAGGGACCTTCACGAAGCTCGTGCAGCAGACCTCCTTCGCCGCTGCCCGTGAACCGGGCCGCTACGCCATGCACGGGGTCCTGGCCGAGATCGAGGACGACAACCTCAAGCTGGTGGCCACGGACGGTCGTCGCCTGGCCCTGTCGTCCGTGGCGGTCGACAGCTCCAAGGCCGACAACGGCTCCGCGATCGTCCCGACCAAGGGCATGCAGCTGTTCTGCCGCGTGATCAGCGATCCGCTGGATCAGATCCACCTGGCGCTCGGTACCGATCAGGTCGGCATGCGCACGCAGAACGCCGAGATCTTCGCGCGCCTCATCGACGGCGAATTCCCCCGTTATGCAGCGGTTCTCCCCAGCGAGACCGGGAACACGATGGAGGCCGATCGCGACACGTTCGCCCAGAAGCTGCGTCTCGTGGCCAACGTCACCGGGGACGAGGCCCGGGCCGTGCGCCTGAGCCTCACCTCCGGCCAACTGGAGCTCTTCGGCCAGTCCGTCGGGCGCGGCGAGGCCAAGGCCCATCTCGAGGTCGACTTCAAGGGCGACAAGGCCGACATCGCGTTCAACCCGGACTACGTGAACGATGGCTTGAAGCACTGCGAATCCGATGTCGTGCGACTGGAATTCAGCGAGCGCACCAGCCCCGGCAAGTTCTGTCTGGGCGAGAACTACGTCTACATCGTGATGCCGATCACAGTGGATGCCTGATCCGACGCAACGCGCCGGTCCGAACCGAACGATGGAGTCTCCAGCCGACCAGAACGAGGACCGTGGACGTCAGGCCTTTCTCGGCGACGCCATCGGTGCCTTCCTGAAGGATTCCGGCCTCGGCCCGAAGATGCGCGAATGGAAGGTGTACGACGCCTGGCGCGAAGTCCTCGGTCCTGAACTCGGCAAGCGCGCACGCGCCGTTGCCTTCCGCCGCGGAGAACTCGTCGTCGAAGTCGAGTCCGCCGCACACTTACAAGAACTCAAGACATTCACCGGCGAGGCCTACCGCGTCGCCGCCAATCGAAGCCTGGGGAGCGAGCGCATCCGCGCCGTGACCTTCAAGCTGAAGCGTTGATCGATGACTCAAGAACAAAAGAAAAGCAGCGACTACGGCGCCCAGTCGATCACGGTCCTCGAAGGCCTCGAGGCGGTGCGCGTGCGCCCCGCGATGTATATCGGCGACACCGATGTCCGCGGTGTTCACCACCTGATCTGGGAGGTCGTCGACAACGCCGTCGATGAAGCCCTGGCCGGCCACGCCACCAAGTGCGAGGTTTTCCTGGGCGCGGACGGCTCGATCAAGGTCATCGACGACGGACGTGGCATTCCGACCGACATCCACGCGGAAGAGGGCGTGCCCGCGGTCGAACTCGTGCTCAGCAAGCTCCACGCGGGCGGCAAGTTCGATGCGGACGCGTACAAGGTCTCCGGCGGGCTCCACGGTGTCGGCGTGTCGTGCGTGAACGCGCTGTCCAAGCTCCTCCAGGTCGACGTCCATCGCGACGGCAAGATCCACCACATGGAGTTCGAACGCGGTGTCCGGACGCAAGAGCTGACCGTCATCGGCGAGACCGATCACACCGGTACGACGATCACCTATTTCCCCGATCCGAAGATCTTCACGACGGTCGAGATCCAGTACGAGATCGTCGAGAAGCGCTTGCGTGAGACGGCGTACCTGATGGGTACGCGCGGTCTGCGTCTCGAACTCTCCGACGAACGTAACAACAAGCACGTCGTCTTCGAGTATCCCGAGGGCTTGCGCACGTTCGTCGAGCACGTCAACAAGAACAAGACGGCGCTGCACGCGGACACGATCCACTTCTCGAAAACGGTGGAATCCGTGGTGGATCCCGGAACCGAGTACGAGGTCGAGTTGGCCTTCCAGTACACGGACAGCTACCAGGAGACGATCTACACCTTCGTCAACAACATCAACACGCACGGCGGGGGTACGCACCTCACCGGGCTCAAGTCCGCGCTCGCTCGCGTGCTCGGCAACTACGCGCGGAACGAGAAGCTCGTCAAGGACGCGGACAACATGCCGTCCGGCGACGACTTCCGCGAAGGCATGACGGCGATCCTGTCGCTCAAGGTGCCCGAGCCGCAGTTCGAAGGTCAGACCAAGGACAAGCTCGGCAACACCGAAGCGAAGGGCATCGTCGAGTCCGCCGTCGGCGAGATGCTGAACACGTACTTCGAGGAGAACGCCGCGACGGCCAAGTCGATCGTGTTGAAAGCTGTGCGTGCGCGTGAAGCACGGGAAGCGGCGCGCAAGGCACGCGATCTGGTGCGCCGCAAGAGCGCCCTCGCCAGCGGCAACTTGCCCGGCAAGCTCGCCGACTGTCAGAGCTCCAACCTGGACGAGACCGAGCTGTACATCGTCGAGGGTGATTCGGCAGGTGGACCGGCCAAGATGGGCCGGGATCGCCGCATTCAGGCCATTCTCCCCATCAAGGGCAAGATCCTGAACGTCGAGAAAGCGCGACTGGACAAGATGCTCAGCCACATGGAGATCCAGTTGATCATCTCGGCCATGGGCTGCGGAATCGCGGACGAGCTGGACCTCACCAAGCTGCGCTACGGCAAGACGATCATCATGACGGACGCCGACGTGGATGGCTCGCACATCCGCACGCTGCTCCTGACGTTCTTCTTCCGCCAGATGCCCGGCTTGATCGAACAAGGGCGCCTCTACATCGCGCAGCCGCCGCTCTACAAGGTCAGCAAGGGCAAGGAGTACCGCTACCTCGTCGACGACCCGGCGCTGCGCGAATACCTGGTCGAACTCGGCGTCAGTTCGCTCGAGATCACCGACGTCAACGCGGACAAGACCTGGATCGGCGCGGACCTGCGCGTGTTGCTCGAAGACCTGCGTAGGCTCGGGGAACTCGGCTCGCACGTGAACCCCATCTGGTCCCCCATCGAGTTCTCCGACGTCCTGGACCGCTGGAACGGCGAAGTGCTTCCGACCTGGTGGGCGCGCACCGGCCTGACCGACCACTTCTTCGACACGCGTACCGAGTACGACGACTTCATCGCGCTCCAGAGCGGGACGGTCGACGGTGACCTGAAGGTCTATCAGGGTCCGGACGGCGACACGCGAATGGACGAGGCGCATGTGCTCGCGTCACCGCTCGGTCGCATCGACAAGGTGTCCGAGATCCTCACCACCCTCGAGGGTCATGGTTTGATCCTGCGCGGCGGCGGTGCATGGAAGGTCAAGAGCGGCAACAAAGAGCCGATGGACTGTGGCACGATTCTCGAGTTGATCGAGAAGGCCCAGGAGGCCGCGCAATCCGGCGTCGACATCCAGCGCTACAAGGGCCTCGGTGAGATGAATGCGGAGCAGTTGTGGGAGTCCACCATGGACCCCGGCACGCGCACGCTCTTCCGCGTCGAGATGGACGATGCCTTCGCCGCCGACCAGATCTTCACGATCCTGATGAGTGATGGGGTCGAGGCTCGCCGCGAGTACATCGAGCAGCACGCCCTCGAGATCACGAACTTGGACGTCTAAACGACGCTTCAGGAGCCCCTGGCAGGCTCCTAGGGGGGCCCGGAATCCTTTTCCGGGCACCTCTCGGACCCGCGCTCCAGTCGCGGGGGCCGACGGCCGATAGGGAAGGAGCACCCCAACCCTGGGGAGCTTCCCTCATGGCTGTCAAGTCCACCCAACGCCTCGATCCCGCTCGTCTCGCTGAGTTCCTTGCTGAAAAGGGGCTGGTGGAAGTCGAGGTCATTCGCGAGTTGCTGCAATCGTCAGGCGACGGTGGCACCCCGTTTCCCGAGGCCCTCGTCGAGGCGAACCTGATCACGGATTGGGATCTCGCACGCGCTGTCTGCGAGACGTTCCACCTGCCCTTCCTGCCGGTGGAGAACTCGAAGCCCAAGGCGGACCTGCTCGCCGAACTCGACACGGACTTCTTGTCCAGGCACGGACTCGTTCCGCTGCAGCGCTTCGGAAACCTGCTGACCGTCGTGATGCCGGGCCTCGTCTCGGCCGAGACGCTGGCGGAGATGTCGGCCATCACCGATCTGACGATCATGCCCATCGTGGGCACCGTCGAAGGCAACCGCCGCTGGCTCAGCGAGCACTGCAAGGTCGAGATCGCCCAGGACGGCGACTGGGGCAGCCTGTTCGACGAGGGCGATGCCAACGTTCAGCTCTCGCTGGACGACACCGAGATCGATGTCGATGCCAACGAACCGATCCAGGCGCTCGAAGCCGAACTCGACGAAGACCTCAGTAGTCTCGAATTCGAAGCGCACGTCGACGACGTGCCCTCGATCGCCGAGGTGCGCCGGGATGCGAACCCCAAGACGTCGAACGAGCCGGTCGAGCTTCCTCCGATGCCGGAATTCGGCTCGGACAAGTGATACCAGCAGGTAGCGAACGAGCTACCAGCGTGGCGTTCGCCAGCCGCCACCCAATCTGCGCACCAGCATTCGATCCGCGAGTCGCGGTCGAATCGCCGAAAGGGCACCCAGGAGGCGCCACTTCCAGCGCAGGGAACGCTCCGGTTCCGGCCGTCGATCCAGAGCGAGCACGTGGAGCGCAACCTCGTCCGCCGGCGAAGCCTCGGCCAGGTCCGGATGCGGGAGATCGCCCGGGTTCGCCTGAGCTTCGAAGAAACCGGTCGTCGTCAGCGCTGGATTCAGGGTGCAGACCGAGATCCTGTCCTCGGCCCACTCCACGCGTAGCGCTTCGCCGATCGAACAAGCGGCGGCCTTGCTGGCCGAATAGGCCGCTTGACCGGGGATTCCACGCCGCCCGACGACCGACGCCACGTTCACGACCACGGCCCGTTCACTGCGCTGTAGAAGCGGGAGGGCCGCTTGGCAGGCCAACAGCAAGGCGAAGACGTTCGTGTCGAACACGCGCTTCAGCGTCTTCGGATCGAGCTCCTCGACCTTCGCGCGATAGCCGACCCCGGCGTTGTTGACCAACAGATCCAGGCCGCCGAACCGCGTGTCGAGCGTCTCGATCGAGCGTTCGATGGCGGCAGGGTCCGTCAGGTCACAAGGCAGAACGACGTGACCGTCCCCGGGCAACTCGGCGAGCACGCGCTCGAGCTCCGCTTGGCGACGGGCGAGCAGCGCGACCCGATAGCCCTTCGAGGCCAACAGGCGTGCAACGGCTTCACCGATTCCGGACGAAGCTCCGGTGACGAGGGCGCGGCGAGCGGTCACGGCAGGCGCTGCGAACTCACTCGCGGTCGGCGGAGCCCAGGCTGTCGACGATGCCGGGCAGCTTGATGAACTTGTCGCGAGCCTTCTTCCAGCGCGTGATCTCTTTGATGATCGCGCGAACCTGGCCGTCCTTGGAGCTGTATTGATCGATGATCGTCAGTTCCCAGTCGCGCACGCTCTTGAAGGCGGCGTCGAGGGTCTGGAACGCCTGGCGACCGAGGCGATCGTATTCGGCGTCGTTCCCCGCATCCCGCGCGGCCAGGGCTTCGTCCTTGAGGGCGATGCCGCGGTCGGCGCGCCGCATCGCGGACTGGAACAGTTCCCGGTGATCGAGCTCCGGGGGAGCCGCGTCGATGATGTTCGGGCCCACCTCGCCAACGAGATCGCGGTACAGGTCGTCCCCTGAAACCTGGTTGAACTTCGCGAACGGATCGATGAACTCGGGGTTCGGTTGGTCGGGACCGCTCGGACCCTCCTCGTTCATCGCGTTCTTCTTGTTGAAGATGAAGCTCGCCGCGAGGATCACGCCTACCAACATCGCGATGGTCAAGAAGAGCGGCGTGTAGTTGGTCGGCCGTTGACGCGCCCGACGCTGGGGCGCGTCGGGATCGGTCATGTCGGAGTACGAATCGGGCGGGCTCATGCTGGGCATGGTACCCGCAGCTTTCGGCCCGGTGACGCTGGGTGTTCGCTCGGTTCTCGTTCCGGGCGGGCCGTCACGCGCCAAGGTCAGCTCGTGGGGCGTCGCAATCTCGCTGCGTAGCCGCCGTCGGTGGAACCCGGAGCCGGTTGGTCGTCGCCCTCCAGAATGGGGCCCGAAACCGGCAATCGCTCGTGTTCCGCCTCGATCGTCCACCCCGGATGCCGCTCGAGGAAGGCGCGCACCTGCTGTGCGTTCTCCTCCGGTTCAAGGCTGCACGTCGAGTGCACCAACCGCCCACCCGGGCGAACCCGCTCGGCCGCGTCGTCCAACAATTGGGAGCCCAGCGCCACCAGGTCGCGCAGGTCCTTGGGACCGAAACGCCAGCGGGCACCCGGTCGCGCAGCCAGAACGCCCGTGTTGCTGCACGGCGCGTCGACCAGCACGCCGTCAAAGGTGGCGCTGGGGTTCAGGCCGTGAGTGGAATCGCTCGCGAGCGGGGTGACCGAGCCCTCGGGTCGCAGGCGTTCGATCTCGCGCGCCATCCCCGCCAATCGCCGGGGGTTCTTGTCGCACGCCGTGACGTGGGCACCGGTCCCGGCGAGCAACATCGACTTGCCTCCAGGGGCGGCGCAAAGGTCGAGGATCCGCTCGCCCGCCTGCGCTTGCATCAACTCGGCCGCAGCGATCGCAGCGCTGCCCTGGACAGCGATATGACCTTCGGTAAAAGCCGTGGAAGAGAAGACGGCCTCGCCCGCGTTGGCGGGCAACAGGATGTTCGAGGGCAGGTTGCCGGGGCGCGCGCCGGCCTCGGCGAAGGTGTCCAGCAGCGCCTCGCGCTCGCCACGTACGACGCGCAAGGACAGCAGCGGCTCGCGTAGAGCCAGGTCGGCCAGTTGGAACGCCTGCTCGTTGCCGTGGCGCGCCGCCCAACGTTTGACGATGGCGCTGGGCATGGAGAGCGCGTCCTCGGCCCACAGGAAGGGGTGCTCCTCCGGATCGCGGAAGATGGCCTGGCGGAAGGTCCAGGGGCGACCGATCAGGTCGTGGCGCGCGTCCCCGGACGTCTCGAGCCTGGCGGCGCGTTGCACTTCACGCAGCACGGCATTGGCCACGCGGCCCTTGGCGAGTCCACAGACGTCGCGAACCACGATCACGGTCTCGGACAGCGCCGCATGCGGCGGAATGCGGTCCAGGAAGAGCAACTGCGTGATGCCGAGGCGCAAAAGGGTCGCCAGATCGGCGCTCGGTTTGGCCTTCGTGAAGCGTCCGACGATCGCCCGCAACGTCGCGCGGCGTCGGATCTCGGTGCCGACCAACGTCCGCACGAGTCCGCGATCGCGAGCATCGAGGCCATTGTTCGCCGAGAACGTGTCGACGAGTCGCATGGGCGCCGGGTGTCCCGAGCGAAGTACTTGAAAGGCGGTCAGGCGCGGCATCAGGCGTCGGTTTCCGTGGGAGCTCCGAGCACGAGGCCCGCTTCGAGTCGTGCGCCGCGCAGGAACGCGGCGCCATCCATCGCCGGTTTCCCAGCAGGCTGAACGGTGAGCAGGTCGAGGGCGCCGTCGCCCGTCGCGACGGTGAACGCGCCACCGGCGAGCAGACTTCCCGCGGGTGCGTCATCGCCGTCCACCGCGGAGGGCTGCGCGGCGCGCACGACCAGGTTGCGGCCATCGGACAGCGTCGTCTGCGCGCCCGGCCAAGGTGACATCGCGCGCACGTGGCGGTCCAGTTCGGCGGTGGAGCGCGACCAGTCGATGCGCCCTGCATCTTTCTTGAGCTTGCGACAGTGCGACGCGAGCGCGGGGTCCTGGGGCGTGAACGTAGCGGTGCCGTTCGCCAGCGCATCGAGCGCTTCGATCAGGGCTTCACCGCCGTCCTCGGCCAATCGCGCGAGCAGATCGCCCGACGTCTCGCGGTCGCCGATCGGAGAACGTCGCTCGACGATCACGTCGCCCTCGTCCAGCGCCAGAACCATCTTCTGCACCGAAACACCCGATTCCGGGTCTCCAGCGGCAATTGCGGACTGAATCGGTGATGCGCCACGCCAGCGCGGAAGCAGCGAGGCGTGTACGTTCAGCGCGCCGTGCGGGGTCATCTCGAGGACCTCCGTGCGCAGGATCTCGCCGTAGCTGGCGACGCACAACGCGTCGGCCTGGAAGCTTCGCAACCGTTCGACGTCGGCGGGATCCTTCAGCCCCTTGGGCTGGAAGAGTTCGACGCCGTGCTCCTGGGCGAGCAAGGAGACTTCCGACGCAACCACCCCCCGACCGCGACCTTGTGGCCGATCGGGGGGCGTGATGACCGCCACCACGTCGTGCGTGCTCGCGAGGAGCCGGCGCAGGACGGGGGTGGCGAAGGGCGGGGATCCGAGAAAGACGACGCGCACGGTGGGAACGATGGGGCGTGATCCGTCGCGGGATCCCGCGCAGGTCAAATGTGCGGCTCGACCGCCGCCTTCAGCGAGGCGTAGGGCTGCGCGCCCATCACCTGGTTCTGCACCTCACCGCCCTTGACGACGATGAACGTCGGGATGGAGACGATGCCGTAGCGCGCGGGCACTTCGGGGTTGTCCTGGGTGTTCAGCTTGACGACCTTGAGCTTGTCGCCCATGTCCTCGGCGAGCTTGTCCACGAAGGGACCCATCGCCTTGCAGGGGCCACACCAGGGCGCCCAAAAATCGACCAGGACAGGCGTGTCGCTGTCGAGAACTTCGGATTGCCAGTTGCTGTCGGTGACGTCGAGAGCGGAGCTCATGATGGATGCTGGGGTGCGGTTCGGGACCGGACTTTGGAGTCGGAAGCGGGTGGGGCGCGAATCTTGGGCCATCGCCCGGGAAGTTCAACCGGCACGGGTCGAGCCCCCCTCGGAGCTCGGTCGGAAGGCCGATTCGGGCCGGGATTCTACACGTTCGGGCCGTGAACGGACCGGGGACCCGGCTCTGCATTCTCGACGTCCGCCGCAGGTGCGTCCGCAGCGCTCGAAACGGGCCTGAGCGTGCCGTTCGGCGTGCCGTTGGGGGAAACCGTGGCGCCGAACGCCGGTTCGGCATCGGGCGCATCCTCGTCCGCTTCGTCGGAATCCGGCTCGGCAGCAGCCTGGGCCTCGGTTTCGTTCGCCCGTTCCGGGCTCGAGACTCGCTCGGGCGGCAGATCGAAGGACGGGTCGAGGCCCAGGTCGTCGTCCTCGTCCTCATCGTCCGGCGTCGTCGTGTGCTCAGCGGACGTCGTTTCCGAGGACTCGTCCAGGTCGTCGTCCGCGTCTTCGGGGGACACGAGCACGTCGTCCTCGTCCTCTTCCTCGTCCATGAACGTGGACGCGTTGATGAGCTCATCGAAGTCGCCGTCCCCGCCCTTCAGGATGAGGTCGATCTCGTCGTCCTGGTGGGTCTGCACCGCGCCGAGCACGCCGATCTTGATCAGTTCGAGCAGCGCGCAGAACGCTCCGATCAAACTCTGCTTGGTCGGCACGTCGTCGCCGAACACATCCATCAGGTCGCGCAGCGCGATGCGTCGATGGTGCTTCATCGCGAGCGCCATCGTCGAGACGTACCAGCGCAGGGGACGCGGGTCGCCCTCGATCGTGTGGACGCGGCCGGCGAGCGTCTCGCGCATCAATCGCGAGAACGTGGCGAGCAGGTCCCAGGCGGTCAGTTCGCCGAGGTCGAGCTGGCGCTCGGGTTCGTGCATGCGCGCTTCGTTCTGGAAACCGCGTGCGTGTTCCAGCGAGCGGCGCTGGTAGCGATCGCCCAGATCGTCGGCGGCACCCTTGAATCGCCGGTATTCGATCAAACGCTGGATGAGCTCGTCCTGGGGGTCCAGGTCGTCCTCGAGCTCGACCTCCTCGCGCGGCAGGAGCGAGCGGCTCTTGATCGACATCAGCGTCGCCGCCATCACCAGAAACTCGCCCGCGAGCTCGATATCCATGGCCTCGAGCGCTTTCAGGTACGTGAAGTAC
>TARA_R110002073_G_scaffold93546_4_pt1 | contig 31292 bp, 28 predicted proteins | sample TARA_R110002073 | Tara Oceans TARA_R110002073 (sample SAMEA4397174) | marine metagenome | biome: Polar Biome; feature: [DCM] deep chlorophyll maximum layer (ENVO:01000326); material: water (ENVO:00002006), including particulate matter (ENVO:01000060) such as... | depth 40 m | reverse complement strand
TTCGGGTGTGTTATCTCTATTTCCTTTTAAGGCATAAAGCTCGATAAGTGGATTATCTTTTGATTGTATTCCCCAAACAAACTTAGCATAACGTTGTTCGGCTGGCAATAACGCTCTTACTTCAGGTCTATTTATATAATCTAACACTGTTTGCTTATCCTTAGCTTCAAACATGGCTAATACTGGTTGCCCAGTTTGTCCTGAAATTCTAATTAAATCAAATAAAGGCCCTAAAGTACTTACTTCTGTAGAGTCTGTAGAAGTTTCTCCTAATAACTCACTTATTTGGCTATCTTCTTCATCTTGCGATTCAGCTTCATCGGTTTGAGGTTTTGTATTAACTAAGCTTTTTAAAGCTTCATTTGCTTGATTTAAAAAACCTCCTAATTCTTCCGCTTTATAAACATCCCAAAATTCCAATTGTGCAGTTGTAGTAATTAGCTCTGTTGCACGTTGCTTGTCTTTAACACCTGGTAATTCTACTAAAATACGTCCTGAATTTCCTAAACGTTGAATGTTTGGTTGTGTTACTCCAAATTGGTCAATACGTTTACGTAAAACTTCAAATGCAGAAATGATAGATTCATCAATCTTTTGTCTTAAAATAGGCTTTACCTCATCGTCTGTCATGTTAAAAGTGATTTCATCACTTAAATCACGGTTTGCAAAAATATCTGGGGATGCTAATTTTGTATCACCTTTAATAACATCAAATGCCACGAAGAAATCTTCTAAATAGGTGTTTTGGCTATTTTTTTGTAATTCTTCGGCATCGTTTAATGCTTTGTTAAATACAGGATCTTTACTTTTGTTTGCCAATCCTTTTAAGATATCATCAACTTGAATTTGAAGAATTACACTAATACCACCTTTAAGGTCAAGACCGAGGTTCATGGATTTTTCTTTAACTTCGGTATAAGTGTATTGTGCAATACCAATATTAAAGACTTCTAGGTTATTTAACGAATCTAAATATCTAGTTTCTTCAATTCCTCTTAGAGCATCGTATTCAGGTTCGGTTTCAGCAATTTTAGTTATTGCTGCTTCCTTTGCATTGCCTTCAATTTGATTTGCTTTAAATGTAAAAGACAACTGATAAATACTTACCAACCCAAATAACAGTGCAAATAACTTTACTAATCCTTTATTCTGCATTATATATTAATTTAATCTATTCTTATTTTAAAAACGAGCAAATATATGATTTACCTAAAGATTTGGCAATAGAATTGACATATTTATACAAAAAAATAGAATGATGCCGACGGAAAGAAATATATGTTCGATGAAATTAAAATTCTTATAATCTAGTCGAAATTATTTATCATTTTATCTATTTTTATTGTCGCTTAGCATTTACCTAGTAAAATTTAAGCTTACTAATGAATATTAGTTATAAATTAATTACATTGAACCTCTTAAAAATTAAACCAACAACCTATGGCGCATTTATCTGATATTGAAATCGCTCAAGCAAACAACATTACACACATTAAAAACATTGCAAAAAAATTACATATTCCTGAAGATGATTTAGAATTATATGGCAAGTACAAAGCTAAACTACCTTTAAATCTTATTGATGAAAATAAAATCAAAAAAAATAATTTAATACTTGTAACAGCCATTACACCAACTCCAGCTGGAGAAGGAAAAACAACTGTTTCTATTGGATTAACGGAAGGACTTAACAAAATAGGTAAACAAGCAACAGTAGTGCTACGAGAGCCTTCACTTGGTCCTGTTTTTGGTATTAAAGGTGGTGCTGCTGGTGGTGGCTACTCTCAAGTAGTGCCAATGGAAGATATTAATTTGCATTTTACAGGTGATTTTAATGCTGTTGAAAAAGCGAATAATTTACTGGCTGCATTAATAGATAATAACCTACAAAGTAAAACACAAAACTTAAACATAGATCCTCGAACCATTTTATGGAAACGTGTTATCGATATGAACGATCGTGCATTACGCCAAATAACCATTGGTCTTGGTGGTACTGCAAATGGTATTCCTCGTGAAGATGGCTTTAACATCACTCCAGCTTCCGAAGTGATGGCAATTTTATGTATGGCAACCAATTTTGAAGATTTAAAGAAACGTCTTGGAGATATTTTTATTGGGTTTACTTTTGACAGAAAACCCATTTTTGCCAGAGATTTAAAGGCCGAAAACGCTATGGCAATTTTATTAAAAGATGCCATTAAGCCAAACTTAGTACAAACTTTAGAAGAGAATCCAGCAATTATTCATGGTGGTCCTTTTGCAAATATTGCACAGGGAACAAACACTATTATTGCTACTAAAATGGGATTATCTTTATCTAATTATGTGGTAACCGAAGCAGGTTTTGGAGCAGATCTTGGTGCTGAAAAATTCTTGAACATTAAATCGGCTTATGCTGGATTGAACCCAAAATGTGTCGTATTGGTTGCCACAGTAAGAGCGTTACGCCATCATGGTGGTGTTCAAAAAGAAAATTACAACATACCTAATTTAGATGCTGTTAAAGAAGGTTTTAAAAATCTAGAAAAACACATTGAAAACATTAGAAAATACAATATTGAACCTGTTGTAGCAATCAATGCGTTTATTTCAGATTCTGAAGAAGAAATTAATTTCGTAAAAACTGCTTGTGAAAGTTTAGGGGTTCAGGCTATCCTGTCGGAAGGCTGGGCAAAAGGTGGCGAAGGCACAACAAACCTAGCAAATGCAGTTGTAAACATAGTTGAAAATAAAGCCACACAGTACAAGCCACTTTATGATTGGAAAAGCCCTGTAAAAGAAAAAATTGAGACTATTGCCAAAGAAATTTATGGCGCCGATGGCGTGATTTATGATAAAAAGGCCGAATTAAATTTAAGACGAATTAACAATCTTGGTTTTAATGATTTTGCAATTTGCATGGCAAAAACACAAAAATCATTCTCTGATGACGATAAGCTTATTGGAAGACCAACTGGTTTTAAAGTAACCGTTCGGGAAATTGAGATTGCAGCTGGTGCTCAATTTATTATTCCAATTTTAGGAAAAATGATGCGAATGCCTGGACTTCCTGCTGTTCCAGCATCGGAAGGCATGTCTATTGATAAAGATGGTGTGATTTCAGGCTTATCATAGAGCTAAAATATGAAGTATAAAAAAGAGGCGGTTTAAAAAGTAATGAAGGATTTTAATTTGTCATTCTGAGCGCAGTCGAAGAATCTTAAATATAAGTATGTTAGATATTTCGACTGTGCTCAATATGACACAAAAAAGCTACTTTTTAGACAGCCTCTTTTTATTTATGCTACTAATTAATTTCCTAAAATCATATTGTTTTCTTTATATCCTTCTGGAATTGCCATATCGAATTTAGAATCGTCAACACTTTCTTTTTTAACCTCAACGACTTCAAATTTCATGATCATTTCCATTCCCATTTGGTTCATTTCCATTTCCATATACATTGGCATACCTTTTAATTTTCCGCCATATAAAGCTGTTTGTTGCGTCTGGATTTCAATAGCATCTGTCATATAGAATTTAATTGTAGTCTCAACACCTTGGTCTTTAACAACTAAATCATAACGCTTACTTTTGTACCCTAAAATAGTTTTTGTTTCATCAATCTCGGTAACAGTAACTTTTTTCAACTCCTCTTCGGTAAGATTTGTACTTTTTTTACCATATAGTTTACCCATAGGACCATCCATGAGCATTAACATTTCTTGTATGTCCTGATCTATAATAACTGTAACATCTCCAGACATTTGATTTGAAACTTCAGATCTCGATTTTCCTTTTTTGAAATAGGTAGTTGAAGTCATTTCTCCCATCATTGCCAATTGGGCCTGTACAGTTGGATCGTCACTTTCAATTTTTTGTTTCATGATAATAACGCCTTCAGATATTTTATCTTGAGCGAAAGAGCTTAAACTAAATACTGTAAGCAGTAATACTAATAATTTTTTCATGTTGTTTTTTTATGTTTATAAATTTATAGTTCTAACAAACCGTTAGTTTTTTTAACGCCCTCGGCGCTTTCTTGCATGTGTGCTTTTTCAGCATCACTTAATTCTATTTCAACGATTTTCTCAATACCTTTTCTTCCTAAGATTACTGGAACACCAATGCATAAATCGTTTAAACCATATTCGCCTTCTAATAAGGTTGAGCATGGAAACATTTTTTTCTGGTCACAAGCAATAGCCTGCACTAATCCGGAAACTGCAGCTCCAGGTGCATACCAAGCCGAAGTACCTAACAACTTGGTTAATGTTGCTCCTCCAACTTTAGTATCTTCTTTTACTTGATCTAAACGTTCGGTAGTTAAAAACTCGGTAACTTTTATACTGTTTCTTGTAGCATGACTTGTTAAAGGAACCATCCCTTTATCACTATGTCCACCAATTACCATACCATCTACATCGCTAATAGGTGCTCCTAAAGCTTCTGCCAATCTATATTTGAAACGAGCTGAATCTAGTGCGCCTCCCATCCCAATAATTCTGTTTTTTGGTAATCCAGTTGCTTTATGTGCTAAATACGTCATTGTATCCATAGGGTTACTAACAACAATAAGAATTGTATTTGGAGAATGCTCAATTAAACTAGAAGCTACAGTTTTAACAATACCAGCGTTGATACCTATTAACTCTTCTCTTGTCATTCCTGGTTTACGTGGAATTCCAGAAGTAATAACACATATATCACTATTAGCTGTTTTGGAGTAATCTCCTGTTGTTCCAGTTATTTTTGTGTCGAACGCATTTAACGAAGCGCATTGCATTAAATCCATTGCTTTTCCTTCGGCATAACCTTCCTTAATGTCTAATAAAACGACTTCTGAAGCAAAATTTTTAAAGGCGATATATTCTGCACAACTTGCTCCTACAGCTCCTGCACCTACTACTGTTACTTTCATTTGTTTTTTCTTGATTTAAGTTTATTGTCTTGTTTTTAGTCCGAAATTTCGGATTTGTAAAATTAAGAATAATTCTGCTCTAAATAAAGAAAGCGCAAGATAATATCTTGCGCTTTCCAATGGTTTATAATTATTGGTTAATTATCTAAAACTAAAAGCAATACCAGCGGAAGCGGTATTATACTCTTGTAAGGTATAATCTGCAAAAATCTTGAAAAACGCTAAGTTTAATCTTGCTCCTAAAGAGGCTCTTACGCCATTGGCTTCAAAATTTAAATTTATTGGGTTAGTAACCGACTCACTTGCAGTTGCTATTACTGTTCCTGCACCATTTTCTACATCGTAGGTTAAATCGTAGGTGCCTTTTAACTTTATGGAAGATTTTCCGCCATTGTAACCTAAACTTCCATATAAAGTAATTATTTTAAAGTCTAGAGATCCTATTGCTTGTACTGTCCATGTTTTCATTTCGAAAGCGGCTTCACCATTTGTTACATTTACATTATCTGAAGGGTCTTCGTCATCAATATTATAAGTTACATCCATATTTGTAAAAGCTGCTAAAAGAGATATGTTTAAAGGCAGTCTATCAATTGGACCAAGATACTGGGTTACATCGTGTTGTAATCCTAAACCAATTAAATTAGCTTCTACCGAATCGTCAAAATTAAGTTTTGGTATATATCGCAGTTTAACATCTGTTTTAAAAGGAAGACCAACACCAAGTTGCACCATTGGTGCAGGAACTGCGTTTATGGGTAAATCTCCAGTAATTCCTCCAGGCATTTCAAAACTAGCAACATTATAAGTGCCATCACCATTGTCGATAGTAACATCTACTGTCGTCTCTAAATCATTCTCACTCATAACGGTTGGCAAAGATGTTTCGCCATTTGGTAAGGTTAAAAATGAATAATCACTTGGTACAAATGCAAATAATTTATCGGCATTTGGTACAAATGAAGCACTTGCACTAATGGTTAAATCAAAGCCTAATGTTTTATGTACTTTACCTGTTGTAGCCCAACCACCATTCATACTGTACATTAATCCTTTCATTGCTGGATTAATATAGCCCTCGGTTAGTTTGCTAGCGTCATCTGAAGCTAATAATAAACTCTCTAATTCTTGTGAATGTAATGCTTGCATCGCAATTAACAGCGAGAACAATAAGGTTATCTTTTTCATAGTATTGTAAATTTGGTTAAACAAACATAGAAAAAAAATATCAAAAAACAACCATTTATCGTATAAAAACAACACTTAATCGATTATACATGTGTTTTTTGAAAGAAAAAAAGCTGCAATACTGTTTAAAACAGTATTGCAGCTTTTATAAAATTACTATATCTATTTATGCATCTATATTTGCATAGATAGCATTCTTTTCAATAAATTCTCTACGTGGCGGAACATCGTCTCCCATTAACATAGAAAAAATACGATCTGCCTCAGTACCATTGTCTATTTGAACTAAACGCATGGTTCTAAAATCTGGATTCATAGTGGTATCCCAAAGTTGAATAGCATTCATTTCTCCAAGACCTTTGTATCGTTGGATTTTTGAACCATCTCCAAATTCTAAAACAATATCATCTCGCTCTTTATCGCTCCAAGCATATTGTTTTTTTGCTCCTTTTTTAACCAAATATAAAGGTGGCGTTGCGATATATATATGACCATTCTCTATCAATTCTTTCATATATCTGAAAAAGAATGTTAGAATTAAAGTTGCAATATGGCTACCATCAATATCGGCATCACACATAATAACTACTTTATGATAGCGTAGTTTTGATAGATTTAAAGCTTTACTATCTTCTTCAGTACCAATGGTTACACCTAAAGCCGTAAAAATATTTTTGATTTCTTCATTTTCGAATACCTTGTGAGACATTGCCTTTTCTACATTTAAAATTTTACCTCTTAAAGGTAAAATAGCTTGAAAACTTCTATCTCGACCAGCCTTAGCTGTTCCGCCTGCCGAATCTCCCTCTACAAGAAATATTTCACATTTTGCAGGGTCTTGTTCGGAACAATCACTTAATTTTCCTGGTAAACCACCAATGCTCATTACGGTTTTACGCTGCACCATTTCACGAGCCTTTTGAGCGGCATGACGTGCTTGTGCAGCCAGAATTACTTTTTGAACAATGGTTTTTGCATCGTCTGGATGCTCTTCAAGATAATCGGTTAGCATTTCAGAAACAGCCTGACTTACAGATGCAGATACTTCTCTGTTTCCTAACTTAGTTTTTGTTTGTCCTTCAAATTGAGGTTCTTGAACTTTTACAGATATAATGGCTGTTAATCCTTCACGAAAATCGTCTCCTGCAATATCAAACTTTAATTTATCTAGCATTCCAGAACCATCTGCAAACTTTTTAAGCGTGTGTGTTAATCCACGTCTAAAACCAGATAAGTGTGTGCCTCCTTCATGTGTATTAATATTATTTACATACGAGTGTAAATTTTCGGCATACGATGTATTATATATCATAGCTACCTCAACAGGGACACCATTTTTTTCACCTTCAAAGGCAATGACATCTTTCATTAAAGGCTCTCTGTTTCCATCTAAGAATTTAATAAATTCTTTAAGACCTTCTTTTGAATGAAATGTTTCGCCTTCAAACTCTCCATCATCTTTTTTATGTCTTTTATCAACTAAATGAATGGTAATCCCTTTATTTAAATAGGCTAGCTCTCTTAATCGGCTTGCTAAAGTATCATAACTATATTCCAGAGTAAGCGTGAATATCGTAGAATCTGGTCTAAACGTTACTGTGGTTCCTCTTTTATCAGTCTCGCCTACTTGCTTAACGGGATACATGGCTTTACCACGTGCATACTCTTGCTCGTAAATTTTACCATCTCTAAAAACGGTTGCTTTTAAATGTTCGGATAAGGCATTTACACAGCTTACACCAACGCCATGAAGTCCTCCAGATACTTTATAAGAATCTTTATCAAACTTACCTCCTGCTCCAATTTTGGTCATTACAACTTCCAATGCAGAAACACCTTCTTTTTTATGTATATCTACAGGAATACCACGACCATCATCTTCGGTAGTGATAGAATTATCTTCGTTAATTGTTACTGTTATATTGTCACAATGTCCTGCTAGTGCCTCATCAATGGAGTTATCGACTACTTCATACACCAAGTGGTGCAAACCTCTTGTACCAACATCGCCAATATACATTGATGGACGCATACGTACGTGCTCCATGCCTTCAAGTGCCTGAATGCTATCTGCTGAGTAATTGTGCTTATTAAACTCTTCTTTTTCTTGACTCATATTATAATTTAATAGTGTTAATTATGTTTATTTGTTCAGAAAAAAAGGACACTAAAAAAGCATCCTTCTGAATACATACAAATATACGATTATTAAACCTCATTTTTAAGGTTTTTATTGCATTTATCACATAATTATTAACATTTGTTAATTACGAGAAAGTCTCTTAAATCGTTTAAAAAGTGTCTTAAAATTGATTTTGATAATTTTTAAACCTATCTCAAAAGGAAAAAATACAAATCATTCGTTTAAGACGATGTTTTAGTTTTATTAATAGATTTTTTGATTAAAATTTCAGCAGATTTTTGACTTATTGAAGCAGCGTTATACTTGAACCCATTTCGTTTGGAAAAACAATTGTTCCGAAGTCAAGTTTAATCCCTTGTGCAGTATCATTTTTTAATAGCATAGCACCATCTGCATCAATATAATCGATAAGTGACGCAATTTGAGCAAGATTTGAGATACCAACAGTAGATTCTGCCATACAACCTGCCATAATTTTTAAATTGAGTTCTCGTGCTTTCTTAATCATTTTTAAAGCAGGTGTGAGTCCTCCACATTTCATAAGTTTAATGTTGATACCATGAAATCCTTCGGCACATTTCTCGACATCTTCTAGACGCTGGCAACTTTCATCTGCTATTAATGGCAACACACATTTTGCTTTTAATTGTTTCATGCCTTCCCAATCATCAGCATGAAGTGGTTGCTCAATAAACTCTACGCCAAGGTCTTTTAGTTGAATTGCATTCTGTAAAGTTTCTTCAACTGTCCAAGCGCAATTGGCGTCAATTCTAAATATAGCATCAGTTATTTTTCTAAGTTCTGATACTATTTCCACATCATGTTCTGTTCCTAGTTTAATTTTATAAATTGGCCATGGTGTTTCTAAAATTTTCTGCTTCATAACATCGATGGAGTCAATGCCAATGGTGTAATCGCTTAATGGTGTTTTTGTTTTATCGTTAAAATAGCTTCTTGTTGTTCTGTTTTGCGATTTCGCATAAAAATCCCAATACGCACAATTAATTGCACAGAGTGTAAAATAATCATCTTTAAGATTTAGTTCTAGTTGATTCCATAAGTCGTCTGGATGCATCCCAAAGGCATTTTCAACAATGTTTTTGGATTTTAAAACAGACTTTTCTATCATTTCGATATTTATACCATAATAAGGATACGGAATGGCTTCACCATAACCTGAGATAATTCCATCTGAAATTGAAACCACTACAGTATCTTGAAAAGTTCTTGTGGACCTTGAAATGGTGAAAGGATGTTTTAGGGTTAGCCTAAAAGACTTGGTGGTAAGTTTTAATTGCATTAATTATTTTCTAATTCGGAGTTTATTAATTTCATTATTCCTTCAAGCCTCAAGATTTCTTCTTTGTAAAGGTAATTTAAAATTCTTGGAAAGCGTTTTCGTGTTTGAATTCTATTTAGAAACAAATCATTATTTAAAAGCTTATTCATTTTAATGTCATCTACAGGGAGTTTAGGTTGGCCTCTTAAATAAACTTTTATATTTTGTTGTAAGAATTCGTTATAAACTGTGTACGAGCTTTTATCTAGCTTTTCCCATTCTCTAAGGTCTTTTAAATTTGCCTGCCAAGACCCAATTGCCAATCGTATACTATCATTTGATATAACATCTAAATTTCCTGAGCCAATTATATCTTGAATAGTACCTTCTTGTGTTTGGTAAACCGTAAAACCAGTTGCATCCATTAAACAAGCGACAAAGCTTTTTAAATTCAACATTCCCAAATCGCCTCGTTGAAATTGTAAAATAGAATCTGCCGAGTTAGATGTATCCTCAGTTTTTTTAATGACTCTATTAAGCTCAATTATATTAGCATGTAAATCTTCTTTAAATCCTTTTAAAAACTGAACCTCTTTAATATTGGATTTTCTCATTTCATTCCAATTATTAATTTGAAGTGCAATTAGAATTCCAATGACTACTAGAACTATTTCGCCTATGGCGTATTTAAGGTACTTGGATGTTTTTCCAGTTTCCATGAGGTTGTATCGTATTTTTCTAAATAGTTTTAACATAGTTTAATATTTCAAACCCACCCCTTAATCCCCTCCTAGGAGGGGAAAGGTGTCGTGTTTTTCTGAAGAAATTAATCATTTTTAGATTGTATTTCTTTGTTTATGATATTAATGATCGTAGTAGATTTGTCTTGAATTTTTTCATACATCGGAATAAAACCCTTTGATATAATATTAGATATCGCCAATCCATTTTTATACTCTAAGCTATTTAACAAACCATTAAAGTCCTCAAAATTTATATTTTGTGATTCAACGGATTTTCCTTCATAATAAATTGTCTTTAACTTATCTAAATCCACATAAGCGAATAAAGATTTATTGATGTATTCTTTGTACTCAAAAGCTTCGTGTTCTATAGCGAAAATATTGGTTTTGTATAGCTCTTCTAAGTCGAGGAGCAACTGTTTGATAGAGTCGTTTTCAATTAAGCTTAAATTCCCCGAACTAGCCAATTCGTTATAAGTGCTATTATTTGGCGTAAATCGTTCTTCATTAATTGTAGCAAAAACATTTTTAGCTAGCTTATCCAAATCTTCAATAATATTATTGCCATTAATATGTGAAATGAGACTTTTTGTTACATTTTGTTTTTTTATTCTAACATCTATCTGCTCATTTAATGTAACCAGATCTTTTTGAAGATCGAGTTTAATATTTGTAAGGTATTTAATTTCACTTTGACGTTCTATTCTTTTTATATTCCAATTATTTACCTGTAATGCTATCAAAATTCCTGCAACTACTAGAATAATTTCACCAATGGCGTATTTAAAGTATTTGGATGTTTTGTTTTCCATAATTAAGTTTTGACGTATATGACGGAAGAATCTTATCATTAGAAATTATTAAGCTCTTTCTCTAGCATATCTAGTGTTTTGTCAATTTTTTGTTCCCCTGACAATTGACCATTAATCCATGAAGACTCTAGTGTATTAAAAAGGCCTATCAAGGCTAACAATTGGTATTTATCATAACCTATAGCTTTAAGACTACTTAAAGAAATTTTTGTGTTCTCTGGTCTAATACTTGAGTAACCTATTCCAGATTTTATAAAAAAAGGTGTAACATCTGATTTCCAAAAATCATCAATATATTCATTGTCTTTATTAATTCCATCTAAAATCTGCTTCAAGTTTCTGAGGTCACGTATAAATTCAATTGAAGTAGATTTTAAATCTCGATCTAAACCTAAAATATCTTCTAGAACAGAAGTGTTTATTTTATTAGGAGTGTAACTGAAAATATATGCAATGTCGCTTTCCTTGAATTCGTTCATACCTTTTTTAATTGAGTCTATTATTATTTTACTACCCTTCGCCGAGGCTTCGGCAGATGAACCTGTTTTGTTTTGTTCCATGAGGTTGTATCGTATTTTTCTAAATAGTTTTAACATAGTTTAGTATTTCAAACCCACCCCTTAATCCCCTCCTAGGAGGGGAAATGTATCGTTTTTTACTGAAGAATCTTATCATGTTGGTTTGTTAGGGTTTTAAAGATAAACTTTTTTTAAATAAAAAAAGCCAGCTTAAAAACTGGCTTTCAAATAAGTATTCATTTTATTTTTTTAGTTAAATCCTCTTTACACCCCTAAAGTCCCCTCAAGGGGACAACTCTTTTATTCAACTGAATGAATTGTCCCCTTGAGGGGACTTTAGGGGTGTTTTAATACTATTGAAAAATTAATACGCATCATCATGAACTTTTGCAACTGCCCTACCACTTGGGTCGTTCATGTTTTTAAATGCTTCGTCCCACTCTAACGCAATTTTTGTACTACAAGCTACACTAGGTTCCTGAGGCACACTTAATGCTGCTGCATCACTTGGAAAATGACCTTCAAAAATGGTACGATAGTAATACTCTTCTTTGTTTTGTGGTGTTTGTATTGGAAAACGGAAATGAGCATTTTGCAATTGTTCATCTGTTACTTCAGCATCAACAACTTCTTTTAACGTATCAATCCAACTGTAACCTACACCATCACTAAATTGTTCTTTTTGCCTCCAAGCTACAGATTCAGGCAACATATCTTCAAAAGCCTTTCTAAGGACCCATTTTTCCGAAGCCTGTCTCGAGCGAGAGTCGAGAGGTTCGCGATTTATCATTTTATCTTTTGGGTTAATGCGCATAGCAACATCCATAAATTCTTTATCTAAAAACGGCACACGTCCTTCTATTCCCCAAGCTGCCAAACTCTTGTTAGCTCTAAGACAATCGTACATATGTAGCTTACTTAGTTTTCTAACGGTTTCTTCGTGGAATTCTTTGGCATTTGGCGCTTTGTGGAAATATAGATAACCTCCAAACAACTCATCGGCTCCTTCACCAGACAATACCATTTTAATTCCCATGGATTTAATAACTCTTGCCATTAAATACATTGGTGTTGAAGCTCTTATGGTTGTGATATCGTAGGTTTCCAATTGATAGATAACATCTTTAATAGCATCTAAGCCTTCTTGTATCGTAAACTTAATTTCATGATGTACTGTACCAATATGGTCTGCCACTTTTTTGGCAGCTTTTAAATCTGGTGAACCTTCCAACCCAACGGAAAAACTATGTAATTGTGGCCACCAAGCTTGTTCTTTATCGTCGGCTTCTATACGACGTTCAGCATATTTTTTTGCAATTGCAGAAGTAATTGAAGAATCCAAACCTCCAGACAACAATACACCATAAGGTACATCGCTCATCAATTGTCTGTGTACCGCATCTTCCAAGGCTTGTCTAACTTCTGCAATACTTGTTTCGTTATCTTTTACTGCTTCATAGTCTTCCCAATCACGTTTGTACCATTGCACAAACTTACCATCCTTACTTCTCATATAATGTCCTGGAGGAAAGAGTTCTATTTTTGTACAAACGCCTTCTAAGGCTTTCAACTCAGAAGCTACATAAAACGTTCCTTGCTTGTCCCAACCAATGTATAACGGAATAATTCCCATGTGGTCTCGTGCTATGAAATATTCATCTTTTTCAACATCATAAATAACGAAACCAAAAATACCATTCATCTCATCAATAAAATCGCATCCTTTTTCTTTATATAGTGCTAGAATTACTTCACAATCGCTTTCTGTTTGAAACTTATAATCAGGAAACTGCATACGTAATTGACGATGGTTATATATTTCACCATTAGCAGCAAGAATTAGTTTTTTATCTTCACTAAACAAGGGTTGTTTTCCTGAAGCTGGGTCAACAATTGCTAAACGCTCATGCGCCAGAATAGCTTTTTCATCACTATATATACCACTCCAATCTGGTCCTCGATGACGAATAGTTTTTGCCATTTCCAGAATTTGAGGCCTTAATTTATCTGATTTCTCTTTTAGGTCGAATGCACATACAATGCCACACATAATCTTTTTCTTTTAATTTTATAGTACAAATATTTGAATAATATTTCATATTATAAACATATACATCATAATTAGTTACATATTATAACAATAAACAGTCATATTTATGATTTATTGAAATTAAAATTGACAAAAAAATAAGATACGTTTGCTATTTGTAAAGTTTAACAAAATCTTTCAAGTTTTATGTTTTGCATTCAATATTTTTAAAATTCTATAATAAATAAAATTTAACATGAAAAAAACATCATTAATTTCGACAATTGCTTTCGCTCTTATTATGCTATTAACAACAAATGTTGAAGCGCAAAAATTTGCAGACTTAGACAAAAGTCCGTTAGACATAAGTATGTCTAAAGACAAATCTGTTAAAATAGTTTACAGTAGACCACAACTTAAAGGAAGAGCGCTAAGTAAATTGGCTCCAAATGGAAAAGTGTGGCGTACTGGAGCTAATGAGGGTACCGAAATCACATTTAAAAATAACATGATGCTTGGTGGTAAAAGTGTAAAAGCTGGAACTTATACATTAACAACAATCCCAGGAGAGAAAGAATGGACAGTTATTCTCAACTCTACTCTTGGTACTTGGGGAGGTAATGCAGGAAAAAATGCAGAATCTGGTGAAGTAGCTAGATTTATGGCTAAAGCATCTACAAGTAGCGATTCACTTGAAGCGTTTTCTATAGCTTTTGATGACAATGGAAATATGCATTTAGGATGGGGAACTGTAAGAGTAGCTGTTCCTTTGAATTAGAATTTTTATAACAATTAAAAGAAGCTGTCTAAAAAGTGTCTTCTGAATAAAAATGAAGAATCTTATAAAAATTAAAATATTGATTTATAGATTATTGAGATTTTTCAACTACGCTCAAAATGACAATAAAAACACTATTTAGACAGCTTTTTTTTATTAAGGTATATTTAAATACTTGTGTGTTTGTAACGATACTTTCCATTTAGGGTTTTGCATCACATAATCTACTATTAAAGGAATCACTTTGTCTCGTTTGCTCCACTCAGGCTGTAAGTACAAAATGCAATTGTTATTAACTTTAGAAGCCTGTTCCTCGGCAAACTTAAAATCACTCTTATTGTAAATAATCATTTTTAGCTCATGAGCTTTTTCGTAAATTGCTTCAGTTGGGAGTTTTAGTTTTTTTGGAGACAAGCAAATCCAATCCCAAGTTCCGGTCAATTTATAAGCACCTGATGTTTCTATGTGAGTTTGCACATTTTTGGCTTTTAATTGTCTTGTCAATTCTGTCATGTCCCAAGTTAAAGGCTCTCCACCTGTCACAACAATAGTATTACTATATTTAATAGCGTTATCAACTATCTTAGATGTTTCAGTAGGTGGATGCAAATTAGCACTCCAACTTTCCTTAACATCGCACCAATGGCAACCAACATCGCATCCTCCAATCCTAACAAAATAAGCAGCCGTTCCTTTGTGATATCCTTCACCTTGAATGGTATAAAATTCTTCCATTAAAGGAAGCATTTCGCCTTTATTTACAAGTTCTAAAATTTCTTTCTTCATTGTGCGCAAAGATAGCTTAGAGTTTCTAGTTTCCTCTTAAAACTTAAAAGTTTTTTTATTTTGATTTAATTAAGATTACTTATTTTTATGCAAAATTAAGAGACCATGACTCGCAAAGAAAAATTCTTTAACCATATAGCTGAAGGTAACACTTTTAAAGGCGATTATATTACTTTAGGTTCGGCAATTTTAGACGAAGAAACTGTAAAAAATGCTTATGTAAAAGTGCCGCTTAAAACCATGAACAGGCATGGTTTAATTGCAGGTGCAACTGGAACAGGAAAAACAAAAACCTTACAAGTATTAGCCGAAAACTTAAGTGAAAAAGGGATTCCAGTATTATTAATGGATATTAAAGGAGACTTAAGCGGGTTAGCGCAACCTAGTCCTGGGCACCCTAAAATTGATGAGCGTCACGAAAAAATTGGGCTACCTTTTGAGCCTAAAGCCTTTCCGGTTGAAGTCTTGTCGCTATCAGAACAAGATGGCGTGCGCTTAAGAGCCACAGTAAGTGAGTTTGGGCCTGTGTTAATTTCAAGAATTTTAGATGTATCGGAAACGCAAGCTGGAATCATTTCGGTAATATTTAAATATTGTGACGACAATAAACTACCTCTATTAGATTTAAAGGATTTCAAAAAAATTCTTCAATATGCTACCAACGAAGGCAAAAAAGAGTTTGAAGATGCTTATGGCAGGATTTCAACCGCCTCGACAGGTGCTATTTTACGTCGCATAGTTGAATTAGAACAACAAGGTGGCGATTTGTTTTTTGGTGAAAAAAGTTTTGAAGTAGAAGATTTAGTAAGAACAACCAGAGATGGTCGTGGTTATATAAACATTATTAGATTAACCGATATACAAGATAAACCAAAACTATTCTCAACATTTATGCTGAGCTTATTGGCCGAAATTTATGAAACGTTTCCTGAGCAAGGTGATTCTGGAAGACCAGAGCTTATTATGTTTATTGATGAAGCACATTTAATTTTTAATGAAGCCTCAAAAGCACTTCTTAACCAAATTGAAAGCATCGTAAAACTTATTAGAAGTAAAGGGATTGGCTTATATTTTGTAACCCAAAACCCAACCGATGTTCCAGAAGCGGTTTTGAGCCAATTAGGCTTAAAAGTGCAACATGCTTTACGTGCGTTTACAGCCAAGGACAGAAAAGCTATAAAATTAACGGCACAAAATTATCCAGATACTGATTATTATGATACTGCAGAAGTATTAACCTCACTAGGTATTGGTGAAGCGTTGGTTTCGGCATTAGATGAAAAAGGACGACCAACACCTTTGGCAGCTACCATGATGCGAGCACCAATGAGCAGGATGGATATTCTCACACAAAAAGAACTAAATCAATTACTGGACGATTCTAAGTTAGTCTTAAAATATAATGAGGAAATTGATCGAGAGAGTGCCTATGAATTATTGAATGAAAAAATTAAAAAAGCTGAAGAGTTAAAGAAAAAAGAAGATGAACGTTTAGCTCTAGAAAAAGAACGAGAAGAACTTAAAAAAGAACGCGAACGAGAAGAAAAATCCAGAAGAAAAACGTCTTCAAGATACCAACGCCAAAATCCTGTCGTTAAAGTATTAACAAGTGCCACATTTATTCGTGCAGTATTTGGAGTACTAAAAAAAGTAATGAAATAAAGCATATAATAGGCATTTGGCAATCATTACCAATTCAAAAAAAATAAACCACATACCATTTTTCAAATTATTAGCAAATGAAACACTCAATCTTAGCCCTAATTCTATCTATTAGCTTTTTAACCTCTTGTAATAAAGAGCAAGATCCATTTATGATATCGCCAAATAACATTGGCAACCTTAATGATTCCACACAGGTAAGAGATTTAAAAATGGTGTTTGCTAACGATTCTATTGTTACCTCAATAAGTGGTGACGAATTTGCTGGCAATACCAACGATATTCTTGTTTACGAAAAAGGAGGCAAACAACTATTAATCTTATCGCCTTCTCAATATTTAGATTCTACAGCAACCATTAAAACTATACGAATAATTGATGAGCGCTATAAAACCTCTAAAGGTTTACATACCAACAGCACTTTTAAAACCATTAGGGACAATTATAAAATATCTAGCATACAAAATACTTTAAGAGATATTATTATATCGGTTGATGATATCAATTCGTATTTCACTATAGATAAAGACCAATTACCAGCAGAAATGCGTTTTGATATGAATTTAGATATTGAAGCCATCCATATACCAGATAATGCGAAGATTAAAAACTTTTTTATACAGTGGTTTTAAATGAAAAAATACACCCTACAAAAATCCCCTTTTATTGTTCCAACTAACGACGGCAAACTTATTGAAGAACATTTTGGGAATGCTATTAGCAGCAATCCTGAACTAAGTATTGCTCACATGGTTGCACCTTCGGGCTGGAGCGAGCCTTTTCAAACACCAGAGTTTGATGAATACACTTATATCATTAAAGGAAAAAAGCAATTTATAATTGATGGAGAAACCATTGTTTTGGAAGCTGGTCAATCTATAAAAATAAACAAAAATGTTAGAGTACAATATTCAAACCCATTTACTGAACCTTGTGAATATATAGCTATCTGCTCTCCAGCATTTTCAATTGATAAAGTTAACAGAGAAGATTAAGCCAAACCTTTTTATGGAAAAATACATTATCAAAATTATTGGTTCATACCTCAACGTATTAAGCTATCTCTCTGCAGATTATGCTGCAAACAAGGCACTTCATTTATTTTCCAAACCACGTAAAGGAAAATTAGCACCTAAACACGAAGCGTTTTTAAGTTCTGCCAATAAAGAGGTTTTAAAATATGACGATTTAAACATTGCAACCTACCATTGGCAAGGCGACAAAGCAACTATCCTATTAGCACATGGTTGGGAAAGCAATTCGGCTCGCTGGAAACGGAAAATAGAAATTTTTATAAACGAAGGTTTTAATGTTATCGCCTTAGACGCTCCAGCTCATGGTGCCTCTGGAAGCAAACTTTTTAACGCTTTGCTCTACTCGGAGTTTATTAATGTTGTAGCAAAAAAATATGAGCCACAAATTGTAATAGGCCACTCAGTTGGTGGTATGGCAGCAGTGTTCCATCAGCAAAAATACCAACTGGATTCCATACAAAAAATGGTATTGCTTGGTGCACCATCAGAGTTTGAAGATGTTTTAAAAAATTACATCAATCTTTTAGGATACAACAAGAAGATTGAAAAAAATTTAGGCAGAATAATATTTAACCGCTTTGGTGCTGTTCCTACAGAATTTTCAACCTCCAAATTTGCAAAAAACATTGCAGCTAAAGGCTTAATTATTCACGATATTAAAGACCCAATTATTCCTTTTTCTGATGCTAAACTTATTAAATCAAATTTTAAGAACAGCACTTTAATTTCTACTAATGGTTTTGGACACTCTCTTAACAATACAAAGGTTACCGAAAGCATTGTTAGCTTTATAAAAAGCTAATTATTATCAGTATTTTTGCTGTATGGAAGAAAATTTAACACGACTCAATAAATATTTAAGTGAAGCTGGTTTTTGCTCTCGTCGGGCTGCCGATAAGCTAATTGAAGAAGGACGCGTTACAATTAATAATATTGTTCCAGAAATGGGTACAAAAGTCAGCGAAAATGATGTTATTGCGGTTGATGGGGAAATCATTAAAAAGAAAGATATTAAGCGCACTTATTTAGCTTTTAACAAACCCATTGGCATTGTTTGCACTACAGATACCAATGTTGAAAAAGACAATATAATTGATTACATAAATTATCACAAACGCATTTTCCCAATAGGCCGTTTAGACAAACTTAGTGAAGGTTTAATTCTTCTAACTGACGATGGCGATATTGTCAATAAAATTCTAAGAGCGAGTAATAATCACGAAAAAGAATATATTGTAACGGTCGATAAACCAATTTCTCAAACTTTTATCAATAGAATGTCTGGAGGCATTTTTATTGAGGATCTAGGTCAAACCACAAAAAAATGTAAAGTAAAAAAAATAAATTCTCATACGTTCAGCATTATTTTAACCCAAGGCTTAAACAGGCAAATACGACGTATGTGTGACTATTTGAATTACGAAGTACAAACTTTAAAACGTACTCGTATCATGAATATAACATTAGATATTCCTGTTGGAAAATATAGAGAACTTACTCCTGTAGAGCTTAAAACGCTCAATAATTTATTGAGTGAATCAACAAAAGTTTATAAGTCTAATACGCAAAACTCAGGCAAATTTTTTTCAAACAAAACAAAGCGTAAGCACTAAACATCTGTTAATTTATTCATAATTAGTATTCTACTTTTAATTTACATAAGTAACTTGAAATAAAAACCATTATGAAAGCCCATAATGGGCATTTGGCAGGTCATGGTTAATACCAATTAACATATTTAAATTACTGATAAAAAGTTTCTTAAAAGCTCAAAAAGATGAAGAAAGTTACACTATTATTGCTTCTTGCATCCATCACTTCGTTTGCTCAATACAACTATGGTGTTTCCAAAGAGTTTCCGTTTGGAAAAGCAAATCCTAAAGCACCAGAACAAATTAAAGATTATCAAGCCATGATTGGAATCTGCAATTGCACTTCAGTAAGCAGAAAACCAGATGGTTCCTGGGCTGAACCTGTAGATATGACTTGGACTTGGAAATATATTTTAAATGGTATGGCTGTTCAAGATGAAACCTTAAAGGCTGATGGCTCGCATTCTGGGAGTATCAGGCAATATATAGCCGATAGCAGTAGATGGTATGTACATTGGTATTCTTCAAAAACGCCTTCAACAACATTTCCTGTTTGGGAAGGCAATAAAAAAGAGGGTAAAATTGTACTATATCGCGAACAAAAAGCGCCTAACGGAATGGATGGTTATTATAGATTAACCTTTTACGACATGAATAATACTGGTTATAAATGGGTTGGAGAGTGGACAGATAAAGAAGAAAACATTATTTATCCTACTTGGAAAATTAACTGTGTCCGACAAAAAATGTAACTTTACGTACAAACCAAACCAATGACACAAATTTCACCTTTTCACTTAGCGATTCCTGTATGGAATTTAGAAACTTGCCGAACATTTTATAGAGACACTCTTGGTTGCATTGAAGGACGAAGTAGCGACCATTGGGTAGATTTTAATTTTTTTGGACACCAATTGGTAATTCATTATAAAGAAAAACCTACAGAGGAATTACACACCAATCCTGTTGATGGAAAAAATGTACCTGTACCTCATTTTGGAATTGTGTTACCTTGGGAAACATTTAAAAGTTTTTCTGAATCTTTAAAACAAAAAGGTGTTAAGTTTATTATTGAACCTTATATTCGCTTTGAAGGTCTTATAGGCGAACAAGCCACCATGTTTTTTTTAGATCCTTCAGGAAACGCTTTAGAGTTTAAAGCTTTTAGAGATATGAGTCAACTATTTGCTAAATAATTAAAATTACTATGAAAAAATACATTCTCCTTTTAATTACTATTTGTTTAAGCTTACCATCTTTTAGCCAACGAGTTTATATTGATTATGGCACTATCGATATACAAAAATATGAGTTTCATATTATTGTAACCGATGATAATAATAACATACAAGGCGAGGCAACTATTAATCTTGTTGCTACCTCTAATTTAGAAAGTTTTAAATTGGATCTAGAAAATACAGATGAAACAAACAAAGGGATGATGGTAAGTTCAATTTCTGAAAATGGAAATCCTGTAAAATTTAAGCATCAAAATAATGTACTTACAATTTTTAGCAACATCACTGCTGGTGAAGAAAAAACATTTTTAGTATCATATCATGGTGTTCCAAAAGATGGTTTGGTAATTTCAAAAAACAAATATGGCGATCGTACTTTTTTTGGCGATAATTGGCCTAATAGAGCGCATCAATGGTTGCCAACCGTAGATCATCCATCAGATAAAGCATTAGTAGAATGGCATGTTACAGCACCTGCACATTACCAAGTAATAGGTAATGGAACGCAAATTGAAGAAACCGATTTGGATAATCAAAACACCTTATATGTTTGGAAAACCGAGGTGCCAATTCCAACAAAAGTAATGGTGATTGGTATTGCTCGCTTTGCAGTACAACACATTGGCGAAACCAATAATATTCCCATCTCATCTTGGGTGTATCCACAAAACAAAGACGCTGGTTTTTACGATTATGCCATGGGAAAAGATATTATCAATTTCTTTATTGAGCATGTTGGTCCATATCCATATTCAAAATTGGCAAATGTGCAATCTAAAACACGTTTTGGAGGCATGGAAAATGCAAGTAATATCTTTTATTTTGAAAACTCGGTAAGTGGTGAACGTAAAATTGAAAACCTTATTGCTCATGAAATTGCACACCAATGGTTTGGAAATTCGGCTTCGGAAAGCGATTGGACACATGTTTGGTTAAGCGAAGGATTTGCTACTTATTTTACCAATTTATATGTTGAAAACACTAAAGGGAAAACTGCTTTTTTAGAGCTGGTTAACAAACAACGTGACGCTGTTATTAAATTTTCAAAGCAACAATTAACACCTGTTTTAGACTCCGAAACCAAAAGCTTAATGCGACTACTCAATACCAACTCCTATCAAAAAGGGGCTTGGGTATTGCACATGTTACGGAAAAAAGTGGGTGATGTACCTTTTTGGAACAGCATTAGCGCCTACTACCAAAAATATAAATTGAAAAATGCGTCGAGTGATGATTTAAAAAATGTGTTTGAAGAAGTGACAAATCAAGAATTGGATGCTTTTTTTACACAATGGTTAGAACAACCTGGACAACCTATTTTAAAAACATCATGGAAATTGAACGACCAAGCACTTACGTTTAATGTTGAGCAAACTCAAAAAACTAATGTGGTATTTTCTTTTCCAATGGAGTTGAAACTTATTTATGAAGATGATTCATCAGAGATTGTCACCCTTAGCATGAAGAATAAAAAGTCTTCAGTAACATTAGATGTAAAAGCTAAAGTTAAAGCCGTAGTTGTGGACCCAAATTCTTGGTTGTTATTTGAGCATCAAGATTAAAAAAAGTGACCAGAACTACACTTAATGTAGTGCTTATTTGCTTCGCATTTCTCTTGCCAGCAAGGTGTTTTTAAGTAACATGGCAATCGTCATTGGTCCAACACCTCCAGGAACTGGTGTTATATAACTTGCTTTTTTGCTTACGCTTTCAAAATCTACATCACCTGCAAGTCTATAACCTCGTTTTTTTGTGTCGTCTGGAACTCGTGTAATACCAACATCAATAATTACAACGCCCTCTTTTACCATATCTCCTTTTAAGAACTCTGAAATACCAATGGCTGCGACAATAATGTCTGCTTCACGAGTAAATTCAGCAAGGTTTTGTGTGCGACTATGAACTACTGTTACTGTAGCGTTTCCAGCTTTACGTTTTTGACTCATTAAGATGCTCATTGGGCGACCAACAATGTGGCTTCTTCCCATAACTACCACATGTTTTCCAGACGTTTCTACGTTGTAACGTTCTAGCAATTCTAAAATACCAAAAGGGGTTGCTGGCAAAAATGATGGCAAATCCAATGTCATTTTACCAACGTTTGTTGGATGAAATCCATCGACATCTTTATCTGGATCTACAGCCATTAAAACTTTTTGTTCATCAATATGTTTTGGTAAAGGGAGTTGCACAATAAATCCGTCAATCTCATCATTATTATTTAAATTATCGATATGATTTAACAGTTCTTCTTCGGTAGTTTCTTCAGGTAAATCGATTAATGTAGAATCGAATCCAATACGCTCACAAGCTTTAACTTTAGCTCCAACATAAGTCATGCTTGCACCATCTGTCCCAACTAAAACAGCCGCTAGATGCGGTACTTTTTCGCTATTAGATTTCATAGTTGCTACTTGAGCTGCTATTTCGTCTTTAATATCGTTACTAATTTTTCTACCGTCTAGAATTGTCATGCTGTGGCTATTTTAATGTCAGGTCGAGCGCAGTCGAGACCTATTTCTACTCTTTTTTAATTTGTGACCTCTCGACTGCTCTCGAGGTAACAATGCATTGATGTTTTTTATCAAATTAAAAGCTCATTTACCTTGGCATATTTTTCATCATCTGCATCATTTTCTTTCCGCCTCCTCCTTGCATCATTTTCATCATCTTACTCATTTGGTTGAATTGTTTTAATAACTGATTTACTTCTTGAACCGAAGTTCCTGAACCTTTGCCTATACGTTTCTTTCTGCTGGCATTTAATATGGATGGGTTTGAACGCTCGTCTGGTGTCATTGAATGTATGATGGATTCAATTCCTTTAAAAGCATCATCATCAATATCTACGTCTTTCATCATTTTTCCAGCACCAGGAATCATTCCCATTAAATCCTTCATGCTACCCATTTTTTTAACTTGCTGGATTTGTTTTAGAAAATCGTCTAAACCAAACTGGTTTTTTGCTATTTTCTTTTGAAGCTTTCTTGCTTCTACTTCGTCAAATTGTTCTTGCGCACGCTCTACTAACGACACCACATCTCCCATACCAAGGATACGCTCTGCCATACGAGAAGGGTAGAATACATCTATAGCATCCATCTTTTCGCCTGTACCAATAAATTTGATTGGTTTATTTACGACTGATTTAATAGATATTGCTGCTCCACCACGAGTATCACCATCAAGTTTTGTTAAGATAACACCATCAAAGTTTAAAACATCGTTAAAGGCTTTTGCAGTATTGACTGCATCTTGACCTGTCATGGAATCGACTACAAACAATGTTTCTTCTGGCTGTACTGCTTTGTGGATGTTTGAGATTTCAGTCATCATTACTTCATCTACGGCTAAACGACCAGCCGTATCTATAATCACCACATTAAATCCGTTTGCCTTAGCACGAGCCACACCAGCTTTTGCAATAGCAACTGGATCGTTATTTCCACGATCACTAAAGACCTCAACATTAATTTGTTCACCAACAATATGCAACTGATCGATTGCAGCTGGACGATACACATCACAAGCTACCAATAAGGGTTTTTTTGTTTTTTTATTTTTTAAATAATTGGCTAGTTTCCCAGAAAAAGTAGTTTTACCAGAACCCTGTAAACCAGACATTAGAATCACTGATGGTGTTCCAGATAAATTGATTCCTGCGGCATCTCCACCCATTAACTCGGTTAGTTCATCCTTAACAATTTTAACCATAAGTTGTCCTGGTTGTAAATTGGTAAGTACGTTTTGGCCTAAGGCGTTTTCTTTTACTCTATTGGTAAACTCTTTAGCAATTTTAAAGTTAACATCGGCATCCAAAAGTGCTCTACGCACTTCTTTTAAGGTTTCTGCTACATTTACTTCGGTAATACTTCCATGACCTTTTAGGACGTGAAGTGCTTTATCTAACTTATCGCTTAAATTATCAAACATATTCTACTACAAATTTTTAGAAATGCAAATTTAATAATTTGAAGCTTATAATTGAAGTTATAACACTATAAAAAAGGGTTGCAATAAATTGCAACCCTTTTTCTCTAACCAATAACTAAAAACAACTAAAGCTTGTTTAAAAGCCCGTATATCATTATGTTGATAGTGACATTGTGATTTATAGTATTAAAGTCTCTCGAAAACTAACTTTTTTTCTACTTCTCCATTAGAATTATAGTCTTTCAACTCAATTCTATTGTTACTAATATCAACTATTTTCCATCTGTTATTTAACTCCATGAATGGTGGTTCGATACCAAAGTTTAATCCTAGTTTTAAAACACCTTCTTCATTTCTATAAGTTAACCAAGAACCATCTATAATTCCGGTATTGGGATCGGTAACTTTTACCCAACCGTTTTCTAAGAAATCTACAACATATAAATAGAAATCATCTGTTTCGTTTACATTTTCGTCCATGTATAGAGCTACTTCCCATTCGCCTTCGTTAAGAATTTCATCAATATACCTTACATCCTCATCGCCATCTGGACAATGTCTTTTAATAACCATTTCATTTTCTTGATTCTCAAGTTTAATTACATGTGCTTCTAAGAACGTAATAACCCATTCTAATTGCAATTCTGGTCGTCCTTCTAGATTAATTTGCAGTACAAATACACCATTATACTCTAACACATCCCAAGTACCTGATACTAACTCGCCATTAACACGAATTTTAACAACACCATTCTCAAAGAATTTTAATGGCGTACCTATGTAGTCGTATTCATTATCATTTCCATCTACCTCTAATTGTGCTACTCTCCATAGACATTCTTTAAGTATGTTCTCAATACGTTCGATAGTATGCTCTACAACTGTATCACAGTTTTTTTCAAGGATGATACGGTTGCCTCCATCGGTATATAATTTAATTTTTCCGCTTCTAATTTCGTAAACAAACCACTCTAATGTAAAATCTACTAAGCTATCAAATTCCAATGTTATTTTAGCACCATGGTCTGTAACTCTTGTACTCCATGTCCCTGTAAGCATATCGCCATTTCTAGCTCTAACTTTTACAATGCCATCTTCATTAAATATCATAAGATATTCTCTATAATCGTTTGCTAAATTTGCATGATCTCTTCTAACATCGTGTACTATCCAAGGGCAGCTTACCAATAAATTATCTAGGCGTTCTTTAGTGAAATCGTCATCATTCCAATCGTTATCATCATCTTCATCACATGCATTTCTAGCCTCACTGATAACAGTTTCCAATTCTAAATTATTATTAACTTCAATGGTAGTGCCATCTTTATAAACCATTGTTACTGGAAAATTTAGACTTACTAAAACACCCGCTTCTAGGTTATGCATAAATCTATAGAGTTCGCCATCGTTATGTATTGTAACAACATCTATAAGTTGAAAATGTGTATTATAAGTTGAAAATGTAATGGGATATTGAAAATCGATACACTCAATGTCATCATCTTCTTCTTCATTTGTACTTTCACTTCTTAAATTATCAAGTTCCGCTTGATTGTTTATAACCACTTCGGTATAATCACTTAACGTAACAGTAATTGGGAATTGAATTTCAAGTTGGTCAATATCATCTTCAAACTCATCGAATGTCTCTTCAATAAGGTTGAAATCTTCTTCAGAATTTATAGTGAACTGCATACCATTTGCAGTAACAGTAATAGGTAAGTTCACAGATAATTCACTAGATTGATCAATAATATTATCGCTTGATCCATCATTTATAGAAGCATCACTTATTAGAGCAGCTAAATTAGAATTTGCTTGAAAAGCTTGTTCAGAGCTAGGGTCTGTAATTTCAATAACTTCATCTTGACAAGAAGAAAAAGTTAAAAGGGCAAAAAAGGCTAATAACAGCGTGTAATTTAATTTCGTTTTCATAATGTAGGTTTTTATTTTACTTCAATTTTCTTATAAAACAACTAAACTTTAAAAACTCCTACCTTGGTACTTCTTTTTTTTTATTTTTACCATACCAAGCTATATTAATGAAGAAAGACATAAGTGATAATATTTGCGACGAACGAATGTTTTCTAGCCTATTTGAAAAACACTCTAAAAACCTACACGATTTCCTGTATTATAAGTTTGGACAACATTTTAACCCTAAAGACAAAGTACAAGAAGCCTTTATTAAATTATGGGAACATTGTGGCAAGGTAACTCCAGCTAAAGCAAAGTCTTTTTTATTTACTGTAGCAAATAATTTAATGCTGAATGAAGCCTCGCACCAAAAAGTAGTTTTAAAGTACCAAAAAACAAAACCCAAAACACATACCAACGAAACTCCCGAATTTATTCTGGAAGGAAATGAGTACATGGATAAGCTACAAAAAGCAATAGCTAATTTAAGTGAAGCACAACGTACTGCATTTTTATTAAATAGAATTGAAGGTAAAAAACATAGAGAAATTGCTGAACTTTTAGACATTTCGCAAAAAGCTGTTGAAAAACGCATTTATGGTGCACTAAAAAAATTAAGAGAAGATATTGATGGATTGTAACAATAGTTTGCATTATTCAGTAGCAGTAAGCAGTCACAAAAAACTAACTATTTTAACGAATAAATACTAAAAAGTGAGACTGGTAACTAAAAACTTTCATAGCAAGGTAGGAGTTTTTAAAAGTAGGTTGTTATATAGGTGTAATTAATATTATGGAACGCAAAGAATTAATACAAAAATGGTTAGATAATGAGTTAAGTCCTCAGGAATTTGAAGCTTTTAAAAAGTTTGAAGATTACAAGGAATTAGTGACTCTATCAAATAACCTAACACGATTTAAAGCCCCTGAATACAATGTTGAAGAAGGGCTTAACACTGCGTTACAATACATTAATTCGTCAAAAACCAAAAACAGATCCAAAACCAATTGGTTACGCCCAGTTTTAAGAATTGCTGCTATTTTAGCTATTTCTTTTTCGGTGTATTATTATACAACCACGTTGGACACCAATATTACTACGCTAGCTGCACAAAAAACAACTATTGAGTTACCTGATGCATCGAATGTTTCGTTAAATGCTATGTCAAAACTAGCATATAACAAAAGTCGTTGGAACAAACATCGTGATGTAACCTTAGAAGGTGAAGCGTTTTTTAAAGTAGCAAAAGGAGCTACTTTTAGCGTAAAAACCAAAAATGGTGTGGTAACCGTTTTAGGAACAGAATTTAACGTAAAACATCGTGATAATTATTTTGAAGTAATTTGTTACGAAGGCTCTGTTAAAGTAACTCATAATAATAACATTGTAATACTTAAACCAGGAGATAGCTTTTTAAAAATTGATGGGAAATTAATTGCTAAAGAAAAAGAAACATCGTTAATCCCTTCGTGGATTAATAATGAAAGCTACTTTAAAAGTATGCCTTTCGAGTACGTAATTGGCGAATTCGAAAGGCAATACAATGTATCTATAAACCCTCAAAACATAGATAAAGAACAATTGTTTACAGGAAGTTTTAGCCATAACGATATAGAATTGGCATTAAAATCTATAACTTTACCTTTAAACGTAAAGTATAATTTTAAGAATAAAACGACCATAGAATTTTCACGTGACTAGAACCATTTTAAGTTTTCTGCACATTGTTTTATTTTTCTTTAGTTTTTTGACGGTTACAGCTCAAATTAATAAAGAAACAATTCCTCTTGTTGACTTTTTAAAGCACATTGAAAAAAAACATAACGTTACATTTTCTTATGCTGATGCAAACGTAAAAGGTAAAGCAATTGTCATTACTAGATCCAACTTATCACTTAGTGAGGTGTTAGATTATATTTCCAAAAATACTAACCTTGTTTTTCAAAGAATTGACAATAGAATTTTAATTCTGAAAAAGGAAGAAGAAGAACAATCAAAATCCTTTAAAACACAGTACCTAAATGAAGTTGTAATAAGCAATTATTTAACGAAAGGCATTTCACTTAACAATGATGGCACGACAAATATTAAACCTGAATCATTTGGGATTTTACCTGGTTTAACAGAGCCTGATGTTTTACAGGCCATCCAGTCACTCGCTGGAGTTGTAAGTGTTGACGAACGCGTATCTAATGTAAATATTAGAGGAGGCACCCATGACCAAAACCTCATACTTTGGGACGGCATAAAAATGTACCAATCCGGTCACTTTTTTGGTTTAATATCGGCCTTTAATCCTTACTTAACAGAAACAGTTAGTGTTTCAAAAAATGGCACGAGTGCCATGTATGGTGATGGTATATCGAGTATTATAGATATGCGATTGTCTAATAGTATTAGCAAAAAAGCTTCAGGTGGAGGTGGTTTTAATTTTATAAATGGTGATGCCTTTGCCAAAATACCTTTAAGTAAAAAAACAGAAATACAGCTTTCGGCGAGACGCTCATTATCAGATTTTTTAGCAACTCCCACCTACGAACAATACTTTAAACGAATCTTTCAGGATTCAGATCTTACAAATAATCCAGATAACAGCTCTATATCGAAAAATGAACGTTTTTATTTTTACGATACTACTCTTAAGTTTTTGTATGACATTTCAAAGAAAGATAAAATAAGGGTCAACTTTTTAAACGTATTTAATAATTTAAACTATAAGGAGCAATCCAGAATCAACGATATAGATGAAGCACTAAATAGCAATCTTACCCAAAGTAATTTAGCGGCATCAGTAGATTACACAAGAAAATGGAACCCTCGATTTTCTACTTCTGTTCAAGTACATGTATCTAAATACAATTTAGACGCCACAAATTTTGACGCTATAAATAACCAGCGGCTTATACAAGAAAATCAAGTATATGACAATGGTGTTAAAACATTATTGAATTATAGGTTTAACGATAACTTAAAACTTAATGGAGGCTATCAATTTTCCGAAGTAGGTGTAAGCAACTTAGAAGACGTAAACAATCCTATTTTTAGAAGCTATATCAAAGAAGTCCTGCGAACACATTCACTTTTTAAGGAGTTGGATTTTGCTTCAAACTCAAAAAATACCTTCTTAAAAATTGGTTTAAGAGGCAATTATTTCGAGAAATTTTCCAAAATACTTATTGAGCCTCGATTTAGTTTCAACCAACGCTTTTTTAACAATTTTAGATTTGAACTTTTAGGCGAGTTAAAAAGCCAAACCACATCACAAATTATTGATTTACAAAACGATTTTTTAGGTATTGAAAAACGTCGTTGGGTCTTGTCTAACGATATTGATATTCCAATTTTAAAAAGCAAACAACTATCTACAGAAATTAGGTTTAACAAAAACAGATTATTAATTAGTGCGGAAGCATATGTTAAAAAAGTAGATGGCATTACTACAAGGAGTCAAGGCTTCCAAAATCAATATCAATTTGTTAATGCCATTGGCAATTATCAAATAAAAGGTCTCGATTTTTTAATAAACAAACAATATTTAAATACAAGTGTTTGGTTAAGCTATTCGTATAGTAAAAATAATTATTTGTTTAAAAATTTAAACTCTAACAATTCTTTTCCAAATAATGCCGATATAACACATGCGTTTACATTTGCAGGCACTTACACAATTAATAAATTTAAATTCGCCTTGGGCTTTAATTGGCGAACTGGAAAACCATATACTGAACCAGATGCAAGTAATCCATACACAAATAATATTATAAACTATAACTCGCCAAATAGCAGTAGTATTGCTGATTATTTAAGGACTGATTTTTCTGCAACTTATACTTTTAAAGTGGCAAATAACGCTAATGCCATTGCAGGGTTTTCATTGTGGAACTTATTTAATAAGGAAAATATTATTGATACATATTATGCTATTGATAGTGAAGACAATATTTCTAAAATTGAAAATTCATCTCTTGGAATCACTCCAAACTTCAGTTTTCGAATTCACTTTTTGTAGCTAGATTGCTTTTATTTTGACAAAACGTTTTAAATTATAAGTTAAAATTTATTATAAAAGTAAGCTTGAAAAGCATATCTTTAAACATGCAGTATTTAAAACAAATCACAGCTCTTTTTTTAAGTTTTACGCTTATAGCTTGTTGTTTAACATTTCAAGCTGATGCATTTTTACCAACTGCAAACACTACAACATCATGGGTAATAACTGGTTTAGAGAACACTCCAAACCAAAATACGTACCATATAAACCATAGAAAAGCGCACAGTATTCTTGAAAACAACTTTTCTATTTTTAATTTTAAATGCTGTTTAACACATTATAAAAGCTTGTACGCTGTGCAATATAAACAACATGATAACTTACACTTGCCTATACAATTGGAATTTCTTAAAGTTATTCAACAAACTTCCAATTTCGAAGAGGATACTTTCATAGGCTAATACCACTTCATTTTAATTCACTCTATGCCAAAACTATGGCTTAGACATTGTATTACTTTTTAAAATTACCTATGCGAAAACTTAAACGCTTTTTGCGCTTATTCTTATTATTACTCATGATTGGAATGGCGGCAATATTGCCAATACCAATACTATTTTATGGCAAAGATAATTTACCAAAAAACCTTACCGAATTAGTTGAAAAAACTGAAGAGGATGACGAAGCTGATGATATTAAGGAGTTGTTTTAAAATAACTACCATTTGACTTTCCCAAAAAAATAG
>TARA_R110002073_G_scaffold336104_1_pt1 | contig 31385 bp, 29 predicted proteins | sample TARA_R110002073 | Tara Oceans TARA_R110002073 (sample SAMEA4397174) | marine metagenome | biome: Polar Biome; feature: [DCM] deep chlorophyll maximum layer (ENVO:01000326); material: water (ENVO:00002006), including particulate matter (ENVO:01000060) such as... | depth 40 m | reverse complement strand
CATCCGCTCCTCCTGCATCCGCTCCTCCTGCATCCGCTCCTCCTGCAGCCGCCCCTCCTGCATCCGCTCCTTCAGCATCCGAGCCGTCGCCGCAAGCGCTTGCATCCGAGACATCGGTGACGGAGCAGCAAGCGGGAACGATCCTGCTTGAAGGTCGGCGGCGAGAAGCGTTGGCAATGTATCGCGAGCTTGCGAATTCTTCTAAGTCCACGCCGGGCGTCGAAGCCATGGTCGAGGTCCTCACCCAAAAGGTTGCAACGCCATGAATACGCAATTCTACTTCGCACTCATTGCTGCCGCGCTAGGCACTACCTCGTTGACAGCGTGTGGGGAGCCAGGGCAAACGCCCAGCCGCTACAGCCTTTCCTTTGCTGCCCTCGATGATCGGGGTGATGCCTTGGCGCGCATACCCATACAAATCGGCGAAACGCTTATCGGCACAACAGACACCTCGGGCATCTTGCTCGCCGAGGTGAATGCCAACGACGGCGATCGCTATCCACTACTAGCGCCGTGCCCCGAAGGCTACGATCCATTTGAAGCGCCAGACGAAGTGGTTTTTCTCGATACCCGTGGGCTTAGCGGGGAGAAGAACGCGTCGCTCGAAATTCAGATTATCTGCAAACGCAAAACGCGAATTGCGGCAATCTTGGTCCACGCCGATGGCCATGAGGGCATGCCGATTCTCGTCGACGGTGTACCCAAGGGCACAACAGGTCCTGGCGGAATTGCCCACGTTCGCCTTGAGGGGTCGCAAAACTCGCAATTTGAAATCTCGCTAGACACCAGCAGCCAGCCGACTCTTGTGCCAAAGAATCCTCGCCACGCGGTGCAACTTGGCGTCGAAGATGGGCTCTTTGTATTTGAACCGGCGTTCTCCGAAGCAGAGCCACCAGAGGTTAAGAAGCAAAAACGCCGCCGGCGTCGCGGCACTTCGTCACGAACCGAACCCGCAAAGCCAAGGCGCCCTGTGAAGATCAACTAGAGGCGTCGGCGGCGTGCGTGCAAGTGTTAGCCCTTGAGAGAAACGCACCTGCATAACCCTCGGTGCATTTAGTACCATCGAGCCATGGACCAAGTACGCAAGGTCTCGGATCGTTAAGTCTAACCTCTCTGGGCCTAGCCCTGGGCCTAGCCTCTCTGGCTTCATGTGCGGGCGATAGCGATGATTCGAATTACCTAGGTCTAGGAGAAATTCGTACCTACTCGTACGAGGATACCAACGGGCTGTTGGTCTTTGATCCGGATGACAAGCGCAACGATCCCAGAGCGGGCGATCCGAGCTACATCTACCTGCTGCTTGACAAGGAAGCCGTGAGGCTTACAGGTCCATCGCTTGCCGGCCAAAGCGAAGACTTGTTCGAGTTTCGATCGCCGTCGGTCGAGGTGCGCATCGAAACAGTCCCAGAAGGTCAGCACGCGATTGGGATGGATGTCGTGGTCAACGAGCGCTTGACCTACCAATTCACCATCGATGATTTCGAAGACGAGGGAAGCCTAATTGGAAGCGCGTCGCTGACTCTTCTTAATGGCACCATGCAAAGCGAGTTTGTCTTTGCTGCATTGGGCTCACCTGGTGTGGCACACGACCTCACGATTCAAGCGATTATCGATGGCGTGCCCACCGGAGCCGCGACCGCGCCGGTGACCATCGAGACGCGCTACGATGACGATGCTTGCATCATTGATTCAGATTGGGTCGATGAGATTTTGGAGCCCCTGCGCGCTTGCTCGCCCGAAGATGTCTGCCTGGTATTAAGTGCACCAGGAAACTGCTGGCACGGCACAGTAAACGAAGCCAAGCAGGGCAACACCGAGACCATCGAAGTCGAAATCTTCTGTCCCGAAAACTGCGAAGTCCCGCTTCCGGTGGGAGCCGAGTGCCACGAAGGCACTTGCAGGCTCGTGCACTAGGCTTTTCAAAGTCCCGGTATTCAAAGACCCGGTAACTAGCGCGCGAACCTAGTGTTCAGCAAACGCGTATTCACTGGTGGTGAAGCGCACTTGCACGACGCCCGGGTTTCTCATGGGGCCCGGCGCTGGGCTTTGATCAATGGCAGATCCGCTGCCTTTAAGTTCGATGGCAATGCCGGCCTTGCGCGCAGTCTGCAGTGCTTTTGCTAGGCCCATGCCGGTGAAGTCTGGCACCAAGATCATGTTTGGATCGGCGGCTTCCGAGGCAGCGAGTTCCTCATCCGTCAGGTCCTGAATCGCTGGCGCGTCGTCTTCGTCAACCGGAACGATTTCCTCTTCTTCCGTAACTTGCAGCGGCACCTGGTTGCGCAGGCGCTGTCGCTCGATCTTGTCGGGGTCGATGCCAGTGCGCCAAGCAAAGCGCCGCTCGAGCTTACGCTTTGCTTCAAGCTGTGCGGCAAGCAAGCTTGCGTCGGAAGGAATCGCGAGCACGGCGAGGGTTTCGGTGACAATGCGTGTCCATGCAGGACCGGCCACCTTGCCGCCGTAATGCTCTTCGCCATGGGGTTCGTCAACAAGAACGGTAACCGCAATGCGCGGGTCCTCGATGGGGGCGATGCCAGAGAACGACGAGAGGTAGAGATGTTCGCCGTACTTATGCGTTGTGGGATCAATCTTGTGCGCCGTGCCTGTTTTGCCGCCAACCCGGTGGCCGGGCACGTAGAGACCGCGTGCGGTGCCGTGCATCTTGCCATGCTCGAAGACGCTCTCCAGCATGGGAAATAGCGCCGTAGAAGTTTTCTTAGACAGCACACGCCGTCCCTTTGGGTTGCGGCTGTAGAGTGAGTGGCCGTCGCCGTCGACGACTTCTTTGATAATGCGCGGCTCGAAGTACATGCCCTTGTTGCCGATCGCGGCCATCGCGGCAGTAACTTGCAGCGGAGTCGATGTCATACCGTAGCCAAAGGAGTGCGAGTTGAGCCCTAAATCGCCCCAGCGTTTTGAGGGATGCAAAACTCCCGATACTTCGCCGGGCAGCTCAACTCCGGTGACGTCACCAAATCCAAATTTTCGATAGGCCTTGTGCAGACGAGGCGCACCAAGCATTTGCGCGATCTTCAGCGCGCCAACGTTTGACGAGCGTTTGATGATGCCGCCAATGTCGAGTTCCTCATCGTGGAACGAATCGCGATAGAGCTTGCGCCCCATCTTGTAGCGACCTTTCTCGGTATCGATGATTGTGCCAGGCGAGATAACGCCAGCTTCCAAAGCCGCAGCAATGGAGAAGATTTTCATGACCGAGCCAACTTCGTACGAGTCGGTGATCGCTCGGTTGCGCGCGCCTTTGCCAGCGCTTGCGCCAGGATCATTTGGATCGATGTCGGGGTAGCTTGCGATGGCGAGGATGTCGCCGTTGCGAACATCTTGCACAACGGCAACCGCGCTCTTCGCCTTGTTTAGTGTGACGGCCTCGCGAACCGCGCGCTCGGCGGCAAATTGAATTGTGCGATCGATGGTGAGCGTAATCGAGGCGCCCGCGTGCGGCACCGCATTGGGGTCGTCGACCATCAGCTTGCCACTTGCGTCGCGAAGGCTGGCAACTCGAGCCTGCTCGCCGGTGAGCACCTCGTCCATGGCGAGCTCTAGCCCATCGAGGCCTTTGCCATCGATGCCGGCAAAGCCAAGGATATGCCCTGCGAGCTTCTTGCCTGGGTAGTAGCGCCGCGGCTCTTTGGTAAGCGAGACGCCTTTGATATCAAGCGCTCGAACGGCCTCGGCCTGTGCAGGAGTAATGTGCCGTTTAATCCACGTGAAGTAGCGCCGAGTTGCAAGCTGGCTCTCCAGAGGTCGAATGTCGAGGTCAAGTGCCTTTGCGAGTTGTTCTGAGGCTGCCGTCAAGTCGACAATGGCTCGCGGATTGGCAAAGACCGAGTCGACGTCGGCGTTGACGGCAAGCTCGACATTGTTGCGATCGTAGATGTTACCGCGTGGCGCTGGCACTTCGATGGTGCGAAGGTGCTGACGCTCGGCCAAGTCGCGGTAGTGGTCCTTGCCCTTAATCTGAATGCCATAAGCCCGATAGCCAACGCCAAGGAAGCACAGGGAAACGGCACAGCCGACTATGTAGAAGCGAATCCGCGTCCAATGGCTAATGACCACGCCGGGTTTGTACTGCGTGGTGCGTCGCAGAGACCGCTTGCGCGGCGGAGGTGGCTTGCTTGCGTTGCTAGGGCTGGTCGACATAATGCGCGATGCCTACTTGCGAAGGGCAACCGAGTTTTTGGATGGAATAATTCGCAGCTGATTTGGAGTGGGGCGCACCATGCCCAAAGAGGCCGCGATGCGCTCGATGCGACCTGGACTTGTGAGCACAGATTCTTCGAGGCTAAGTCGGTTGCGTTCTTCGTCTAGCTTGCGCAACTCGCCACGCGCTTCGCTTAACTCGTATCCAACCCGAACCACTTGATGCCGCTGATGAACACGATGCAGGCCAATCGCCAGCAATGCCGTTGCAAAGAGAACAAGGAGTGCAGCTCTAACTCGAGGCGTAGTGTTCATTGGGCGACCTTCTCGCATGCTCGCAACTTCGCGGATCTCGAACGAGCATTGTTCTGAATCTCCTCTTCGGTGGCGATGGTTGCCTTGCGGACTATGGGCAAACAAATTGGCGTTACTCGCTCGCCTGCTTTGCGAGCCAAGTCGGGAGGCAGGTTGGATGTCTTGGCAAGCTCGCGAAAGCAGCGCTTGACCATGCGATCTTCGAGCGAGTGAAACGAGATGATTGCGCAGCGGCCACCGGGCACAAGAAGATCTACGAAAATTTCTAAGAAGCGCTCTAGTTGCTCGAGTTCGCGATTTACTGCAATGCGCAGCGCTTGAAAGGTTCGCGTTGCCGGGTGAATGCGCGACTTGTGTTTGAGCTTTGCGGGAATGCAGGCACTCACCGCATCGGCTAAGACCAAGGTCGAGGTGAGTTTGTCTTCTGCTGCATCTTGCTTAAGACGCTTTGCAATGCGCCGGCTAAGTCGCTCTTCGCCGTACTCCCAAATAATGCGCGCAAGCTCTTCTTCGGAAACACGCTCGATAAGTTCGATAGCGGTCTCGCCCTGGCTTGGATCCATGCGCATATCGATCGGACCATCTTTGCCAAACGAGAAGCCGCGCTCGCGACGATCGAGTTGCATCGACGAGACGCCGAGGTCCAAGAGAATGCCGTCGACTTGCGTGATGCCCAAGCCTTTGAGGTGCTTGTCCATATCCTCGAAGCTGCCGTGCACAAAGTCGGCGCGGGCAGCATCACTACCAAGGCGCTCGGTCGCTGTGCGAATTGCGAGTTCGTCGCGGTCGATGCAGATGACGCGACCCTCGGGCGCACTTGCCGAGAGCAATTGCCAGGTGTGGCCACCGGCTCCAAGCGTTCCATCGCAGTAGATTCCTCCGGAGCGTGGCTGCAGCTGCTCCATCGTCTCTTTGGGCAGCACTGAAATGTGGGGCAAGGTATCCATGGCGACCCTTAATGAGTACGAAGCCTGCATAAGTGCGGCAAGTTTTCTGCGCTTTTCTAGGCAGTTATCAGTGATCTCAAGAGATGTGCGGGAGTGGAACAGTTTGCCCTCAGGTCCTGTGGATAAGCTGTGTTTAATCGACATTCATCGGGTGGGCAAAGTAGGTTCATTCTTGACCCCTTAAAAAACCCGGCCTAGACTGCCTGCTCGCTCAAATACACTTCACGAAGGATACCAAGTGCTTAGGATCACAGAAAAGGATGACTTCGCTTCTCGTAAGCGCGAAGTCGAGGCGGCGTTGGCGACGTGGAAAGAATCCGTGACCCGGGTACCGTCTGCTGTGGAGCAGGAGTTTCGCTCCAAGCTTGTAATCTCCATCATCTATCATGACGCAGCGTTGGAAGGCGAAGTGCTTAGTCACTCCGAAATTCAAGCGGCGACAGATACCAGCATCATCTCCGACTCGTCGCTGATTCCAGCGTACGAGAGCATCACCAACTTCAATGCGGCGCTCGCCGTAGCTTTGCATCTCGCAACGCAAGAGAAGAAGGTTCCCATTCGGGTTGAGCTCATCAAGCAGCTGTATGGGATTCTAAATCCCGCAGCCAAAGAGCAGAAGTTCGCGTACCGAACCGACAACCCTCTGCACAGGCTCTACTACCACACCATTTCGCAGCCCGAAGACGTGCCAGCGAAGATGAAGGCGTTGGATACGTGGCTAAAATCTGATGAGTTTTGCCGACTTGAGCCCATCGATAAGGCAAGCCAGGCACACTGGCGCCTGATGAGTGTCTTTCCTTGGCTCGACAGTAGCGGCCGGCTTAGCCGCATTCTCTCGTTGCTCATTCTCGAGCAAGAGGGCTGCCCTCTCGCGGTTGTGCACTCTGTCGATAGGCAGGCGTACTACGAAGCGCTTCGCAGCGACTCGCCAAAGGCGCTTACCGAGCTGTACATGGAAGCTGTGCAAACCACCGCGTCCTCTTCGCTGCGCGTCTACGAAGAAGCTGCGGCCTTTCCACCGCGCGCAAGCTAGCGGTTCTCTAGCAACCGCGACGACGTTCACCGGCTCGCAACTGCTCGGCGCTTGAGAAAGCGTCGTGCAGGATGCACACTGCCGCCATGTCGAAAGAGAAGGGTGCTCGTTCTAGGCGTTTCGAAGGAGGGCTTGCCCCCGATGCAGAGGACGTCAACGCCTCGATTGGGTTTGATTACCGACTTCTTCCCCATGATGTCGCGGGCTCGATTGCTCACGCCAACATGCTGGCGCGCCAGGGCATCATTCCCGAGGACGACGCAAAGTCGATCGAGAGTGGCTTGCGCGAAGTGGAAGGTTTGCTCGCCGACGGCAAGCTCGAGTGGGATCCAGCCCTCGAAGACGTGCACATGAATGTCGAGGCGCATCTCTCCAATCGCATTGGCGATGCAGGCCGTCGTCTTCACACTGGCCGCAGCCGCAACGATCAAGTTGCCACCGACTTGCGCCTCTACGCCCGCGCCGGTGCAGCCAGCCTCATTACACTTATCGATGGCTTGCGCGCAGCTCTTGTGACCTTGGCTGAGAAACACGTCGACGACTTTATGCCGGGCTACACCCACTTGCAGCGCGCCCAACCTGTGCGCATTGCCCATCATCTTTTGGCGTACAACGAGATGCTCCTGCGCGATCGCGGGCGCCTTGCCGATGCCCGCAAGCGATGCGGCGAGAGCCCACTTGGCTCGGGTGCCCTCGCTGCAACAACCTTTAACCTCGACCGCGAGAGCGTTGCGAAAGAGCTTGGCTTTACCGGCGTCACTCACAACAGCCTCGATGCGGTTGGCGATCGGGACTTTGCCGTCGAACTCATTGCAGGCATCGCGCTTTGCCAGGTGCACCTCTCACGGCTTGGCGAAGAGATTGTCCTGTGGCTCTCGCAAGAGTTTCGCTTTGCAACCTTGGGCCAAAGCTACTGCTCCGGATCGTCGATCATGCCGCAAAAAGTGAACCCCGACTTGGCCGAGCTCATTCGCGGCAAAGCCGGTCGCACGATTGGCAGCTGGGTCACGCTGATGACGGTTCTTAAAGGGCTTCCCATGGCCTACAACAAAGATTTACAAGAGTCGCAAGAGCCGCTCTTTGACGCAGTAGAGACCTTGGACGGCAGTTTGCGCGTTGCCATTGGCATGATCGAGAACCTCGAGTTTGATGGCGTTGTTACCCGCGCTGCTGTCGATAGCGGCTACCTGGTTGCCACCGAAGTTGCCGACTATCTCGTCTCCAAAGGCATGCCCTTCCGCAGCGCTCACGATATTGCTGGCGCTTTGGTGCGCAGTGCAATCGAGCGCGGCGTGGAGCTTGGCGAGCTTGCCCTTGCCGACTTCCAAGCCGAGAGCGACCTCTTTACCGAAGAGATTTTTGATTGGCTGGATGTTGCTCGCGCAGTGGATCGCCGAGACATTGTTGGCGGACCGGCAAAGTCGCGCATCCTCGATGAGATTCGCCGCATCAAAGAAGACCTCGCCTCGGTAGCATCGTCCTAAGTCACCGCGTTAGCACCAGCGTAAAGAGAGCACACCTTGAATCACTTTGAATACAAAGACGGCGAGCAGTACTGCGAAGAAGTCTCACTTGCGGATATTGCGCGCGAGTATGGAACGCCGACCTATGTGTATAGCGAGGCCACGTTTCGCAGGCACTTCCAAGTCTTCGACAAAGCGCTCTCTGCTGTCGACCACTTGATCTGTTTCTCGGTAAAGGCCAACTCAAACATCGCGGTGTTAAAGCTTTTGGGCTCGCTGGGCGCCGGTGCAGACATTGTCTCGGGCGGCGAATTGCATCGCGCACTGCGCGCAGGCATCAGCCCTGCCAAAATCGTCTTCTCTGGAGTTGGCAAAACTGCCCAAGAGATGCGCATGGCCCTGGATGCGGGCATTTTGGTGTTTAACGTCGAGTCCAGCGCCGAGCTTGAACTGCTAAATACCGTTGCTGGCGAGGCTGGTAAAAAAGCGCCAGTCTCGCTTCGCATCAATCCCAACGTTGACGCAAAAACCCATCCCTACATTTCGACCGGGCTGCAAAAGAATAAGTTTGGCATTTCGTGGGACTCGGCAAAGGCGACGTATCGCCGAGCCAACGAGTTGCCGCACATCGAAGTGCACGGCATGGATTGCCACATCGGCTCGCAGCTTACCGAGACCGAGCCTTTTGTCGATGCGGCTAACAAACTCACAGGTCTAATCGAAGAACTCTTAGAAGAGGGCATCTCGCTAAACTCTGTTGATATCGGTGGCGGCCTGGGCATCCCGTACCACGAGCCTGGCGAAGAAGAACCTCCATCGCCAGCGATTTACGGCGAAGCTGTGGTCGAGGCTCTAGGTGTTCTTCGCAAGCACAACCTAAAGCTCATTTGCGAGCCCGGCCGTGTGATTGCTGGAAACGCTGGTGTTCTTCTTACCGAGGTTCTCTACTGCAAAGCGTCAGAGGTAAAGAAGTTTGTCATTACCGATGCAGCGTTTAACGACTTAATGCGGCCAGCTCTGTACGGCGCCTACCATCCTATTCGGCCCGTCGTAGAAAGCGACCGAGCATTAGAGATTGTGGATGTCGTTGGCCCCATTTGCGAAACCGGTGACTTTTTTGCGCGCGATCGCGAGCTTCCCGAAGTGCGCAGCGGTGAGCTGCTTGTGATCGGTGCGGCCGGCGCCTACGGCTTCTCGATGGCCAGCAACTACAATACGCGGATGCGCGCCTGCGAAGTTTTGGTGAAGGGCAGCCAGCACGCGGCGATTCGCAAGCGGGAAACCATCGAGCAGGTTTTGCAAAACGAGTCGATTCCCGGGTTTCTTGATTCGTAGCAGCGGCATTCCAACTAGTGCTTGATCCAGAAGTCTGGGAAACTAGCGCTCATGTCCAAGCCACACGTTTTGGTTCTTACTGTGATCGGCAGCGATCGTCCTGGGCTTGTCGGGGCGATTAGTAAAGTTGTAAGCGACCACGGGGCCAACTGGGAAGCGAGCCACATGGCGCGTCTCGGCGGCCAATTCGCTGGCATCCTGCAGGTCGCTGTCGCCGAGGAACAAGCCGAGTCGCTTACCGCCAGCCTTAGCGACCTTGGGCCCGCCGGCTTGCAAGTGACAGTTCGGCAAGAAGACGATTCTGCAGAACTCGATGGCCAAGCGTATTGGCTAGAACTCGTTGGCTCGGATCAGCCCAACATCGTGCGCGACATTTCCGAAGCACTCGCCAGCAAAGGCGTCACGGTTGTCGAGCTTACAAGCGAGCTCTCGGATGCACCGGTAAGCGGCGGCAAGCTCTTTAAAATGCAGGCATCGATTCGCTGCCCAGCAAGCGTAAGCCGAGCCGAGCTTAGCGAGAGCCTCGAAGAACTCGCCAATAGCTTGATGGTCGATCTAAGCCTTGACGATTGATTTGCCCGATTCGCAAGGCAGTGATTCGCAAGGCAGCCCTCGGCGCGTGATTCATCACGGCGATGGCATCGAGTGGCTTGGCAACGCGTCACTTGGCCCGAGCGATGCGATTGTCACGTCGCTGCCCGACGTTAGCGAGATTCCCGAACTTGCCTTTGCTGGTTGGCGCGATTGGTTCGTCGATGCCGCCGACAAAGTTTGCCGCGCTACCTCCGACGATGCCTTAGCAATTTTCTATCAGACCGACATCAAACTCGATGGCAGGTGGGTCGATAAAAGCTTGATGGTTAGCGAAGGCGCCGCTCGTGCGCAAAGCCATTTGCTGTGGCGCAAAGTGGTGTGCCGCTGCCCGCCTGGCAGCATCTCCTTTGGCCGACCAGCCTACGCGCATCTCTTGTGCTTTAGCCGCAATGCCCGCCTACTGCCCGGCCAGTCTACCCCCGACGTTTTGCCCGAGACCGGCGATATGAGTTGGAGCCGTGCCATGGGTGCCGATGTCTGCAAAGCGGTCATCAACTTTTTGCAAGCGCACACGCCGTGCACAACCGTCGTAGACCCGTTCTGCGGCCACGGCTCGATCTTGGCCGCTGCAAACGCCCATGGCCTTAATGCCATCGGCGTAGAGAAATCCCGTCGGCGCGCAGTGAAAGCGCGCAAGCTCGTCGTTGCCTTGTAGGCCCTGGATTCGCCCTAAGGACGAACAGCGGCTTCGACGCCTGCGGTGGGTACCGGGCCAACAAGCTGGGCTGGTGTCATGGCGTTAAACTGCTCGATGCTTGTTACGTGAATGCCAACCACACCGACGCGGTGGTTTCCCGCGTGGACGATCTTTGCCTTCATGTTGTCGCCATCGCGCGACCGAGTAATTCCTAGGTCGTGAAAGAGGGTCTTTTTGTTTGGGCCGGTTGGTGCGTTGGGAAGCCAGATCATGCAGTGTCCGTCGCAGCGCGGGCCCTTGGCGGTTTCGGTGAGAAAGCCTTTTAGCGTTTTGATGTTGGTTGGATGAACGACAATGGAGGAGCCGGGCCAATTGCTTCGGGTGCCATCGGTATTCATGTACTGGTTCATGAGGTTGGTGTTTTTCGTAGTGCCATTATAGTTCTGGCCCCAGAGGTATAAATCACCAGGCTCCACTGCCATTGCAAGGTGCTTATTGTTTGGCGTGTGGCGAAGAATGACCGAACCGTTGCCACCCTTGGCTGTGAATTTATTTTGAAACGACTCGTGGGTGCCGGGAAGAATTGGCACGAAGATGCGGTCGATCTCTTGGCCTTTTGGCCCGGTCTTTACGACGCGCGTTGGAAAGCCATGCTCTTTGGCGTAGGAACCTGCGAGGCGTTTGGTTCGTGCGACCGCCTGCTTTGGAGTGAACTCTTTGGCGGTCTTCTTGAGCGTCGTTTTGGCAGCGGTTCGCGCAGTGCGAGGCTTGGTGGCTGCCTTGGTTTTTGCCTTCGCTTTTGCAGGCGCCTTGGCGCGAGCGGCGGCGGCCCTTGGAGCGGCATCAGCGCTCGGAGCGAGGGAGAACGGAAGGGCGAGGGTGAGGGCGAGGAGAAGGGAAGTACGCGCAAAACTCATAGCAGGAGCTAGAGCAACGCATGTGCCAATTCCCTGCGCTTCTAAGTAGTGAATTACAAAGGGGCTTGCTCGCTCGCGCGCTAGGGACAATGAGCCGCTAGCTTGGCGAGGAGCCACCTTTGGTTCAGCCTACTCGCCGTCGGCCGCTTCACCGCGTCGCTACTCGCGGGTCGCCGGCCGCGTCGCTACTCGCGGATCGCCGCCGGCCCCGCTTCGCTACTCGCGGATCGCCGCTTCAATGCCGCCCTTGGGCTGCGGGCCCATGAGCTGCTCGTTGGTCATCGCCTTAAATTGCGCGAGGCTGGTGACGTGCACGCCGATGACGCCGACGCGGTGGTTGGCTGCGTGAAGAATCTTTGCCGTCATGTTGGTGCCATCGAGCGAGCGCTTGATTCCCAGGTCATGAAAGAGTGTGCGGTCCTTGCCGGTTGCGGCGTTCGGCAGCCATCGCATGCAGTTGCCACCGCAAAAGGTTGGCGTCTTTGCTTCCCTTGTAAGAAAGCCCTGCAGCGCCTTGATGCTATTGGGATGCACAGCAATCGAGTATCCGGGCCACTCTTGCGCGTTGCCGTCGGTTTGCATGTACTTCTGCTGGTAGAAGACGTTGCCGTTTCCGCCGAGGTTCTTGTTTTGCGCCCAAAGGTAGATGTCACCGGGTTTCATGGCGAGCACGAGGTGCGCTTGCGACATTCCCACCGGCGAGTATCGAAGCAAGACCGAATCGTTTCCGCCGACGGTTGTGAACTTCTTTTGAAATGACGCGTGGGTCTCGGGAAGCACGGGCACGAAGACGCGCTCCACTCCTTTTCCGTTTGGACCCGACTTCACGATTCGCGTTTCGAGCTTGTGCTCCTTGGCATAACTCTCAGCCAGCTTCTTGGTTCGGGCGACGGTCTTGGCCGGTGTGAGCGGCTTCGCCTTCGCAGCTGCAGCGCGAAGAGGGACCTTGGTCGCTGCCTTCTTTGGCCTCTGGGTTTTGGCCGCCACAGCCTTTTTCACTGGGGCCTTTGCTGCCCTTTTTGCAGCCCCGCGATTTGCCTCAGCCGTGGTGGATCCAACAGCGGGGAGCAGGAGGGCAAACGCTAGGAGCATGGCGTAGTGGCGCATGAGGCGCTTGCGGTGCAAGTCGAGAACCAATGCTAAGCCTCTTTAATTACAGCGGTTTACTAGGAGCTTAAGCTGCTCGGCAGGGAGGTTTGTTCCCATCTGGCTAGTGGATCAGCCAAAGCGAGGAAAAGAGCACAGCTCGGCTTGCCTAGTGGCTTGTTGACGGGCCAGATCTGGGGATTCGATGGAAACGAGAGCTTCTGTCCCCAGTCTAAGTAGCTTAAAATACACACCACAGTCGATGGCTCAATACTTGCTTTTGACCCGTTCATCGCCATGCGCACCAAACACACCTTGCTCGTCTCACTGCTCGCAGTCGTTGGATTGCTCGTCTCTTCTGGCTCCCAGGCCGATGCGCAGCGGCGCGTTAAGCCCGCAGCGGCGAAACCCGTAAAAGCGGCGGCCAAGGCCAAGGCAAAGACGGCTCGCGCTGCCCGTCCAGCGGCAAAGCAAATCGCCAAGCTGCAACCTAAGAAGACGGAGCCGCACGTTAAGTCGCACGACACCTTCAAGGCCGCTCTTAAGTCGAGCGAGTCAAAGTTCTTTACCCGTGACGTGAACGGCTCCAAGCGCCTTATCGCCAACATCTCGGGCCAGTCTGCTCTCAACTCAATTAGCCAAGCTATGGGCCGCAACAGCGACGTCATTCAGATTGTGCACATCGGCAAAGCTGGCATTCAGCACACGATGGCGATCTTTGATGGCGAGCTTGTTCACACCCAGTACGCGGGTGGAACCGGCAACTGGCGTCTTCGCAGCTGGGGCGACATGCTTCGCGCTTCCGACACAAAGATGTACTCAGCATTTATCTCACTCTCGGGTCCAGAAGCCGCAAATCTTCGCAACAACATTGCCCAAGGTCGCAGGGACCAAGGCCCAGAAAACATGGCTGGACCAAACTGGGTAAACGGCAAGCTTAAGCAAACATCGATGGGTGGCTGCCGCTCGTTCAACTGTGCCTCGGTATGGAGCGCAATGCCTCTTGGCCAAAACGGCGAGACTCTTGGACAGATTGCTGGCATCGGCAACAGCTACTCAGGTAACCCACGACAGCTGCAGAAGGCATTTGAGACTGGCGGCAACGCACGCATCATTGGAGTCGCCGTGTACGGACCTAAGCTGCAAAACTTTGGTGCAAACCCTGCTGCACCTGTTGTCGAGCTCTAGCTCGTCAAGTCCTAAATTCTTTCGCGCTAGCGCATAGCTAGCCATAACGAAAGAAGCCGCTGGCCCAAAAGGCTAGCGGCTTTTTTGCGTTCGTTGATTGTGGCCGTTGGTTCCGTTTGTTGGTTGTGGCCACTGTTGGCTGGCCGTGGGCGGTGCTTAGTTTAGCTCTGCCAATACCTTTTGAAACTCGGGATCCGACAAGCAGTCGCCAAGATTCTCGCGCATAAGCATCGCCTGGTTATTAAACTTATAAGAATAGTTCTCTTCAAACCACTGCTGGTCTTCGGGGTTCTCTTCCATCGTCTTGCCAGCTTGCATCAGCGCTTGGTTCTCTTCGAACTTGGCGTGAAATGCGGTGGTATTGGCTGCGCAATCGCCAGCGTTTGTGGCGGAGATTTCGACAAGCTGGGTGAGCATCAGAAGCATGCCCTCGGCGACGTCTTCGCGGGTTGGCTCGGCAGGCTCGGCCTCCGGCTCGGCCTCTACTGCCGTGGCAGGCTCGGCCTCTACAGGCGTGGTTGCTGCGGTCTCCGACGTATCAGCACTGCCGCCGCAAGCTGCTGTGGGCGCCAAAGAGAGGGCGAGAAGGATGAGAAGCGATTTGGCCTTGTGCATCGTTTTGCCGAGACTAGCAGAATGGCCCTGAAGGGCTCAAGGCGGCGTAGCGCAGCGATTGCGCAGCTGCACTGGGCAGGCTTTGCGCACCGCTAGCGACCGTTAGCGGCGTTGCTTGGCCGAAGCGAGACGGCCTCTATGGTGCGCAGAAGCTCGGCCTCCCATGCATCAAGTAGATCTGGGTCGTCGCAGGCCACAAGGCCAAGCACTTCTTCGCCGCTCACTCGGCCGCGTACCACTCGCCAGGGCTTCTCGGTCTCGCGAAGGTAGGTGCCGAAGCGCTCTTGCCAATCGTAGGCATTAAGGTCACTGCCGGGTGCCCACAACCACAGAGCTGCTGTCGTATTGCTGGAGCTTCTGTGAAACATCCAAAGCGTATCGGCCATCCACAAGGCCTGTGGATCGTCATACACATCTTCGGATTCGGGAACTGTTCGGTAGAGAAAGTAGGAAGCAAGCCAAGAGCCCATGACAAATTCTTGGGCGAGCTGGAAGCCGGCGAAGTCGTTGCCAAGAAGGAGAGGCTCGCCCTGGAAGACGCGATGCTCACCAGAGTTTGGGGACCAGGGCGAGGCCGAGCGCACGCCCGAGCGATCTCCGATTTCGTCGATCGATGTGGGCAGTGACTCTAAGAGTTCTTCTATTGCCCTTGATTGGCTTTCGCGCCAGCTTTGGTGCACCAGGCGCTGGCTGTACAGCTCTGGCACTGGAGCTTCGCGGTAGAGGAAGCGCTCAAGGCCAAACTCTCCGCTTCGCAGCGACTCATCGAGTTCTCGCTCGCGGGTTTGGAAGGAACTAAGCCAGGGCGAAGTCCAAAACGACTCGTTTTGAAGCGCGCTGTAGACCATGTTGCTGGCAAGCAGGCCCGTTGCATAGAGCACCGAGGCAATGGCGGTTTGGTGGACAGGATCGCCTTCGGCTCGCTCGGCAAGTGCCTCGTAGTCGTACTCCTGCTGAAGCATCGACGATGCCAAGGCGCTGGCAAGCGCTAGGTACTGCTGCTCTGAAGCAAAGCCTTCGCCGTGATCGATAATCTGGATGAGGCTTGCGCTGCGCTCGATAAGAAGCTGCGCAGATTGCGCATCGATGCGTTCTTGTCGGGTGGGGCGCGTGGAAGGAAAGCGATCAAAGAACTCGATTCCGGTTACCAAGTGCTCGAAGTTTTGCGCACTCTCGGATTCGGCGTACTCGGTCACTTCTGCGCGCCACTCAGCCGCCGAGAGCACTTCGATGCTGGGCACCGTGAGCAGCGGCTTCTCGCGCAGGCAGGCCACAAACTCGGCGAGCGGCTCGTAGCAGGATGGCTCTGTTGTGTTGCAGAGGTAGAGGCCGCGGCTATCGCAGAACTCGTCAAACTCGAGCTGCTCTTCTCGGGTGCAACTCGATGTGACTGCTACGAGAGAAGTAACGACGACGGCGAGTGACGCCCGATTGAAAGCCAGAATTTCCATAGTTCGCACTAATCCCAATGCCAATCGAGGCCAGAAAGAATGCCTGCGGTGATGTCGTAGTCTTGCAGATCGAACCGAACGAAGGGGGCTGCGAAAAGGTCGAACTGCTTTGTGACTCGAACCGATACGATCGGTGCATCTGTCCCGGAAGTATCGTAACCACCCAGGGTGATGGAGCCCGTCGTCTCCTCGCGGTTGTCGTGCTCGACGCCATGGCTGACGGCGAAGGGTAAGGCAAAGCTTAGCTGGCCACCGCCATAGCCGTCGTAGACAAACGCACCAGAGAGCTTGCCGCCATTTACGTTGGTGCCGTAGAGGGTCGAGTAGTAGCCGCCGACACTAAGGCTCGCGAAGGCTGTGACATCATTGCCAAGGTCGGTCCGCGTTGTAATGCCCGACATGTAGAACGTAGCGTTCTCGTTCTTGTAGCCCATTTCACGAGGGTCGCCGCTGTAGGCTGCCTCGAACCTCCTGGTAACAAACCCTAGGAAGTTTGCCCTAACTCGAACCTCTGAGTGCCTGCCCAAAGGCATGCGGTAGCCCAAGCCGAGGAGGTTGAGTTCGAGCCGGTCTGTGATGCCATAGCGATACCTTGGCCCTGTAAACACACTGTCCGATTCGCCACTCCGAAATGCCATGCCGCCTCCGAAAACAACCTGATGCTCACCGTCGGGCATGGTGAGCGGGCGTGCTCCGCGCTTCGCAGGCAAGCTGCCATTCTTTGGATGGCACCCCGTCGCTAGCAACATGCTCACCGCTGCGATTGCCCACAGGCATCGCTCTGCCGCTCTAGACCCCATCGGGAGCTTGCATACCCCAGCGGTGCATGACAAGCCAGGTTGTCCGAGCACAGAAAAACTCCGAGCTGCCATGCAAAACGGCACTCGCTAGGAGTGCCGTCCCGATCGCCTAGAAAGTCGTCGAGAAAATCGCCGGCTTTCCGCCAGTCGTTGGATGAGAGCCCTACAGCTTAACGCGCCACTGCACGCCATCGGCTTGGTCCATCACCAAGATCGACTTCGCTTCCAGCTCTTTGCGAATCTCGTCTGCCCGATCCCAGTTCTTCTCAGCGCGTGCAATGCCGCGATCTTCGATGAGCTTTTCGACATCAGCAGGATCAATTCCCATCGCGGCCAGGCGCTTCTCTTTTACTTGGGCATGGAACTCTTCTGAGGTCATGCGCATAAGGCCCATCGCCTCGCCTGCCAGTGCAAACGCCTTAAGAGCCGTTGCCACAAGTGGGCCGCCGCGCTTGTTGGCTTTCTTAAGATTGCCAAAGCGGTTGATGGCGCGTGAGAGCTCCATCAGGTGGGCAATGGCAAGGGCGGTGTTAAAGTCCTGGTCCATCGCGGCATAGAAACGCTCAGAAAAACTCTGTCCAAGGTCGAAAAGAGTCTGGGCGTCTTTGCCCATCGACTTTGCAACGCTTTCCGCAGGCTCTTCTCCGCCCATCGCTTCGGCAACTTCGCGCGCTTCGTAAAGGCGCGAGAGCATTCCAAGCGCTTCGGGAAGCGCTTCGTCGCCCCAGGGAAGCGGCGAGCGGTAGTGGTTTTGCAAGTAGTAGAGCCGCAGCGTCTCGGCCGGAAAGGCCTCTAAGGCGACCTTAACGTTGATGACGTTGCCAAAGCTTTTGCCCATCTTTTGGCCCGAGGCCATGGTGAGAAGGCCGTGGTGCATCCACACACGCGCGTAGTCGGCCTTGTTGCCGCAAACGCTTTGCGCCACTTCGTTCTCGTGATGCGGGAAGACCAAGTCGAGGCCACCGCCGTGAATGTCGATGGTATCGCCAAGGGTTGCCTTTGCCATGGCCGAGCACTCGATGTGCCAACCAGGGCGACCGTCGCCCCAGGGGCTTGGCCACGAAGGCTCACCGGGCTTAACGGCTTTCCAAAGCGCAAAGTCGGCGGGCGAGCGCTTGCCTGCAACTTCGTCGGCGCTGCGCAGCTCGTCGACCTTTTGGCCCGAGAGCCATCCGTACTCAGAGAAACTCTTAACATCAAACCACACGCTACCTTCGTTTTGGTAGGCGTTGCCCTTCTCGATGAGGCTGGCGATCATGCCGGTGATGTCATCCATCGACTCCGAGACCTTGGGCTCTTGGTTGGGCGCATCAAGACCCATGGCGTTTGCGTCGGCGTGGTACTCGCCAATAAAGCGCGCCGAGAGCGCCAGCGGGTCTTCGCCAAGCTCGTTGGCGCGGTTAATAATCTTGTCGTCAACGTCGGTGAAGTTGCGAACAAAGTCGACGTCCCACTCGCGGTGGCGCAGGTAGCGCACAAAGCTATCGAACAAGATCATGCCCCGGGCGTGGCCAATGTGGCAGTGGTCGTAGACCGTGTTTCCGCAGGCGTAGAGGCGAATCTTTCCGGCTTCGATAGGCTCGAAGTCTTCTAGTTTGCGCGTGCGGGTATTGTAGATTTTAAATGGGGCTGCCATGGCTCGGCGCGTACCCTACATAGGGCGCTGCACAGCGTCTATGGCCGAAACCAAAAACGCCTGCCTCGGAGTGCGAAGCAGGCGCTGTCGAACAGACAGTCTGATGCCCTGGATTAGGGCAATACGCCTAGTCGCGCAGTGCCATAAGGATGCGCAGGACGTACCAGAAGAGCAGAGCAATGGCCGCAAAGAGCGCCAGAGAGGCCGCTACGTACTGGGTAGGTCGGTAGTGGTGTAGGACGTTCGACGTGTAGTAAAGCACGTAGCCCGAGGCGACGAGAATCATGACGCCCGAGAACAGGGTGCCAAGGGTGAAGCCAAAGAGAATCGAGGCCACAATGATGCCCAGGGCACCAAACATCGCAATATTTAGCGCGCCAGCCATGAAGCTGAAGTCCTTCTTAGTGATAAAGACCGTGGCCGTTAGGCCTGCGAACATGAAGAGCGTAAGTACGGCTGCGTCGGCAATAACGCCGGGCATTTTCATGTTTGCGTAATAGAGGACCGGCGTGAAGATTAGTGCCTCGACTAGGACATAGAGCCCAAGCCCGACATATTGCATGCCTTTCGAGGTGTCTGAGTTTGCCCACTTATTGGCGATCCAACTTGCTCCCATGAAGAGCGCAAGAATGATGAGCCAGCTGCCACTGTAGACAAAGTTGAGCCATGGCACGGTTACCGATTCGAACAGCGGGCTGCTCATATCGAGCAACATGTACTCGAGGCCTACGAAGGCAAGAACTGCTCCCAGCAGGTGGGCGTAGGTCTTACGAAGAAAGGTGACGCGCTCGTTCACACCGATGGTCGCGACGGCTCCTGCAATTGGTCGTTGGCTTTGTGCTTGTTGAAACATGATTTCCTCCTTGCCCGAGCGATGCTGGGCCTTGCCGCCTAGTATAAGGCGAAGTTTCAAACATGCATCCCTCCTTCGCATCGATCGCACGCATATCGGTCCGAATCCAATTCGGAGTACCCGCCAATTCCTGCATTTTTGTATGTTTAAGCGGCCAGAGCCTAGAACCCCTCACACGCTGGCTCGGCATCAACTAAACTGAGGCTTCTACTATGTTCATCGATGTAGTCACTGTCCACGAGCGTCTCGACAACCACTCTGCCCTTGAGTCTCAAATTAATGAGGATCCTGCGGACGCGGCGGTCTCGGATCAGCTTGAGATGGCCTACCGGGAGCAGGGCCGAACCGACGAGCTTTTGCAGCTCTTACTCACCCGCGCCGAGAACGTGGCGACCATTGCCGAGCGCGTCGAGATCTTGCGCAAGGCCGCCGAGGTTTGCTCTTCGACCGGAGATGCAAATTCGGCGCTGATGATCTTGCTGACGGCCTTTGACCAAGACCAGGGCAACCGCGAAATTGCCGACGAGCTGGATCAGTTGGCGCATCGCACGGGGCAGTGGGATGACGTTCTAGATGCGTACCTTTTGGCTGCGGCGCAAATGGACGATGCGGCTGCGGCGGGCGATCTCTGGCTTCGCATTGCCTGTGCCCACGCCTTTGTCACCGGCGACTCCGAGCAGCTTAGCGCCTCGCTCGAGCACGTTCACTCGGTAAGCGATGGCTGGGCTCAGGGCTACTTAGATCTTGTCGAGCGGCAGATGCAGACCGCCGAGTTGCTTGGCACCTTGGCCGAACTCTGCGCTCGCATCGGCGATATGCCAAGGCGTGCTCGCTGCCTAACGCGCAACATTGCGAAGAACGACTCATTGGTCGTGAAAGCATCGCTACACGCCGAACTGGCAAGTTTGCACCTTGGTGCCGACGACCGGGTTGCGGCCAACTGGCACTTGCGGGAGGCGATGCGTTTAGACCCACAGCGAGCCGACTGCCAAGCCGCGCTGATTGCGATGAGCAAGCAAGAGGGCAACTTTCGCGAAGCTGCAGAGCTTTTGCGATCGCAGGCGCTTGGCTCGAACCAAGATCGCTCGACAGCCGCCTTCGAAGCCGCTCAGCTGTATTCCGACCTTGACGAGAATACTCAGTGCTTCGACCTTCTAAGTGTTGCTCTTAAAGAAGATCCGCATCACTTGGGCGCTGCAATGCCCTTGGCGGATCGCTATTTTGCCGACAAGCGCTGGTCCGAGCTTGAGCCGCTGTTGGACTTGCTCTTGGCGAATCAGCACAATCTCCCTGCTGGCTCTCTTCCTCTCTCAGAATTGTTCTATCGCGCGGGCCGCTGTGCGTTCGAACTAGACAACCAAGCAAAGGCGCAAGACTTTCTTGTTCGGGCGCGCTCGATCGACCCGCACAATAGCGAAGTTCTTGGGCTTGTGGCCGAAGTGCTCGCAAACCAGGGCGACTTGCAGGCTGCCTACGAGGCCAATGAGCAGCTTCTGGCCACTCAACAAGAATCGCATCGTGAGCGCCGAACGGCGACACACATGCGCATGGCGAAAATTCGCAAAGAGCAGCGCATGCTCGAGGACGCCAGGCATCACGCCGCGCAGGCTCACGAGTTTGAAGCGGCAAACGTTGAGGCAGGGCGACTGCTGGCCGAGATTCTTGAGGAGTTAGAACAATTCCGAGAAGCGGTTCGAGTGCGGCGCGAACTTGTCGACTACGCCGACCAAGGTGGGCAAATTACCCTGCACTGCGAAATCGCGAACCTGCAGTGTCGCAAGCTTGACGACCCGATGAGCGCCATCAAAGAGTACGAGCGCGCGCTAAAGAAGCAGGCCGACAATCGCAAGGTCATGCACAGCTTGCTCGAGCTTTATACCGCCGTCGAGATGTGGCAAGACGCGGTCGATGTGATTCTTCAAATCGCGGATGTCGAAGAAGAACCTCTGCGCCGAGGCAAGTACTACGATGCGGCAGGCGCGATTATCCGCGACAAGCTTGGCGATACTCGGGCGGTAAAGTGCTTTAACATGGCACTCGATTGCTTCTTTGTTGATACGCCTAACTTGCCCGAAAACCTACGTGCTGGCTGTTTGCGGCCGTTTCACCGAATCGTCGAGTTCTTGCACGAGAAGGAAGACTACGTTCAGCTAGAGCGCAGCTACCGCAAGATGATTCAGCGATTGTCCAAAGACGATCCGCAGGTAGTGCACCTTTGGCAAGAGCTTGGGCACATCTACAAGAGCAAGCTCAACCGGCCCGAAGACGCGATTGCCTCGTACGAAGTTGTCTCGGCCTTGGACGCGGGCAGCGATCACAAGCGGACCTTGCTTGGGCTCTACGAGCAAAGCGAAGAGCAGGCCGACAAAGCGATCGAGCAGCGCATTGCACTCACCAAAGAAGAGCCTTTCGAGGCCGAGCACTACAGCGCGCTTACCGAGATTTATCTGCGGCTAGGACAACCCGATAGGGCTTGGTGCGCATCGCGAGTCTTGGTGTTCTTGGACAAGGCCACCGAAGCGCAGAAGAGCTTTTACTTCCAGCATCAGCACAACGAGATGCGATGGCCACGCACGCCAATTACCGCGCCGATGTGGAACTACTTTCGCCACCCAGGCGAGAATCCGCTTGTAAGTAATATTCTGGGGCTCATCTCCGACGTCATGCTAAGCGACTGCGCTGTGGACGAGGCCGATTTGCGCGCTCGCGATGGGCAGACTCCACTGCACAACGAGCTGCGGGGCCTGGTAAGCGGCGTGGCCTACGCGATGGGCATGCCATCGGCGCGTGTGACGGTGGACTTTGATGTGGCGGCAGACGTGCTCTTCTTGCCAACCTTGCACGGCCCGGTTTTTGTCGCTGGACGCGGAATTTGGGAAGCGCCCACCATGCGTGCGCGGGTGCACGCAGCTGCGATTGTCTTGGCGTGTGCACGGCCCACAGCCCAGCTTCGCCAACTCTCCGAATCGCCCGAGCATCTTGATGCCGTGCTGCTAGGGGCCATGAGCTTTGTAAGGCCCGAACTCTCGGTGCCGCCGGCCATGGCGCCGCAGATTGCCCACGTCCACCAAGTGCTTAAAAAGCGCCTGCCACAGGCTAGGCAAGTGCGGCTCGCCCACGCGGTGCAAGCCCTCATCGCCTCGGGCATACGCCACGATATGCAGGCCTGGTGGCACGCTGTCGATTGCACCTCGCAGCGAGTGGCTCTGGCCCTAAGCGGCGATTTGCAAGTGGGCGTCGAAATCGCGCACCGCAAGCCGAAGGATGCGCACGAAGTCGTGGCCGACTTGGTCCGCTTCTCGATTTCTCCTGCGCTTGGCGACATTCGCCGCGACCTCGACATCGCAAACTGCGCGAGCTCGTAGCGGCCAATCGATGCTCGGGTCCCTAGCCCTGGCTTGATGGAAGGGGCGGTGGCCGGCATCGGTGGATAGCTTCCTCGACGACGCGCTAAGTGCTCGATTTTACGTAGTATGTGGCGCAGGGAGATGTGGTGCCAGATTTGCTTGGTCTCTGCGTATGCGCACTCTCCTCCGCCTCTTCCTAGCATGCAGCATACTTCTTGTCGCCAACGCCCAAAGCGCCGACGCCCAGAAAAAGGTTGCTGCGCCCAGGGCGGCGAAAGTGACCGTAGCCAATGCGACGCGCGCGAAAGCGTTTGCCAAGAAGAACAAGCTGCCAACACGCGAAGTCTCGGTTAAGGATCGAAACGGTGCGAAGCTCAAGCGCCTCTTTGTTCCGGTTCTTGACAAGCATCAAGGGGAGTTCTTCGCCACCTTTGGCCGCGGTAACAATACCGTCATTTGGAAGGACGTTCTGCGTGACCGCGTTCATCCTCGCCTGATGCTTGGCGAACGAGACACGTTTACTCACAACTCTCGTCCTCACCATGATGAGTCCAACTACCTCGGTGCCAATTACCCTGCTCGATACATTGCCATGGAGCTTACCAGGCCACAGCTCGACCACATGGTCGCACGATTTGAACTCGTGGGAGACTCAACGATGTGGCATATGCCCAATCGCCGCGACTTGGTCGGCCCTAGCTTTATTGAGTCCTCTGGGTGCATGTGGTGGCTCGTTCACGCCGAGACCGCGCCAGGCGTCAACTTGGCAACGACTCTTGGTGTAGGCCGTTCCGGTGCACCCGAAAACCTTGTACGCAAGCTCTTGCACCAAGCGGGTCCAAACGTGAGTGTGGTCGGAGTTCCAGTAAAAAGCGTCGATCACTTTAAGCAAATGACTGAGGCCGATCTGATTGGTGAAGCGCCTAAGACAAAGCGACAAGACCCTTAAGTCGAGTGGCGTGCACCAGCGGATTTGTCGACGTGCATTTCGGCGCTATCTAAGAAAAGGTCCCATGCGAGCGAGTGACGAGAAGGAGCCATCTCGCCGAGGGCTAGTGGCTGTAAAGGTCGCCACCGCGCGGATGAGCGTCTCATGAGTACGGCAGGTTGGCGCTTCCTAGACGTCGGCAAGGGTCTTGCTTACGCTACAAGCATGGTGCGTCCACTCCTCATTGCGTTCTGCCTTGGCACCCTGGCGAGCCTCGCCAGCCAGGGACATGCTGCCCCAGCGAATCGAACCGCGATGAAGGCCAAGAAGGCCAAGGCCAAGAAGGCCAAGATCCCGAGAGGGAGAGAAGGGCGGCCAACTCGTAAGGTTGAGCGCGCGCTCCACCCGGTCAAGCCACCAAAGACGGAAGTGCAGAGGTACCGGCTCGGCGAAGGGCCCGCAAAAACCGTGATCTTCCTGCACGGCCTCGGCGGCGAACCAGGTGGACCGATGATGCGCGGAGTGCTTAAGGGCATGCAGAACCACGGCGTATCTGCCCACGTGTTCGCCCCGCTATTGCGAGAAGTTCGGCGCAACGATCAGGGGGAGATTGTTTCCCAATCGCGGCAGAGCATGACCGAGCAACTGCGACATGCCCGCGGCGTCATTGAGGCCCAGCCCGGCAAAGTCATTCTCTTTGGCCACAGCTTTGGCGCCAAAGCCGCTCTTATCTTGGCTAAGGAATATCCAAACAAGGTTGAGGCGATTGTTGCCGTAGCTCCCTCGGTCAAGATGCTTCACGCATACTGGAAATCGCTAAGTGGAGAAAGCGGCCTCGCTGAGCCTGCACGCATGCAGGCGGTTTTTGCGACGCGACAAACCGACCTCAAGACGCGCATTGCCAATACCCACGATCCTGTTTTGAAAGAGAACCTTGCAGAGAGTTTGAACTACCACAAGATCATGCGCGATCTAATCGGACACCAGGAGGCGCAGTTTGAAACCGGCGTAAAGGTTCCAACAATGGTCTTTCACGGCGATATGGACCAAGCCGTTTCAAAGCACTATGTGCGGCGCTTTGCCGAAGACAATCACAACGTCAAGCTCGTGACATATCCAAAGCACGACCACTCGCTGATGGGACCGTCGGCAAAGACGACTCGCGACGTTAGGCTTGATGTTGGTCGAAGGACGGCCGAATTTCTATCTGGACTGAGGCAAGACTGAATCCCGCTTTGCTCCGCGCTACTTCTGAGTAGTTCCTCGGCGTTTTTCTGAAGAGAACGGCGCGTGAAGACCAAGGACAGCGGCGAGTAGCAAAAGGCCAAGGGTGATTGGTGGCTGCGACCGTCGACCGAGCGAACAGCCGCCGCCGCCTTGCTCGCTCACGGCGACATCTTCGGGTGCGCTGTGATAGCCGCTTGCATTGTAGAAGCGCAGCTGCGTTGCGTCATCTCCAGGAATGCTAAAGGCGTAGATGCCTTCTTCGGATTTCGTCACATAGCCAAAGTTGACGAGGCCGCCATCTTGGCCAACGCCGACGTGGGTGATCTCGACATCCGACGAAACCTCGCCACGCACACTTCGCTGGCCGTCGCAGTCGCTTGTGCCGCATGCACCACCGGCATCGAACTCTTCAAAGTAGATCTCCAGAATCGTAGGGTTGGGAGAATTCTGAGCATCAAATCCGAGGTCGTTTGTCACTTCATCGATAGCCGGCTTACACGCTTCCGCACTTGGTGCGACGAGATGACAAGCGAGAGCAACAAGGAGCGAGAGCAGAAGTCGAAGCATGGGCTCATTGGAACACTGTCACTGCGCCAGTGACAGCGATGCCGGTCACGCCGAGGTGCTGGTGCTGAGAAGAAGTCTCACTCGGAAATGCGCCGGCGAACCGGCCTCGGTTGATAGCCTGCAGTACACACGAAAGAACGATGCGAAAAGATCGGCGCCTACCGCAACTTGATGGCGGAGCTGTCGATAAGCTGGGCAACTCGAATGAACATCATGGACATCAAGAAACTCACGTTACATGCGCTTCCATTAATCGCTATTGGGGCCGTGTCCGCATGTGGAACAGAATCGAAAAATGCCGAAGAGTGTAACGAAGGATGCTTTGCAGATGCGGGCTCTGCAGATGCAGCGGGCGACACGAGGAGCATTACCGTTGAGGCACTCGGAGACGGTGAGGCAGTGCTTATTGTCAACGGAGAGGCGTGCGAGTTGCCGTGTACTCAAGCGATGCCACTGAATGCAGAAGTACGCCTCGAAGTGCAGCCGACGTTGACGACAAGCTTTGGTGAGTGGGACCGGGGCGAGTGCGCACGCGAACTTGTCTGTGAGTTCACGGTCACACAGGATGCAACGCTGGCTTTCTCGCTGGCAGTTGCGGGAGAGCCGCTATCTCAGTTCGCTGCACCAGACTATGTTGGTGTGAGAGGCGCTGTTATTGACTCCGTCGGGAACTTCTACCTCACAGGCTCGACCCAGCGGAAGCGCGTGTTTGCCTCGTCCTCATTACCCGGCAACGGGGAGGTCTATGAGTACATTATAAAGGTCTCGCCAGACGGCACGCCTCTTTGGGTACGCGAGTTTAACGAAACAGATGATGGGATGCGAGGTACCTCTCTTGTTGAAGGGCTACTAGCATTGAGCCCAGACGAGAGTTCTCTCTATGTCGCAGCAAGGGATGTATTGGTCCCAGGATTTGGCGACAACTTCATCGATCATATGCGTCTGTTTGAGGTCGATGCTGCAACAGGCGAAGACGGCTGGCATCGTGACATCAGAAGTTACAACAGAAGCATCGAGCCAAGGCATCTCGCTGTAGGCACAACAGGCAATGTGCATCTGGCAGGGAAGGCAAGCGAGAATCTAGGGGCGGGAGGAGTCGTAATTGAAACGCACGGAAGTAGGGATAGCTTCCTGATTTCATACACTGGCGATGGTGAGTTGCTAAGTGGTTCCGCTCGGAACAGTGTCGGCGCAGAAGACGTCGACATTGTCGATGGATTCGACCTTGTTCCGGACGGCTCTGGTGGCGTCTATAATGTCAATCGATACATTGCAGACCCGTTTGGCGATAGAGACCTGCAATACAAGATTGCCCACTTTGATAGCTCCGGCTCCCTACTGTCCGAAGTTGACACCTTCGAGAATGTTCAGGGCATTGCGCCAACTGCGAATGGCGGGTTAGTCATAGCGGGGTTCTATCGAGATGAAGAGACTGCAGAAGACCTCGGCTTACCTCTTCCTGAAGGTGTAGACATTTTCTTAGCAGAGGTTGACACAGAAGGCACACCACGTTGGATTCGAGCAATCGGAGGGGCCCGTAGTGAGGCTCCTTTCGGCGTCGAAGTTGGCCGAGATTCGAATATTCGGCTAACCGCAGAAGTCCGCGAGAAGGGGGTCTCTGACTTTGGTAATGGGCCTCTCCCTGTTATTGGTGAAAGAGACTACGTGACAGCAACCTTTTCAAGTACCGGAGAACTGCGTTGGGCGCAGGTGTTCAATATCGGCGACGACCCTATATATCCCCTCATCACGGTTGCCGCTCTCGACAAGGTCTTCGTCATCGGAAACTTCTTTGATCAAATGGTTGGTCCATTCGGAATTCTCGATGCTCCACCTCACCCCGATACAGCTCAAGGCCTTTTCAATCGGCGAGGTTCTCCCTACATCATCAGCTATCGAGAATAGGGCTACTCCCAGAAAAGCGGCGACATCAATGTATGCGTACGCTGGCATGCGTATGTGGACACAAGGACGTCGCTTGCATGCGACATGAGAGAGGGCCGCAGCCTGCGGATGGCAGCGAGGAGTGCAACTTTACCGAGAGCATTCGGCAAGAGTCGGATGGCTCGGGCAACGTGCTTCGTCATCACTACCTAAAGATTGGCTCGCGCACGGTGGCTCGCGTAAGCATGCGGGACATGGAGTCGGGCACCGGTGCTGGCGTCGTGGCTCGGCCTCCTAGCAGCACTGCAGGCGAGCGTCCGATAAGAACAATACTAACTCTCGCTCTCTTCTCGCTGATTGCGTTCTTGGCCTTGCGCCGCGGCAGCAAGGTGCGAGGGATTCGAGGCTCACTTGCTGAAAACCGCAAAGGGCGTGAAACTGCCAGCCGGCCTCTGAGGAATCATGTCCCCAATTCCCTACAAAATACGTGAGCAGCTGTCGAAAGCAGACAAATTGCTGGTGCATGGTTGCACATACTCAGCTGCAGCGATCTGGGCTGAATTGTGGGCCATCGCCGATGGCGATGGTCGGATGGCGCTTTCCGACAAGCTCTGTGATGAGGTGGCAGCCCTTGACGTGGCCCAATTGCAGCGAGAGGTTACTGGAAAGGCGGCCAGAATCGACAGAATTTTGTTTTCCGCAGGAAACCGATTCATAGCCGAAGAGATCGCTTTAGTTCTGTCAATGCGTGTTGATGTCGAGCAGATCCAGTGCCTTCTTGCGGCCTTCAGACCTGACGCGGAGCTTGATGTCTCACTCGAGGACTGCGATGAAGCGCTCCAAGACATCGCTCGGAGCGCGAAGAACAAAGCGGACTACAGAACTGCAGCAAGGTCGTTCACCAAAGCCGCATTAGCGGCACTTCACCTTAGTGCGAACTGATAAATAAGAAATAAAAGACATCCACTTTTAACAATCCCAAGGCGTCAGTTGGCCGCACAGCCCATCGTGCTCCGCGAGCGCGGCATCAGCCCCGAAGGCTGGATCACCGCCATGCGCAACCAAGCCCTCGGCACCACCGCCTTCCTGGGCTCGGTAGAATCCCTAGAAGGCCTCGCCACCCTGGGCAATCGCAAGACTGAAATGCTCAATTGTTGTATTGTCTAGAACGTTAGTAAATGGGAGGAAAAATTCGGAAAGCGCGTTTGGAGTGGATTATCAAACGAGTGGGAAAACGAAGGGCCACTACTATGTCAAACCTGGTGCAAGGATGAGAGTCGACGGTGTCACGGTGGACAACAACACGCTCACCTCCATACTGGGCGAGATCCAGGAGAAATGACCACCCGGACGACACCCGCGCCACATGGCCGCGCCGGTGTGTGGCGTTGGATTCGGCGCTCCATCGCTATCGGCTGTCTGTTCACTCTGTGCGCGGTGTTCGTAGTCGGTTGCCCAGAGTCCTATCAGGTTCGCCCGAAACTCGACCTAACGATTTCGAGTTCCGGCGAGCCAGTTGGTCAGGCAAAGGTCACATTGATCAGCTGGTCACAACCCCACCGTCAGATTGACGGCCGGCAGGTCTTTCCGGTGCAGGACGGGCACCTGGTTCTCACTGAGCAAACAGATTGGGAGCAGGTCTACCCGCTGTGCCTACACGGCGTTCCATCGCGCCACTTCACCTTGTGCATTGAGGCGCCTGGCTATAACGACTTCACTATTCGCGACCCCGCCAAAGAGGTTGCCGTTTCCTTGACCAAGGGCGAATCTTCTGGCCTCTGCGATCCCAACGCGCCCTATCTTGTCCAGCAACAGTCCCTACAAGGACAAATCGGCCCAGACACCACTGGTTTGGCGCCCTAGTGCGCGTGCTTTGGCCGCTTGGCGCTTGGCCGTGCACGACGGCAAGAGTCTTTGGCGCGCTTTGCTTGCGGCGCTGCGATTTTTTCTTAGCCAAGCCTAACGGACGGCGAGTCGAGATTCGGCCCCACCGACTTCACAACAATTCCACGCATGCCTTTGATGCAAAACGTGACTGGCTTGAGTTTACAGAGGAGACGTCTGGAGCTTCTCTTCTCAAGAGCAATGAGTGAATCGAACGAGCAATGAGTGAAGCGAAGCAGCGATACAGTTCTGTGGCGGCGGCTTTCTGAATCTCATCGTCAAGAAAGGTCCGCGCACACCTAGTCGGGGTAGTAGGCTTGAAGAAGCAATGAGGTTTTCGCCGAGTTTATCAAATGAGCGACGATGATGTGCTTCGACGTCTAAGAGAGTCCGCGCCTCGCATGGGCGCCGTGGACTTGGCGCTGCTCCTTGAACGAATTCTTGGAAGGCCAATTTCCGATGCAGATCTCATTTTCCGTTTCAAACAGGCTTTTCCTAAGATACCAATTCCGACTCTGTATGAGGCTAGCGCTTGGCATAGAATTGACCCGGGGGAGGGCATGAAGAGAGGAACGCTAACCGATCATGACTTCGAGTGTCTGCTAAGAGGCTTTCTCTCCTCCTGATAACAATCTCTTGTTTCCTTTCGAACAGATTCGATCTTGTCAAAAGATTGCTAAGAATAACTCGCATCCCCGCAAGCAAAGCGCGCCAAACATTCGAGCTGCTACGCTACGCTGAAACCGGAACGAGAAAAGTGGGCAAAGTAGAAATCGAAGAGGGCTGTATTGTCGAAGGCAAAGTAGTCCGGCTCGAAGAGTATGGAATCTATCTAGATGTGAACTCTCGGGAAGTTTTAGTGCCGATCATCTTTGTATCGTGGTATCCGCCAATTGATCATCGGAAGATGTACCCGGTCGGAACGCTGGTACGGGCATTGATCTTCAGGAAGGTTGACAATGACCATTTTGGAGGCTCAATAAAGCATGTTGGTGGTAATCCGTATGGGGAGCTGCAGCATTTAGTTGGTGCAACGATTTCTGCAACAGTTAGGTCCTGTACGAGACCTAATAAGGTTGAGGTACTTGTGGGGAAAGACAATACCCATTTGAGGTTGCCCATTGGCACATATACTGGTGATCTGGGAAAAGGGAAAATCGTGAGTATACGGATTCTCTCGATAGATAAAAGGTTTGGGTACGAGGGGGCCGAAGCCGAGCTCGTGGAACCTCCCAGTTGAGGACTCGCCCGAACATCACGAAAGACATAGATCAGACATCCACTTTATGTTTGACCATCAACCCGTTGCCTACCGAATTTCCCTGCATGGTTACTGTTGAGTTCATGTTGGCTCGCGCACGGTGGCTCGCGTAAGCATGCGGGACATGGAGTCGGGCACAGGCGCTAGCGTCGTGGCCCCGCCCCCTAGCAACACCGCAGGCGAGCGTCCGCTAAGAACAATGCTAACTCTCGCTCTCTTTGCGCTGATTGCGTTCTTGGCCTTGCGCCGCGGCAGCAAGGTGCGAGGCATTCGTGCCGGCCCAGCCTGGGCAACCGTGCCGCTCTTAGTACTTTTCGCAAGCAACATTAGCTGCGGCGCGCTCTTTGGAAGCTCGTATCAGGCTACTTGGACAAGCGAGCAGACCATCTACTTCCATCAAGGCTTCTCCGCCGGGCCAACGATGATGACCGACAGCAACGGCGACGTCTTCGAAGAGCGTCGATACGAGCCGTTTGGCGTCGATATTGATACATATTCTGGCGTTGCGGGCGGGACCGGATCCACGCTAGGCATTGACTTCTCTCGCGAGCCTACGAACATCCTGAACAAGGCCAGCGACGAGGATACCAAGTGGAGCTATCACGGCGCGCGTTGGGTAGCTCCGCAGACCGCGCGGTGGCATACGCCGGATCCGATTGTGATGGCGCCAGATGCGAAGTTCATGGCAGAGCCATGGGCGCTGCATCCCTATCAGTATGTGGAACAGAACCCGGTGATCTTCTGGGATCCGGATGGGCGTGATGCTGCGATCCTAACCAAACCCAATAGCGCCCAAAGCAAGGATGGTGTGCGAGTGAGCTTCGCAGTCGGCGCCATGTCAGCAGCGAAGGGGCAGAAAGGTAGACTTACCGATTTTGAGCTGGGACTCGCGTATGGATCTGTCAATTCGATGATTGGTGGTGGGTTCTTTGGCTACAAGATGAAGGGCGCAACTCTCATGTTAGAGGAATACAAGATCGTCGGGACTATGCCCGGTCAAGATCGAAGAGCCCACATCTTAACTTGGGCTGTTCACTACCCCGGCCAGCACACGGAGTACTACTCGCGCGATGGTGACTTTCTAGGACTGGCGGACGTCTCAGGTCTTGGAACGCCTCTGTTTTCCCCTACAGACTTGTTGTCTGCGGCGAAGCTTGGCAAGACAGGACTAAAGGCACTTGGAAAGCGAATATTCAGAAAGGGATGCAACTGCTTTGTATCCGTTCAGCCAACCCCGTGGCCCAAAACCCGCGCTACGC
>TARA_R110002073_G_scaffold43606_4_pt1 | contig 31406 bp, 18 predicted proteins | sample TARA_R110002073 | Tara Oceans TARA_R110002073 (sample SAMEA4397174) | marine metagenome | biome: Polar Biome; feature: [DCM] deep chlorophyll maximum layer (ENVO:01000326); material: water (ENVO:00002006), including particulate matter (ENVO:01000060) such as... | depth 40 m | reverse complement strand
CCCCGGCTCGACCTCGCGGTAACTCAACCTGGACGCGATCAACGAACGCCGAAGATCGATCGATTGTGGTAACAGCCCGCGGCGAGCGGCCAATGCCATCTACTTTGGGTAGTGCTCGCGCCGCTCCGCTACAGAAAACCACCCGCCTAGTGCCAAAGTCGTGGCATTATGCTACGGGCCGCGGGCTCGGCGATTCTCTTTTTGGAGACAACCCCGAGGACGACCAACATCGAACCTCTCGGTGTCCAAATCACATCGGTTTTGCTAGCTGACGAGCCGAATTGACTTGTTTTATGTCGCAAAACATTAACCTAAGGTCGCAAATCATGATCCTATTGGTGGCATAACGGATCATAATACCCTCTTGGTGCCACTCGTTCTTGCGATCCTGGCGTCGTCTCGGCCATGTCGTCTCGCCAAAAGGCCTTACGACCTATCCGGCAACCGAGACGCGAATATCCCTCCTGCAAATCCCTCCGTAGAAAGATGAGACCCAAGATGAGACGTTTGAGCCCGTTGTTATTGGGGGTGTTCTGTTCCGTCATTTCTTTCAATCCGAGCCCAACTGTGTTAGCACAAGAATCAAGTCAAGTGACCAAAGGATTTCGTGAAGACCTCGCGTTTCTGAAGCAGCACACCGACATCATCACGTTGACCAACGGCCAGGCCGCAGTCGCTGTGGCTCCGGCGTATCAGGGACGTGTGATGACGAGCACGGTCGATCGTGAAAACGGAGTCAGCTTTGGTTGGATCAACCGCAAGGTGATCGAGAAAGGATTGCTTTCGGAGGAAGAACGCAAAGGCAAACTCGAAGAACACATCTACATCTTTGGTGGTGAAGAACGATTTTGGCTCGGTCCCGAAGGAGGCCAATTTGCATTGTTCTTTAAGCCGGGCAGCAAGTTCGAGTTTTCGGATTGGACGACTCCCGCGGCAATTGACACTGAGCCGTTTGAACTCGTTCAGCAATCGAGCACGACGGCTAAATTCAAACGAGATTGCAAACTCACCAACTTCAGCGGAACGCAATTCGTGATGGGGATCGAGCGATCAGTGCGTCTGCTCGATCAAGCCGCGATTGCCAAGGTTCTGGAGACCGACTCGATCGACGAATCGATCAAGTATGTTGGCTACGAGACCGACAATCGGCTGACCAATCGAGGCGAAAACGCGTGGACGAAGCAGACCGGGATGCCCTCGATTTGGATCTTGGGGATGTACAACCCATCGCCGAAAACAACGATCGTGATCCCCTTCAAACCTGGTGACGCCGCCGAACTTGGCCCCAAAGTCAACGACACCTACTTTGGCAAAGTGCCGCCGGAATATTTAAAGGTCGATGAAGACGTTTTGTTCTTCAAAGGGGATGGCACGCGTCGCGGCAAGATCGGCATCACACCGGAGCGATCATTGGGAATCGCAGGCAGCTACGATGCCGAAGGGAAGGTTCTGACGATTGTCACCTACAACGTCCAAGACGCACCCAACGGTTTCGTCAATTCGATGTGGGAAATGCAGAAGGAACCGTTCAAGGGTGACGTCATCAATGCCTACAACGACGGATCGCCCGCTCCCGGCGAACCACCGCTTGGGCCGTTCTACGAATTGGAAACCTCGTCCCCGGCGGCCGCATTGAAGCCAGGCGAAACGATGACCCATGTGCAACAAACGTTGCATCTGCAAGGCAGCGAAGACGCGTTGGACCCGATTGCCCAACGACTGCTTGGCGTTCATTTGGATGAAATCCGAGTGACCCAGTAGTTAGCCATTCGCTTGGAAAGAGACGCTCACTGCATTTCGCATCAGCCACGACCTGGAGCTCGCAAGTCATGAAAAACCAACGATTTCTGCCTTATTTCTCGAGTGCGTCTGTGGTCAAGGCGAATGCATTGCGGTGGCGAACCTCATGGGTGTGGACCATTGCGATGCTCATTGTCGCATTTCATGGACTCACCGCGGCTCCGGCCATCGCTGAGAAGCCGCATGCCGTTCTCGTCGTCGGGACGCTGCACTATTCGCCGGAACTCAGCATGCCGCTACTTGCTGAAGAGTTGGAGCGATTCGGATTCCGCACGACAGTGGTAATGGGCAAAGGCGATCCAGAAAAGAAACGCGACAATGTTCTGCCCGGTATCGAAGTGTTGGCCGATGCCGATTTGGCAATCTTCTTTATGCGATTTCTGCAGTTGCCTGATGACGAGTGGCAGCCGATCGAAGACTACGTGAAATCGGGCAAGCCCATTATCGGGCTGCGGACCGCCAACCATTCCTTCAAATATCCCGCGGCCCATCCGCGGTCCAATTGGAACGACGACTTTGGTCGCCGCGTGCTTGGCACGCCTTACATCGTGCATCAATCCAGTGCGACCGAAATCAGTGTGATCGAAGAATCACGACAGCACCCCATCATGACCAATGTATCGAAGTCGAATTGGACATCGCCGGGGACGCTCTATCTGACGCGTTTCGAAAAAGGTGTCGTTCCGTTGGTCAAAGGCAGCGGCAAAGGCCGACGTCGTGAGCTGAAGAAATCGTTTGGTGTCGTCCAGGTTCAAGAGAATGAAACCGATACCGTCGCCTGGGCGTGGCAGAACGAATGGGGCGGCAAGGTATTTGGAACCTCTTTCGGTCATCCCGGTGACTTTGCCGAAGAATCGTTCGTCCGCATGGTCGTCAATGCGGCTTGTTGGGCCGTGGATCGACCGCTTCCGCAAGCCGACGAAACGATCACGACTTGGGAAATCCAGCGACAAGATAAAAAGCCGAAGAAGTAATGCATCTCGCTCCGAAAGCGCTCTTAACCATGATTAGAAAAACCCATTCCATCATCGTGCTTTTGTTTTGCGCAGTGGCCTTTTCGACGGCTTCCGCGCAGTCGCCGCTTCAGCCCGAGTCGCCCATTCGGCCCGACTCGCCCATTCGACCTGGGGATCGTATTGCGATTGTTGGCAACACGTTTGCGGATCAACTGCGGATCCACGGCTTTCTTGAAACGATGTTGCTGCAGCGTTGGCCGGACAATCCGGTCTCGATTCGCAACCTGGGTTGGGGTGGCGACATGCTGAACGCGCGTGATCGACCGACCAATTTTCCCGCTGAAGAAGAAACATTGTCGGCACATCGTACCGATGTGATCATCGCCTGTTTTGGGATGGGAGAATCCTTTGCAGGCGAAGACGGAGTTCAATCATTTCAAGCCGCCGTCGACGCATGGATCAAATCACTCGAGGGCAAAACGTACAACGCTAAATCTCAAGTGCGTTTGGTCCTGGTGTCGCCGATTGCCAACGAACCGCTTGGAAAATTGACACCTCGGCACGAGCAACGAGACCGAGAGTTATCGGCATACAGCCAAGCGATGAGCGAAGTGGCCATCGCAGCTCAAGTTCCCTTTGTTGATCTCTATCAAACTTCGCGTTATCTGATGGACGAGCCAATCGGTCCCAATTTTACGACCAACGGCATCCATTTGAATTCGTATGGGTACTGGGCAATGAGTCATTACCTGTTCCGTGACCTTGTTCGAGACGACCCTGCTGCGGTCCAGCCACCATGGCAAATCTTGATTGATGCGGCTGATTTGACAACGCAAGCTCGTGGAGTCGATATTTCAGACGCGGCTCGGACTGAAGCAGGGATCAAGTTTCGTGCAACGGAGTTGATTGCTCCAACGCTACCTCCACCCACCAGCGACGACCTGCCGCCGCAGCTGCATCATTTACGTGATTCGATGACGATCGCCAATCTTCCACCGGGCATCTACGAGCTGACCGTCGATGACGTCTCTGTCGTCACCGCGAGCCATGACGATTGGGCTCGAGGTGTCACGATTGACGCTTCGCCAGCTCATCAAGAGGCGGAAGCGTTTCGCCGCGCTGTCAACGACAAGAACCTACAGTTCACGTACAGCTGGAAAGCACTTAACCAAGTCCACATTGTCGGTGAGAGAAAAAAATCGCCCAGTGGTAGGGCATTGCCAGACGAAGTGATCGAATTCAACCAACTCGCAAATGAACGCGATGCAATATTGCGTAACCGGATCAAACGTACGACGCGAAATTGGCGTGTCACTCGCATTCACTTGTAATCGACGGTAACGGCGTTTGCCCGAACGCGATCTCTAATTACTTTTTTTAAGACGCTCATGAATATCCCCACTTTTCAACAAGCGAACAAGTTGTTTCGGCGAGCGGTCCGCCGAACGGCACTGGCAACTGCGATTTCCATTGCGTTCATCTCGAATGGCTCGGCGCAGGATGCATCGGGCATCAAGAACATTAAGGACGCCAATTTGGACTTGATGAACAATCATGATCCAGCGTCCGAGCAAGAAAACTTTGAACTGCTCGATGGTTACCAGGTCAACCTTTTCGCTTCCGATCCAATGCTTGCCAATCCCACCCACATGCACTGGGACTCGCGAGGCCGGTTGTGGGTGGCGTGTTCGTGGGCGTACCCGCAATTGAAACCGGGCGAAGTCGCAAACGACAAAATCATCATCCTCGAGGACACCGATGACGATGGCGTCGCAGACAAATCAACCGTGTTTGCCGATGGATTGTATATTCCCACAGGGTTAGAGCTTGCCAACGGCGGGTGTTATGTCGCGCAATCACCCGACGTCTTCTTCTTCAAAGATACCGACGGAGATGACGTGGCCGATGTCAAGGAATTGGCGCTGACTGGGTTTGGGATCGAAGACAGCCATCACTCGGTCAGTGCGTGGCGACGCGGTCCCGGCGGATGGATCTATTTCCAAGAAGGCATCTTTTTGCATTCGCAAGTCGAAACGCAGCACGGGGTCGTGCGGAATTTCAACGGGGGCGTCTATCAGTACAACCCTCGGACGCAAGAGCTGAGAATGTTCTGCACCGGCACCGGTGGTAACCCTTGGGGCCACGTGTTTGACCAATGGGGACAATCGTTCATGGTCAATAATCCGCGGATCATGTATTTGTCTCCGGTGACCGGAAATGGTGCGCAGAGCATTCGCGTTCCGACGCTAATCAGCACTGAAAAGCAATGTGGCGGCGATCTCGCGACGGGGTCGCACGTGGGCGACGACATCCGTGGCAATCTGCTTAGTGGCCGCTTTAAAAGTCGAACCATTATTCGCTACGAATTCTCGGAGGACGGTGCTGGATTCAGCGCCAATGTTCTGCCGCCACTGATGACCTGCAAGCACCCAAATTTCCGACCCGTCGACGTCAAGATCGGCCCCGACGGAGCGGTCTATGTCGCCGATTGGTACAACTCGATCATTAATCATGCCAGCCATGATTTTCGCGATCCGCGTCGCGATCATGAGCACGGTCGCATCTGGCGAATCACGCACAAGGATCGACCGCTCGTCAAGAAACCCAAGTTCGATGGAACCACCACTAAGCAACTCGTCGATCATTTGAAGAGTCCCGAAACATGGGTACGCCATCATGCGAAAAAAGAGCTCAGCGAACGGGATCCCGACGAAGTGCTCGCGGTACTGCAAACGTGGGTGGACCAACTCGACACCGAGTCACCCGACTATGAACTTCATCTCGTGGAAGCGATGTGGGCGTGTCAAAATGTCGAACGTCCGAGCGAGAAGATTCTAACCATGGTGCTCGCTTCGTCAGACGGTCACGCGCGTTCCGCAGGGGCGCGGGTGATTCGCTACTGGCACGATGCACTGTCCGATCCGATCACCATGATTGCCAAGGCAGCTGCGGATCCATTCCCGCGAACACGAATGGAAGCGGTTCTGTCGGCGGGATTCATTCCTCAAGCCGAGGCCTTTGCAGCGGCGCTGAATGTGGTCGATCATCCCGGCGACCCTTTCCTCGACTTGGCATTGCCCCAAACGACGAAGGCACTCGAGCCGTATTGGCGTCCGGCGATGGAGGCAGGAACGCTTCGTTTCGCCAAAGCATCCCACAAGGCGGCTGCGGAACGAGCTGCGGGAATTGGTTTTGCTGAGCGGATTGATCACTTTCTTAAGCAGCAAGACCCCAGTGAGAAAGAGATCAGCGAATTTCGCGAACAGTTTATTGTGATGGGTACCCCCGATGATATTTTGCGAATCGTCGCCTCGTTGACCAGCGGAAAGGATCCACGATCGGATGATGCACAAATCGCGTTGCTTGAATCACTCAAGTCGATGGCAAATTCGCGTCCCTCGGGTGTGCTTCGTCGGCGTGTGCGTTCGTTAACGCGATTACTTGACAACGACAACGCGACCGTTGCCTCGCTTGCCGCAGAGAATCTTGCCGCTTGGAAAGCCAACAAGGTCACAGAACCACTGTTGGATGTTGTCCAAGACGAAAGTCGTCCCGCTGCCGTACGTCGGTCTGCCGCGGTCGCGTCGGCCAAGCTTGGTGGCGGCAAAGAACTGCAAACACTTACGAAGCTCGCAGCACATCGTGATCCAGAGACTCGCTACTGCGCACTGGTTGGCATTGTCGCCATCGACATTCAGCAGGGAACGAAGTTGGCTGCGACGTTATTCAGCCAAGCCCCAGGCGAAGCGGATCCTGTTCCGCTGGTTCAGGCAATCCTGAAGAATCGAAACGGAGCCAGCGTTCTCTCTGATGCGATGAAAGGTGTCGAGGTTCACCCGGCGGTGGCCGCTCGTATTGATCAGTTTCATCGGTCGACCGGGTCGCTACCTGAGAACTTGGCAAAACAGTTTCGCCCCTCGCAGGATTCCGAGTCGCTTAACTTGCAATTGTTGGCCGAAGACCTAGCGCAACTGACCCACGATGTTGAAACGGATGGCGACGCGGTTCGTGGTGAAGACATCTATCGACGCAAATCGTTGTCGTGCACGAGTTGTCACGGCATTGGTCCCGTCGGCCCCGTCATTGGTCCGAATTTGGTAGCGGTGGGTGCAGCGGCAAAAACCGACTACATCGTCGAATCGATTTTGCGACCCAACAAAGCGATTGCCGAACACTACGAAAACCGCATGTTCGTGTTGGACGATGGAACGACTCAGACCGGCATCGTGACGTTCCAGAGTGATGACGAAGTCGTCGTGCGAGACGCGGCACAAGGTGGAAAAGAAATCCGTCTTGCTGCGGATGAAATCATTGCCGAGAAGGCGATGAATTCGGCCATGCCCGCAGGACTTGTCGATCAACTCGGCAGCCGTCAAGAGTTTCTTGACCTCGCGAAGTTTGTCGCAGCCTTGGGTCGACCAGGCCCCTTCGCCAATGATGAAAGTCCCGTGATTCGAAAGTGGCATCTAATCGCCACTTCCAACTTTGATGAACTTCCGGCCGCAGACACCTCGTGGGTCACAGCGTACAGCAAAGTCCGCGGTGAATTGCCGGCCAACGATTTGCCAAGCGGAGATCATGTGCTCGCTCGAGGTTATTTGAATGTGCTGGTCCCTGGTGGGGTGCAATTCAAAATCAACGATTCTGTGGGACTCAAACTTTGGGTTGACGGAGAGGAAATCCTCGATCCAACCAAGGTCCTCACACTGGCCAAGGGACGGCGAGCGGTAACGATTGGGATCGACCGAAGTCAACGCGGCGATGTGGGTTTAAAGGTCGAACCGATTGCGGCGCCCCAGTCGCCGGCGAAATTCCAAATCGAAGGCGGATTTTAAGGGGACGGATATTGAAGGGACAGCTATTGCGGGGACAGACATACTTATCGCTAGCATTGCGTCGGTTCACATGGTCAACGGCCTGAGGTCAACCTTTTCGCATTGTCGGAACATTAAGTGACGGGTTTTCCTGTAGCGGAAGTCGTCAAGACTTTCGTTTTCCAGGCTGGTCGAAACTCTTGACGAGTTCCGCTACGCCAGTAATGACTGCGACGATGCTTAACGAGTTCGCACGAGATTCGAGGACGCAATTCGTTAGTCTTATGTCGCAAAAATTGTTTTTTTCTCATCTAAAGGTAGATAGGATGAGTTTGTATTGCCGCTAATTCGATGGCGACTTCGTCGCTACGGAAGGACGAAACCATGAAAGCCTTGTCAAGTTCGCCACCAGCCCGCCGATCCTTCTTGAAAGCCGCAGGAATCACGATCGCGCTGCCGATGATGGAATCGGTTGCCACCCCGGCGGGCAAGAACGACGGCGGTGATGCGATGCGAATGGTTTGCATCAGCCCGACGTTAGGCGTCTATCCCAAAGCGTTCTTTCCAAAATCGACAGGGGCGAATTTCGAACTGACCCCGACGCTCAAACCGCTGGAGAATTTGCGGGGCGATTTCACCGTTTGTTCCAACATGGATCATCCGGCGATCTTTTCCGGCCATGGTGGCATCTCGACGTTTCTGACCGGAATTCGCGGCGGGAACGTCGTTTCGATGGACCAGCTTGCGGCCGAATACGCAGGCTACCAGACGCGGTTTCCGTCAATGCACGTTGCTGTCGGTGGCGGAATGAATGCCTCGTGGACCTCCTCGGGCATCCGGGTCCGCGAACTGGGGGATCCTCGTGACATGTTCGACCAATTGTTTGTCCCCGATTCGGCTGCCGCGATCAAGGAACGTGAGCTACGGATTCAGGAACAGGGCAGCATCTTGGATCTGGTTCGCGAACAAGCCAAACGATTCGCGCGACGAACCAATCCGGCCGATCGGCAAAAGTTGGAAGAGTATCTGACGGCGATTCGTGATGCCGAAACAAAACTGCAAGGCATGCAACGTTGGGCAAACGTTCCCAAGCCAAAGGTGAACTACCAACCCGAGGGACATCCGCACTCGGGCCAAGATTACGAGTTCCTCGCACCGATGATGTTCGACCTGATCCTGTTGGCCATTCAATCGGACTCGAGCCGCGTGTTCACCGCTGGATTTGGCATGCACAATCGGATGATCGAACTTGATGGCGTTTCCACCGGCTATCACTCGCTGAGCCATCATGGCAATCGTCCTGACATCCTTCGACAATTGGGCATCATCGACAATTTTTACATTCAACAAATGGCTCGGTTTGTCCAGAAGTTGAAAGATTCCCCGTTGGGCAACCGCGGCGATGGCACGTTACTGGACAAAACGATGGTGTACTTTGGCAGCGGCATGGGGGACGCGGCTCGACATAGCAATCGAGATCTGCCAGTCGTCTTGGCTGGCGGTGGTTTCCGGCATCAAGGCCATGTCGACTGCAAGACATCCGGTGGTGATGCGACGCCATTAAATAATCTTTACACCACGATGCTACAGAAATTTGGTGTCGAGATTGAAAGCTTCAATGGTGCGACCGGAACGTTTAGCCTCTCCTAAAAATGATGTGCAGAAAACTAATTCCCATTCAATTGCGCTCCCTTGCACCCCACGTCACAAAACCGAAGTTGCACACTTCGATCTTGTGGTTGACGTCGGCGTTTCTTCTGTTGCCAGCGATACGGATCGATGCAGATGACTTCTCGACCATCGAGCCGATGATCCGCCAGCATTGTGTTCGATGTCACAATGCGGACGAGCAAGAGGGCGACGTACGGTTGGATCCATTGTCCAGCGCCGATGCCAAGTTGTTGACGAGGGTCTATGAACAAATTGCTAGCGGGTTGATGCCGCCCGAGGATGAACCTCAACCTTCGGCCGCACAGCGCAGCGCGCTCGCGAAACAAGTGCTCGAACTCGCCAAGCAATCGTCTAGCGAAAACGTGGGTGGCCTGCGGCGGCTGAACAAACGCGAGTATCAAAATACGGTTCGCGATTTATTGGGGCTGAATGATGGCAACTTTGACCCCAGTTCCTATATCTACGATGACAACGTGAACGAAGGCTTCGACACGAACGCGTCGTCATTGGTGATGTCCGACGAATCACTGTTTGAATACATGGAAGCCGCCCAAGCGGCGCTGTGGCAAGCCTTGTTCACCATGGATGCCAAACAACCTGAGCCGAAGGTGTTCGAGGTTCCGATGCGGCAGCTCACCGGAGCGTCGCGAAGGTATGAAAACCAAGGCAAAGATTTTTATACGTTTCGAATCGGAGGTAACTCCAAAATCGTCGACGGCAAGGCAACGCGAAACTGCCAGATCCCGGGTCGGTACCGGATCACCGTCACCGCATCGGCCGTTGACGAGGATCAGTACCCCGTCAAGTTTGTTCCCAAGAATGAGCCGCCCAAGTTGGCGATTGGGGTCGTCTCTGCGCGGCGAACCGGGGTCAATTCGCTGGGTAAGACGATCGAGACATTTCCGCTGATCTACGACAAAGAGCAGACATTTACGGTCGAAACTTGGATTGACCGAGATTTTTACCCCTATCTTCGTATGGCGAACGGAACCTCGAAACCCATCGTGCAGATTCGGGCCGCGCTGCGAAGAACCAAGTTCAAAAATTCGGACTTTGCCGGTCCTTTTCGCGGTCCCGGTATTCGGGTCACCCAGTACAAGATCGAAGGCCCGTTCTATGAACAATGGCCGACCGAGTCGATGAAGACGACGTTGTTGTCGGACAAGATGCCCGATCTGACCAGCGCCACGGCACGCGAATATTTGCTGGGGCGGTTCGCCATCCGAGCCTTCCGGCGACGCGTCACTCGAGAAGAGATTGGGCTCTGGTTCGATTACTTGAACAAGCAATACAAACAGTCTCGTGATTGGAACGATGCGGTCGTCAAGACGATGACCGCGATGATGGCATCGACCGATTTTCTGTACCTGTTCGAAGAACAAGGCGAACTAAGCGATTTTCCGCTGGCAAGTCGGCTCTCGTATTTCTTCTGGAGCACGATGCCGGACCAGGAATTGTTTAGTGCCGCCAATTCGGGCAAGCTGACCGAACCGGCAACCCTCAGGGCTCAGGTGTTGCGGATGATGCAAGATCCTCGCGCCGATCGATTCTGTCAGAGTTTTGCTGATCAATGGTTGGCATTGGATGAACTCGGAACGATGCCGCCTGATAACAAAACAAGGGAGTTTCGGATCTACAGCGAGAGCATGGAGCAGGCGATGCGTGAGGAAACGCGACTGTTCTTTCGCTATGTCTATGAACAGAATCGGAGCGTCGCCGACTTTATCGATTCGGATTATTCTTTCATCAACAATAAGCTTGCCGAACTGTATGGACTTCCCAAACAAGGTGATGGCAAGTTTAAGTTGACCCAACTTCCCGCGTCTTCAAAACGTGGCGGGCTTTTGACTCAGGGCAGCGTGTTGACGTTGACATCCAACGGGGTCGAAACGTCGCCCGTGGTTCGCGGTGTTTGGGTGCTCGATCACTTCTTGGGCACGCCTCCGCCACCACCGCCTGAGGAAGTTCCCGCAATCGTGCCCGATCTCACCGGCGCTACGACGGTCCGTCAGATGTTAGAAAGACATCGCAACGATAAAGCCTGTATGCAGTGCCACAAGCGAATCGATCCACTCGGTTTCGCGTTAGAAGCGTTTGACCCCATCGGACGCTATCGCACCAACTACAGCAAACGGCAAAAGGTCAGCACCGACGGTATTTTCGCCGGCAATGAGTTCCGTGACATCCATGGCTTGAAGCAAATTCTGGCTGCTGATTTGCGACCCTTCGCCCGCAATTTGATCATCCGTATCGCCGAATATGCCAAGGGCCGCGAACTGGTTGCCGCGGACTACCCCATCGTTGAAACGATTGTCCGGCAGACGCAGAGAAATAATTTCCAACTGAAAGAAATCGTTTACCGGATCGCAACTAGCGAATTGATGACCATTCGCTGACGCGTCCCGCGATTTGTTGGCAATGCGAGCGAATCACAAAACAACACCCCATATTTTGCTTCACTGAGAATGTTATGAATCGACATCCTATCACGATCATCGCTTGCCTCGTTCTGCTTACGATGTCGACGCTCGCACAAGCGGACTATGCCGGTGCCTTTGCCGCACGGAAAATGGCCCGTACCGATAGCGATGGAAATGGCCAGATCGACAAGCAAGAGGCTGGGCAACAATGGGCCAGCCTGAAGGCATTGGATGCAAACGGCGATGAGGTTTTGACACTCAAAGAATTGAAAGCAGTAAAAATCCCGTCGTTGGCGACCCAGGGCGATAAGAAGCTAAACGTGCTCTACAAGCAGACGCCGGAGGAAGATCTCTATTTAGACCTCTATTATCCAACTACCAAGCAGCAGCAAAAATGCCCGCTGGTTGTGTACACGCATGGCGGTGGTTGGGCGGCGGGCAGCAAAGACGGAATCGTCCGCGGTTCGTTTGCGAGTGTTGCCACTGAATTGCTCGAACATGGTTTCTGTGTGGCCACGGTGAACTATCGACTTTGGCGACCCGACGGTAAGGTCGCGATGCGAGACTGTGTGATCGATTGCAAAGATGCAATTCGGTACCTCTCGAAGAACAGCGAATCGCTCGAAATCGATCCTCAACGCGTGTTTTCATTTGGTGATTCGGCTGGTGGCCAGATCGCCCAAATGCTTCTGCTAACCGCCCCGGACGCGTTGCCCGGTGATGCGTCGCTTTCTGAATACAATTACAAGATGGTCGCGGGTGTTTCGTGGTACGGACCTTGTGACTTTGAAAACACCGATCTTTTTAATCACGATGATCGCGAGGGTTTTCGCGACCGCTTCGGGCCGCGGATCTTGCCTGCTGGATCAACGCCTGATCAAAAAACGAAGCTCTATCGCGAAATGAGTCCGGTGAACTACCTGCGTCAAGACAGCCCTCCGCTGCTAATGATTCAAGGAGACAAGGACACGACCATCCCCGTCAAACATGCTTTCCGCATACAACAACAGGCGGAGCAATTGAAAGCTCCGGTCGAGATACTGATCGTTCACAATGCGGGACACAATTGGCGACGCGTCGGCGAGGAGATCGCCCCATCACGCAAAGCAATTGAGGAGCGGACCGTGAAGTTTTTCATTGACCATAAGTAAAGACGAGAATCGAATGGCGAGTACGCGATTGAGTCACCTAGAATTGACGCATTCGCAGACTGTTTGACCGATTGGCCCCATCAGTCGCCCCGCAATTGCAATGCTTTCCCACGCCAGTGCTGTTGGAGCGATGTCGCAAATTCACATCCGGCTGTCGCAAAACACCATTGCCTAGTGCCCCCTCCTTTACCAGAGTGACGTGAGGTCATGTTGCGACGCGATCGAAACCGGTGATGGGGCCTGGTTTACCACTGGCAAAAAGCGGATGTCCCTCTGGGATATTGATCGAGAAGAGATTTCAAAACGACTGAGAAACGACGTGATGTGGACCAAAAGAATCTGTTTGTTTTTAGCCGCAGGTTTCTGGGTGTCGCTGGCTCCCATGATTTCCTTTGCCGAAACTAACCCGGCCGCCAGAACGGGCGAGTCAGGGCTAAAGATTTTCTATATCCGCCATGCAGAAGGCGGACACAACGTTGCAGCAGACTGGGCCGATGTCCCCAAGGATAAATGGCCTGCCTATGTCGGGGATCCCGATGTGTTTACTCCTGAGGGAAAAGCACAACAGGCCGCCGTGGCTGGCAAGCTGACGAAATATGACTTTGACTTTATCGCCACAAGTCCGATGTGGCGTTGCAGGAATACCATCTTGCCGTATCTGAAAGAGACCGAAAGCAAGGCCGAGACGGCGAGTTCAAGTTAATGATGTTTAACGACGCCCCGGTCGAAAGCGAAAAGAGAGTCCCCGTCCTGGGCCGGTAGTCTACGACATGGAAGCCGACCCAGACGAGACGACAAATCTATACAAGTCACAACCTGAAACCGCGTCGTGATTGCTCGCACAACATATCGCCATCGCAACCGCTTAAAAGATCCTCACGCCCTCACCGTCATCTAATGATGTCCCGCCCAATGAAACCCGTCCTACGATGCCTTTTCGTGTTTTCGTTTGTTTGCTCGCAGATGGCATGGACATCCGCGCAGTCGCTTGAAAACAAGGGTCAACATTTCAATCCAATTGACTGGCAAGCGTTTCTTTCGCAGCACGACTTGGTCTGGGATCGCATTCCAAACCGCTGGGAGGTCGCTCCGTATACCGGCAATGGCAACGTTGGATTCCTGTTCTATCAAGCGGTGGGCGAAGCGAAGAATGTGATCTCGATCCACGCCGGGCGTCATGACTACTACGACCATCGGCTGCCCAATGGAGAGGACGCGAATTTGTGGATCTATCGAAGCCGCCTGCCATTGGGACACTTCAATGTGGAATCCAATGGTGAGATCACAGGGGTCGATCTGCGGCTTGGATTATGGAACGCCGAACTGACCGGGACGATCAACACAACGGACGGTTCCTACCGGGTTCATGCGTTTTCGCACAGCCAAACCGATGTGATCTCATTTGAAACGCAGGCCGAAGGCGGTGAGTCGATCCAAATCACTTGGCATCCGGAAACGCCGATCGCGCCGGTAAAAGAGACGCTCGATGCGGGCGGTGGGCCCAAGGGCCGCAGCTGGGACAAGATGCGAACTGCCCCCTATCCGCTGCCTCCAGAACCGACGTTAAGCGAAGAAGACGGCATGCAGTTTTGTTTCCAGCCGCTGCACGACGGACGGGGCGAAACCACCACCGGTTGGCAGATCACAGGCGATCCGTCGAGCAAACAGTTGCTGACCGCAAGCATCCACCACAGCTTTCCTGAGCACGATAGCTTGGCAACGGCGAAGAAGAATTTGCTCGACGCGCGGCAACAGCGAAAGGCCGAGACTTTCGTTTCTTCTCACCGCGAGTGGTGGCACAAATACTATCCGCTTAGCTTTTTGACGATCAACGATCCCGAGAAAGAAGCGTTCTATTGGATCCAGATGTACAAGTTGGGTTCGGCGATGCGAGAGAACGGGCCCATCCTCGACTTGATGGGGCCGTGGTATCACCGCACGTTCTGGCCGATGGTATGGGGTGATCTGAATGTTGAATTGCAATACTGGACGCACCTGACGGCCAATCGAATGTCGCTTGGCGAATCGCTTCCGAATAACTTGGATAAGTATGCTGACAATCTTGCCAAGAATGTTCCCGAGCGATGGAAGGATAGCGCAGCGATTGCCGCCTGTTTCCCACAGGATTGTGAAGCTTACGATCACGGCAAAGTGCCAGACATGCTGGCCTGGATCCTGAACAACTATTGGCTGCACTGCGAATTCGCGGGCGATCGGACGCGGATGCGAGAGGGGCTGTTCCCGCTACTGCGAAAAAACGTCAACGGTTACTTGAACTTTCTTCGTGAACGTCCGGTGAAATCCGATGACGGCAAAATTCACATCAGCCAGAGTTGGTCACCCGAGTATCCCGGTGGACATGGTCAAGACATCAACTTCTCGATTGCTCTGCTCCGCTGGGCCTGTCAAACGCTTCTCGACATCAACGAAGAGCACCAGCTGAACGATCCGCTGGCATCCCAGTGGCAGAACGTTGCCGACAACCTTGTTGAATTTCAGATCGACGAAAACGGGCTGCGAATTGGCAAGGACATTCCGTTTGATAAACCGCACCGCCACTACTCGCACCTACTCGGTTTCTACCCGCTGGCTGTCATCACGCCGGAGGAAGAAGCGGACGCAAAGATGCTTCGCACCTCACTCGATCACTGGCTCGATGTCTCGATCAACAGCGGCATCAAAGTCGGGGCGATGCCGGTCACCGGGTATACCGCGACGGGGGCCGCATCAATGTACGCTTGGCTGGGCGACAAAGCGAAGGCATATCACTATCTCGATTTCTTGATCCAACACAAGAATGTTTCGCCGACGACCATGTACGCCGAAGGAAACCCGGTGATCGAAAGCCCGCTCTCGTTCGCCACCTGTATCCACGACATGTTGCTACAGAGTTGGGGTGGCAAGATTCGCGTGTTCCGCGGGACACCCGAAATCTGGGGCGATGTTGCCTTCAAGAATTTGCGAACGCAGGGAGCCTTCCTGGTTACCGCTAAAAAGAAAGATGGGGTGACCCAGTTTGTGACCGTGGAAAGTCTGGCAGGATCGGCATGTTTCGTCCAAACCGACATCCCCAACCCGAAAATCTATATCAACGGCAAAGAACAGACCGTTTCGAAGACCGACGATGGTTTCTATCAAATCGCACTTCAGAAAGGGGAATTCGCCACGTTGTCACCGGTCGCGTTGGAGCAGGTTGATTTCCAAATCGAACCGATCCCTGTCAGCGATGCAAATCGCAATCTGTTTGGACTCAGCGACAAGACAGTTCGTCTACCTGGACACAAGTTTTACTACCCCGAAAAGACCACGGCAAAATGATCAACAAGTATCTGCTCCACTTTGCGTTCGGACTGTTAACCACCATCCCTAAGCCAATCCATTGATCAGCCACACAAACCGACGTCCAGCGATGCACAAACACTTACTTCCAATCATCGTCAGTTTCGCCGTAATTAGCTTCGCGCTATTGACGGGTTCGCTGCACGCGGTGGAACAAGCCTTGGCACCGGTTGCGTCAACCAGGCCCAATGTCATCTTCATTAAGACGGATGACCAGCGATTGGATTCGCTTAGCATGACGGGGCATCCGGTAACCCAGACACCGAATATTGACCAATTGGCAGCGGACGGAGTTTTCTTCAGTCACGCCTTCATCACCAGCCCGATCTGCGGCCCCAGCCGTGCCAACTTCTTCACTGGCCAATGGGAACGCAAGAACCGACAAGGTTTTTACCACGTCTCGAAAAACCACATCACGCACGAGCTGTTTGACAATAGCTGGATTATGCAATTGAAGGCTGCGGGGTATTTTACTGGCTACATCGGTAAGCATCACGCCACCATTGGACCGGCAAAGGAACGCAATGCCTACATGAAGGAGAACATTGATTTTTGCTACATGAAGGGCGGGCACCTCGGTTTTGATTTGATGAAGTGGAACGAGTTCAAGAATCTTCGGCACAGCGCCCAGATCGAAGGACTCTACGAGGCGACCGAGGCTTTCATGCGACCTGGAAATGATACGGACTACTTCTTTGACAATGCTCACCAGTCCGTCTCGGATTTTCTGCACAAGCGAGATCAGAGCAAGCCGTTTGCACTTTCACTGAATCTCAATCTGCCGCATGCGTCCAGCATCGGTGGCATGGGAGCGAAAGATACGGACCCGGAAATATACCGCACTCTGTACAACAATGTGCAGGACGATTTCGTGTTCCCTGATGGCTATCCCAACATCAAAGTCCCGTTGCCCGAACAGGTTTTTCGCCAGGATGAATTGATGGGCTATTACCGCACGACGAATCCCGCAGCGCTGTTGAGTAAGAAGACCAAGATGGCCCGCGCTGTCACGGCAATCGACATGATGCTCGGTAGGTTACGAGTGCAATTGGACGAAATGGGAATCGCTGACAACACCATCATTGTCTTCGCTTCCGACCACGGATTATTGCTCGGTGAGCATGGCCTTGGTGGCAAGACGTTTCTCTATGACGAGTGCGTTCGCATCCCGATGATTATTTATTCCCCCTACTTTCTTGAGCAACAGCGGGGCATGACCGTAGATGAATTGGTGGTGGGTCAGGATTTGCCGGCGACGATATTGGAACTTTGCGACGTGGCCGTGCCAGATACTTATCAAGGACAGAGCATGATGCCGCTGATCGAAGGCAAGCCGGTCCAATGGCGCAAAGAAGTCTTCTGTGAAAATCTGTTTACCGACCAAGGCTATCCACGAATGGAAGCCGTACGCAGCAACGAGTGGAAGTACATTCGTTACTTCTCTAAAGAGAATGATCGGATGAAGTATCTGCCCGACGCGTCGATCCAAGGAGAGCAGCCAGTGTTTGAAGAGCTGTTTAATATCGCCAACGATCCGCAGGAACAAATCAACCTCGCCTCCAATCCCGAGTACGATGAAGTGCTTGCAAGGTATCGCTATCGATGTCAGGAACTTGTCACCGAGTTAGCAAAATAAGGAACCTGTTTTTCTGTCATCTCATACCGCACCAATCGAATGCCGGTGTATCGCGGCCAAGGCCCAGTGATTCACATAGTCCAGCCCAGCAGACCGCGGGGCTCTTACAAGGATAGAACTTTGAATAAAACAATTACGACCATGGTCCTCTGCCTGATGGTGGCTTGGAACGGTACGGATGCGTCGGCAGCGAAACCGAATCCGCCTACCAAACCGAACATCGTATTCATCCTTTGCGATGACCTTGGTTATGGCGATGTGCAATGTTTGAATCCAGAGCATGGAAAGATTGCGACGCCGTCGGTCGACAAACTGGCTGCCGAAGGAATGATTTTCACCGATGCCCATTCCGGATCATCGGTCTGCACGCCGACACGTTACGGGTTGATGACGGGGCGTTACAGTTGGCGGACACAACTGCAAAGCGGCGTGGTTCAAGGATTCTCGCCCAATCTGATCGCCGAAGACCGACCGACCGTAGCCAGCTTTCTGAAGTCACAAGGGTACCATACCGGCATCATCGGCAAGTGGCATTTGAACTTTCAATATGTCGATCCCGATACCGGTAACGAACTAAGTAAGAAAACAGCAAAGAGGGGGCTGGCACCGGTCGGCAGCAAGATTCCAGACGGTCCGATCCGTCGGGGCTTTGACTACTTTCATGGATTCCATCACGCTCGTGATATGAAAGGCGTAATCGAGAATGACACAGTCATCGAGCACGACGAAGAGATCAACATGCTGCCGCGACTGACTCGTAAAGCGGTCGAGTATATCAACGCCCGCGGCAACGACGCAAACGAATCACCGTTCTTTCTGTATGTGCCGTTCGGGTCGCCGCATACTCCGATTGTTCCCACAAAAGAGTGGCAAGGTCGAAGCGGACTCGGTGCGTATGCGGACTTCGTGATGCAGACCGATGACGGTGTGGGACAAATCACCACTGCACTGAAGCGGAACGGACTTAGCGACAATACGCTTGTCATTTTCAGTAGTGACAACGGATGCTCCAAAGCGGCCGGCATTCCTCAGCTCGCCAAACAGGGACACCGCGTCAGTGCCGGGTATCGAGGTTCCAAAGCCGATTTGTGGGATGGCGGGCATCGCGTTCCGTTTATCGTACGTTGGCCGGGCAAGGTGGCCGCAGGCTCGAGCTGCGATCAAACGATCTGCCTGACCGATTTGTTTGCCACGCTTTCGGAGCTGACCGGGCAATCACTGCCGGAGGGCAGCGCCGAGGACAGCGTTAGCTTTCTGCCAGCCCTGAGCGGCGAACCGATTGATTCGACGCGTGCGGGCGTGATTCACCACTCGATCAGCGGGCACTTCGGTTATCGACAGGGGAAATGGAAGCTGCTATTGGCAAAGGCGTCGGGGGGCTGGAGCTCTCCGACTGAAAAACAAGCCGCCAAAGGTAGCCCGATCGCTCAGCTGTATGACATGCAAAACGATCCCGCCGAAGAATCGAACTTGTACGAAACCCATCCCGAAGTGGCGGAACGTTTGCTCGCCCAACTCGAAGCGGATGTCACGCGGGGACGCAGCACCGCAGGCGACGAATCAAAAAACGATATCGATACGATCAAACTTTGGAAGAGCGGGAAATAACGCGACATGCACCGAAATGAGATCCAAAACCAAGGTAAAATGATGAAAACTTCTCTCGCATGCGGTTTGCTGATGGCCGTCTTGGTGCCCAGCACCGCGCTTGCCGAGCTCCAATTAGGTTCGCTGTTCACCGACCACATGGTGCTGCAACGCGACGCACCTGTTCCCGTCTGGGGAACCGCAGATCCTGGGGCCACCGTCACCGTGAAATTTGCGGGACAGGAAAAAAAAGCCAACGTCAAAACCGATGGCAAGTGGATGATCAAACTTGATCCGCTTTCCGCTTCGTTCGAACCGCAAACGATGACGGTCAAGTCGAGTTTGAATTCGGCGATCGAAAACCAGCAATGCAGTGACGTCCTTGTCGGCGAAGTTTGGATTTGTTCGGGACAATCCAACATGCAGCTCGGTGTCGATGCGGTACCCGAAGTCAAGGCGTTGATTCCTCAGACAAAAAACATTCGCAACTTTACAGTCAAACGCAGCGTGGCGTTCACTGAGCAAGAACGTTGCGAGGGCCAATGGGTGGATCGTTATCCTGATAGTGCGGTCGCGTTTGGCTTTGCTCATTTTCTGCAAGCATCCGCGGACACTCCCGTCGGCATCATCTTGTCGTGTTGGGGAAGCACGTCGATCGAAGCCTGGATGCCCCGCGACATGACCGAAACCGTGCCCCATTTCAAAGTCATGATGGAAGAGTTTGACGCCAATACCGAAGCGCAGGCTGAGATCAACGCCACCCTCAATGGCCCTCAACCTTGGAGCGGCAAGGAGGACATCTTTTTGCGTCGGCAATCCAACATCATCTACAACGCGATGATGCATCCGCTTGCACCTTACGCTTGTCGTGGATTGGTGTGGTACCAAGGCGAACGCAATACGCAGTCCATGCACGGGATGGTCAAAGAGCCTTGGTTTTCACGGAACTCAGGCATGCGGATCTATGGCGACGTGCTGCAGCAATGGATGCGGCGTTATCGTCAGCAATGGAACCAGGATGATTTGCACTTCTTGATCGTGATGTTGCCGGGATACGGAAACGTACTGAAAACGTCGCCCAAAGTACCTCGTGATAACCCTGCGGCGCACTCGTGGGCCTGGATGCGGGAATCGCAGCTCAAAGCTCTCGAACTACCGCATACCTCCGTTGCAAACACCATCGACTTGGGCGACATCAAGAACGTGCATCCGAAAGACAAGCTGCCGATTGGGCGGCGATTAGCCCTGCTCGCAGCACGTGACACGCTCGGGCAGAAGGTCGAAGCCGAAGGCCCCGTTTTTCAAAAAGTCGAGGCCAAAAACAACACGCTGGTCGTTCATTTTGAACATGCCGAGGGTCTAAAAACAACCGATGGTTCCCCGCCCAAGGCGTTTTGGTTGGCCGATGATGATCAGAAATGGGTCCGAGCCGACGCAACGATCCAAGGACAGAGCGTGGTTTTACAGTCCGCTGAATTGGCAAAGCCGTTGTATGTTCGCTATGCCTTTGTCGGAAAGCCGGACGTGAATCTCGTTAATGACGCCGATCTACCGGCCTTTCCATTTCGCACCGACCGGTTTGAGCCCTAAATGACGATGTCCGCAAATTCATCCATTTGATTCAAACCAAACACTCCTCGGAATACAACTACGAACTGATAAATGAACAAGATCTCTATCTACCTATGCCTCGTGATCAGCATCGCGGCATGTCCCGTGATGGGTGCAGATGCACCTAGCAAAGGCAAACCAAGCAAGTTCAGCTACACCGAATCAGCACAGGTACAATCTCTGAATCAGGCTCCGGAGCAGCCTTTGTCGTTATGGTACAACCGGCCGGCCACTTATTGGGAAGAAGCCTTGCCTGTGGGCAACGGCCGGCTCGGAGCGATGGTTTATGGGGGCGTTTTGAAAGAGATCATTCAGCTGAACGAAGATTCCATCTGGGCGGGCCCGCCGATCCCCATGGTGAAAGAGAACGTCAGCAGTACGATCGATGAGGTCCGACAACTGTTGTTTGCAGGAAAATACGCCGAGGCTCAGAAAAAACAGCAGGCGATTCTTGCTGGCCGCATCTCTCCGAGAAGTTACCAGACGATGGGAGAACTGCGTTTCGATTTCGGTCCTGTCGCAAAAGCGACCGCGTATCGCAGATCGCTGGATCTGGACACCGCGATTGCGACAACCCATTACACCTCGGGCGGTGTCAACTATACCCGCGAAGTCTATTCAAGTTCGGTGGACGATGTCATCGCCATCAAGATTACAGCAGACAAACCTAGCTCTGTTTCGTTTGATGCACGCATCGAACGGCAAGGAATCTTTGCGACCAAAGCAAACGGAAACGACACGGTGGTTGCCACCGGCCAGGCCGCACACGGCGACAAACACTTGGGTGTCAAGTTTGCCACGGCCTACAAGGTCGTCGCACAAAACGGATCCACCCAAGCGGACGGCAATCGCTTGACCATTAAAAATGCGGACTCGGCCGTCATCTATATTGCGGCGGCGACGGATTACAACCGCGAGGACACAGACCATCCATTCACTCATGATTTAGTGGAAATCTGCGACCGCACCGTCGCTGCGGCGAAGCAAAAAGGATACGAGCAAATCAAGGCGGACACCTCCGCTGCGCACCAAACGCTTTTCCGCAGGGTCGAACTGAAGCTTGGAACTCCATCGACCAAACCGACCATTGCCCGATTGCAGGGGTATCAAAACGGAACGATCGATCCCGACTTAGAAGCACTTTACTTTCAATACGGCAGATACCTGCTGATCTCATCCTCGCGGCCTGGTTGCTTGCCCGCCAATCTGCAGGGACTCTGGTGCAAAGACATGGCCGCGCCCTGGAACAGTGATTATCACATTAACATCAATTTCCAGATGAACTACTGGCTCGCCGAAACGACGAATCTTTCGGAATGCCATCTGCCCTTTATGGCCTACATTGAACGTCTGGTCCCGTCGGGTCAGAAGACCGCCAAAGATCTGTATAGCTGCCGTGGATTTTTAGCCGGGCACGGATCGGATGTTTGGCATGGCACCGTCCCCTTTGGAAATGTCCAGTATGGACAATGGGTGGTTGGCGGTGCTTGGACGACCCAGCACTTCATGGAACATTATCGGTTTACCGGGGATCGAGAATTCCTAAAAAATCGGGCCTATCCGGTATTGAAACAAGCATCGCTGTTTTTTCTGGATTGGTTGGTCGAGGACCCGAAGACAGGGAAATTGGTATCCGGGCCAAGCACATCACCTGAGAACAAATTCATCGCCCCAGAAACCAACGCTCGATGTAACTTGACGATGGGTCCGGCGATGGATCAGCAGATCATTTGGGACGTGTTCACCAACACGCTCGAGTCAGCGCAAATCCTGGGCGTGGAGGATGAATTCACTCGCGACGTTCAAACCGCACTCGATCAGCTTGCCCTTCCGCAAATCGGATCCGACGGACGATTGATGGAATGGACCGAGGAATTCCAAGAGCATGATCCTGGTCACCGTCACATATCGCATTTGTTTGGTCTGTATCCCGGACGCCAATACAACATTGACGACAACCCCGAAATGGTGGCCGCGGCCCGGAAAACGATTGATCACCGGCTCGCCAATGGAGGCGGTCACACCGGTTGGAGCCGAGCATGGATCATCAATTTCTGGGCACGGTTTTTGGACGCGGAAAAGGCACACGATAACCTCGCACAGTTGCTCGAAAAATCGACTCACCACAACCTCTTTGACAAACACCCGCCTTTCCAAATCGATGGCAATTTTGGTGGGGCCGCCGGCGTAGCGGAGATGCTACTGCAATCCCATGCTGGCCACATCGATCTGCTTCCCGCGTTGCCCGACGCATGGGCCGATGGATCGGTAAAGGGGCTTTGTGCACGCGGCGGATTCGAAATCGACATGCAGTGGAACCGCGGTGTTTTGACGTCAGCAACGCTGCGATCGAAACTCGGTAATCCCTGTACCGTTCGCTATGGCGATAAAACGAAGACGCTGAACACCGAGAAGAACGGTACCTATGATCTGAAATCGGTTTTGGAACCTGCTTTGGAAAAAGTACATTAAAACGAATCAGCTCGCTCTGATCTTAGTTCGCGAAACCTGTTGGTTTGTTCTTCGTTCGTATGTCTTAAGAAAAGAAAAAAAAATGAAAAGAGTTCTATTGATATTCGCAGGGCTGTGCCTTGCAGTCACAACGACGGCCGTTGGAAAGGAAAATTCGGATCGTTCCTGGGCTGACCGTCTGGAGTATGTAGGGGTTGCCGTAGAGGAACCGGACTACCATGTCTGGGGTTCGAGTCCAGTGATTGGCCCAAATGGAAAGACGCATCTCTTTGTCGCTCGCTGGCCGATCGAAGAAGAATTCAAAGCATGGTTAACCCATTGCGAAATCGCCCGCTACGTGAGCGATCAACCCGAGGGTCCCTTTGTGTTTCAAGAAGTCGTGCTGACGGGCAGCGGGAACAAGGGCGACTGGGATTACCAGTCGCCGCACAACCCCAGCATACAAAAAGTGGGCAATCGCTATGTGCTGACCTACATCGCCAATGCGGGCGGAACCAAAGCGGAGTGCGTCGCTTCGCAGCGAATCGGAATGATGATTGCCGACAGCTCCGAGGGCCCATGGAAGAAGGTCGTAAAAGATGGGCCCATCCTCGCTCCGCCAACCGACCCAGCCGTGTGGAGTTTCCAGTCGTCGGTCGGAGTCAATAACCCCGCTCTGTTAGAACATCCCGACGGTCGCTTTTTTCTTTATTACAAAGCCATGAAGCAAGGCGACATTCGTCGCATGGGCGTTGCAATTGCGGATCAGGTCGAAGGACCGTACGCCTTCGTCCCGGAACCACTCACTAGCAACAAGACAACCATCGAAGACGGTTATGCCTTTGTTGAAAACGAAAAGGTGTATCTGTTAACGACACATAACAACGAGGGAACTGGCTACTTGTGGGCATCGGACGATGGCATTCATTTTTCGGAACCCATTTTGGGTTACGACAAAATGGAGCGGTATCTAGGTAAGCAACGGCTTGACGGCGCCGCGGTGATGCGTGGCAAGAAGTTCGAGCGTCCTCAGTTGCTGATGCAGGATGGGCATCCCACTCACCTCTACGTCGCCGCCGGTGCGAATGTAAACGGAGGAAAGGGAAGCCACTCCTGTGTTTTTCGAATCAAAAGCCAGAACTTCCCAGGCTCCGGCCCGGAGTAAGAATGGAAGGTTTTACAATGGAATCAAGAAAATGAAATTAGCACGACAGTGCATCATATTGTTGCTGATGAGCTTCAGTATGTCCGTCCAAGCGGAGCAGCGAACGAGTTTTGATACGGAGTGGAAATTCGCTCTCGGCGATCATACGGGCGCAGAGACGCAGAGGTTTGATGACGCCAGTTGGCGTGGGTTGGATGTGCCGCACGACTGGAGCATCGAGGGCGAATATCGCAAGGATCATCCGATGGGGGATCAATGCGGCTATCTCCCCGCAGGCATTGGTTGGTATCGCAAGACCATTCCGGTCCCTGGTGATTGGAAAGGCAAACACGTCGAGATCGCGTTTGATGGCGTCTTCATGAACAGCACCGTCTGGGCGAACGGCCAGAAGCTCGGGATACGGCCGTATGGATGGAGTTCGTTTTCGTACGACATCAGCGACATCGCTGAATCCTCCGACTCGATCACCTTTGCTGTGCGGGTGGACAATAGCAAACAACCTTCCGCACGCTGGTACACAGGTAGCGGTATCTATGCCCACACCTGGATTGATGTGAGACATAAGATTCATGTTCCGGCGGATGGAGTCTTTGTTCGCACAACAGGCGAATCCGTTGAAGTGGATGCCGAGATCAAAAATACCACTGGCAAAACGGAATCGATTGAAGTCGAAATCGCGATCTTGGATCCCGATGGTAATCAGGTCACCCGACAACAAAAGCCGGTAAACATTGATTCGTCCGAGCTTCAAACCCAAAGTTTTAAGCTCCAAATTGACTCGCCACGTCGCTGGGATCTTGAATCACCGAATCTCTACCAAGTCATCACCAAAGTGATTTCCAACGGGCAAACCGTTGATACGGCGACCACCCGCTTCGGAATTCGCGATGTCCAGTGGAAACCGGAAACCGGTATGTGGCTGAACGGTAAAAACGTCAAGTTGCAAGGCGTTTGCAACCACCAAGATGCCGGTGCGCTCGGTGCGGCGGTGCCCGACAAGGTGCTGCGATTCCGTATCGAACAGCTCAAGAAAATGGGCTGCAACGCTATCCGCACAGCACACAATCCACAAACGCCTATTTTTTACGACATCTGTGACGAAGTCGGCATGTTGGTGATGGATGAAATTTTCGATGGCTGGAAGAAGAAAGCAGCGCATGACTATGGACGGTATTACTTTAACGATTGGTGGCAGCGGGATCTGACCGATTGGGTTCGGCGCGATCGCAACCATCCTTCGGTCGTCATCTACAGCGTCGGCAACGAAACTCATGGAGCGATCGGAAAGGATTTGGTGGAACGTTGTCATGCACTCGATCCCACACGTCCGGTCACCTCCGGTCACTCGGGATCGGAATACATGGATGTCTTCGGCGTGAACGGCGGCAGCGAAAAAATGGGCTGGTTCGATCAACTGAAGAAGGATCGCGTGTTTATCGGAACCGAAAACACGCACACCTGGCAGGTGCGTGGCTTCTATCGCACCAAGACGTGGTATCGCGATGGCTATCCCCACAAGGGACAGAAGCCGCATTGGATTCCCGACTTAACCGAGAAGGAAGTATTTTTTAATGATTGGACGGATGAGGCTGGACGAGCGAACCGTAAACAGATCTTCAACTCCAGCTACGACAACGCAACCGTTCGCTTAAATGCACGCCAGAATATCCAGCAGCTACGCGACATCCCGAATTATGCCGGCTCGTTCCGATGGACGGGGCACGATTACATCGGCGAGGCGGGCTATGTGCATGGCGGATGGCCGTTCAAATCGTTCATGGGCGGGGCCATCGACATGGCTAACTTTGAAAAGGATTTGTACTACCTCTATCAAAGCCAGTGGACGGATGAACCGATGGTTCACATCCTGCCGCACTGGACGCACCCGACGCTAAAGCCGGGCACGCAAATACCAGTTTGGGTCTATTCCAACTGCGATTTCGTTGAATTGTTTTTGAGCGGTCAATCGCTGGGTAAAAAGAAGCCCGGAACCAAGTCCGATGAAATGCAGTGCCAGTGGATGGTGGGCTGGCAGCCGGGCGAATTGAAAGCTGTCGGTTACAATGGCGGGCAGCCCGTCGCGGAAAAGGTGATCCGCACTGCCGATGCCCCCTCGCGAATTGCATTATCGATCGATGGCGAACCGCTGGCCAGTGAAGGCAAGGATCTCGTTCAAGTGCGTGTGACGACGCTGGACGAGAAGGGCGAGTTCTATCCTTACGGAGAAAACCGAACCCATTTCCATGTGATCGGCCCTGGTGTGATTCGTGCCTTGGACAACGGGAGCCCCGTCGATGTCGAAAAGCATTTTGGGGCCAACAACCGAATCGCCTTCTACGGCTTGACCCGAGCCTATGTGGAATCGACCGGTGAGCCTGGGGACATCACCTTGATGGCCAGTTGCATTCTTGGCGAAAAGAAGCAGGTAACATCCAAGAGGGTGAGCATCGATGTGCAACTGCTGTCGCTGCGAGGAACGCCCCCAACGGTTGGAATCGAAATTTTCTATACACTCGATGGCTCCGCGCCGACCTCGCAGTCGACTCGCTACTCGGAACCCTTCGAGGTCTCACTTGGCACCACCGTCAAAGCGATGGTTGCGTTGGACGGCAAGCCTGTCCAGACACTTCAAGAGCGATTCGCCGCAGACGAAGGGTTTGTATGGGATGGGGGCCAAACCCAATCGAATCTCGGAGGCGACCAGGCCGAAGACGCAATGTTGAGCGGGGCAAAGGTTCTTTCCAACGGAAAGAATTTCAATGGCAAGGGGTTCATTGGTTTTGGCCAGAACAAAGACGCCTATGTACAGTGGTATCTGGAAAACGATGGCGACGCGGGAGAGGCAGATCTCACGATTCGCTACAGCGGAATACGCCAGGGCCGTTCGGGTCGTGCATTCAAGCTAACCGTGAATGGTCGAGTCGTTAAGGAAACACTGATGCTTCCGAACACGAAAAATTGGGGATCGGATTGGAAGACGGTGACCGTCAATATCCCAATCCAGCGCGGAGCCAACACCGTTCGTTTAACGACCATCGAAAACGGCGGAATGTATGTCGATGAAATAACAGTCCGGTAGATTTTTAGACGTTCGATGCGATGGCTTGGACTGCAGCAATCTCTTTGTAGCGAAACTCGCCAAGAGTGTCGGCTACGGTAGGCAAGAACTTAGCTGCCTATCACTTAACCCATTTGAAAAGAAAGCGAGTTGATGAAAGACACGCACGTTACCGATGTCGCCTACGGGAAATGCCGGAGTCTAACTTTGAAACGATTCTTCCAGGGTATAACAACGGTGAAAGCCGGGACTCCGCTTCTATGTGTAGTTCTTTCGCTGGCGGCAACGATCGGCGCATCGGCACAGGAATTGGCAAGTAAAGATGAGCTGTATACCGGCAAGGAATTCTCTAATGCATTTGCCAATCCGCAGGATGCTCCGGATCTGCCCAACGTCCTGCTGATCGGCGACTCGATATCGATTGGCTATACCGTCGACGTTCGCAAACGACTGTCAGGAAAGGCGGATGTGTTTCGAATTCCCAGCAATGGCAAATACGCAGCGTTTGGGAGCGAAAACCTGGATAAGTGGCTCGGTAAACGCAACTGGGATGTGATCCATTTCAATTGGGGGTTGTGGGATATTTGCTACCGAAATCCGAAGTCAAAAACACAAGGGCATCGAGACAAGGTCAATGGAACATTAACCGCCAGCCCGGATCAATATTGTGAGAGTCTGCAGCAGATCGTCGCTCGCTTGAAACAAACCGATGCGACGTTGATCTGGTGTGCAACCACGCCGGTCCCGGAATTTGAGGCCGGACGAAAGGTGGGCGATGAGATCAAATATAATTTGATCGCTGAATCGATCATGAAAAAGAATGGGATTCGGATCAATGATCTGCATGCTCACGCATTGCAAGGATTACCTGAAATCCAAAAACAAAAAGGGGATGTTCATTTTACAAGCGAGGGGTATGCGTATTTGGCAGAGAAGGTCGCCCTTGAGATAGCCTCGGCACTATCAGCGGAAAGTAGCGAGAGGGAATAAAATGTTTATCAAGTACATGGCGTTGTTAGGGTGTGTTGTCTCGACGATTTGCATGGCGCAGCCCTGTGAGTTGGAATTTGAATATGTCGGACGCGCCGTACAAACCGAGGGCATGCATGTTTGGGGTTCCTCGCCAGTGATCGGGCCTGACGGGAAAGTGCATCTCTATGTCGCTCGCTGGCCGATGGCGACACAGAAGAATTTCAACGGCTGGTTCAAAGACTGTGAGATTGCGCATTATGTAGGCGACAAACCAGAAGGGCCTTTTGAATTTGTCCGTGTAGCGGTGGCTGATCAGGACGGCACCTTCAACTCGCCCCATAATCCCACGATCAAACAGATCGACGGGAAATATGTGCTCTGTTTCATTGTCAATGAAAACAATTTGCTGAAAACGCAGCGCATCATCATGTATGTCGCCGACGATTTGAGCGACGACTGGAAACCGGCCGCCGGAGCCGAGCCCGACGGAACGATCCTGCGAAAATCCTCCGAACCTACCGATTGGAATTACGCAGCCCAATTGGGCGTTTCCAATCCGTCACTGGTGAAGCATCAAGGGAAATATCTGCTGTACGACAAGTCCGTGGTCAAGCCCACACCGGATGCCAAACGAGGCAAATACATCTATGGCGTTGCGGTATCGGAAAAACTCGAAGGCCCTTACAAACATCACCCAAAACGTGTCACCCCGGACTCCATGCAGCTCGAAGATGCCTATGCGTTTAGCATCGATGATTCGGTCTATCTGCTCAGTCGTGACTTCGTCGGCTCGAGAGGTTCCAGTGGTGGTGGACTGCTCTGGAAATCGAAAGACGGGTTCTATTTTGACAAGAAGGATACCACGCGTGCTTATGAGGATTTAGAGCACTATGTCGGGACGGAATCATTGAGTCAGGCCAACGTGTTTCGAGGAAAGCGAGATGGCCATCTGGAGCGGGCACAAGTGTTAGCCATCGATGGCGAACCCGCGTATCTGTATTTAGCAACCGGAATCAATACGACACCCGGACACGGAAGTTGCTCGCATGTATTTCGGATTAAGAAACGGCAGAAATAATTCGCACTCGATCGAATCGAACGTACTTGAACGATCTGCCCGCGGTTGCCTCCTCGGCAGCGTCTCTGGCCAACGGCGAAACGAATCCTAAAACCAAGCAAGTCGCATGAACAATAATTGGACCACGATGACCGCGGTGTTACTGGCGATACTGGCTTGTGCGGACATCGCCAATGCCGCACCGCTGGCAGGTAGTCGCCCCAACATCGTGCTGGTGATGACGGACGATCAAGGCATCGGTGACCTCTCCTGTATGGGAAACAAGGTGGTGAAGACGCCAGAGATCGATCGGTTTTACGAGCAGTCGCTCCGCTTTACCGATTTTCAGGTCAGCCCGACCTGTGCCCCGACTCGCTCCGCGATCATGAGCGGGCGGGTGCCGTTCAAAAACGGTGTGACGCATACGATTCGTCAGCGAGAACGGATGGCGTTGGACTCCTTTACGATGCCGCAGGCACTGCAGAGTGCCGGTTATCAAACGGGGTTGTTCGGGAAGTGGCACCTCGGCGATGAAGAAGCCTACCTCCCGCAGAACCGCGGGTTTGATGAGGTGCTGATGCACGGTGCCGGTGGAATTGGTCAGGTGTCACTTGGCGATTTTCCACCCAACGGCCAAAACACCTATTTCGACAATGTGTTGTTACACAACGACACCATCGTGCAGACCCAGGGCTTTTGCACCGATCTGTTTTTTGCATCGGCGCTAAGCTGGATCAAACAACAGCACGAGGCCAAAGAACCCTTCTTTGCTTACATCTCTTTAAATGCGCCGCATGCTCCGACCATTGCGCCACAGAAGTATAAAAAGCGTTTTCTTGATTTGGGCTACGACAAGGGAACGGCCGGACGCTACGGAATGATTGAGAACATCGATGACAATTTCGGCATGTTGATGCGAACGCTTGACCAGTGGAATGCGCTCGACAACACACTCGTGATCTTCATGACCGATAACGGTGCGACTCACTTGAGCGGCACACTCAATGGCAACAGAGTGAAACATTTCAATTTCAACATGCGAGGTGGCAAGAACTCGCCCAACGAAGGCGGGACGCATGTGCCGGCTTTCTGGTATTGGAAAGATGTTTTGAGCGGTGGAGTGGATGTCGACGCGCTGACGGCTCATGTCGATCTGTACAGAACGTTTTGCGATTTAGCCGGTGTGGAACTACCCACAAAAATGCAGGAGCTTGATGGACGTTCGCTTGTCCCGTTGCTTGAGAATCCAAAGGCCGAGTGGCCCGATCGCAAACTGTTTGTTCATTGTGGCCGCTGGAATGGAGATCCCGAATCGGCAAAGTTCGAGAAGTGCGCCGTTCGAACGGAGCAATGGCGGTTTGTGAACAACAAAGAACTCTACGACATTTCGGCCGATCCAGGGGAGACGACTGATGTGGCATCGTCGCACCCCGAGGTGATTGATCAGTTGCGAAAATCCTATGACAGTTGGTGGCAATCGGTTCTTCCGCTGATGGTCAATGAAGGTTTGCCAAAATTGAAAGAACAACCTTTGCACGTCCGTTATGAAAAGCAGTTGCAGGAGAAGGGCATTCCGGAGTGGGATCCCGCCGAGTTTTAGTGTCGTGGAATTTGCTGAGGACCTTTTTGAAAACGTAAGCGGTAGGCGTTAGCCCGGACTGCTAAAACTTTGGTGTTGACGTACGATATTGGGGGTGAGTTTTTCTTCCACCCTGTAG
>TARA_R110002073_G_scaffold5352_1_pt1 | contig 31414 bp, 43 predicted proteins | sample TARA_R110002073 | Tara Oceans TARA_R110002073 (sample SAMEA4397174) | marine metagenome | biome: Polar Biome; feature: [DCM] deep chlorophyll maximum layer (ENVO:01000326); material: water (ENVO:00002006), including particulate matter (ENVO:01000060) such as... | depth 40 m | reverse complement strand
CCCACGACCACCTGGCGCGGCTTCACCACTTCCGCATAGGCGCGCCCGATGCGCCGCGCTATGTCTTCATTGAGTTGGTCGGGCACGCGCCCGCGCACATCGTAGGCCTTGAAGCAGCTAATTTCTTGCACAGTCAATTTACTCAGCTCTGGATATAGTAGTTATCGTAGACATAGTTGGTTGCCTCGACAAAGCCGGGCACGCTCCCGCAATCGAACCTGCGCCCCTTGAACTTGTAGGCCATCACGCACCCCTGGCGCGCCTGTGTCTGCAGGGCGTCCGTCAGTTGTACTTCACCGTTGGCCCCGGGCTCGGTATCACGCAGGATGTCAAAAATGTCCGGTGTTAGTATGTAGCGACCAATAATCGCCAGGTTGGAAGGTGCATCCTTGGGATCCGGCTTTTCGACCATTTCGTCTATCCGAAACACGCCGTCCTTCAGGCTTTCACCGCGAATAACACCGTACTTGTGGGTCTCTTCCCGCGGCACTTCCTGAATCGCCACGATGGAACAGCGAAACTGCTTGAACAGCTCAGCCATCTGGCTCAATACGCCGGGCCCATCATTGATACACAGATCGTCGGACAACAACACGCCGAAAGGCTCGTTGCCTATCAGGGGCTCCCCGGTGAGAATGGCATGTCCGAGGCCTTTCATCTCGCGCTGTCGCACCGTCGTGAATACACCCTTGTCCAGCACGGAGCGAATACTTGACAGGTACGCTTCCTTGCCACTGCCTGATATCTGGTGCTCAAGCTCGTAACTGATATCGAAGTGATCAGTGATAATCCGCTTGCCGCGTCCCGTCACCATGGCACAAGTCGTCATGCCCGCTTCGATAGCCTCCTCCACGCCATATTGAACCAGAGGCTTGTTGACTATCGGCAGCATCTCTTTCGGCATGCTTTTAGTGGCGGGCAAGAACCGGGTCCCATAACCGGCCACCGGGAACAGGCATTTCTTAATCAATTCCTACAATCTCCTTGTTGAATTAGCTATTTACTGCGGCCGTATACATCCTCGAAGCGCACAATATCGTCCTCGCCGAGATAACTGCCCGACTGGACCTCAATGATCTCAAGCGGTATGTGACCCGGATTCGCCAACCGGTGCTTGTGCCCGAGCGGGATATAGGTGGATTCATCCTCTCCCAGCATAAACACCCTGTCCTCGCAGGTGACCTCGGCCGTGCCCTTCACCACGATCCAGTGCTCTGCACGGTGATGGTGCATTTGCAGGGAGAGGGACGCCCCTGAATTCACCACGATTCTTTTTACCTGAAAGCGGTCTGCACTGACCAGTGATTCATAGGATCCCCAGGGGCGGTACACGCGCCGATGCAGCGACGCCTCGCTGCGCGCCTGCTCCTTGAGCATGTTAACGATCTGCTTGACGTCCTGCACCTGATCGCGGTCGGCGACCAGTACGGCGTCTGCGGTTTCCACGATCACCAGGTTATTGACCCCCGTGGCGGCCACCAGACGCGAATCGCTGCGCACATAACTACCACTGCAGTTGTGCAGCATCACATCGCCTTTGCACACATTGCTGTTTTCGTCCCGCGAACTCACTTCCCACAACGCTGACCAGGCACCGACATCGCTCCAGCCGCAGTCGAGCGCGACCACACCACCGAGCCTGGTCTTTTCCATAACAGCATAGTCGATACTATCAGCGGGGCAACGGGCGAAAATTTCCGCATCGGGACGCACAAAATCCAGATCGCTGCTGGCGGCCTGCATAGCCTCCCGGCATCGGTTGAGCATTTCGGGCGCGTGTTTATCGAGTTCGGACAAATACAGCTGGGCACTCAGCAGGAACATCCCGCTGTTCCAGAGATAGTCGCCAGAGCTGAGGTACTGCTCAGCGGTTGACGCATCGGGCTTTTCCACGAACCGGTTCAGCGCAAACAGCCCCTCGCCTTCTGCATCCCCGCACTGGATGTAGCCGTAGCCGGTCTCCGGGCTCGTCGGCACCACACCAAAGGTCATCAACCGGCCGGCCCTGGCAACTGGCAGCGCCTTGCCTATGGCGGCCACGAACTCCTCGACATCCTGTATCAGGTGATCCGCGGGTAACACCAGAAGCAGCGCATCTGCATCGGTTTTCAGCGCATGCAGGGCGGCCAGTGCCACTGCGGGCGCGGTATTGCGGCCGGCCGGCTCAAGAATCAGCCCGCTCGCATCCAGTTGCAACTGTCGCAGTTGTTCGGCCACCATGAAACGATGTTCTTCATTGCAGACCACCAGCGGGCCGGCAGCATCCAGCCCGGCCGTGCGCTGCAGGGTTTCCTGCAACATGGTTAGCTCACCCGCAAGCGGTAGAAACTGCTTCGGATGGGATTCCCGCGACACAGGCCACAGCCTGCTGCCGACGCCGCCGGAAAGTAGTACGGGTATTAGCATCTGGTTCCCCTATCTGCAGGCAAGCGCAGAACAAGACATAGAGTCTATATGGATTATTTGTGTTTTTTTACAACGCGTCGACATACTAGCGGATGCCCGTATTTTTGGCTACCGGGCCACCCGCGGCCACGATACACGCCTGTGCTAGCAGACTTCCCATCAATTTCCCACACTGCCCCACCGCGACAGATCGGGTAGAATATGGACACCATCCGGCAAAATTACAAAGCAGGAGTGACTACAGGCCCATGACCGCCAAACATGCCTACTCGAAAGAAGATCTCGTGGCCTGCGGCAATGGCGCTCTCTTCGGACCGGGCAACGCACAGCTTCCCACCGGCAATATGCTGATGATGGATCGCATCGCGCACATCAGCTCCGAAGGCGGCGGCTACGGCAAGGGAGAAATCATCGCTGAGCTCGATATCAACCCGGACCTCTGGTTTTTTGACTGTCACTTTCCAGGTGATCCAGTAATGCCCGGCTGCCTGGGCCTGGACGCCATGTGGCAGCTGGTGGGGTTTTTCCTGGGCTGGCGCGGCAACCCCGGTCGTGGGCGGGCGCTTGGTTGCGGCGAGGTCAAATTCAGCGGCCAGGTATTGCCGGACGCATCCAAAGTGGTCTACAACATCAACGTCAAGCGGGTTATCGAGAGAAAGCTGGTGATGGGCATCGCCGATGGCGTGCTGTCGGTTGACGGCAAAGACATCTACACTGCAAAAGATCTGCGCGTTGGTCTGTTTACAACAACGGAGTCATTCTAGGGCTATGGGTAGAAGAGTCGTAATAACCGGGCTGGGCATCGTTTCCTGCCTCGGCAATGATGCCAACTCGGTTATCAAAGCGCTGTACGAGGGGCGCTCGGGCATTCGCACACGGCAGGAGCAAATAGACATTGGCATGCGCTCGCATATCGCCGGCGCGCCGGATATTGATACCGCCGAGCATATCGACCGCAAGCAACTGCGCTTTATGGGGGATGCCGCCGCTTTCGCCTATATTTCCATGCAGCAGGCGATCGCAGATGCGGGGCTCGAGGAATCCGACGTCTCCAACGAGCGCACCGGTATAATAGCCGGCTCTGGCGGAGCCTCTTCGGCGAGCCAGACAGAAGCTTCCGACATCATGCGCGAACGCGGGCTGCGACGCGTGGGCCCCTACCGCGTCACCCAGACCATGGGCAGCACCGTATCGGCCTGCCTGGCGACGCCATTCCGGATCAAGGGCGTCAACTATTCCATTTCCTCCGCCTGCTCTACCAGCGCTCACTGTATCGGCAGCGCGATGGAGCAGATTCAACTCGGCAAACAGGATATCGTATTCGCTGGTGGCGGTGAGGAGCTGCACTGGTCCCTGAGCTGCCTGTTCGATGCGATGGGCGCATTGTCTACCGATTTCAACGCCACACCCGAGCGTGCCTCGCGCGCCTACGACAGGGATCGAGACGGTTTTGTCATTGCCGGCGGCGGCGGCATGTTGGTGGTGGAGGATCTGGATCATGCCCTCGCCCGGGGAGCCAGGATCTACGCTGAGCTGGTGGGCTACGGTGCCACATCCGACGGCTACGACATGGTCGCTCCTTCCGGTGAGGGAGCGGTGAGGTGCATGCGACAGGCTCTCTCCACGGTCGATGGCGCCATCGACTACATCAATGCGCACGGCACCAGTACGCCCGCGGGCGATATGCAGGAGCTGAAAGCAGTGCGTGAGGCCTACAGCGACCGCGACGCAATTCCGCTGGTAAGTTCCACCAAATCGTTGTCCGGGCATTCGCTCGGCGCCGCTGGCGTACAGGAAGCCATCTACAGCCTGCTCATGCAACAAGAGGGTTTTGTCGCGGCCTCCGCCAACATCGACCAACTCGATGAGCAGGCTGCGGATTTGCCCATCGTGCGGCAGCGGGTGGACAACGCCAACCTGCAGCGCGTCATGAGTAACAGCTTTGGCTTTGGCGGCACGAACGCATCGCTGGTGTTTCAACAGTTCGAAAAATGAAAGCAGCCATTCACTAGTGCAGCATTGAATCCAGCGGAATTACCTCGATCATGTCACCAGGTGCAATGCTGGTGCCAATAGGCACTATAGCCAGCGCATTGCTACTACTGACAGAGCGCAGTACGCCAGAACTCTGATTGGCAAAACGTTTGGCCAACAGGCCTTGCGGGTCGTTCTCCAGCGTAACGCGCAAGTAATCCTGGCGATCAGCCGGGCGTTCAACCGTGAAATCCGCGCGGGCGGTAAACCGCGGCGTTTGCGGCTCGCTGACACCCTGCAACTTCAGCAGGAAGGGCCTGGCAATCAGACAGAAGGTGACAAACACGGAGGTGGGATTACCCGGCAGACCGATAAATGGGGTGTTGAGCACGCTGCCGAAGGCCAGGGGCTTGCCCGGTTTTATCGCAAGCTTCCATAGATCCAGGTGACCGAGGCGCTCTACCTGCGCTTTCACATGGTCTTCGTCACCAACCGAAACGCCCCCCGAACTGATCACACAGTCGGCGCGACCTGCAGCGTCGCGCAGCGCGCTTGCTGTAGCCTCGGGATCATCGGGCACGATACCGCAATCGACTACCGACATACCCAGCCCCTGCAGCAGCGCCGCCAGGGTAAATCGATTGGAGTTGTAAAGCTGGCCCGCAGCGGGCTCCGCCTGCCCCGGCTCCACAAGTTCATCGCCCGTTGACAGTACCGCAACACGCAAAGCGCGCCGGACCTCAACCTGCGCGAGACCTATGGATGCCAGCAGGCCTATATCCTGGGGCCGCAGGCGCCGGCCCGCTGCCAGCACCGTATCGCCGGCCGTTATATCCTGGCCGCGTGGACGCACGTTGTCACCCGCGCAGAGCTTGCCATTGACGAGAAGCTCGCCGTCCTCAAGCCGACAATTTTCCTGCATGGCCACTGCATCGGCTCCCTTCGGCATTGGCGCACCGGTGAATATCCGCGCGGCGGTACCTTGAACCAGTGAATCGGCTACAGCACCCGCCGCCACCCGCTGGGTGACTGGCAGCCGCATGCCCGCATCGGCCGCACGCAGCGCGTAGCCATCCATTGCGCTGTTGTCAAAGCCGGGCACATCGATGGGAGACACAACACTGCGGGCAAGCACGCGACCTGAGGCCTGCATGAGCGCGACGGTTGTCGTGTCATCTTTGGGGGCGGCCGAGGCCAGTATGCGCTCCAGCGCAGCTTCAAGTGTCAGCAGAGCACTCAAGAATCGCCCGCCCGGAATGCCAGGACACCGACGAAATTGCAGGGCGTGTGGCGGCTGTCAAGCTGCTCGCGGATCAGGCCGTTCCAGGCCGTTTTGCAGGCGCCGGTCGAGCCCGGCATGCAGAAAATCACCGTGTCGTTGGCAAACCCCGCAAGCGCTCTCGACTGCAGTGTGGACGATCCGATTTCCTCAAAAGACAGCGCCCTGAATACTTCGCCAAAACCGTCGATATCCTTGTCGAACAGCGGGCGCACCGCCTCGGGTGTGCTGTCCCTGCCGGAGAATCCCGTGCCGCCCGTCACCAGTATCGCATTGATCCGGGGGTCTGCTATCCAGGCCGAAAGCACTGCTCGAATCTGGTACACGTCGTCTTTCACTATGGCGTGATCCCCGAGGTGGTGACCCGCCTCCTCAAGGGACGTTGCGAGATACTGGCCCGACGTATCGGTCGTGGCGGTGCGGGTATCCGATACCGTCATCACAGCCAGCGTAAGGGGTTGGAAGTTCTCCGTGCTCGCTTTGCCCATTCAGCTTTCTCCTGCCTGTTCCCGCTGATAGTACTCTTTTACCATGTCACTTACGGCGCTACGCCAGGGGACTTGACGCACGGCAAAGGTATTCAGAATTTTGCTGCAATCGAGCGTCCTGTTCAGCGGTCGCAATCCCTCCGGCTCGCGCTCAAGCTGCACAGCCGACGCACTGAACTCAAAGAACTGCGACGCGGAAGCCAGCAGGGCCTCGGCAAATTCGTAATAGGTGGCCGTGTCGGAACTGCCGTAATGATAGGTGCCCCACGGCTCGATATCGGTGCTCAGTTGGTCCAGTAGCGCCAACACTACGCGAGCTCCATCCTCTGCCGCGACCGGACAACCACGCAGATTATCGTCCAGTATCAGGCTGTCACCTTCACGCAACGGCCCCAGCATCTGGGAAATGAGATTGGCGCCCTCGTAGGAGAATATCGGGCCCAGACGGAGTAGCAGGTGGCGCTCGCAAGTCTGGGCTACAATGTCCTCCGCGTTGCGCAGCAACTGGGCCACAGACTCTTCGTTATCTGGTATATCTGCTTCGTGATAGGGGCGCCCCAGATGGCCGGAAAAAACCCGGGAACTGGATATGTAGAAATACGCCCCCCCGGCCCTTTGGCAGGCCTTTGCAACCCAGTGACAGCGTTTCAGGTCCAGTTCCTGTATCTGCATGCCACCGTCACCGGCCGCTTCGATACGCACATCCAGCACCACATCGCATTTCGCCCTGACCACGCTTTTTTTTGCCTGGCGCTCACTTTTCCAGCGGCAGGCTGAGCGGCTCAGCGCAACCAGATCATGTCGCTGCAGCTGCGCCTGGCGCGCCTCAATTGCCTTGCCCAGCGGCGTATCGGACCCCAGTAACAGCACTCTCACTAACGTCGGCCCACCGCTCCAATATCAACGAAGACATCGGCCAACCCGGACATGCTCAGAATGGGATGTCATCATCAAAATTGTTGAAATCCCCTGGAGGGGGCGATGCATTGTCGCCGCCCCCGGCAGAGCCTGGCGAGGAAACCGCAGAGGGCGCACGCTGCTGGTTATCGGCAGAGGAATCGTAACCTCCCTGGCCCTGACTGGCGCCACGGCTATCCAGCATTTGCATCTCGTCGACGAGAATCTCTGTTGTGTAACGGTCCTGGCCATCCTGGCCCTGCCACTTGCGTGTCTGGAGCTTGCCCTCCACGAAAACCTTGGACCCCTTCTTGAGGTATTCGCCAGCGATTTGCCCCAACCGGTAGTTGCCGCGATCACGAAAGACCACGCGGTGCCACTCGGTACGCTCCTTCTGCTCACCGGTTTGTTTGTCCCGCCAGACTTCGCTGGTGGCGAGGCTGGCGTTGGTCACCGCGCCGCCATCCGGGAAAAAGCGGGTCTCGGGATCATTGCCGAGATTGCCCACCAGAATGACCTTGTTTACACCCCGTGATGCCATAAAAATTCCTCATTAGGGTAGCGAAAATCGAGATCTGAACAGACCGTGGACTATAGCAATCCCCTTGTGCAAATGCGACAACAGGGGCGATCAAAGTCAATCCGATGCGCCCGTCGGGGCTCACCGGCTAAAGGCGGGAGGGTTCTTCCCCGGCCAACTGGGAGGGCGAGAGCAATACCGACATGCCCCAGGCAGCCACAAGCAGGAGGCAGGCGAGAACCAGCGCGGCCTCGCCCATATGCTGCAGCAACCAGCCGCCAGCCGCGCCGCCCGCGAAAGCGCCGAGAAACTGGCAGGTGGAATACACGCCCATCGCCGTGCCCTTACTATCTGAGAAAGCGGTTTTGCTGACCAGCGAAGGCAATGTGGCCTCCAGGTAATTGAAGCCAACGAAAAACAGCCACAGCCCGATATAAAATGTCGCGCCTGCGTGCACCATTCCCATCACGCCCACGGCACTTAACAACACCACGATCCCGATCAGAAAAGCGGCTCGCGGCCTGCCGCCACGTTCCGCAAAGCTCATCAGGGGCACCATGCCGATCAGCGACAGCAGCAAGACAGGAAGATACACCATCCAGTGACTTTCCCGACTCACGCCGGCATCCAGTTCCAGCCACGAGGGAATGAGAAGGAACGCCGCCATCAAGGTGAAATGCAGGCAAAAGACACCGAAATTGAGGCGCGCGAGGGTGCCATCAAAGAAACTTTTACTGAGCATTCCCGCACGCAGCCCGGTTTCCTGCTGTGCGGCCACATTCACCTTTGGGGTTGGCACCAGAAAAAGCAGCACCGCGATGCCGCTAGCCGCGAGCAGCGCGGTGAACCAGAAAACGGCGGGCAGCCCGCCGAATGAGGCCACCAGGGGGCCAAGCACCAGGGCCACCGCGAAGGACAGCCCGATGCTGATGCCGACCAGCGCCATCGCCTTGGTGCGCTGCGCCGGGCTGGTGAGGTCCGCCACCAGCGCCATGACGGTGCTGGCTATGGCGCCCGCCCCCTGCAAAGTGCGCCCGAGGATGATGCCCCAGACGCTCTCGGCGAGCGCGGCAACGACACTGCCGAGCGCAAACATCAGCAGACCAGCGATGATCACCGGTTTGCGTCCGATACGATCCGACAGCCATCCGAAAGGAATCTGCAGAGCCGCCTGGGTGAGGCCATAAATGCCCAGCGCAAGCCCGATAAGGGCCGTTGTCGCGCCCGGCATGTCGTCCGCATACAGCGCCAGCAGCGGCAGCACCATGAACAGGCCGAGCATGCGAAAGGCATACAACAGTGCCAGAGACGCTACCGAGCGCCGCTCCAGCGCCGTCATGGGGTGTTCGGTGATCAATTTATGTCACACACAGGAGAGGGTTCTTGCCAAACGCCCTATGTTACCAGCTTCACCAAGTGCCGCACACTGCCTGGCGACTGCCTGTGCCATCGTTGTCCCGCTTCAGCGCCACAGTACTTTGCCTGACCGGCCGGGCTGGGCATATACTGGAGGTTTGTATTTTATGCTGCAACAGAGGTCTTATGGATACCATTCAGGTGCGCGGAGCACGTACGCACAATCTCAAAAATGTAGACCTCGATATCCCGCGCGACAAGCTGGTTGTGATCACGGGCTTATCCGGCTCGGGAAAATCATCCCTGGCTTTCGATACCCTCTACGCCGAGGGCCAGCGGCGCTACGTGGAGTCACTTTCCACCTACGCCAGACAGTTCCTCTCCATGATGGAAAAGCCGGACATCGATCATATTGAAGGGCTCTCGCCGGCTATATCCATCGAGCAGAAATCCACCTCCCACAATCCCCGCTCCACGGTTGGGACCATCACCGAGATCTACGATTATCTGCGGCTGCTCTATGCGCGGGTGGGCGAGCCCCGATGCCCCGAACATGGCCTGAACCTTCAGGCACAAACCGTCAGCCAGATGGTGGACACCGTGCTCGCCATGCCGGAGGGCACGAAGCTGATGTTACTCGCGCCGGTTATACGCGATCGCAAGGGTGAGCACCTGCATGTATTCGAGGAATTGCGAGCTGGCGGGTTCGTGCGTGCCCGCATCGATGGCATCGTCACCGATCTGGATGACATTCCGGATCTGGACAAAAAGCGCAAACACCGTGTTGAAGTCGTGGTAGACCGCTTCAAGGTTCGCGAGGATCTTGGTCTGCGCCTGGCGGAATCTTTCGAGACGGCGCTGGAGCTGACCGATGGCCTCGCCACCATCAGTCACATGGATGGCGCCGGCGAGGACATCAGCTTCTCGGCGCGCTTCGCCTGCCCAACCTGCGGCCACAGCATTGACGAACTGGAACCACGACTATTTTCTTTCAACAACCCGGCGGGAGCCTGCGGCAGTTGCGATGGTCTCGGCGTAAGGCAGTTTTTCGACGCGGAGCGCCTGGTTATGTACCCCGAGGCCAGCCTGGCTGAGGGGGCCATTCGCGGCTGGGACCGTCGCAATGTCTACTACTTCCACATGCTGACCTCGCTCGCGAAGCATTATGACTTCGATATCGATACACCCTTCAACAAACTGGCGAAGAAGCACATCCAGATCATCATGCACGGTAGCGGCAAGCAGGAGATCGCCTTCTCGTACATCAATGATCGCGGCGATGTATTCAAGCGCACGCACCCTTTTGAGGGCATCATTCCAAATATGGAGAGGCGTTACCGGGATACTGAATCGCAGTCGGTTCGCGAGGAACTGGCAAAGTTTCTCGCCAGCCAGCCATGCCCGGAATGCGAGGGCACACGACTCAAGCAGGACGCCCGTCACGTGTTCGTGGACGAACACAACCTGCCGCAGATAACAGCCCTGCCGGTGGGCGATGCCTACGCGTATTTCGAGCAGCTGAAACTTCAGGGACGTGCCGGAGAGATCGCCGACAAGATACTCAAGGAGCTGCGCGCACGCTACCGCTTCCTGGTAGACGTGGGGCTCAATTACCTGTCGCTCAATCGCAGCGCGGAGACGCTCTCGGGAGGCGAGGCGCAGCGAATTCGACTGGCCTCACAGATTGGCGCCGGGCTGGTAGGCGTCATGTATATTCTGGATGAGCCTTCGATAGGCCTGCACCAACGCGACAACTCGCGCCTGCTGGCCACCCTGACCCACTTGCGTGACCTGGGCAACACCGTACTGGTGGTGGAGCATGACGAGGATGCCATTCGCTCGGCGGATCACATCATCGATATCGGCCCCGGGGCGGGCGTACACGGCGGCGAGATCGTGGTGTCCGGCACATTAAAGGACGTGCTCGCCAGCGAGCACTCCCTCACAGGCGCCTACCTCTCCGGGAAAAAGCGTATTGAAATTCCCGCGAAGCGCACGGCACGCGATGCATCGCGCTTACTCTGTCTTCAGGGTGCATCCGGCAACAACCTGCAAAAGGTCGACCTTGAAATACCCCTGGGCTTGCTGACCTGCGTGACCGGCGTGTCAGGGTCCGGTAAATCGACCCTGATCAACAGCACGCTGTATCCCATTGCCGCAACCGCTCTGAACGGAGCAACCACGCTCACCGCGGCAGCGCATACCGACATCAGCGGGCTGGAACTGATAGACAAGTGCATCGACATCGACCAGAGCCCGATTGGCAGAACGCCGCGCTCAAATCCGGCCACCTATACGGGCATCTTCACACCGGTTCGCGAATTGTTCGCAGGCACCCAGGAGGCGCGCTCTCGTGGCTACAAGCCCGGCCGCTTCAGCTTCAACGTAAAAGGCGGGCGGTGCGAAGCCTGCCAGGGGGACGGCGTTACCAAGGTCGAGATGCATTTCCTGCCTGACATTTACGTCCCCTGCGACATCTGCAAAGGCAAGCGATACAACCGGGAAACGCTGGAGGTGCGCTACAAGGGTAAAAACATCCATGAGGTTCTGGAAATGACCGTGGAAGATGCACTGGTCTTCTTCGAGCCTGTTCCCTCCATCGCCCGCAAACTGCAAACCCTGATGGACGTGGGTCTTTCCTATATTCGCCTGGGCCAGGCTGCCACTACACTCTCGGGCGGTGAGGCGCAGCGTGTGAAGCTGTCGCGAGAGTTGTCCAAACGCGACACCGGAAAAACGCTGTATATTCTTGACGAGCCTACAACCGGCCTGCACTTCGAGGATATTCGTCAGCTCCTGGATGTGCTGCACAGGCTGCGGAACCATGGCAATACTGTTGTCATCATTGAACACAATCTCGATGTGATCAAAACCGCAGACTGGATTGTGGACCTCGGCCCGGAGGGCGGCAGTGGCGGCGGACGCATTATTGCGCAGGGCACACCAGAAGATGTGGCACTCACCAAGGGCTCGTTCACCGGCGAGTTTCTCGGACCGCTGTTGAAGAAGCAGCGGAAAAAGAAAGTCGCCTGATAGTCCCCCGCGCCATTCCACCGCCCCCGTTGGGCAATGTTGCATCCAGAACAGCCAGCTTCGCCCGATAATCGCAGTTGCTGCGTGCTCCAGGGCATTGAGATAAACTGCCGGCTCACTGACCAGAAGGAGTCGTCGACATCGTTATTCGTTCGCATGCACTGAGAAAAGAGGGCATTGGCAGTCTGAAGGGCCTGATTCGGCTCCGGGCAGCTTGCCGCTCGTTAGTGCTGGCGCTGCCCTGTGCCGCTCTGCTGGCCTGCTCGTCTGACAACAGCTCCACGCCGGCACCAGCAGCGGCTGACAATAGCGCAGGCATTACAGAGACAGTAGCAACACCAGCGCCTGAAGCCATAGCGCCGGAAAAGGCCGGGGACCAGAGTTCTCAAGCCGTGGCAAAGCTGGGCGTTGCCCCGGAGTATCGGGGAGAACTCAGCACGCTTTCGCTGATCAACGTGAGAGATGCGAGTCTCGCTCATGTCCTACCGCCAATAGACTATCCCTGGGCTTTAGAGTTTGTGAATGACGAAGAGATCCTTCTCACACAGATTTCCGGCAAGCTATCGCGTATTAATCTGGCAACTGGTGAGACCACGGCTATCAGTGGGCTGCCAGCCATTGGCTCCGGCTACACCCAGATCGGCCTCATGGATGTAGCGTTGCACCCTGATTTTGAAAACAACCAACGAATCTACTTTTCCTTTGCACGTCCGCACCCGGAATCGGACAAGTATCACCTTACCGAGGTGGCCACGGGGATACTCAAAGGTAGCGAGCTCACCGAGCTGAGGATGCTGATTAATAATCAGGATTACGGTTGGGCCCCTTCAAATTTCGGTGGAGCGCTTGAATTTGATTCCTCCGGCCACCTGTACATCAGTATTGGCGATAGAGGCGAAGACGTGTTGTCCAGACACGGTGACCGGCTCGAAGGCAAGATTCTGCGCCTCAACGCAGACGGTTCAACTCCCGGGGACAACCCATTTGTAGACAGGGAGGGCTATGACCCAAGGATTTACGCGCTCGGTGTGCGCAATGCTCAGGGGCTTCACTACGATGAGCCCTCAGACCTGCTGATCGCCTCCGACCACGGCCCGCTCGGAGGGGATGAAATAAACATTATCAGGTCCGGCCTTGATTACGGATGGCCGACCATAAGCTACGGCGCCAACTATGCCACGACAAAACCCATGGGCGAGGGCACACATAAATCCGGGCTGGTGCAGCCCATCTATTATTTTTTACCCTCAATTGCAGTATCCCCCCTGGTGGTATACCGGGGGCTCATGTTTCCTGAGTGGGAGGGAGACATACTTGTCGGTGCACTGCGCGGGGAACATATTGCGAAGCTCGACTTCGACGCTGGTATCGTGCGCTCACAGCAGACCATTCTCTCCGAGGTTGGCGGCCGTATCCGGGATATCAAAGTGGCGAGCGACGGCTCCATCTATATCCTTTCACAAACCTCCGGGCTTCACAGGCTCTACCGTAAATCTGCGGAACCGCCCTCCACGGCCAGTGCCGCGCAGCCTGAAACGCAAGAGAGCCATGCACAATCGCAGCCAGCCGCCGCGACACCTGCCATTCATCCGGGAAAAAAATACTATGACCTGGTGTGTTCGGGTTGCCATTCCACCGGTGCGATGGGGGCTCCGGTACTGGGAGATTATGCGCGCTGGAAACCGATAATGGAGCAACCAATGGAACTCACCCGACAACGCGTACTTGAAGGTTACAATGCCATGCCGGAACGCGGATTCTGCTACGTATGCAGTGATGCCGGCATCATGCAAATGGTCGATTACATGTTCGAAGAGGCGCTCAAGCAGGCAGAGTGACTTTCATTCAGCCCGCAGTTCGATATGTCGCATGGGCACGCCAACGAGGCCATGCACAACCGAACTCGCCTGAACCCTGAAGGCAAGTACGTCGTACTTCCAATTCAACATATGGTGCTTGTCCTGATCACCATTGGAAATGGAGACATCCAGTGTGTAGTCGCCGGTGGGCAGGCGTGGCAGCGTAAAATCAAAGGCTGCTACACAGGTTCGACCCGCGGGAACCGGAACAGGGCTGTCCCGGTAGCTCAGATACGTATTGTCTCCAAACACATGCTGACCCAGCCTGTCCTTGATAAAAAACCCGATGATCGGACGATCCAGATCCATAGCGCTGACACAGTTGATTCTTAGCTGTACCTGCTCGCCTCCTACCATCCATCCGAGACGCCTGTTGTCTTCGAAGAAACCCACGTCGGTGACCTCAGCCTGGCCGCCGGTAAATGCTGCCGCCTGCGCATCGAAGGCAAACACCTCTATGTCATTCCGCAGCCGACTGGCATTAATAATAGCTTCTCGCTGGTCCCTGTACTCACTGTCTACCGATGGCGTATCCGCCGCCACGGGCGCTGGCATGGCAACGTGCTGTGAATCTCCCGGATCTGCACCGTAGAGCCCCTCAAGGTACAGGCTCACTACCTGCTTGGCGGGCCCCATGGATTTTACGGCGCCACAATCCAGCCAGATGGCCCGGTCACACAGCCCCAACACCGTTGAGGCATCGTGAGAAACAAATAGCAGGGTTCCCCTTTCACGAAACTCCCGCAGAAAGCGCATACACTTCTGTACGAAGTAGACATCACCTACCGCGAGAGCCTCGTCAATTACCAGAATATCGGCATCGACGTGGGCAATTACAGCGAAAGCCAGACGCACGACCATCCCGCTGGAGTAGGTTTTTACTGGCTGATCGAGAAATTCGCCGATGTCGGCAAAGGCGACAATACTGTCGAATCTGGCGGCTACCGTGGCATCATCCAGACCGAGAATTGAAGCGTACAGGGCCACATTTTCACGACCGGTGAACTCCGGATTGAAACCTGTACCAAGCTCCAGCAATGCCGCCACCTTGCCCTGGACCAACACCTCGCCCGAGCTCTGCTGCAGCGTGCCACAGATCAACTGCAACAATGTCGACTTGCCGGAGCCATTTCTGCCAATAATACCTACGGTCTCGCCAGGCGCTATGGAGAAACTCACTTGCCGCAGGGCGCAAAATTCCGTGTAGTACTGCCGCCTGCCCCGGGCCAGCATCTGTAAAAATCGATCCTGCGGACGCTCGAATACCTGATAGCTCTTGCTTAGGGAGCGCGCTTTGATCACAGCTTCAGAGGACATCGGCAAACCCTCTGCGGGTCTTCTGGAACCATGCAAAGCCAAGACCGGCGACCACTACACTGAACGCGTAGTAGACGAGCAAGCCCGACACGGCAGGCATCTGGCCGAACACCAGCAACCCTCTGGACGTCTCAATGACATAGGTGAGTGGGTTCAGAAAAAACCACGCACGATAGGCCTCGGGTATAGCGGACAATGGGTAGAAAACCGGTGACAGAAAAAGCAGTACAGTGCTGATAAGCCCTGAGACCTGGGACAAATCCCTGAAGTACACACCCGATGCAGCAAATAGCCAGGTGAATCCCATTGTCACCAGCACCAGGGGCAAAATGACTATTGGTAGCAAGACAACTGTCCAGGGAAGCGTACCGATTAGAATGAGTTCACCTGCCAGAAGCACAAGCAAACTGATCAGTGCGTGAAACAGCGCAGAACCCATGCTAATCCAGGGAAGGATTTCGAGTGGGAAAACCACCCGCTTTACGTAATTGGCATTGCCTGTCACAAGCACCGGGCTGCGTACGAAGCACTCGGAAAAAAGTCCGTGAACAATCATCCCGGCAAAGATCATGATAGCCGGGCTCTCTACACCTGCCGTGCCAAAACGAGAGTCTCCCCAACGCGCCGCGAAGACAACGGTGAAAACAAATGTATACACGAGTAGAAGAAGCACAGGGTTGAAGAAGGACCAGGCCAACCCGATCAGGGAACCACGATAGCGGGCCACAACCTCGCGCCTTGCCATTCGTCCGATCAAAGTCCAGTTGTCGACCAGGCTGGAAATCAGGCTTGAGAGAGAGCCGCTATAGGTATTCATGGATTAACATCGCCAACGCAGAGCAAAGAACGGCTCAATCGCTGCAAAAGCGTACAAGACGGGCCCCTAAAACTCAAACAGTACCCGGCTGGATATACGGAGCATCGGCCAGCCAAAAAAAAGCCGGGGTATCCCCGGCTTTCGAGCTCAACGCGAGGCTGACTACTCCTGGTCGTCGTCAAAGCTGTCTAATTGCGGGCGATCCACCAGTTCTACGTACGCCATTGGGGCCTTGTCACCGGTGCGGTAGCCCGCCTTGAGAATGCGAATATAGCCACCCGGGCGCTCCTGGTATCGGGGACCCAACTCACTGAACAATTTACCTACCGCTGTTTTGCTCCGCGTACGATCAAACGCCAGCCGGCGATTTGCCACACTGTCGTTCTTGGCCAGGGTGATGAGGGGTTCGGCAAAGCTCCGTAACTCCTTGGCCTTCGGCAGGGTTGTCTTGATCAGCTCATGCTCTACAAGGGATACCGCCATGTTGCGAAACATGGCTTTTCGGTGAGAGCTGTTGCGGTTCAGTTGCCGTCCGCTATGACGATGACGCATTTTTCCAGTCCTGTACTCGGTGCTATCTCAGCACGTGTTAAGCGATAAACGACGGGACGCGCTAAGCGCTGAGAACCCTGTCATCATTCTTGAGGCTGGCGGGCGGCCAATTGTCCAGGCGCATACCCAGAGACAATCCGCGAGACGCCAGCACATCTTTGATTTCAGTCAGCGATTTCTTGCCCAGATTCGGAGTCTTCAGCAGCTCCACTTCAGTGCGTTGGACCAGATCGCCGATGTAGTAAATATTTTCAGCCTTGAGGCAGTTTGCCGACCTGACGGTCAGTTCAAGATCGTCTACCGGTCGCAGTAGTATTGGATCGACTTCATCCTCTTCCTCTACCGACTCGGATTCGCTGTCGCTCTCGAGATCCACAAACACGGCCAACTGCTGCTGCAGGATGGTTGCTGCGCGGCGAATCGCCTCTTCCGGATCAATAGTACCGTTGGTTTCAAGATCGAGCACAAGCTTGTCGAGATCGGTACGCTGCTCTACGCGCGCCGCTTCGACTACGTAGGAAACGCGGTAAACGGGCGAAAAACTCGCATCGAGTTGCAGCCGGCCGATAGAGCGTGTTTCTTCTTCGGGATCATGCCGGGAATCAGCCGGTGAATAACCTCGCCCAAGGGCCGATGTCAGCTTCATGTTAATTTCGCCGTTGGCATTCAAATGGCAGATAACATGCTCAGGATTGCGTATTTCAACGTCGTGGTCGAGCTGGATGTCACCCGCGGTAACCACTCCGGGGCCCTTCTTGCTAAGCGTCAGCTCGGCTTCCTCCTTGCCATTCATCACCAGGGCGATACCCTTGAGATTCAGCAGGATCTCAATAACGTCTTCCCGCACGCCTTCGATTGCGCTGTACTCATGGAGCACACCGTCGATTTCGACTTCCGTGATGGCACTGCCCGGCATGGAGGACAGCAAAATTCGACGCAAAGCGTTTCCAAGGGTGTGACCGAAGCCACGCTCCAGGGGCTCCAGAGTTACCTGCGACCGTGTGCTGTCCTTCTCTTCTACGTGGATGAGACGGGGAGTTAAAAATTCGTTCACTGCACTCTGCATTGGGACACCTGTACTGTAGGTTATTCCTGACGTGGATTACTTCGAGTAGAGCTCGACAATCAGATTCTCATTGATTTCGGATGAGAGGTCCTGACGATCAGGCACCGACTTGAATACCCCTTCAAGCTTCTCGCCATTAACCTCAATCCACTCAGTCTCGCCGCGCTGCGATGCAAGAGACATCGCCGACTGGACACGAAGTTGCTTTTTCGCCTTCTCTCGCAGGGTAATCACGTCACCGGCGCTGACCTGGTAAGACGGGATGTTGACGACCGCCCCGTTTACGAGCACTGACTTGTGACTGACAAGCTGGCGGGCCTCCGCACGAGTCGAGCCAAACCCAATGCGGTAAACGACATTGTCCAGACGGCTTTCAAGCAGTTGCAGAAGATTCTCGCCGGTAGCACCACGCCGGCGCGCTGCCTCACGGTAATAATTGCGGAACTGCTTTTCCAGGATGCCGTAGATACGGCGCACTTTCTGCTTCTCGCGCAGCTGTACTCCATAGTCTGAAAGCCGGCCACGACGAGCGCCATGCTGGCCGGGAATTGCTTCTACCTTGCACTTGCTCTCCAGCGCGCGAACACCACTTTTTAACAGCAGGTCTGTTCCCTCGCGACGGGAAAGTTTGCACTTGGGTCCAATATATCGAGCCATGTCAATTCTATCCTGCTTGCGCTACACGCGACGTTTCTTGGGAGGACGACAACCATTGTGTGGAATCGGTGTGACGTCGGTGATATTGCCGATTTTGTACCCGCAGGCGTTTAGCGCCCGAACGGCAGACTCGCGGCCCGGGCCCGGGCCCTTTACCTGAACATCGAGATTTTTCAGGCCATACTCTTTGGCCGCCTCACCGGCTCGCTCCGCAGCCACCTGAGCAGCAAATGGGGTACTTTTGCGCGAACCGCGAAACCCTGATCCACCGGCCGTCGCCCAGCTTAGCGTATTGCCTTGCCGGTCGGTAATGGTGATGATCGTATTGTTGAAAGACGCGTGTACATGGGCGATACCATCGACTACGGTCTTGGTGATTTTCTTGCGAGTGCTCTTGGCACTTGGCTTGGCCATACTTTGTTCCTACTTTAATATCGACACTGCACTAGGTTGCAGCTACACCAAACAGGATTCGCTGAATGCGGATACTATTTGCGAATCGGCTTGCGCGGACCTTTACGTGTTCTCGCATTGGTTTTGGTGCGCTGGCCCCTCAAAGGCAGACTCCGACGATGCCGAAGGCCTCGGTTACAGCCCAGATCCATCAACCGCTTGATATTCATGGACACTTCACGACGCAGGTCGCCTTCGACCAGCATGTCGCCAACCTTGCTTCGAAGCGAGTCCATCTCCCCTTCCGTCAATTCATTGATCTTGACGTTTTCGGCCACACCTGTCTCTGCGCAAAGGCGCTTGGCCTGGCTGCGACCCACACCGAAAATGTATGTGAGCGAAATAACAGCATGCTTGTTATCCGGTATATTGACGCCGGCTATACGGGCCATTCAAACTCTCCAATCAATTGTCATAGCCGCCTCAAACCCGGGTACGGAGGTACGGCACCCGTTCGCGCGCAAAAGGCGCGATATTCTAGCGACAACATTGCAAAAAATCAACAGCACAGCAGCTACCACTAACCCTGACGTTGCTTGTGGCGCGGGTCGGTATTACAGATGACACGCACCACGCCCTTGCGGCGCACAACTTTGCAGTTCCTGCACATTTTTTTAACCGAAGCTCTAACTTTCACAGTACCTTCTCCATACGTCGCAATGGGGGCCTAGCGTGGCCGACCACCCGAACCGCCGTAATTTTTCAAGTTTGCCTTCTTCATGACGGACTCATACTGGTGAGACATCAGGTGGCTTTGCACCTGGGCCATGAAATCCATTACCACCACGACCACAATCAGGAGCGAAGTACCGCCCAGATAGAAAGGCACATTCGCAGTTACCACCAGAAACTGGGGAATCAGACAAACCACTGCTATATAAGCAGATCCAAATACGGTCAATCGCGTCAATACACCATCAATATAGTTGGCAGTTTGCTGCCCAGGCCGTATACCCGGCACAAATGCACCTGAACGCTTCAGGTTGTCGGCCACCTCTGATGGGTTAAACATCAGCGCGGTGTAGAAAAAACAGAAAAACACAATAAATACCGTGAACAACAAAATGTTCAGGGGCTGCCCCGGGCCGATGGCAACCGCGAGATCCTGCAACCAGTCGGCCGAACCGCTGGTGCCGAACCACTGGGCAATTGACGCGGGAAACAGCAGGATACTGCTGGCAAAAATCGCGGGTATGACCCCCGCCATATTAACTTTCAACGGCAGGTGCGAGCTCTGCCCCTGATACATTTTTCTACCCTGCTGGCGCTTTGCATAATTGACAGTAATGCGCCGCTGGCCGCGCTCGATAAACACGATGGCGAAAATCAGGGCCATCGCCAAAGCGAGAATCCCCAGTAGCAGAAGGATATTGAGTTCGCCCTGTCTGGCCTGCTCAAGGGATTGTCCAATCGCGGACGGCAAGCCCGCCACAATGCCCGCAAAAATGAGCAACGATATACCATTGCCCACGCCCTTCTCGGTAATCTGCTCGCCCAGCCACATCATGAAAACTGCGCCGGTCACTAGCGAAGTAATTGCGATCAGAAAAAACAGCGGCGATGTATCGTAAGACATGCCTTGATTGGCCATGCCCACCGTCATTCCCGTCGCCTGAATGATGGCGAGCACCACCGTCAGGTAGCGGGTGTACTGGCTGATTTTGCGCCGCCCGGACTCCCCTTCCTTCTTCAGGGCCTCAAGCTGCGGTGTTACCGCCGACATCAGCTGCATGATAATGGATGCTGAAATGTACGGCATGATGCCCAGCGCCAGGATACTCATCCGCTCGAGCGCACCACCCGAGAACATATTGGCGAGTCCCAGAATAGTCCCCTGATTCTGGTTAAAGAGTGCCGCCAGTTGGCCGGGATCAATCCCCGGCACCGGTATATGTGTACCGATCCGGTAAACAAAAATGGCTAACAAAACGTAGCGCAGGCGTTTAAAAAGCTCGCCAAGGCCCGCTTTATTAACTGAAGGCAGTTGCCCGGCAGCCATTTAGGCCTCGACCTTCCCGCCAGCCTGCTCTATGGCCTCTCTTGCACCTTTGGTAACACCAAGGCCTTTTACCGTCACTGGCTTTTTCAGCTCACCAGACAGAAAAACGCGAGCCCGGGTGATATCGTCCCTGATGAGATTTGCGGCCTTCAGTGCAGCGAGATCGATCACATCAGCATCAACCGCGTTCAATTCGGCCAGACGAATTTGCGCAGATGTGCGCGCAACTCTGGAAGTGAAGCCGTATTTTGGCAGACGCTTCTGCAAAGGCATCTGACCGCCCTCGAAGCCTGGCCGCACCTTGCCACCAGAGCGTGACTTCTGCCCCTTGTGTCCGCGGCCGGCAGTCTTGCCATAACCGCTACCAATACCACGGCCAACGCGCTTCGGCTCTTTTTTCATGCCTGGCGCTGGCGCGAGAGAATTTAGACGCATTACATCGGACATCGGTTAATCCTCCAACTTCACCAGGTAATTTACCCGGTTGATCATGCCGCGCACCGAGGGTGAGTCTTCGACCTCCACGGTGTGCCCAATGCGACGCAGCCCTAAACCCGCAACACATGCCTGGTGGTTCTTCAATCGGCCCGCCGTGCTTTTCACCAGCGTAACCTTGACAGTCGACTTAGCCATGACCATTCAACCCGGTAATCAGTTCAAAATTTCTTCGACGGACTTGCCACGCTTCGCCGCGATGTCTTCAGGCGACGACATGTCCCGCAAACCATTGAAAGTAGCTCGCACGACATTCACCGGATTGGTAGAGCCGTAGCACTTGGCCAGCACATTGTGGACTCCGGCAATTTCGAGAACAGCCCGCATTGCCCCGCCGGCTATCACTCCCGTACCCTCGGAGGCGGGCTGCATATACACCTTGCTAGCTCCATGTGATGCCTTTACAGGATACTGGATCGTGCCGTTGTTCAACTCGACCTGTATCATGTTGCGTCGCGCAGCTTCCATTGCCTTCTGGATGGCAACCGGCACTTCCCGGGCCTTGCCTCGACCAAAACCGACTTTGCCCTTGCCATCACCCACCACAGTCAACGCGGTGAAGCCAAAAATGCGGCCGCCTTTTACTACTTTGGCAACGCGGTTAACCTGAACAAGTTTTTCCTGCAGGTCGCCTTCCTGTTGCTGCTTTCTCTGATCGTTAAATGCCATGATCTAACCCTTAGAATTCCAGTCCGGATTCGCGTGCCGCGTTTGCCAGCGCTTTGACCCGCCCGTGGTATTTGTAGCCACCTCGGTCAAACGCCACTTTTTCTACACCGGCCGCCTTGGCGCGCGCCGCTACCAGCTTGCCCACTTCGGCAGCGGCACCGATGTTACCCGTTGCTCCACCGCGCAGTTCACTGTCTAAGGTCGACGCGCTGGCGATCACCTTGTCTCCCTCGGGGGAGATAATCTGCGCATAAATATGGCGCGGTGTACGGTGGACACTCAGACGGATCTGGCCCAGACCCCGCATGCGCGCACGTGCACGACGGGCTCGACGCAACCTTGAATCGTTTTTTACGCTCATCTCAACACCTACTTCTTCTTCGCTTCTTTACGGCGGACATGCTCGTCCGCGTAACGAATACCTTTACCTTTGTAAGGCTCCGGAGGACGGAAGCTGCGAATCTCCGCTGCAGCCTGGCCTACTGCCTGCTTATCGATACCCTTCAACACAACTTCGGTCTGGGTTGGGCTCTCTGCTGTCACCCCATCAGGCATCTGGTAGTCAACTGGGTGTGAGAGCCCGATGGTCAGGTTCACTGCGTTACCGGTGGCCTTGGCGCGATACCCCACCCCATTGAGTACGAGTTTCCTTTCCCAGCCGTCACTCACACCGACAACCATGTTGTTCACGAGGGCCCGCGTGGTGCCAGCAATCGCCCTGAATTTATCCTTCTCATACCCGATGGTCACCACGTCGCCTTCCTGGCTTAGTGTTATGCCCTCATTAAGAGAGAGCTCAAGTGAGCCCTTGCCTCCTTTTACAGTGACCTGGCTACCCTCGAGCTTCACCTGGACACCGCTCGGTAGCTGTATCGGGTTGTTTGCGACTCTAGACATCTGAAACGCTCTCTAAATCCATGAATCGATCAATAAACAGTACACAGAACTTCACCGCCCACACCCGCTGCGCGTGCCGCTCTTTCCGTCATGACACCGCGAGAGGTTGAGACAATGGCCACACCCAAGCCGGCACGTACCGATGGCAATTCGTCTTTGCCGCGGTACTGACGCAAACCTGGCCGACTGAAACGATCAATCTCCGCGATAACCGGTTTGCCTTTGAAATACTTGAGCTCTATGGACAGCCGTGGTTTGCCGTCCTCCTCAGTAGCTGAGTAGCCGCCGATGTAGCCTTCTTCCTGCAACACGCTGGCAACCGCGACCTTCAGCTTCGAACCCGGCATCTCCACGCGAGTTTTCCCCGCCATCTGGGAATTGCGAATACGGGTCAGCATATCTGACAGTGGATCTTGCATACTCATAACTTATCTCCGCACACCAACCCTGATCTACCAGCTGGCCTTGACCAGACCTGGCACATCACCACGCATAGCCGCTTCACGCAGCTTGTTCCGGCACAACCCAAACTTCCGATACACACCATGCGGACGACCCGTCACACGGCACCGCCGTTGCTGTCGAACCGGGCTCGCGTCCCTCGGCAGCTTCTGCAGCCGGACCTGCGCTTCCCACTTCTCTTCATCGGACGCGCCAGTGTCAACCAGCACCGCCTTAAGTGCAGCACGCTTTGCCGCGTACTTTGCCACTGTTTGCGTGCGCTTCTTTTCCCGCGCAACCATCGATTTCTTTGCCATGCCTAACGCCTCTCAAGCCTTGAGCGGAAAATTGAAAGCGCGCAACAATGCACGACCTTCATCATCCGTTCGAGCTGTAGTGGTAATCGTTATGTCCATACCCCGCAGGGCATCAACCTTGTCATACTCAATTTCCGGGAAGATGATCTGCTCGGACACACCCATCGCAAAATTGCCACGTCCGTCAAAGGACTTGGGGCTGATACCCCGAAAATCCCGAATCCGCGGAATGGCAATACTTATCAGCCGCTCGAGGAACTCATACATGCGGTCCGACCGAAGTGTCACCTTGCATCCAATCGGCCACCCGTCACGAACTTTGAAACCGGCGATAGACTTGCGAGCCTTGGTGATCACCGGCTTCTGGCCCGCGATCATCTGCATTTCCGCAACCGCATTCTCAAGAATCTTCTTGTCGCCAATGGCTTCCCCGACACCCATATTCAGAGTGATCTTGGTGATCCGCGGAATATCCATCACATTCTCCAGGCCCAGCTCTTCCTTCAGCCGTGGAGCGATTTCGGTTTTGTACTTTTCCTTCAAATTAGCCATGTCTCTTTCCTGATAGCGCCTCAAGCCATACAGCTCTAGGCACCAATAACCTCGCCACTGGATTTGTAAATACGTACCTTTCTATCCCCTTCGAGCTTAAAGCCTACCTTGTCGGCCTTACTCGTAGCCGGATTGTAAATCGCCACATTCGACACCTGTATCGGCGCCTCGCGTTCAACAATACCACCGGCCACACCTGCCTGCGGGTTGGGCCGAGTGTGCTTCTTGATCATATTCACGCCGGTGACAATTACCCGATTATCGTCAAGTAACTTGCGCACCTTCCCGCGTTTCCCCTTGTCCTTACCTGCCAGGACGATAACTTCATCATTGCTCTTGATCTTCGACATTACATTGCCTCCTGCTCGCCGCCGCTTTAAATGACTTCGGGAGCCAGGGAAATAATCTTCATGAACTTCTCGCCACGCAATTCACGCGTCACGGGACCAAAAATTCGCGTTCCGATCGGCGCCTGCTGTGCATTAAGCAACACAGCAGCGTTGTCATCGAACTTGATAAGGGACCCGTCTGCGCGACGCACACCCTTTCTGGTTCGCACTACTACTGCCGTCATCACCTGGCCCTTCTTGACCTTGCCACGTGGAATAGCTTCTTTCACGGTGACTTTGATCAAATCACCTACCCGCGCGTAACGCCGCTTGGAGCCTCCAAGCACCTTGATACACATCACACGACGCGCACCGCTGTTGTCGGCTACTTCCAAGTAAGACTCTGTCTGAATCATCTTCTACTCCACCTGCGGCATCGACCCAACCGCTAACCTGAGAACGCTTGCGCGGTTCACACCGTCGGCGCGCTCTCCACAATCCCCAATAACTTCCAGGTTTTCGTTTTGGAAATCGGACGGGATTCCGCAACTGTTACGGTATCGCCGATTCCACACTCATTACTTTCATCGTGCGCGTGAATCTTTGACGACCGCGTAATGTACTTGCCATAAACGGGGTGCTTAACCCGACGCTCAATTAGCACCGTAATGGTTTTATCCATCTTGTTACTCACCACTTTCCCGGTGGCAACTCGCGTCCGCTTTTCGGTACCCGACATAATCAATCACCTGCCTTTTCATTAAGCACAGTCTTCAGTCGTGCAATCGCACGCTGGTTCTGGCGGAGAAGATGCGTCTGTCCCAGCTGACCGGTAGATTTTTGCATGCGCAACTTGAATTGCGCCTCACGAAGGCTGAGTAATTCCTTGTTCAGGTCTTCGGGAGACTTGCCTCGTAGTTCACTCGCTTTCATTACATCACCGACCGTTTCACGAAAGTTGTCGCCACCGGGATCTTGGCAGCGGCCAGCGCAAACGCCTCGCGCGCCAGCTCCTCAGACACCCCCTGAACTTCGTAGAGAACCCTGCCAGGCTGTACCTGTGCAACCCAGTACTCCACGTTACCTTTACCTTTACCCTGCCGCACTTCCAACGGTTTCCCGGTGATAGGCTTATCCGGAAACACGCGGATCCATATCTTGCCACCGCGCTTGATGTGGCGCGTCATGGCCCGACGGGCAGACTCTATCTGCCGGGCGGTAATTCGCCCACGGCCCGTTGCCTTGAGCCCGTACTCACCGAAACTCACTTTGCTACCGCGGTGAGCGAGACCCCGGTTACGGCCCTTGTGGGCCTTACGAAACTTGGTACGCTTTGGTTGAAGCATCTACCTGACCCTTAACTAGTTGCTGACTTCTTGGCGCCTTCAGGCTGGCTATCGTCCCCGATGACCTCGCCTTTGAAGATCCAGACCTTTACGCCCAAAATGCCGTAGGTAGTCGCCGCCTCGTAAGTGGCATAATCAATATCTGCACGCAGCGTATGCAGAGGTACGCGCCCTTCGCGATACCACTCCGTGCGAGCAATTTCAGCCCCACCCAGACGGCCGCTAATCTGCACCTTGATTCCTTCAGCCCCTTGGCGCATGGCGTTTTGCACCACGCGCTTCATTGCGCGGCGGAACATTACACGTCGCTCAAGCTGTTGGGCAACGTTCTGAGCGACCAGCCGGGCATCCAGATCCGGCTTGCGTATCTCTTCAATATTAATGTGTACAGGTACACCCATTCGCCGCGTCAACTCCAGCCGCAGCTTATCCACGTCCTCCCCCTTCTTGCCGATAACAATCCCGGGGCGCGCCGTGTGGATCGTAATCCGTGCTGTCTGGGCGGGACGCTCGATCACCACGCGGCTCACTGATGCGTGATCCAGAACTTTCTGGATATGCGCTCTCGCATCCAGATCTGTAATCAGCTGATCAGCATATTTCCTGCTATCTGCATACCAGACCGAGTTGTGATCCTTGACAATTCCCAGGCGTATGCCGGTGGGGTGAACTTTCTGACCCATTAAATTTTCTCCTAACCCTGGCTTTCGCCGTCGGCGACCTTGATGGTGATGTGGCAGCTACGCTTGAGAATACGATCCGCACGCCCTTTCGCTCGCGGACGTAGCCGCTTGAGTGTCATGCCCTCATCAACATAAACGCAAGAAACCTTCAACTCATCGACATCCGCGCCTTCGTTGTTTTCGGCGTTAGCGATAGCGGAATCCAATAACTTCTTAACGATATGAGCAGCTTTTTTAGGGCTGAACTCAAGCAGGCTCAAAGCCTCTTCCACCGACATACCGCGCACCTGGTCTGCCACCAGACGCACTTTCTGGGCAGATATCTGCGCGCCCTTCAGTCTTGCTGCAACTTCCATTCTCTCAACCTCGCCTCGCTACAGTCGCGCCTAGCGCTTCGCTTTCTTGTCTACAACGTGCCCGCGGAAAGTCCGGGTCAACGCGAATTCACCGAGCTTGTGGCCAACCATATCTTCATTCACCAGCACCGGCACATGTTGGCGTCCGTTATGCACGGCAATGGTCAGGCCTACCATGTCTGGGGACACCATTGAACGGCGCGACCAGGTCTTGATGGGGCGTCGGTCGTTGGCCTTAATTGCAGCCTCTACCTTCTTCATCAGGTGAAGGTCAATAAAGGGACCTTTTTTCAGTGAACGCGGCACAGTATCTTTCCTCTAAAAATCGTTACGAAGCAGTCGCATTAACGGGCGCGACGACGGCGTAGAATTAGTTTGTCAGTACGCTTGTTCTTGCGAGTCTTATAACCTTTGGTCGGCGTGCCCCAGGGGCTGACAGGATGACGCCCACCTGAGGTTCGACCCTCGCCACCGCCATGCGGGTGATCGACCGGGTTCATTGCGACCCCACGCACTGTTGGGCGTACACCGCGCCAACGCGCTGCGCCCGCCTTCCCCAGTTTGCGAAGGCTGTGTTCCGAGTTGGATACCTCTCCGAGCGTGGCGCGACAATCAGCGAGCACCTTGCGCATCTCGCCGGAACGTAAGCGCAAGGTGGCATACTGGCCCTCTCGCGCTACCAGCTGTGCAGAAGCTCCTGCGGAACGGGCCATCTGCGCACCCTTGCCCGGCTTGAGTTCGATGCAGTGCACAACGGAGCCCACAGGCATGTTGCGAAGCGGCAGACAGTTGCCTGTCTTGATGGGCGCACCGGAGCCAGTCTGAAGTGTATCGCCCGCGCTCACACCTTTGGGGGCGATGACATACCGGCGCTCGCCATCCGCAAAAAGCAGCAAGGCAATGTATGCTGTACGGTTCGGGTCGTACTCAATTCGCTCAACTTTGGCAGGAATGCCATCTTTGGTGCGCTTGAAATCGACAATTCGGTAATGTTGCTTATGCCCACCGCCCACGTGCCGCGTTGTAATGCGGCCGTTGTTGTTGCGTCCACCATTACGCGCCTGTTGCTCCACAAGTGGCGCGTAGGGGGCGCCTTTGTGCAGCTCCTGATTGACCACTCGAACGACGTGGCGGCGGCCTGGTGATGTTGGCTTGCTCTTTACAATAGCCATTGCAGTACTACTCCTTACTCCGCCACAGCAAAGTCAATGTCCTGACCTTGCTGCAATCTAACGTATGCCTTCTTCCAAGTCGGCTTGCTGCTATAACCGTATCGGTTTCGCTTGACCTTGCCTTTGACTTTGAGCGTATTCACATTGGTAACGCTAACCTTGAACAACTGCTCCACAGCACGCTTTACTTCGAGCTTGGAGGCGTCACCCGCGACCTTGAAGACATACTGGTTGTTTTCGTCCGCGCAGATTGCCGCCTTTTCAGAGACATGCGGCCCCATCAATATCTGGAAAATGCGTTCCTGGTTCATGCCAGCATCTCCTCGATTTTCTTCACTGCGTCAACGGTTACCACCACCTGGTCGTGGCCAATCAGGCTCACCGGATCCACACCCTCAACATCGCGCACATCAACCTTGTGAAGGTTGCGTGCCGCCAGGTAAAGATTCTCGCCAACCTGATCAGCAACGATCAGCACGTTGTCTACGCCAAAGTCCTCAAGCTGCTTCACCAGCAGTTTGGTTTTCGGCGCTTCCAGCTCCATGCTGTCAACAACGATCAGGCGACCCTGCCGAGCGAGTTCGGACATGATTGAACGCAGAGCTGCCCGGTACATCTTGCGATTTACTTTCTGGGAATGGTCTTGTGGCTGCGCGGCAAATGTGACTCCGCCACTACGCCACAGCGGCGAACGAATTGTTCCCGCGCGCGCCCTGCCTGTGCCCTTCTGGCGCCATGGCTTTTTGCCACCACCGCTGACAGCGGCACGGTTTTTCTGCGCACGAGTGCCCTGGCGGGCGCCAGCCAAATAGGCAGTCACCACCTGATGAACCAGTGCTTCGTTAAACTCTTTCCCGAAGGCGACATCAGAAACAGATACTTTTCCCGCTTCTGCGTTGCCCGGCTTCAGTACATTCAATTCCACGTTGCAGACCCCCTCGACCTATGCCTTGACCGCTGGGCGTACGATAACGTCGCCGCCTGGCGCACCGGGCACTGCGCCCTTGATGAGAATCAAATTGCGCTCGGCGTCGACCCTGACCACTTCAAGCCCCTGGGTGGTGACACTGGCTGCCCCCATATGGCCTGCCATTTTCTTGCCTTTCCATACACGACCGGGCGTCTGGCACTGACCAATCGAGCCCGGCGCACGATGCGACAATGAGTTGCCGTGCGTTGCATCCTGCATTGAGAAGTTCCAGCGCTTGACCCCGCCCTGAAAGCCCTTACCTTTGGATTTGCCTGAAACATCGACTTTCTGGCCCGCCGCAAAGCGCTCCACGGTCAACTCGGAGCCGACCTCGGGGGCCTCCTCCGCATCTTCCAGACGAAATTCCCAGAACCGGCTACCGGCAACCACGCCCGCCTTCGCGAACTTGCCTGCCTGAGCCTTGTTAACTCGAGATGCCTTGCGGGCTCCCGCGGTCACCTGAACAGCACGATAGCCATCGCTATCGACTTCTTTGATCTGAGTAACGCGGTTTGGAGAAACCTCCACTACGGTTACTGGGATTGATTCGCCGTCTTCGGTAAACACACGTGTCATACCGGACTTACGGCCGACTAAACCAATAGTCATTCTACTAACCTCAACAGTGTACGGGGCTGAACCCTCTATGGCCGCCCCGCTAGAGGGCCGCTGGCGACCAGTTACGGGGCATTACACACCCGGACGGCATCGCCGTCCGGGCAGGTCTTACTTTTTGGGTCTGTCGTTAGCCCAGGCTGATCTGCACTTCCACGCCAGCCGCCAGATCCAGCTTCATGAGCGCATCCACTGTCTTTTCAGTGGGCTCCACGATATCCAGAAGGCGCTTGTGGGTGCGAATTTCGTACTGGTCTCGAGCATCCTTATTTACGTGCGGAGATACCAGCACGGTAAACTTCTCTTTCCGGGTAGGAAGGGGAATGGGACCTCTCACCTGAGCGCCTGTACGGCGCGCTGTTTCAACGATTTCCTGCGTAGAGGAATCGATCAAACGGTGATCAAAGGCCTTGAGGCGGATACGGATACGTTGACTTTGCACCTGACTTAACTCCAAACACTAAAAAACCAGGAGTCCGCTAAGGGACCCCCCGAAAAAGGAACGCGAATTCTAAAGACGGACCATGCTACTGTCAAGCATGGACAAACATAAAAAGCGCGGTCGGCGGACCGGCTTGCCGTCGTGCGGCCCGGCCTGGCCCGAGCCTGACTTATTACAGCGGCTAAAAGCCACTATTGGGCGGCGCAGTCGACACACCGAGTGGCTTCGGGTAGCGCGCCCAGGCGGGCTTCGCCGATGGCTTCGCCGCAACGATCGCACAGGCCATAAGTGCCGTCTTCAATACGTACCAGCGCCAACTGGATCTCGCGTATAGACAACTTGGTTTCATTTCCGATGGCGTCCACCACCTCGTCATTCTCCCGCTCTTGCGCCTGGTCAGCGGAATCACCTGAATGTGTCTGCGTGACGTCCTTCTTGATACTCTGTAGACGGTCCTGAAGTTCAGAAAGACGCGCCTCAAGGTCTGCCCTCAAGGATTCATATGCCATAACAACCTCCTCTCCTTCTGTGTTTAATCCGGCGCGCCCAGCATCCGATACAATTCATCCTTCAACTGGACACGCCTTAACTTGGCATCTTCCTCGGTGCGCGTGGATGCGGGTGTCACTTCATTTTCCATATTCTCGATCGAGCGCGTTAGTTCATGGTACTCGTCGAACAAGCGGCGAAAATGGTGATCACTGATCTTCAATTCGTGGATACGGTCCTTCATCTCTGGAAACTCATGTACCAGATCGTGGTGTTCTACTGACATACTATCTCCAATGTGTTGACGAAAAGCTCGTTGATGAGTGTTTGCTTCCCCAGCTTAGCTACGTCCAAGCTTATTACCATGATCCAGCTCATCGGGAACACATCAAACATCCCGGCCACTTGACGCAGTGCCTACCAGCTCCGACTATAGCGGTAATAGGGGAGCAACTGAGGATGACAGCGGTGAACGAACGTCAGGAAACGCATTCACTACTACTTGGATACTTGCTCTGGATTTTCGGGTTTATCGGAGCACATCGCTTCTACTATGGCAAGCAAATCTCGGGCGTGATCTGGTTCTTCACGCTTGGGCTCCTGTTCGTGGGCTGGATCATTGATCTGTTCCTTATACCTTCGATGCACCGGCAGGCCGAAAGGCGCTTTATTGCCGGACCGATCAACTATGATCTAACCTGGATTCTGCTCACATTTCTTGGCTGGCTTGGCGTCCATCGCTTCTATATGGGCAAGATATTTACGGGACTGCTCTACCTACTGACCGTGGGACTTTTCGGCATCGGCATCCTGTATGATTTCCTCACGCTGAACGAGCAGGTTTCAGACGCCAACAGCCGCTGAGGGGCCTATAAAAAACCCGGCACAGTGGCCGGGCTTTCATCTGCGAGCCTACTGTCTTTACTCGAGGATTTTGGCGACTACGCCGGCACCCACCGTACGACCAC
>TARA_R110002073_G_scaffold34315_5_pt1 | contig 31449 bp, 17 predicted proteins | sample TARA_R110002073 | Tara Oceans TARA_R110002073 (sample SAMEA4397174) | marine metagenome | biome: Polar Biome; feature: [DCM] deep chlorophyll maximum layer (ENVO:01000326); material: water (ENVO:00002006), including particulate matter (ENVO:01000060) such as... | depth 40 m | reverse complement strand
GAACACTATATTCCAGACAATAAGGGGCCCTCGACGGCCGCAAGAGATCCGATGTGTCGTCGCTGGCTGTAGGAAAGTTAAATTAAGATTCACGCTAGCTCATCGCCGCAAGTACCCACTACTGCTCCCTATAAGTACTATGTCAATACCGTTTGGATATCCATCCCAATAATTCCTCTTTTGGCATCGGGCGAGCAATATAGTAGCCTTGCGCGAGAGTACAACCAACGCTGTTGAGGTAGTCAATATCAGACGCCGATTGAACGCCTTCTGCTGTTGTCGTCAGCCCCAAACTGTTTCCCAGGCTAACGATAGATTTTATAACAGCACGTGACTCTGCTGATCGACTCTGTGTCATTACAAATGATTTATCGACCTTCAGTTCCGAGAAAGGTAAGCGCGCAAGTTGCAACATTGAAGAATAACCTGTGCCAAAGTCGTCCAGTGAGAGTTCAAAACCCTTCATGCGCAATCGCGTCAGCAGATTCAGCGATGCAATTGGATTATCCATCGCGCTGGTTTCCGTCAGCTCAAATGTCAGGCGGGATGGGTCAATTCCCGCACTATCGCAGGCGACAAATATTTCCTCGATCAGTTCGGTATTCTTAAGGGTCAGCGCAGAGACGTTAACTGATATTGACGTATCCCTTGAGGCAAAGGCCTGATTCGAAGGCGCAATATCCAGCGCCTTGAAGGAGCCGTGCTGGCCAAACCATGAGATCACCTCCAGCACCACTCTCCTTGTAAGTACATCAATCAAGCCATTTTGTTCCGCGAAAGGTATGAATGCCTCGGGTGAAATCATGCCCTGCACAGGATGATGCCAGCGAGCAAGTGCTTCAAATCCCGCCAGGGAGCCAGTGCTGCATTTGATCTTTGGTTGATAGGCAATAGATATCTCATCCGTTTCTATAGCCCTCATCAGGCCTGCAGTGTCAATCGCTGAGTAATCGGAAGCCGGCCTGTCGGCAGTCAATAGTGAGGCCGCGGTGTCGCGAGGGTAATACGCTGCTCCCGCATCTGTACTGAGCATATCGCGCATTACCGAGGCCCTGAAAGGTTTAGCCAGCACGCCAATAATTCTCAAACCATGTTCTTCGGCAGAGCGTGCCGCCGCGTCAAGGATACGATTGCCGACGCCGCTGGTGATGATAATGTTAGCCGGACACCCACTCTTTGAGAGTTGCTCCAGAACCTGGACACCGTCCATCTCTGGCATGATCAAATCTATGGCAATATGGGATGGCATCCATTCTTCACTCCAATGGAAAAACACCATGGGCTCTGATGTAAAGCGCACTTCAAATCCAACCGTTTCCGCGATGTGCAGCATGGTTGCGCCGATGTCCTTATCGTCATCCAGGATGAGTAATCGTTGCCTGTTCTCAGGGGTGGCCATGCTATTCGTCCAGCAAATGCCGTATCTTGCGAGCCAGTTCCGACCGTCGAAAAGGCTTGGCGAGGAGCTGAACCCCGGGATCGAGGCGACCGTGATGCACAATGGCATTTTCCGTATAACCGGATGTATACAGCACCTTCAATTGCGGTATCAATTCAACAGCCTGTTCTGCCAACTCCCGACCGCTCATGCCAGGCATGACCACATCAGTAAACAGGAGTTCTACATCATCGGCAGCGCTAGACTGGAGGACCTCAAGGGCCTGCATGCCGTTGTTTGCGACAAGAACCCGGTAGCCAAGACCGACAAGCAACATCAGCGCATAGTTGCGCACGAACTCATCGTCTTCAACAAGAAGGATTGTTTCTGAACCACCTCTGATCTCGTTGTCCTGCTCTGCCTGGTCTGGTGATAGGTTTTCTCCGTCATTTCGGGGCAAATAGAGTTTGACCGTGGTGCCTTCACCAGCCTCAGAGTAAACGGTAATATGCCCTCCAGACTGTTTCACAAAGCCATAGATCATTGCCAGCCCAAGCCCGGTTCCCTTGCCTTTTTCCTTGGTGGTAAAAAACGGCTCAAAGACGCGTCCTAGGGTATTCTCATCCATACCGGTACCAGTATCCGTTACCGCCAGTGATGTATACGCCCCGGGACTAAGATCCAGCTTTCCGTTGGCGTAATCGCTTTCTATATAGACATTCTTCGTTTCAATCATCAGGCTTCCCCCGCCCCGCATCGCATCGCGGGAATTCAGACACAGGTTCAGCAGGGCATTTTCCAGTTGCGCCGGATCTACGAATGCCAGCCACAAGCTCTCATCGTAGTAGACCATCAGCTGTATGTGTTCGCCAAGCGTACGTCGTAGCAGCGGCTCCATTCCCATAATCAGGGCATTGATATCAACCACCCTGGGATCGAGTGCCTGTCGGCGTGCGAAGGCCAGCAGGCGCTTGGTCAGGTCGGCGCCGCGCAGGCCTGCCTTCAGCACCATGTCGGCTAACGCTCTGCTATCGGGCGCCACGAGTTGCTCCTGCAGTAACTCGGTATTGCCAATGATGACTGTCAGCAAATTATTGAAATCATGGGCAACGCCACCGGTCAACTGTCCCACGGATTCAAGGCGTTGCGACTCGCGCAACTGTTCTTCAAATTTGTGCCTTTCGGTAATATCACGTTCTATCGATACCCAGTGGGTGTATTTACCACTGCTATCAGCAAGCGGAACGATATCCAGTTCCAGCCAGAACTCCTCTCCCGCCTTGGTATAATTCAGCAATTCTGCACGGACTGGCTGCCACTGTTCCAGTGCATGGCGGATTCGATCCAGTTCCGCGCGCTGTGTTCTTTTGCCCTGCAATATTCGTGGGGTTTTACCTACTACCTCACTACGGCTATAACCGGTGCGCCGTTCGAACGCCTCGTTAACAAAAACGATTCGGGGGCCGGGCGCATTGATCGGCTCTGCCTCTGTTATCAGTACAATATCGTTAAGTCGTGAAACTGCTGTCTCGAGAAGTCGCAACTGGGCAGTGGACGCACGTACATCGCTGATGTCACGGAAGTAAACGGCGAGTCCGCCGTCACTGGGATAGGCATTGACCTCGTACCAGCGATTCAGTGGTGGCGGGATATAGCCCTCGAAGTGAACCGCTACATTCTCCTGCCGAGCCCTGGTGTAATTCTCGTGGAAACTGCTGCCAAAGAAAGAGGGAAACACATCCCAGATCGCGTTCCCGATCATGTCGCCGCGGCTACGCGAGAGCATCATTTCCGCATGCGCATTTGCGAAGGAGAATCGCCACTCTCGGTCGAGAATGAAAAAACCATCTGTAATGCTTTCAAGGGTGTCGTTCAGTTGTGTGGCCAGGCGCGTGGATTCCTGTTCGAGCAGTTTCGAATCATGGATGTCGAGCCCAGTGCCATACCAGCTTATGACCTGGCCTGTAGCATCCTGTACCGGCGATGACTGTACCCGGTGCCATCGGTACATGCCATCCGCCCGACGCAGGCGGTACTGTGTTTCATAGGGCCTGTTGTTTCTAACGCACTCTAGCCAGAGTTCCATGCAGCCGGGAAGGTCTTCCGGATGCACGCAGGGCTGCCAGCGGGTGGCCGGCGGCGCATCAGGGTCCACACCGGTATACTCTATGAACCTGCGGTTGGAATAGGTAACCTGTCCATCGATATCAGACGTCCAGATGATAAACGGGAAGGTATCCGCCATTAACCGGAAGCGATGCTGACTCTCGACCAGTGAAGCCTCTGCCTCCTTGAGTGATGAGATGTCCTGGAGCGCGCCCTGTACCCTTACAATGTTATTTTCAGCGTCTCTTACTGCCTCGCCGGATGAACGTACCCATACATGACGATTGTTGGCCGTGACAAGCTCAAGCTCGAAATGATAAGGCTTTCCCGCATACATACATTGTTCAACGCAGTGCTTAACCGTGTCACGATCTTCTTCCCGATAAAAATTGATGGCGCTTTCAAAGTCCGGCGTATCGCCAGCGGGCAGGTCATGGATTGAGAATACCTCTTCAGACCAGGTCAGTGTTTGCGTAGGCAGGTCAATAGTCCAGCCGCCGATTTTCGCGACATCTCCCGCAATCCGCAGCAGGTTCTGATTTTGTCGCAATGCTTCTAAAGCTTCCCTGCGTTCTGTAATATCCTCAATAATTCCAATCAGGTGTCTCGACTCCTGATCTGTTGCCGGCAGCAGCGACAGAGTAAGATTACACCAGATAGCATTACCGTCCGCCCGCAGGTAGCGCTTTTCCCATGAGGCACTTTCGATATCGCCCGCCAGTATCTGATTCGCGTACTTGATTTCAAGCTCGCGATCACTCGGGTGTGTGACGTCGTCACGGCCACGCTTAAGCAGATCTTCCCTGGAATAGCCAATCATCTGTGTGAAGCGTTCGTTCACCCGCAAAAAGTGACCCTGTTCCGAAAAAAGCACCATCCCAACGGCTGCCTGCTCAAACAATCCCCGGAACCTGCGCTCAGACAGAAGCAGGTTACTCTGCGCACGCTCCCGTTCGGTTATGTCGCGTGCGAACCCCTGTATACCGACGATTTCGCCGTTTCTTATGGTCGGACTCTCCATAATCTCCAGCAGTATTCTGTGGCCGCTCGCGTGTCTCACCGCAGCGCTGTATGCATCCACGGGCTTGCCGTCACGCATGGCCTGCCCTGCCATGACAGGCACATGACCATTCGCCGGGTCGTCGGCAATAATAAGTTCGTCGTGATGCCTCCCCAATAATTCTTCCGGTGTAAAACCTACGACACTGGCAGTGGAGGGCGAAAGGTAGGTGAAGCGGTGATCACGGTCATAGGTGTAGTACAGCACCTGTTCGCTACCTTCAACCATCAGTCGGAAACGCTCCTCATTCTCGCGCAGTAGCTCGCTCGACAACCTGCTCTCGGTGACATCACGTGCGATTGAGAATATCTGCCTGTCTTCAGGGAGTGGCTGCGCGTTCCATGAAAGAGTGCGATAGGAGCCGTCCTGACATCGGAATCGGTTTTCGAAATGACTAATTTGCTCTCCACGTGCCAATCGCTCTGCCACTCTCATCGTGGCGTCGTGGTCGTCCGGATGGACAAAATACAATGCGGGATGACTTATGATTTTCTCGATATCCCAGCCCAGGCATCGCGTCCAGGCGGGATTGACCTGTAACAAATGGCCATCAAAGCTGGCAATACTGATTAGATCCTGCGACAGGCTGAATATATGCTCTCGTTCAGTCTTCGCTCTGGTCTGCTCTGTATCATCAAGCATAACGCCGGAGAGTGTTGCCGGGTTTCCCTGGTCATCATTGATCACTTCCGCACGTTGATTTACATAGCGAATTTCACCGTCTGGCCGCAGGATACGATGGTCAAACTGGACTATCTCGCTTGAGTGCATGGTGCCATCTATAGCGGCTTGTATAGCCGCTTGCACCCGCTCCTTATCGTCTGAGTGTATGAGTGAGAGTAACTCTTCATAGGTAACCTGCGGTTCGCCCGGGGTCAGGCCGAACATCCGGTAAATCTCCTCGGACCACCTCAGGGTTTGCGAGGAGATATCCAGTTCCCAGTTGCCAAGATTTGCTATGCGTTGCGCGTTACGCATACGCAATTCGCTTTCACTCAAATTGCGTTGAAAGGTAAGGCGGTCAATCATCACTGAAAGCAATGTCGCTACAGATTCAACAAATCGACAATCATCCGCATTGAACTGGCGTGCAGTGCGGGTGTGCGCACCCAGAACGCCCCAGGGCTTGCCCAAAAACTTGATTGGCACGCTGATGCCGCTGACCACCCCATGTTCAACCAGAAGGGCAGGTGCGGGAAAGCGTGATTCTGTGCGCATATCCTCAACAACGACCGTCTTATCCTCCTTCAGGGTATAGCCGGCCTGAGACGTGAGATCACTCTCTACGGTTGCGGTGCCAATCACGCCTGGATTCCAGCCCATGCCGCTGACCAGACGCAATGCAGTGCCATGCGGTGTGATCTGCAGTATTTTGCTAAGTTCAACGCCCAGGCCACCGGCAACTGCCTTTACCGTGCTGTCAAACACATCCTGAAGCCTCGTGGCACTGGTCGCCGTAAGTCCCAGTTCGGCAATAACTGACTGCTGCCGAGAACGCGCTTGCACATTTTGCTCCGCAACCTTGCGACCCGTAATATCCTGGCATGTGCCTACAGCCCGCACGGGTACGCCGTCATCGTCATTAAAGGTCTGCCAACGCTCCTCGATATATTTTATTGTCCCCCCGCTCGGGCACATACGGTGCTCGATTGAAAACTGACCGGGATGCTTGAATGAATCAGTGAATGCGCGGTCTACAGCCTCGCGATCATCCGGGTGGATCAGTTGCAAAAATTTGGGGTGAGTGGGAACAAAGCTATCCGGACTGACTTCGAATATGCGGAACGTTTCTGGAGTCCAAATGACCTTCTGGGTGGCGAAATCCGTTTCCCAGCTACCGACATTACCGACCATCTGTGATTCGTGCAGGCGCGTGGTCTCGATCCTAAGTCTCTTGGCCAGCAGTCGCTGTTCCTGCTCTCGCGTCCGCAACGCCTCTTCTGCCTGCCGCCGATCAGTGACATTCACATGCATGACTACGGCGCCGTTGTTCTTCATCTGCGTATACGGCGTTACCATCAACCGGAACCAACGTTGTTCGTCCGGTGAATGGCAGGGGTATTCGAGGCTGAACATTTCCTGTTCACCATTCAGTACCGACCTGATCCCGTTCGCAACGGCCACAGCCTCATCGGCACATTCTCCATGAGCAGATTCACAAACGCTGATATAGTTCTGTCCGATAAAAAAGTCGCGTGTCTCCAGGGTGTTGGCGGAAGCAAAGCGTTGCCACGCGTCGTTTACTGTGAGGATGACTGCGTTATTGTCCAGCAGAGCGATATGGGCGGGCAGGGCATTGAGTATACCGATCAACTCTGCCGCGGCGACAGGTTGCACGGACCCTGCAGGCGGTAATTGCGCTGTCGCCCGAGACAGGTCGGCCGGGTTGCCCTCCAGATTGGTGGGTTCTATCTCCTCACCTGTTAACGCTAGCAACTCCCTTTCGGTGTCGCGCAGCGTGGTTAACAGTTCCGCGATGCGGATGTCTTTTTGCTGTGCCTTCGATCCATTGTCCCTAGCCATTTGGCGAACCTGGCCGGGCAAGCTCCAGCCTCACAGCGTCAGGAGCGCCCAGCCGAGCGAGCGCTTTTACTGTTGCTGACGAAGAGAGTGTTTCCGCCACATGTCCAAGTAACATATCGTCACCCTTGCCATCTCAGGCGCTGATACTAGATCGGTTACTTCAAGCATAGTCGTAAAAGCGAATATGAAATCAATATTTATACCTCGGATACGACCGATGCCCTGATCATCGCCAGACTATCGCTTAAGTATTGTTAAAACAATATGTTGCCTGCGTCGATATCATCCGTAAACTGAGCCACGTCTGGAATGAGTATCTGATACCTCCAGTAGAGAAGTCAGGTCCTGAAAGAGCGATCAACGCAGAGCGCGTGTGCTGAAATCGCGCAGCGATGGCCAGATACCTGCGTAAAAATTAAGGCCATAGTGTGTGCGCTAGCGCACGTTGTATTCAGGCGAAGCATTCAGTTAAACTTCCGATAAAGCTGAATAAAAGCCACAGTCATTAACGAGGCTAGAATTTTGTGCATAGAACAAACTGTCTTTATCGTTGATGACGACCCCATCATTCGAAATGTGCTGGAAGCAATTTTCAGCCCAGAGAATATCGACGTAAAGCTTTACCCTTCCGCGGAAAAATTCCTCCTCGAGTACGATGCCTCCAACGCCGGATGCATTCTTCTGGATATTATGTTGCCCGGCATGAATGGTGTGGAGTTACACGAAGTGATTGCGGCTCTGGGGAATAAGGTTCCAGTGATATTTCTCACGGGAACTGCAGAGGTGAGTATCGCCGTGGAGCGGCTGAAGGCGGGCGCAATGGATTTTATAACGAAGCCATTTGATAGAGAGTCGGTGTTGGGCACGGTGAAACGAGCCCTGGAAATCGATCTTCAGGCGCAGAAAGACCGACTGAAAAATCAAGATGTAACCGCTAGATTCAATAGCTTAACACCACGAGAGCGTGAGGTTATGGGAGAGGTTGTCAGGGGGCTGGCCAATAAGTCTATCGCCAGAAATCTCGGCATCAGCAGCAGGACGGTCGAAGTGCACAGGAAAAACCTGATGCACAAGATGCAAGCAAGATCGCCCGCAGATCTCGTGGTAATGTGGGTAGACTTGACTCGGGAGTAGTGTCGACAGTCAGTTCAATAGCGCTTCAGGTATCGGATAACGGCTTGAAATGCCTCATCGAACTGGTGCATCAATTGCTCAACTTCAACCTTGTCACCCTGATTGGCAGCGGCTTCAATCCGCTCACAGCAATCTCCCAGTGCCAGTGCACCTACAGTGCGTGCAGACGACTTCAGTTTGTGTGCGACGGCACCTACTCCCGCGAGCGACCCGGATTCCCACGCGCGATGTATCTCCACGCGGTAGGCGACTGCGACGTTTTGAAAATCCAGCAGCAACCCGTCGACAACCTGCGGGGCGCCGCCCACCAATTCCCGCAAGACATCGACATTTACTGGCTCGCCCTCCGGGCGTGGCGCGTCATCGGGTCTTGCAGTCGCGCGCGCTTGTGAATGCGTGGGCACCTCATTGAGGGCCCGCGCAGCGATCGGTGGCAACCAGTTTTTGAGTAAGTTGTCGATCTCCTCAAGATGAACAGGTTTGGAAAGATAAGCATCCATACCGGTATCAATGCACCGCTTGAACTCGGCCGAGGCGGCATTCGCAGTGAGCGCGACGATACCCATATGCGAGGATTCCGCCTCTTCGTCCCTGATCTTCCTGGTGAGCTCATAACCGTCCATGACTGGCATGTATAAATCCGTAAGCAGCAGGGGATAGTTACCTGTACGCCAAAGTTTGAGTGCCTCATAGCCGTTGTCGGCGATATCGCAGGCGGTGCCCAGTACTGCCAGTTGCTGACGAATGACATTCTGGTTGTTGATGTTGTCTTCCGCCACCAGAACCAGTCGCCCCGATTGGCGCGCGTTCTCCCGCGAGATCAAACTCACATCTTTACCGTATGTCGCTTCAAATCCGGAAGAAGTATCCTCTTCCATGATGCTGCGCCCTGCAGCCAGTGCGACAGCTCGCAGCAAGGTTTTCCTGCGCAGCGCGTTCCCATCGACGATGAGAACACCGTCAGCTTTCTGCCGCAGGTTGTGTCGTTTGCCCCGCTCGATGACGACGGCTTGCAGACGATGGTCAAGACCAGTTGCCACGTCGCAGTCAATCCCCAGCTCCTCCAGCGACAGATGATTTTCGCCAGCATCAATGACCCAGAGCCAGACTCCGGGTACCTGGGTGTGAACCCACTCGCGCGCAAGCACCGGGTTCTCGAAGCGCTTCACCTTCGCTCCACCGTGGGCCAGATAGGTCGCAATATCGGGAGCGAGACTGTTTTCGTCCCCCACCACCATGCACGATAGTCCCGCCGCATAGTTGCATGCCTGCGGACTTGACATGGTGTCGGGGACCAGCGTGAGGGGTACACGAAAAGTGAACGTCGAGCCGCTGCCGAGTTCACTCTCCACTGATATGTCGCCGCCCATTAATTCCGCGATACTTTTTGAGATTGCCAGTCCGAGACCGGTTCCCCCGAACTTGCGACTGCTGGCGTTTTCCGCCTGGGTGAATGGCCTGAACAGCTTTCCCTGCAACTCACTGTCCATTCCGATACCGTTGTCCTGCACTCGAAACTCGAGGGTTACCTGATTTTTGCTGCGCGCTATGCATTCACATCTCACAGAAAATCGCCCTTGATGCGCCTGTTTGCTGGAGAATTTTATAGCGTTGTTGATCAGGTTGGTGAGTACTTGCCGCAGTAGTTGCTCATCGGCGTTTAGCATGGATGGAATTGCGGGATCGATAAACATCGTCATTTGCACAAGTTGTTTTTCTGCAAGCTGAACCATGCTTACACATACATTTTCTGCCAGCGCGCCCACGTCGCAGGGCGCAGGCCGCAGGGCGTACTCCCCGGCCTCGATTTTGGAGAAATCGAGGATATCGTTGACTATCGCTAGCAGGGAGTCTGCCGAATCCTGAATCAGATCTACCATCTCAACCTGATGCCCTTGCAGACTGGTATGGTGTAAAACATCCAGCATGCCGATGACACCGTTCATGGGTGTTCGGATTTCGTGACTCATGGTGGCCAGAAATTCTGACTTGGCGGCATTGGCCTTATCGGCCTGCTCGCGCGCGGCTGTGAGCTCCGCAATAAGCCGGGTTCGTTCACTCACGTCGCGTACTATGCCGGTGAAATGTCGCTCATCCCCGAACACAACCTCACCGATGCTGAGTTCAATGGGAAAATGGGAGCCATCCTTGCGCATACCAGTGACCTCGGCTTCTGGCCCCGTGACATTGCCCTGCCCGGTTTCCAGGTAGCGCCTGAAAGCGTTGTCATGAGCCTTTCGGTAATGCTTCGGCATCAGCATTCGGATATTTTGGCCGATCACCTCCTCAGCTTGATACCCAAAAAGACGCTCCGCTCCGGAATTGAAGGTTTCCACCCGCCCTGTCTGGTCAACACTTATGACGCCCTCTATAACGGTATCCAGTACCGTTTTCAGGCGCGCGCGTTCGGACTCAACCGTTGCATACGCGCGCTCGAGTTCCCGCGCCGTGGTTTTCTCTTCAGAGACATCGCGTGCTGAGGCATAGATCAAGTCGTCTTCCGGAATGGCGATTACGGACCAGAACAGGGTTTTCCAGTCCCCGTCCTTCTGGCAGTAGCGATTGACAAACGAGGCGGTGGACTGACCGCTCCACAGTTTCTCAAACTCCCCGATAGAGGCATTTTGATCGTCCGGATGGACAAGGTCGAACACAGGGCGGGAGATCAGTTCCTGCCTTGTATAGCCGAGTAGCGCGGTAAACGCTTCGTTGACCTCCCTGATAAGGCCCTCACTGCTCGTGATACATGCCGGGTCAGCGGAGAGTTCAAAAAAATGATTGCGCTCGGCGCGTAGCTTTCGCATGGCTGCTGCAGATTCCCGTTGATAATAGGCGACCCACACCAGCAACATGCCGACAATTACTGTGTACGCCACGGTATAGAGCGTTACACCCATCGCCGCGCTGTAGTAACCCTGGCTTTCACCCTGCAGACGCAGCCAGCCCAACGCGAATACCGATATCGCAATCATGGGGAGTATGCGAATCAGTAGTAGTTGACCAATAGAATCGCCAGTGGCGATGGCCATAATTCCCTCTCTGGGGCGGGCGGCCAGAATACCGAATCCCAACAGCCCAAACGTCAGCGTCGTGTGCACTGCCATGGGGATAAAAGCGGAAATTGCGTATAGCTCTCGTGCGTCGTAGATATAGCCGGCGACACCGACAATGGAGACTGAGCAGATCGCAATCGCCAAAAGCTCAGACGGGCGAATTCCCCGCGCGCTGGTAACATTGATCAGTAACAACGCGAGTCCCAGTAACACGAAACTAAGCGCCGTATTGGGCGCCATCCTGTTGCTTGTGGTGTTAAAATCACCGGCCAGTTTCTGAGGAAAAAGGATTTGATCGACGCGTATCTGCCAGCTGGAAGTGTAGTCGCACACCACAAGCAATCCAATCAACAGCACCAGCAGTGCGCCTGCTACTGCAATTAGGTGTCGCATGATAGAGATATCCGGGCTCTGGCCGGCAGGCGACCGATATTGTAAAAGTAGTACCAGGCCGGAGAGGATGAATGCCGCCGCTGTTGTCGGGTTCATGGATACAAAATCAGGGGAGACTCGCTTGAGAGTTTCGATGTCCAGTGCCCAGCCGAGCAATACAAGTGCTCCAAGTAGCAGTGACGCGATGCCACAGGCGGCGGAGATTCTGGCCAGCAGGAATGCAGCAGCAAATGTGCGCTTATTCGCTGTATTCATGGTTGGCATCCCCTTAATAATATTGTGGGTATAGTCCACCGCGCACCGGATCACCCAGGGCTCCGGCGTGAGGTGCGGGGTCTAGGCACAAGGGTAGCTGTAAAGTCCGTTGCCTGCCATTACCGCTGCAGTGTGATGAGCCTATCAAGCAGCGTCTGATCGTTGCTATTCCAAACGCGCTGTTTGCAGTGCCGATGCGTCCGTATAGTACAAAGTAAACGCCCATCCCGGACAGCGTCGAATATTTGAGCATTCGAATCAAACATCGCCTACCTGAATATCCGTCGAATCGGACCAAGGTCACACTTTTTACTCCACAAAGAAAGCGGCCACGTTCAGCGTTTGACTATGACTTACCACAGGAGTAGCGTCGAGATAGCCCTTTCAACGGAAGAATAATGGGTCGGTTATTTATGGCGGATTATGACAGAGATGACTAGTCGCGCGTTTCGCAAGTCCCTGATCGAAGCTGGCCCTGGGCTTCGACAGCCTGATCTTGCGCCAGGCGAAATCGAAGCGGAATTGGCGCGTCTGGCGGCAATTGTGCAGACATCAGAAGATGCCATCATCAGCAAAGATCTGGATGGCACGATTCTCGCCTGGAACAAAGCCGCGGAGCGGCTATTCGGTTACAGGGCAGAGGAAGTGCTAAATAAATCCATCAGCTTGCTATTTCCGCTGGGAGACGAGTCGGAAGAGCAGCAAATAATGGAGAAGATCTTCCGCGGGGAAGTGTACGTCAACCGGGAGGCGAAGCGCAGGCACAAAGACGGCTACCTTGTGCATGTCAGCGTTTGCGTGGCGCCGATACTCGATTTCCAGGGACATCTCATCGGCGCCTCAAAGATTGCACGTGATCTCACCGAACGCATGCATTATCAGCGAGAGTTGCTTGCCACGGGAAACCGACTCCGGGCCACACTCGAGGCGATACCAGATCTGCTCTTTGAATTTGGGTTGGATGGCTGTTACTACGCCGTCCACACCCAGCGCTCTGATCTGATTGTCATTGATCCGGCACATTTTATCGGTAAGACGGTATCCGAGGTGCTTCCTGGCGAGATTGCCAATGTATTCCTGGAGGCTTTACAGGAGGCACATAGCAACGGCTATTCAAGTGGAAAACAGTTCGAGATCGCACTGCCTAAAGGTCGGTTCTGGTTTGAATTGTCCGTGTCCTGCATGGTGTATGCGCCTCTTTCTGAGCCCCGATTTATCTGCATCTCTCGTGATATTACCGAGCGAAAACAAGCGGAGCTGCGATTGGCCAGAAGCGAAACAGCGCTGCGCCAGTTGACTGTTGATCTACAGAACGAGCGCTCCAGACTTATTGCCGCGCAGGAGGTTGCGAAGATAGGTAGCTGGGAAACAGATCTCGCCGCAAACACTACTAACTGGTCCGCCGAAACACACCGTATTTACGAAACCGACCCGGCTACCTTCCACTCTACGCATCAGAGTTTCCTGAGTCTTGTCCATCCGGAAGATCGCGATCGCGTGGAAGGCGTCTTCATCGCATCCTATAAAGAGCCATACACAGGTAACGTTGAGCACAGGCTTCTGTTGCCGAACAACACCGTAAAGTTCATTCATCAGCGGTGGCAAATCTACCTCGATGAGCGCGGCAACCCCGCCTACATCATTGGGACGTGCCAGGATATTACTGAGCGCAAACGGGATGAACTGAAAATTCATCGCCTCAACCGCACTTATGCGCTACTCAGCGGTATCAATAACACTATCGTACGCGTGCGCGAACGAGAAGAGCTGTACAGAGAGTCCTGTCGCCTGGCGGTGCGTGTTGGGTCTTTTAAGATGGCCTGGATCGCTGAGATTGACCGTCATACCAGGGCCATTAAGGTAGTCGCGTTTGAGGGCGACCACTCACAGGATAGGAGCGATGAGAGCTCAACGTTGACGTTCGATAGTGAGATTGAAGCGGCGCGCTTGATACATCGCGTGGTGAAGCAGCGGGAGCTTGTCGTCTGTAACGACATACAGGGCAGCCCGCTTGCAGGCATCAGGCAGGAGTGCGCAGAGAAGGGGATAAACTCTTTCGTTCTGCTGCCATTGGTCATGAACGAGGAGACGGCCGGTGTTTTTGCGCTCTACGCGAGTGAAGCCGGGTTTTTCCACGATGAGGAAATAAGGTTAGTGCAGGAAATTGCAGACGATATTTCCTATTCACTTGAACATATCGCGAACCGTGCAGAGTTGCGATATCTATCCCTTTACGATTCTGTGACAGGGCTGCCCAACCGGGCACTGTTTCGCGATCGCCTCATTCAGGCCTTGGGTGATGCCGAGCGTAAAGGCAGTCGCTTGGCAGTGTTGATCGGGGATATAGAACGATTTCGTTCAATAAACGACACGCTGGGGCGGAAAGCAGGTGATGACTTGCTGAAGCAGTTTGCGACACGCGCGCGCGAGACCATGGCTGACCACAATTGGTTGGGGCGCGTTGGAGGCGATCATTTTGCCTTTCTGTGGATGGAGGCCGACCGGCCGAATATGCTCGAGCAAACATTGGAGCAGCGTAGGGCCGAATTTCTGGGAGCGCCGTTTACACTGGGCGACGAGGAGGTACGCATATCCATGAGGTCCGGTATCGCGATGTTTCCCAACGACGGTACCGATGCCGACAGCCTGTTGCACAATGCTGAGGCAGCGCTGCGACGGGGCAAGCAGTCTGGTGACCGCGTCACCTTCTACTCACCCAGCATGAAGGCGATTGCATCCGAAAGGCTGATGCTGGAGAACAAGCTACGGCTGGCAATCGAGAGAGATGAGTTTGTTCTGCACTATCAACCGATAGTCGATACCGAGAACCGGACGATTGACAGTGTTGAGGCGCTCATCCGCTGGCAGAGCCCGGACCTGGGCCTTGTTCCTCCGTCAGAGTTTATAGGTTTGATGGAGGAGACCGGGATTATCCTGGAGGTAGGTGAATGGGCGCTGCGCCAGGCGGCACGGGATTACTGCAAATGGGAGGAGATGGCTCTACACGCACCCCGCGTGGCGGTGAACATCTCCCCACTTCAGCTGCATCAGCGCGATTTCGTAGAAACGGTCAGCCAGTCTGTGCTTGAAGAGGGTAACAGGTGTTTCGCTGGTATTGACCTGGAAATTACCGAGAACCTTTTGATGCAGGATGTGGAAAGCAATGTTGGCAAGTTAAACCAGCTGCAACAGGTCGGTGTGAACGTCGCTATTGACGATTTTGGCACCGGCTACTCTTCACTTGCCTATTTATCCTCTCTGCCTGTTCAAGTGCTTAAAATTGATCGCTCGTTCATTATCACGATGTTGAAAGATCCCAAGAAAATGTCGCTGGTATCCACCATCATTGCGCTCGCACATTCACTGCAGCTAAAAGTGGTCGCAGAAGGGGTGGACGACGAGGAGCAAGCAAATGTTCTGGGCCAATTGCGCTGCGATAAGATGCAGGGGTACCTGTTCAGTCGAGCTGTGCCATTTGACGATATCACGGACTTGCTGCGCGCTCGAAACGCCCTACATCCCGCCGGCGACTGAAACGTGGGGCACGCCGGTGCCTGTGATGACACCCTGGCCACGGTCTTCAGCCGAGAAGTCAGCTGCTGGCTGAGCCAGTGAGTTGACGCTCAATACCACTGCAAATCGAGACTGGCACCCAGCCAACAAGCCTCCAGTGCCGCAAATATGGCAGTCAACTCCTCAGGGGGCTCGAAATCGGCGGGAGAGACAGGGTCGTTGATGAAACGAAAAGCAAACTTGCGTGAGCAAAGGCTGGTTCGGACAATTTGCGCGGGTAGCGTGATCGATACATTGTCATGGGCTATCAGCAAATGCAGTACCTCACCGGGCCTGCCAATAAAGGTATCCGACGCGGCGTAGAGACCGCCGAGGCTGATATCAACAGGCTGTAGGCCGATGTTTACGCTATGCTTCAAGGCGGTTACTTGAAATGAGTTGCGTTCCGCAGGCGGGAGTTCGCTGATGTTTAGTCGAAAGCCTGCGCGCCTGTTTGTGCGAAGCCGCTTCTGCGCGCCCAGAAATTCGATGATCAGCGGCAGGTCCTCTATCGCAATTTCGGCTCTGGAGCCGGCATTGCCAGAGACCGCAATAATGAGTTTTTCTTCGAGAGGCCGGATAACAAGATTTCCGGTTTGCAGCATGCTCAGGCTCATTGAGTGTACCCCTCTCGGCAATCTTGTCTGCCGTGTTGTGACGCCATTTGTGCTGGCAAGCAAAACCCAACTCAAGCTAGAAAGCAAAAAATCCATGCAAAACTGTGACGCAGCTCAAGCTAGCGGTTCTACGGCAATCCTGTTCGATACACTTGCCTCAGGCCAGACCGCAGCCAACTAAGTAGATTCCCTTATTCCGGGGCAAGTCGAAGTGATCTATCGTGTGCTTAGTCGACGCTCAGAAGAGGCATTCTGATGGATGTAAAACAAACGATCTTGATTGGAAATTTTGGCTCGCCATGCATTTCCAGTCTGGATATAGCCGAAGAGAAATATCGTGTTGCACTGGAAACGTTCTCTATCCTTTGCGAAACAGATACCAAGGGAAACATTATCTACGCAAACAGGCTGTTCTGCGAAATGTACGGCTATGAACTTGAAGAGCTTATCGGTAGCAGGCCACATTTTCTGGACTCGGGAGTACACGATAGGGAATTTCTGTCCCAGATGCGGGGTAAGCTTGCGAGAAAAGAAGTTTGGCACGGCGAAATTTGTAATCAATCAAAAAGCGGTGAACTGCACTGGTTGGCAACCACCATCATTCCCATCATCTCACCGAAGAACTCGCAAATTGAAAAACTTGTATCGATCCAGTTCGATGTCACTGACAGATTTAACCTGATTCAAAAAATTGATTCCCTGGCCAGGTATGATCCCCTGACGGAATTGCCGAACAGAACTGAACTGGCACACCAGTTTGAAGACCATAGAAACAACCCGGCTCGGTATGGGACTCACTTTGCGGTTGCCATTGTCAATCTTGATGATTTCAAATCTGTTAATGATGCGTACGGCCAGCACATGGGTGATGAGCTGCTTATCCAGGTTGCGGAACGCATAAAGCTTGAGCTTCGCCCGGAGGATGTTGTCGCGCGAATTGGCGGCGATGAGTTCGCGCTTATCCTTTGCCATGCGGAAATGCCACTTGAACGAGTTTTCAAGCGCTTGCTGAGCAGTCTCAAGAAACCTTTTGTCATCGACGGTATGTTGGTGAAGCTCAGCGCGAGCATAGGTATCCGATTGTGCGGAGATGCCGATGTCGTGGGTATCGATCAAGCATTGCGGCACGCGTCCATCGCACTTTATCGCGCAAAGTCCGAGAGCGGAGATTGCTACCGTATTTTTGATTGTGACGAAGCGGCCAAGGCCAGAAAACTATTTCAGCTGCACAATGAAATTCACAACGGCTTTACCGGGAATGAGTTTGAGGCGTATTTTCAGCCGATCGTACACCTGGCTACGTCGAAAGTGGTCGGGTTTGAAAGTCTACTGCGGTGGCGACATCCCGTTCGAGGTTTGCTGCTGCCGAGGGAGTTTTTGCCAACGATTGAAAATGACACGTTAATCATCCGGGTTGGTGAATGGATGTTGAGGCAGGCATTGAAATTCTCCCAGACACTTTTTGAGGCGAATTTGCCGCATCTGGTATCTGTCAACATTGCCGCGCTGCACCTTCAACACCCTGCTTTTGTGGGTTTGGTTAAATCCCTGTTGCAGCACCATAGCATTCTCCCGCCTGGCTCGCTGACAATAGAGATTACGGAGTCTGCTGCGCTGACGAATATCAGGACAGCGACTAACGTTATCATGCGGTGCAAGAAGTTGGGCGTAAAGTTTGCCCTCGATGATTTCGGTACAGGTTTTTCACCTTTAACCTATCTTCGCCAGTTGCCTATTGATGGGCTGAAAATTGACAGGTTGTTTACAAAAAACATTCTGATCAATGATGAAGATCTGTGCATCGTCCGAATTGTCGCCCAGCTGAGCGAGATTTTCGGCCTTCGTATCGTGGCAGAAGGAATAGAAAACAGTGAGCAAGCCAAAGTCCTGCGGGATTTGAACTGTGAATATGGGCAGGGCTTCGGCATCGCTCCACCGATGCCTGCAGCGGAAGCATTGGCATGGGCCCAAGGTAAAACCAGCCCGGATACCAACCAGACACAGCGAAAAGTTGTGCACAGGATATTGTCATACTGACCTGCCGCAGCGGATGCAACCAGTGGTTCGGCCTCTATGCCAGTGCAGTCGACAGCGAGTGCGCATTGCAGGCCGGAATCCTTATGCTCCCGCGCTGGACATCCGTGAGTCAAACACTTAGTGTGAATTGAATAAACTCTTAATAATACGGGAATGGCATGCGTTATAACCTGAACTGGTTCTTTGCTCTCGCAATGGTCAGCTTGCTGCACGGTTGCAGCAATACCAACGACAGTGACAAGCCTACCCCACAGGGTGCGCCACCCAATATTCTCTTTATCATTCTCGACGATGTCGGCATCGACCAGATGCAATCTTTTGGCTACGGTGGAGCGACGCCGCCACAGACACCCAATATCAACGCCATAGCTGACGGCGGCGTAAGCTTTCGCAATCTTTGGGCGATGCCGGAGTGTTCGCCGAGCAGGGCGCTGGTCTTTGAGGGGCGTTACCCTCTGCGCACTAACGTGACAGATGCGATCCTCAGCGTAGATCTTGCCAATTCCCAGGTGCCGCCTTACGAGAGTACCACCCCTGTGATTCTGCGCGAGCGCGGTTATCAAAGCGCCCTGTTTGGCAAGTTTCACCTGACCGGCTCAAACGCCAACCAGACAGCCACTGACAACAACCCGCTGGGATTCACCGCCGTACATCAGCTCGGATGGGATTTCTTCAAAGGCTGGCAGGAGGGTGCCCCCTATCCCATTGACACGACAGCAGGTGGTGTCGCACCTCCCGGCGTCAGCTACGCCTGTGGTTTCGTCCCGGGTAGTGAATCAGCAAATGGGTCAGATGCCGGCGCCTGTTATTTCACCAACAGTCCCTGTGAGGAGCTTGCCAGCAATGTGCAGGCACCGACGCCCGGTCGCACCTGTCTGGAGCGGGGCGGAATTTTCGTACCGGACGCGGCCTGCAACACCGGGTCTGTGCCCGACAATGTCGACTTTACATTACAAAATGGCTACTACGTCGGTGAATTGGTCGTCAATCAGCCCGATGGCACCTATCAGGTATATCCGCCCGAGGACCCATCCGGCGCCGCCCGCGCCTATCGCTCAATCATTGAAAGTGACTGGGCCATCGACTGGATCAAAAGCCAGCCTGCCGATGTTCCCTGGATGGCTACTGTGTCATTCTCGTCGGCGCACTCGCCCTTCCAGCAACCGCCGACATCACTGCTGCCGCCAGGCTCTGTACCGACACAGGATTTCGATTGTGCATCGGCAGCCGATCAGCGTGTGCTCAGTAACCAGATGATAGAGTCGATGGATCGTGAGGTCGGTCGTGTACTGGTCGAGAGCGGTATAGCCACTTTTAACAACGGCGTCCTGCAGCTTACGCCGGAACATGCCAATACCATGATCGTGGTACTCGGTGATAACGGTACTTATGCGCCAGCTGTGAAGGCCCCGTTTAATCCCGTCCGCTCCAAGGGTACGGTGTACCAGACCGGTGTATGGACGCCGCTCATTGTTGCCGGCTCACTGGTCAAAGAGCCCGGGCGCGATGTGGAGGCCATGGTCAATATTGCCGACGTGTTCCAGTTGTTCGCAGAGATCGCGGGCATTGATGTCTACGACGTAGTGCCGCCGTCACGACAACTGGATTCGGTTACGATGTTGCCGTATCTGGAGAATCCGGCCCAGCAACCCATTCGAGAAACCAATTTCGCCCAACTGGCCGGAAACATACAACCGGTAGGCTACGAGGTCCCACCCTGCGTGATTCCACTGGGCAATACAGCCACCTGTATTCAACTGTTTGCGGAGCAAAGCCTGTGCAACTCTGAGGGCGGAGTCTGGTGGGGAGAGCCGGACGGTTCCAATCCATCCGGTGTCGGCGCCGGAGCTCCACTGCCGAGTTGCTGCGCAGTGAATGAATACCAGGCAGCTAACGACGCGGAGCTTTTCAGCGTACAGCCCGACTCACAACTGGCCATGCGCAATGCTGACTACAAGCTCGTGCAGGCCACCAGTACCGACTGGGATGCGCAATCCGGTGCCTGCAAAACAGAAACTGTTACCGAGTTCTACGCCATTGATCAGAATGTGCCGCCCAAGCTGGATAACGAGAACTCTGACCTTCTCGCCTCAGGTGGCACGCTGACGCCCGCGGAGCAAGCGGCCTACTCCAGTCTGTCTCTCGCGCTGCAGGAAACGCTGGATTCAAATGTAACCTGCGTCGGGGATGGCAACCGGGACGGTGTGATTGATGATCTGGATATAGAACAACTCCGCTATTGGCAGGAGCTTTCTGGCCTGTCCAGCTGGTATGACTTTGACCAGAATGGCCTGACTAACGAAGCGGACCTGGCGTTTATCACCTCCGGTTCACTGCCGCGGGATTGCCCCTGATCGGGTCGCTGGGGGCGGTGGTGAACGAGTCGCTGGCGAGATCGAAGTTCAAGCTGTCAGGGGGTGGAGTGAGTGGGTTTTGGCGCAGCAAATCTGTGTTCCAGTGTGGGTCCGCTTGAACGCTGGAGTAGGGCGCTTGCTTGATTCGGATCACGGATTGATTGGCCCCCGGAAAGTTATTTGTCGATACCGAATATAAACCATCTGTACACTTCGATTTATGGAAAAATCCGAAGATAATAAATCCAGCGCCAGGCTAATTATCAACGTGTTGGTCTGGGCGTTTCTCATCGCCTATTTTGCATATAGCAATGGGTATCTGGAAAAGTCAGTATTCGACGATGCGAAACGGGTCGTTGCAGATGTGTTGGTCAAATCTATCGATGCCTTCGGGAGTTCCTCGAGCACGCTGCGATTGCAAGTTGAAGCGGGCAAGCTGTATTTCGATATTGGTGACAACGAGAGAGCCCTCGACGTTCTGGAGGCTACATTGCCCCGGATTGCGCAGCTCGACAATGTACAACAACGCCGTTACGCGAGTGTGTTTTTTGTACTTGGAGAGATTGAAGCGGAGAAAGCACTCTTTAAACGCGCCGAGGATTTTTTTGTAAGAGGCCTCGGCCTGGAGCCTCAGAATTTCCACTACCAACTCTGTTTGGGTGATGTCTATGCGAAGGCCGGAAAACAAAGCCAGGCTAGAGAGCACTACATTGAGTTACTGGAAGTTCCCAATCTGGGGCCGGAACAGCGCGCGCTCGTTAGAATGAAAGTCGCAGAAAGTGGCGGAGAGGACCCATCTACTGTTGCAGCCAGGAAGGAGCTGACAGAGATGAATTTCCTCGATTATCAGCTCATAACGCTAGTGCCCATCAATGATCTGCCGGACGCTGTGGCGTTGGATGAGTTGTGTCTTGTTCTCGAATCTGTGTTTCGAATGGGTTGTCTTGTGCGGACTACGATGCATTTGAATACGGCGGAAATTGGTGGAAGAGATAGTCAAGTAGACTCTGTTAAAGTGATTGAAGTATTGGAATCAACGTATCCTCGCGCGGGAGTCGCACCCATCGTTGGGATAATGACTGACGACATTTATACCGGTGCTGCAAGATTTGTATTTTCAACACAATCCCTCGACACCGGCTATGGTGTAGTCTCTACATTTCGCTTTTTCCAGACAGATAGGAAAGTCGAACGTAATGAGAAAATCTATACCAGGCGGCTTGCGATACAGTTGATCTCTGTGGTGGGCCAGCTGCTTGGGTTGCCGAGACCGGTAAAGCCCTATTGTCCGCTTGCATACCCGAACAGCCTCGATGAATTCCTGATGAAGCGAGCCTCCTTGTGTTCTTCTACGCAAAGGGCACTTGAGGGACTGCTAGCTGAAATCGGTGCGCAAGATGGTGTGCGTTTCTCCAAACTTTCCCAGGCAAAGATTGACAGAATACTTTTGGTAAAAGCCAGGTATGGTATAGACGGGTGATCCACGGCGAGTAAGCCTTCACCGAAGCTGGTATATGAGCGCTGCTCGCCACCAGAGCGATAGCCCTTTTTCTCGTTCGGCTAGACTTGAGAAGCCTAAAGTTCAGGGCTACTTCAAGGGTAGTCAATCTATTGTAACTCGCGAAGCGGGCTTGTGCCTGAAATGCGTTCGCCGAGTACCGCCGAGCAGGTGCCCAAAAACTGTAGGCTAGCCGATTCAAGGTCTGCAAAAGTTAACCTGCCAGAACCCTAATAGAATAGTAAAAGCCATATATAGATAAACACGATAGAAGCCGCAAGGAATTGCCCCGCATTTGCTACCAGGCCATAGAATGAGAGGCTTTCAAACCCAATGAGAGCGGGCAGCGAGCATTTGCGTTCTGCAAGTAAACAAACAGCTAAAGCCAGAACTGGGGCGAACTGCGCTAGATAGCGAGGGTGTCCAAACGCAAATAGCGGATGAACCATATACAGGAAGATAATTCCCTTAACAAACACTCCTGGTAATGGATGCTTAATCGCCTTGATTGGTGTAAGCATGAATAAGGCTAACAGCGATACCGTCAGGAAACTGATAGCTGTATTGAACTTTAGCCAGTGCTGTCCAGGCCGGTTCTTGTCGCCACAAAGCGCGCCGTTCAGCCGGCACGAGGCTGTCGCAAACCTGGCCGGAAACAGCGATGGTTCGAATAGATAGAACCGTATGCTCTCAGATACATGCCCCAGAAGTTGATCCCTTGTGACTTTTTCGAAAGCGTTGGCGTGCTCGATTTCATACTGTTTCCCCACTGAAACATTATTGTGTTGTGCTTTTTGTCTTACGGTATTGTCAACAGCAAACCAACGATTTTGTGATGCCCCCTCGCTTATCAATTCCTGCCTGTATGCCCTGTCTCCAAAAGCCATTATTTGGCTCTCTTTAAGCAGCGTTGTCGTCAGTGTCCGAATGCCCGAGTGCTTGCTGACCGCAACTGACCAGGGAAGTAGAAGTAGAATCGAGAGCAGTATGGCGCATGCGACATACGCGGTATCTCGGGTGGGGATAGCGTTAGCTCTTGCAAATTTCATTAGTATCAGGAACAGATATACAGGTAGTAAGAATAGATACTGACCTCGAAGATAGATCATTGAGGCGAGCCCTATACCAAGAACAATGGAGCTTTTGATCGTCCATTGTTTGACCGAAAAGGATTTCAGAGCGATATAGATGGCCAATAAGCTGGCAGTTAAGTCTGCCCAAAGCGTGGAGGTATACAGAAGTGCGTAGGGAGAGATAAACGTCACCAGGAAAAGCCAGCTAGATAGTCTCGAATCACTCCTGGCCTGGAGCTCCAGCATAATCAGCCATACAAGAAACAAATTGACCAGTGTCATCCAGGCCCGGAAAAACAACAGGGACTCCGTGGCGCCAGGATCAAGGAATGCAATGGGCGACAAAACGATACTCATGCCCGGCATGAACCAACCACGCGAGAAAAAGGTGTTGTCAAATTCAGCGGTATTAGTATCGTTGCGAACATAGTCCGCCAGGGCAATTGCTGCGCGTGAATAGAAGCGCTCATCACCAAGAAGATTCACATCTTTCATCAGCAGGAACGAGACTAGACCCAGCAGGGACAGAGCAGTGAGTTCCCTCCAATTTGAGCGAACAATCCGTGTTACAAACATATTGAATAGGGCCTCTTTTCTGATAGGTAGGCGTTCGGGTGAGCGGATCATAATGTAAATGTCACGTAACCCGCTAATCGGCCAGGACATCTCAATTGAGTAATTAGCAAAAGTTCCCCTATAATGAATGCAAATAATTATTGATAACGCTTGGAGAAAACCTGTGCGACACATTACGCCCCTGATCGTCACCTCCCTGATTCTCACACTCACAGCTTGTAGCGACGGCAGTGACAGTAACAGTAACAACGGGGCAACCCCTGATCAGCCAACGACTGGCTATAGCGCTGAGGTGCGGCGCACCGAGTTCGGTATCCCCCATATCAAGGCTGAAGACTGGGGCAGCCTGGGCTATGGCTATGGCTACGCCTACTCCCAGGACAACTTTTGCGTCACCATGCGCGAGATTGCGCAAGCCGGAGGACGCTGGGCAGAGTTGACCGGCGAAGGGGTCGAGCGCGACCATCTATGGCGCTACCTGAACGGCAACAAGGAGGAGTTCAAAGCGAATTTCTTCGATTCGCTACCCCAGCGCGACCGCGATCTGATAACCGGCTTTGCCGCTGGCATGAACCGCTACCTGGATGAAACCGGCATTGACAACCTGCCCGAGGGCGAAAATGGATGCCGGGGCGAACCCTGGGTGTACAGCTTTGAACAACTGGACCTGATGATGTACCTGCGCAAGATTGCGCTGCAAGCCAGTACCGACCAAAGCATCGTGCGTGACGCTATCCTCTCGGTGCAGGGGCCGCCCTCACAGCAATTGGCCTCGACCCAGTTACAGGACGTCAGCACCAGCCTGTATCAAAACCTGAAAACATTGGGCGAAAACATTCGGCCGACCGAGGTAGGCAGCAATGCCATCGCTCTTGGCGGCAATGCCACTCAGTCCGGCTCCGGCATGTTGCTGGGCAACCCGCACCAGCCCTGGAATGGGTCCGGTCGCTGGTACGAGGCGCACTTGACCATACCCGGTGAGTACGATGTGGCGGGTGCCTCTCTGCAAGGCCTGCCCTGGATCGGCATTGGCTTTACGCGCGATCTGGCCTGGACGCACACGGTCGATTACGCCACCCGCTTCACGCTATACGAAGTGAGACTGAACCCTGAAAACCCAATGCAGTACGACTATGACGGGGAGTGGCGCGACATCGAGGCCACCACCGTGTCGGCGCAGGAACTGCAGGAAGACGGTTCCCTGAAAACCGTGGAACGTGTGTTTTACAGCACGCACTATGGACTGGTTCTGGATCTCGGCGGCGTTGACCCGGCAATCGGCGGCTGGCCAACGTTCGCCGGCACACTGATCACCCTGCGCGACGCCAACCTCGATACCGGCCTGCGCTCCCTGACCCAGTATGTCGAAAAAGCCCAGGCCACCGATATGGAGGGATACCGTTACGCCCTGCGCCATATCGGCAACCCGGTGTTTCACGAGTTCGCAGCGGACCGCCACGGCGACATGTACTACGGCCAGATCAGTGCCGTACCCCGTGTCACCCAGGCCCAATTGGACGACTGCCAGACGGGCATCATGGCCATTGTCGCCTCCGTATCAACCAATGCCTTTACCGGCCTGGACGGCAGCCGCTCCGAGTGTGAATGGGGTGAAGACGCGGACTCTCCCCCCGGCACCAACGTGTACGGTCTGGATGCACACCCTCAAATCCTGGGGCGCGGTGCGGTCGGCAACAGCAACAACAGCTACTGGCTCAGCGATCCAACGATGCCATTGGAAGGCTTTCCGGTCGTGTTCGGCTGGATGGGCCATGAGGGCAAGCAGCAATTCATGCGCACCCGCATTACCCATATCATGATTGCCGATCGGCTGGCCGGTACCGACGGCCTTAGCAATGCACCGCTGTTTGACCTCGACACCCTGAAAACGATGATGTACCTGAACCGGGTGCACGCGGCGGAAATCGTGCTCGACGATGTGCTGGATATTTGCAGCGACTTCCTTGATAGCGCCACGGTGGATACTGACCAGGCCAGTGTCGATGCACTGACTGAAACCTGCTCTGTGCTCGACAACTGGGACCAGCATGCGGATGTCGATAGCAGAGGCACCCAGGTATTCATTGAATTCTGGAGCGGCATTCGCGGTGAACTGGGAAGCCAGTTCCAGAATATTGTGATTGGTGACCAGTTCTGGAAGGTGGATTACGATCGTATGGATCCGATCAATACTCCTCGAGGCATTGACACTACAGTACAGGCCAATCACGACCTCGTGATCGATAAGCTACTGCGAGCCCACGGGCGGCTTGCCGACGCCGGTGTAGCGCTGGATGCACCCTGGGGTGAGACACAGTTTCTGGAGCGTAATGACGAGCGTGTGCCCATACACGGTGGTATGGGAACAGCGGGGATCTTCGGTGCCATCAGTTCAGGCCTCGGCGAAGGCGGCTACCGCAATCCAGGCTCGGGCAACTCCTACATCCAGGCGGTTACCTGGGACGGCAGTGACTGCCCTATTGCAGACACGATGCTGGTTCACTCCCAGAGCGTGCAACCAACGTCGGAGCACTACGCCGACCAGAGCAGGCTATACGCCAAAAAGGAATGGGTGCGCTTTCCGTTCTGTGAGGAACAAATCCAGGCCGCGCAGATAGGCGAGACACTGGTTCTGGAAAGCGAGTAAGTCTTTACCCCGCCGGGCAAGCACACCAGGCTGCCAGGGTTTGGCAGCCAGCGTGGCGCAAGTTGAAGTCAGTTCGACGGGCGCAATGGTGTGTGCATGCCCATGCGGCGGCTCTACTGCTCGCGAATATCGCCGCAGAAGATATCAGTACTGCCATCAGCAGGGCTGGTGCGCACTACCAGCGCATGAGGCTCTGAACGTAAATCGCCAAGCGCTACTGGCACTTCGCGCGACAGCATCCAGCCCGACTCCGTCGGGGTGGCCTGCGTCGTGTTATTCGTTGAGTAGGCCGGCTCGGCCGACAGCTGGGCGCAACTGCCCGAGTAGATAAAGGTGTAGAGCTGCAACGGCCTGCTCACCCCGATTGGTACGCTACCTATCAGGTAGGTGATATCGGTGACCTCACCACGGGCAACCAGGGATGCCTGAGCGATAGACCCCGCATTCTGCTGCTCGCCTTTCAGGCTTATGGTCAGCACTTCCCTCTCTCCAGCGGCGCCTGCGCAACCCACCAGCATCCCCGCTAAAGCAACGCCTAACAGTCCTGTTCTGGTTATCATCTGCCTTTCCTATTCGTTATCTGTTTAGAGTATTGCATGACTTAAAAATTTGCGCCTGTCTGTCACACACTGGAATTTCCAGTTGCCAATGGTAACCGACACTGTTGTGAACAGTTCCCCTGCAGACGATTTTCAAGTCTACTCTTCCGCCAAATTACGTGCCAGCAAACCAGAACCCTTCCCTGACCAGTTACGTGTCCAACCGGATCTCCACCAGTATCAACTGTTCAGCGATTGTTGCCAGGCTTGCCTCGACCACCTCTTTGTTCGCATCCAGCTCCAGTCCGTAGACTTTCGCGTCTCTGGGCAGTGCGTGGATGAAACGGCGCACTCCCTCGCGCAAGGCCTCGCTATCACCTTCCAGTAGTATCGCGGTGCCTGGGTAGCGCTGCCGGGCGATCTCCATTTCCACCTTTACATCTTCGCCCCGAAAGTTCAGCCACCAGCGGGTACTTCGGTTGGACAGCAGGCGCACACTATTGCCCTCCCGTGTGTAGCTCAGTGGAGTGCTGAGCTTGCGGCCGCTTTTGCGTCTACAGAAGTGGACGATACCGATATTGCGGCTGGTAATGCCATGCAGGGGCGAGCGCAGCAGGCGGCGCATAACCGGGTTGAGAAAGTAGCGGTAAAAGCTGTTGCTGGAACTCATGCTGTTATAACCCTTCTAGTGCGTATGAATGATACCGGGCCCTTGTTCTGATTCACGAGGGTTTTATATACGTAATTTGCAAACCAGATACGACTTTTTAGCGTAGCAATAGACTGAGAGACCATTAAGAGGTCGAGCTGGTTTACGGCCAATACAGGAGTCACAATATGTCCAAAGTGAATATCAGTCTGGTTCTGTTTGCGATATTCGCATTCGGCTTCCCGATATGGGCCATGCAAAATAATGGCATGGACACAAAAAGTATCCTTGGCTGCTCTGGTGAATGCTACCAGCAGTGGCAGGAAGATACAGGTGGTTTGCTTGCGATCACTGCCGCCAAGGCTGCTGCCGAAGCAGCAGCTTCTCCAGAGGAGCTGGGGCAGCAGGCCTACACGGGCTGTATAGCGTGCCATGGGGCCAGGGGAGAGGGCGGTATTGGCCCCGCGCTCGCTGGCCAGCAAGCCAGCGATATCGTCTCCAAGCTCATCAGGTACCGCAATGGTGAAACTCTGGGCAACCAGAGCAGCCTCATGTGGGGCCAGGCGGGTGAGCTTGATGACGCGGCCATCGAAAATCTCGCTGCCTATATCCAGACCCTGTGACGGAGCATGTCCTTGAGCTGGATGCATTCAACGCTATCATCGTGGGTGAGGGTGCTATAGGTTCGGCATTACTTGCAAACCTGCTGCGACGACCAGGGTTGCAGCGTGTTCTCGTGCTGGGGCGCACTGATAAACCCGGTATACAGGACGCGCGCATCACCCGCTTGCACTTCGATGCCTGTGAGCCTGACTCAATCGTTCAGGCAGCGTCCCGCGCCAATGAACTGTTTGGGCGAGTGCACCTACTGATCAATACGGTGGGCATGCTGCACAACGGCAGTCAGCAACCGGAGAAGCAGCTGCGGAACCTTGATCCGCAGCAGTTGCAGCAGTCTTTTCTTGTCAATGCCACGCTGTTGCCATTACTGGCGCAGGCGTTTGGCAAGCTGTTGCGCCACGATGAGCCTGCCATACTGGCATCACTGTCTGCTCGCGTCGGCAGTATCGAGGATAACAGGGCGGGTGGCTGGTATAGCTATCGCGCCTCCAAGGCGGCGCATAACATGCTGCTGAAAACACTGGCGCTGGAGTGGAAAATCAGTCACCGCAACACGACTGTTGTCGCCCTGCACCCTGGCACGGTTATTTCCGGCCTCTCGAAACCGTTTCTGTCGGCGCGTTACAAGAATCGGTTGCTGAGCCCCGATGAGTCTGCCGAGGCGCTGCTGCAGGTTATCAGCCAACTGCAACCGCAAGACTCTGGCAACTTCTATGATTGGCAGGGACAACCCATTTTGTGGTGAGGTATTGCCACGTCGGCGGCCCAGCGCGACGGATGGAAGTGCTATGCTTAGCGTTTGAAACAATAGCAGAAGGCGGCATGATGGCGAAGTTTCGATTGACCAAGCCCTATACCATGGAAAAAAAAGAGGTTCGGGATGTGGCTGAACGCCTGGCAAAGCGGCTGGAGAAGGAGCACGGTGTTACGTCCAGTTGGGAAGGTGACTGTGTAAAGATCAGGGGTTCCGGTATCAGTGGCGAGATGACGTTCCACGATGGGGTCATCGATGTCTCGGTCAAACTTGGCATGTTTGTCTCTATGTTTGAGCCGGTGCTGAAAAAGGAGGTGAAGCGCTATCTCGACGACCATGTGACCTGAGCGCCAGGCGGCTAAACTGCCCTTTCTTTCTGCGGCAATCCACAGGTGCATTGGCCGCGTAGATCCAACAAATAGGGAGGCAACCGATGGTTGAGTTGTACCTGTTCAGAACCGACCTCCGTTTGGGGGACAACCCCGGCCTGCAGGAACATACCGGCGCCGAAGCACTGCTGTGTGTATACTGCTGGCCGCATTCACCCCCCTGGTGCAACCTGACCGGTGTCGGCGGACAGCGTGAGCGCTTTATGCTGGAGAGCCTGCAATCGCTGCACCAGGAATTACAGGCGCTGGGACAGGGGTTGTTGGTGCTGAAAACGGACCCGAGAGTCGCCATTCCGCAACTGGTGGAGCAGTATGGGGTGGCGCGAGTGGGAACCAGCGCGACTCCTGGCTACTACGAACAACAGCAGCTTTGCAGCATCACAGAAAGGCTTGCCGTGCCTGTGGTCGTCCACCGCGGCAATACAGTGTTTGAAGAGCACCAACTGCCCGGCGACCTGGCAGCGCTGCCGCGCCAGTTCACGCCTTTTCGGCAGCAGGTGGAGACGCTTGGCGTCAGTATGCCGCTACCTGCTCCTGCGCAATTGCCGCCGCCACCCCGGGGCGTCACGTTCCGTCCACAACCGTCGTCCAGCACCTTGGCACACCCGAGTTTCCCGTTGCGCGGTGGCAGTATTGAGGGGGAGCGCAGGCTGCAGCACTGGATGTTTGATCGTCGACAGGTGGCGGACTACAAGCAGACTCGCAATTATCTCGACGGTATCGATGGCTCATCGGTGTTGTCGCCGTGGCTCGCCAATGGCGCCCTGTCGGTGCGACGCGTCGCACAGCAGCTGTTTGCCTTTGAGGAGACCGAGGGTGCAAACGAGTCGACCCGCTGGCTTTGCCAGGAGCTGTTATGGCGGGAATTTTTCCACTGGCGCGCAGTGGCAGACGGCCCCCGACTATTTTCTGCTGCCGGTATTCTCGGCAAGAAGCACTTGCGCACCTTTGAGGCCAGGGACTTTGCCCGCTGGTGCCAGGGTGATACCGACTGCCCGCTGGTTAATGCGCTCATGCACCAACTGGTCGCCAGCGGTTGGATAAGTAACCGTGGTCGCCAGATCGCCGCCAGCTACCTGGTCAATGAACTCAACCATGATTGGCGTTACGGCGCGGCGTTTTTCGAAAAACACCTCATCGACTACGACGTTGGCAGCAATTATGGAAACTGGCAATACATCGCCGGAGTGGGAACCGATCCGCGAGGTGGGCGCCACTTCAATCAGCAAAAACAGGCCCAGATCTATGACCCGGAGGGCCTGTTCACTGCCAAGTGGGACGGGCATAAACCCATGCAACCGCGCTATATCAATGATGCGGCCGACTGGCCCGTGGACGTGTAGGGTTCACGCTGTAATCCGTCTCACCATCAGCTTTCTTCTCGGCTTGTCCCTGTCCGCATGCACGGCAGACCCGCCTGAAGACCGCCTGCAGGACTATGAAGAGCGTTTGTTTCGCACCCTCGGAATCACTGAGGTCGACAGCTTGGTACCGCAATACCCTCGGTTTCCTGCGCCGCGATACCTGCGTATCGACAGCGCGCGAGAAGCGATCGATATTCTGGACTTGTGGTCACTCAGGGAATGCGCTCTGCACGGCGTGTTGGCAGAGCGAAACAGCTCTCTTGGCAGGGTGGCCCGGCCGTCCACTCGAATGTTCTATGAGCTCGACTTCCTGCGGCTGGCACCGGCGTGTATCGATCTACTCTTACAGTCTGGAAAAGAGGAGCTGGCAGCGACTCTGGGTGACGCTCTCGCGGATAAAGAGGCGCGGCTACCAGCGGTGATCTGGCAGGGCGTGCTGGGGGGCGCGGAATATCGACACTACTGGAAATCGCCGCAGCGGCTGGGGGATTATCCTCACGCGACAAGCTATGCATCGGACCAGGCGCTGCAGGCGCTGGCAAGTGATGTTCGGCGCTGGCTGGCGCATGACTATCGGTTTGAGCGTGCTGAGGTGGAGGCCGCGCTGCAAAAAATCCACGGCGGAGACGGTGGCGCCCTGTACAAGTCGGTGGTATTGCAGGCTGTCTATCTCGAGCGCATCGACGTCGCCGTGCAGCAACGTCTGCAGGCAGGGCCTGTGTGTCGGTCTGGCAAGGACAGCAGGGCGAGTATTCTGGATACTGTCGTGCGCAAATTTTTTGTCGGGCGCATACAGCCCTGGTCGGTGCGGCTGCAGACAAGAGCCTATCAGCTCGAGCCTGCACGCGACCTTGAAGAACTATTGGCAGGCGCTGAA
>TARA_R110002073_G_scaffold80051_2_pt1 | contig 31541 bp, 27 predicted proteins | sample TARA_R110002073 | Tara Oceans TARA_R110002073 (sample SAMEA4397174) | marine metagenome | biome: Polar Biome; feature: [DCM] deep chlorophyll maximum layer (ENVO:01000326); material: water (ENVO:00002006), including particulate matter (ENVO:01000060) such as... | depth 40 m | reverse complement strand
GCTATGAGAAGTTATCACGATGACTTGGTTATGGCTTTGGCAATCGGATGCTGGGTCCGAGACACAGCACTTACAATTAATAAAAGAGATTTAGAATACAAAAGGGCATTACTAGGTTCTATGATTACATCGAAATCAGAATTCGCGACGACCATTCCGGGCATGGCTAATCACCAAAGAGAAGTCGGCCTTCATGATCAATTTAATCAAGCTCAAGATCTCTCATGGCTTCTCAAAGGATAAATAAATGGCCGATAACACAAGAAACCCAAGAAACCCCAGATCAGACTTATTTAAAAGTTTAACAAGAATTTTTTCTGGTCCTATTGTTAATAGGAGGACACAGGCCGGCCGCCGACTACGGCGCCGCGACCTAGATAAGTACGCAACGAGATTCACATCCGCAAGCGGACAACAGTTCCAGAAGAGCACATATCTGCCATTCGGCAATATGCAGCCTCAAATGATGAATCAGCATAATCGAGCGGAGAGGTATGTTGACTTCGATCAAATGGAATACACACCAGAAATTGCTTCGGCTCTTGACATCTATGCTGACGAAATGACAACACATTCAGTGCTGCAACCAATGCTAAATATCAAGTGTCATAACGAAGAAATAAAAGCTATGCTTAATATTCTTTATCACAATATTATGAACATTGAGCACAACCTTTTTGGGTGGTGCCGCTCTATGTGTAAGTATGGGGATTATTTCTTATATTTAGATATTGATGAGAAGGAGGGAATTAAAACATTTATTGGCCTCCCTAGTCAAGAAGTCGAACGCATGGAGGGAGAAGATAAAACTAACCCCGATTATGTACAATACCAGTGGAACACGGCCGGCCTCACACTAGAAAACTGGCAAATGGCACATTTTAGAATTTTAGGAAATGATAAGTATATGCCATATGGGACTTCTGTCTTGGAAGCTGCCCGCCGAATCTGGCGTCAACTTGTTCTGTTAGAAGATGCAATGATGGCATATCGCATTGTCCGCGCTCCCGATAGAAGGGTTTTTTATGTCGATGTGGGCAATATCCCCCCGACTGATGTTGAGCAGTACGTCCAAAAGGTCATGACCTCTATGAAGAGGAATCAGGTGGTCGACCCCAAGAACGGCCGCGTTGATTTAAGATACAATCCTCTTTCTATCGAGGAAGACTACTTTATTCCAGTCCGCGGCCAGACCTCTTCTAAGGTTGAAACTTTGCCCGGGGGCTCGTTTACAGGCCAGATCGATGACGTTAAATATTTAAGGGATAAATTATTCTCAGCACTCAAAGTACCAGCTTCATATTTATCTAGAGCCGAAGGCTCAGATGAAGATAAGACAACCCTTGCCCAAAAGGACATCCGGTTCGCCAGAACAATTCAGCGATTACAGAGAGCAATCATATCGGAATTGGAAAAGGTTGGAATTATTCATTTATATACTTTAGGGTATCGGGATGATGACTTAGTTAGCTTTTCATTATCTTTGAATAATCCATCCCGAATCGCAGAAATGCAAACCTTGGAACACTGGAACACCAAGTTTGATGTTGCTGCCGCCGCTACAGAAGGCTTCTTTAGTCGACGCTGGATTGCCGATAAATTATTTAATTTGTCAGAAGAAGAATTCCTTCGTAATCAACGAGAAATATTCTATGACCGTAAATTCGACGCGCAACTGTCAGCCGTTGCTGAAGCTATGGCCGAAGAGGCCGCAGGCCTTGGTGGAGGTGGAGGAGGCGGCCTTGGTTCCGGAATGGAAGGCATACCTGATGAGGAGGCCTCCGCAGAAGACCCTCTGGCTCCCCCTGATGATGCACCCGCGGAAGATGCACCGCCCGAAGAGGCAGGTGGCGAGGAGGATGTCCTTCTCTCCGCACCGGCCGAGGATGCGCCCCCCGGCCGCCGCCCAGACGGGTACTATACTCCCGGATCTAAGGAAAAAGCCTATTACCCAACAAAAAGAGACCGCCGCAAGTCCGGCGGCAAACGTCGCAATCTAAAATCGATTGCCGGCGTCGGACCTTCCCCCTCGGTGTTCCCCGGCAAATCTGGCCATGGAGGATTAGATTCACTTTCAATGGGGGTATTTGAAAATGAAGAATCTAATTATAATGGTAAGGAACAATTAGAAGAAGATAAGATCCATTCCCTTAATAACGAGGTTCTTGATCTCCTGAAGGGCCTAAAGTATTCGGAGTTAAATAAAAATGAAACTAAAGCACAATAAAAAACGAAATACTGCTTTTTTGTATGAAGCATTAATAAAAGAATTAACAAAATCTATTATTAATAAAGATGATCAAGCAAAAGCCAGTATATCAGAAATTCTAAAAGGAAATTTTGCCGGCGCATCAGTTCTGGGAAAAGAGTTGCAACTTTATAAAACACTTAATGAAACCGAAAACCTAGATTTATATACAGCAGAAAGGTTAATCACTGAGACCCGATCTGCCCACGCGTCCCTCAACAAGGAAAGCATATACGAAAGCCAGACAAGGCTGATCAATATTATCAATAAGAATATTTCATCAGGCGTTTTTTCTAATTTTGTACCAAACTATAAGAATTTGGCAACGATATCCCAAATTTTCAATGATGATTTAAGTCCTAAAGAAAGGGTTTTATTAGAGAGGGGCTTAATCTCCACTATGTCAGACAGGAAGGAAGAACACAAGTCCAAAACAATGGTGCCGATAGATAATCTGGTATACAATAAAATTATAGAAGGGTTTAATAACAAATACGGCTCCAGCCTGCTAGAAGAACAAAAGGAACTGTTAAAAAATTATATTATCTCATTCTCAGATAATGGGTTATCTTTAAAAGTTTTTTTAAATGAAGAAATAGGAAGATTAAAACAAAAAACACTGGAAGTCAAAGCCACACAAGAAGTTTCAATTGATACTCGTATGCTGGAAAAAACTAATTTGATTTTCGAAAAGTTAGAATCCTTTAAAAAGGGAGCTACGATAGATAAAAATATGATTGAGTTTGTTTTAAAGACTCAAGAATTAGTTTCGGAGGCCCTAGAAGATGTCGATTAATATTTCCGTTGGGGCCCCTGAGCAGAAAAACGCATTCGCAGCCCCACCAGAGAAGCCTGAAAAGACTGTTGGCGTAAAATTAAACATGCGCCGCAGCTTAAAAGGCGATCTGATGATTTTTGATCATGCAGACATTGATATTATACTCGATGGGGAAAAGAAAATTATTACAGTATTTCCAAAAGAGGTTTTAAATGATATGGCATACGGCGCGCAAGATCGTTTATTCAAATTTCTGGCAAGGAAAGGAGTAATAACTCCGGAATCAGTGCAGGGCGGAAATGTGTTCGGCTCAATGGAAGCCTTGATTATGCCCAGCAGCGAACTTTCATCAGAAAGAATGGCCCTCATCAATATCGCTAAGTGGATTGATGAAGAGAGGCCATATTTTGAATTCATAGAAAAACACGAAGATTTAGCCACGGACAGATTCACCGATCCAGATGAAGAGTACTCGACTGAATTAGGGGAGGTTCCCCACGAAGACCAAAAAGGATCTCTCCGCCCCGGCTATAACTTTGGCCCTTATTGGCAGAACTATACCCTTTAGGAGTTAATATGGAATTATTATGGTTTGCGCTTGCTTGTTATGGCTTGACCTTTCTTATCGTGTATGCGAGCATCTTTAATAGGATTAGGCCTAGCAAACAGTGGCTTTGGGGCTTTGGGAAACTTTTCCATTGCCCTTTGTGTTTCGGATTCCATTCTGGTTGGTTTTTATTTGCCATAAACGAGTGGACAGAACTATTTACTTTTGACTACACCGTCGCGAACTTTTTTATTTGCGGTTGTGTGGGAGCCGGAGTTTCTTACATTCTTTCAATGATTGTTGGGGACGAAGGCATAAAGATTAACAAGGGAGTTTAACAATGCGACGTAGAAATATACCAAGAGTTCGACGCTGTTGCAGCGGATCTTAACTCGGGCGGGTAGCGCCCGCCTACATTGTTTATGGAGATTAATATGGGAAAACAACTTTTAAGAGAATATTACGCCCTTTGTGACGGAGGGGTATGTCAAGACATGCTGACTGAGCAAGAAAAGAAACTTATGGCCGATGGCAAGAAGTTTTTTATGACTGGCTGTATGCAGAAATTTGACACCCCTAACGGAAATGGACGCGTCTACAAAAAGAAAATTCTTCAACGTGAAGTGGAGAATTATTGGAAACTTGTTAAAGAGCGCCGCGCCCTAGGAGAACTAGACCACCCGGAGGATTCAGTAATCAATCTTAAAAATGCTTCCCACCTTGTCACCGATATGTGGTGGGACGGAGAGGCTCTTATGGGAAAAGTTGAAGTCCTCGACACACCATCGGGTAGTATACTAAAGAAGTTGGCACAAAACGGTGTTACGCTTGGCATTTCATCTCGTGGCCTAGGGTCAACCAGAGAAGAGAGGGGCAACACGATTGTGGAAGATGATTTCCAACTTATTTGTTTTGACTTTGTTTCAGAACCATCAACGCCCGGCGCCTTTATGATGAAAGAAAGCAAGAATCCCAATATTTTTACCAAGGCAGACAAAATTAATCGTATCATGAACGACATCCTGAGAGACAAATGAAAAAATCAGATTTAAAAAAACTTATCAAGCCCCTCGTCAAGGAGTGCATGCAGGAGGCCCTTATCGAAGAAGGTCTTTTGTCAGATGTTATATCCGAGGTGGTTAAAGGTCTGGGCGCTGGGTCCATTATAAGAGAATCTCAAGCCCGCTCTGCCCCCACAACGACCCCTATTGCACAAAATTCTAGGGTTCAAGAAATCCGGCAGCAAATGGAAGAAGATAAAAGAAAATTGATTTCTTCCTTTAAGCAAGAGACTATTAATGGTGTGAATGTTTTTGAAGGCACCGAACCATTGTCGAATTACGAGGCCAGTTCATCTAAAACACGTCAAGGTGGCGCCTTGTCGGGTATCTCCCCAAACGACTCCGGTGTAGATATCTCAGGTATTATGGCTTTGGGTGGAAAAAACTGGAAAGCTTTAATTAGCTAATACTATTTATTAGGAGAGAGGAAGAAAAATGCCATTTGACGCAGCTGGAAATTATTATCATCAACAACAGGCCGTTGGATCGAAGTTCGCTTCGACCGGTCGCGCATACCCCGGTGTAGGTCTTAACCACGTTGGTTCATATCAAGCGAGTGCAAGACCATGGGTAAACTCCGTAATCGCAGTCCCGGCATCGGGCGCAGTGGCCACCGCCAAGGTTATAACATTTCCTCAAGTTAGTAAATTTTTTACTATTGTAAACAATGGTAACGATGAGCTAGCGACGGCTGTTGCCGCAACAATTAAAATCGCCTTTTCGGCCGAAGGGCTACGAGACGATGCTCCCGATGCAGGCGCCGTTCGCAACTTCATTGAACTTCAGGCTTCTCAATCCTTCTCAGCCGACTTTCGCATTACCAAACTCTATGTTATGGCCTCGGGGTCGGACGCCAATACTCACTGTTCAGTCATCGCCGGCCTAACTAATATTTACGCTGGCCACTTGTCTGGATCTTGGGCAGGCGAGATTGGCGTCGATAATACAAACCATGATGGATAATACAATCTAAGGAAATAATGGCTTATAAAAGAAAAAGCAAGCATCGGCCCCGGGAGGGACACGAGAACAATAGAAATAGACAGAGACACAATACCCCCAAAGTAAACACAAAAGGTAATAAGCCTTCTCATGTCACCATTGTCGCTCGACCGGGCGAACACCCGGAAAGAACAATAAAAAGGTTCCTAAAAAGGTGCAAAAAGATTAAGATTGTCGAGGAATTTCGTAAACGTCAGTATTATGAAAAGCCCTCGGTTGTAAAGAGACGAGAGAAACTTAGACGGAAAAGAGTCATAGAGAAAGCTGAAAAGGATAAGTAGGCTATTTTTAGTCGCGATCTATCTTTAAGATAATAGGATTTTGTGAATTGTGGATACTATTTATTTTGTGAAAACGGACTGTAGAGGGTAAATTATGTCTTCCTTGCTTGAACAAGCTATAATTGATGCTAATGATTTGAGAGCCGCGGCGCTAAAAAACGCCGAGACGGCTATATTAGAGAGGTACTCGGCTGAGGTCAAGAGTGCTGTTGATTCTTTATTGGAGCAGCCAATATCTCCCGAAGAAGAAATGATTGCCATGGCAACGGAACCAGACGATCTGTCGATGGATCCCGAAGCCGCCGTTGCAATGGGCGCCGCAGAAGAGCAGCCTTTGTGCCCATGCCCGGACGACAAGGCAAACATGGAAGTAGAATTTAAATTAGAAGACCTTTTGGCGGTTGCCGACGAGATGGAAATGGGCGAACCAACAGCCCAAGAAGACTTGGCTATGTCTATGGACCCAACATTAGGTGGGGAGGCTCCAATGCCTATGCCCGGAATGCCTATGCCCGGTGAAGAAGAAGAAGAAGAAGAAGAAGATTTAATGAATATGCTTGGAGAAGACCTCGATATTGATGATGACCTTCTGGAAGCGGTACTGCGCGATATGAGTGCCCAGCCAACAGGGTGGGCTGTCCATCCCGGTGACGCAGTACCAACCACAACAATGGAATATGAAGAAGATCTGGAGAAAGCAGGCCAGATGGATGAGGAAGAAGAATCCGATCCAGAAAAAGATGCTTTAGACCATCGTCTTGCTGAGAGTCTTAAAAGATTCCAAGAGTTGGATCAGGCATCCAAAACTCTTGTCGAAGCGAATAAGAAGCACAAGACACTAATTTTACAAATGAAAGAGAAGCTTGAAGAAGTTAATCTTTCAAATGCACGTTTACTCTATATAAATCGAATATTGAATAGTCCCTCCCTGAATGAGCGACAAAAATCAAAAATTGTCGATTCTATTCAGAAATCAGATTCTATAGAGGAAGCGAAGGTCATCTTTGAGACCCTTCAAAGTGCAGTGGGTTCTCCCAAACGGAGACATGAATCACTGAACGAAGCCATCAAAAGACCTTCAACTACCATGCCGAGAAGAAGAAGCGTGAATTCTAAGCGGGAAACTGCTGTGAAAGATCGTTTCCAAAGATTGGCAGGTATTTCTCAAAAGTAGAAAAATGACTATAAATCCAATTAAAATTAAAAAGGAGGTGATTTAAAATGTCAGTATTAAATAAACTAACTGAAGGTATTGTCCATCGTGACCTTGCCAAAGAAGGCGATGCATTACTGTCCAAATGGGAGAAGACTGGTCTTCTCGAAGGTCTTGAAAAAGACTCGTCGCGCCAAGGAATGGCACGACTTCTTGAAAATCAAGCTAAGCAGCTTCTAAAAGAAGCTTCTTCCATGGCAGGCGGTGATGTTGAAGGATTCGCATCCGTTGCTTTCCCCCTTGTTCGCCGTGTATTCGGTGGACTTCTTGCTAACGATATTGTTAGCGTCCAACCAATGAGTTTGCCCTCGGGACTCATTTTCTTCCTCGACTTTACCTACACGGACTCTCGTGGTATCGGCGGCGCTGTCGCTGGTGACTCGATTTACGGTGGTAAGGTTGTTGCTAGTCAACTCACAGGTGGTGTGGATCTTGGAGAGGAGATTCCTAACGCGTCTCTTGAGACCGTTGTAGGCGCAGGTGCCGAATCCGGCTTCTATGGCCTGAATAATGGTTACTCGTCCCCAACAGGTTCATTCCTTAGCTTCACTCCAGCCGTCTCAACCAACATTGCCGCGGCAGATGGTTTTGCAGGAGGCTCGGCTGATCTCAATACCTTTACAGCTATTGATTCATTCAGTGAAGGACAGAAGAAAGCTATCCGGTTCGACCCTGATATCATGGCAATGTCTGGATCCTCAAACGGCACCCTGAAGATGATTCAGGTCGACCTCACGGTCTCTGTAGCCCAGCGTGCATTCATGAATTTTGAAAACATGACGGCATTCGAGTTGAGAGAAGACGCAACCGAGACAGTTCCCGGTATTGTTTCTATTGGTGGTGGTAATGACGATATTCATCCGGTTCGCCGCTTGACTTTCCGTCCACAAATCGACTTGATCCGCTTTACCTTGCTCGGTACAGCCAACTCAGCTGATGGAGATGCAACTGCCGCTACATGTGACTTGATCTATCCAATGGTTGATCAATTCGCTGTTGGTGGTGCACTTGGATCCGTTAAGGGTACAACCACTTGGGGTCTTGAAGGCGCTGATAATACCAGCACTGCCGCTTATGATTCCATCGAGCGCGATAAGATTCCCGAGATTGATATCAAGGTGGATAGTATCGCTGTGACCGCTATCACTAAGAAGCTGAAAGCTAAGTGGACTCCTGAATTAGGTCAGGACCTCAACGCATACCATAACTTGGATGCAGAGGTTGAACTCACTAGCGTTCTCTCTGAGCATATTGCTCTTGAGATCGACCGTGAAATTCTTAATGACCTTGTTAAGGGTGCTACTGCTGAAACTTACTACTGGTCTCGTTCTCCCGGTCTCTTCGTGAACCGTGTAACGGGCAAAGAAGTTGGACAGGCATCAGCCGCTCCTGACTTCACCGGTACTGTTTCCGAATGGTATGAAACCTTGATCGAAACCATCAATGATGTTTCGGCTCAGATCCACCGTAAAACTCTTCGGGGTGGTGCTAACTTCATCGTGTGTTCACCTGAAGTTGCTAACATCCTTGAGTTTACAAGTGGTTTCCGCGCTTCCATCACTGGTGATGATGACAAGGGTACTATTGGTGCTGTTAAGACTGGTTCTATCTCGAAGAAGTGGGAAGTTTATGTCGACCCATACTTCCCTCGTAACGTGGTCCTCGTTGGCCGTAAGGGTGGAAGCTTCCTCGAAAGTGGCTATGTCTACGCTCCTTATGTGCCTCTGCAAGTCACACCTACCATCTTTGGACCTGAAGACTTCACACCCCGCAAGGGCGTGATGACTCGGTACGCCAAGAAGATGGTGCGTCCTGACATGTACGGTCTGGTTATCGTTAGAGGTCTTGTTGGAGAAGCTGGCGCTGTCGCTTAGTTGAACTAACAGGTTTCTAAAAACCTAACCCGCTCTCTTCGGAGGGCGGGTTTTTTTATGTCAATATAGCACAACGGCCTTCTCACGACTACTTACTCTGTACCAACGTATAATGGAGGAAACTATACATGGCAAAAAGAAATTCAGCCGGCCGAGTTGCTAGGCTAACATCCAAGAATCCCGAAGGGATTCAGGGAATGAAAAAGATGAACATCAGGGGCCCAGATACGACAAAGGGTCTGTTACAACTGGAGTCATCAAATCCCGGCGCAAGAACCAGATTCAGAATTGTTGAAGGCTGCGTCGATTTCACAAGTGGCAGTACCAATACCATTGATAAGGCTCACGGTGTCGTAACACAGGGTGTCACTTTTTCAGGCTCGGTTGCAATTCCACGCGGCTCTAAGCTGGATGCTATTACTATTCGTATGGGTAATACCCTTACCGGCTCGAATGCATTGAAAACTGGTAACTTGTATATTTCTAAAGTTGGCCTAACAGCTTCCCACGCCAGCGCTTTAACGGATGTATCAGATGTTGATCACTTCTATCTCAATGCTACTGCCTATGGATCAGATGCATACCCTATGCCACTTTCCTCCTCTGGCATGACCGCGGTCTATTTCCCACAACAAACTTTTTACACCTCTGGTTCTAAGGGTGGCGATATTGCATTCGGTACCGAGCGTATTTATACAGGTTTCACCGGATCTGCGGCCGCCGACACTGTTTCAATCTACTTTGAAGTCACTGGAGCCGGAGGCGAGGTCGCTGGTAAAGCAATTGACATCGGAACAGGCTCTCTAACCTATGCGATGCATCTCACCACGTTTGCCCCGCCAACTAGCCAAGGGTCTGCTTGCTAATAACAGCAACATAGTGTAAGAATCGCCCGCTCTCATCCGAGGGCGGGTTTTTTATTTGTTTTATGCTTATCCCACTCTTCAACACTATTTACAAATGAACCATAAAGGTTCATCCTAAGTTATTATGTGCTTAAAGGCACAGCCGCAATTTAGCGGTGACACGATTATAAAAGGAGGGTTTTTAACATGGGAAGTAAAAGAATAGGACTCGCGAGAGTCGAGAGATTACTTGAAAATTTGAAGAGAGAGATTAATTTTGGTGCAGGCACCAAATTGACATTATCCGGTGCAGGAGCCGGCATCGGCAGGAGTATGTGCCCCACGGACCGCTACCTCCTGAATGAGGACTTTAACAAATTGCCAAAACTAAATGCTTATTTAGAGGGATCAGAAACAAAAGACTTTGGTTCTCTTGCCGCGGCCGCTGAAGTAACTGAAGATGTTACAGTAACAGGTGCTGCATTAGGTGATTTTGCAGTTGCATCTCTTGCGCTAGATACACAAGCAACAGTGGGCCTTATTATAACTGCTGAAGTAACGGCTGCCAATACAGTATCAGTAACTTTAGCCAATGCACACGCTTCGAGTGCAATTGACTTAGCTTCAACAACACTTACCGCTAAAGTCTTTGAATCAGGAATGAGCGTTTCGAATGAGAGCTTTGAAGTTCTTGGAACCAACATGACCGATGCATTGTCAACTAGAAGTGCTACTAGAGCATCCGTAACGTTGACGACTGCCGGCGCAGATGAGGATCAAGCTATCTTGGCACCTCACTTAGACACTAACCAAACTGCATGGACTGGTGTGAAATGGGGTACTGAGAACCAAGTGGAGTGGGAATGTAGTATTACTACAAATGCCATCGATAACCAGAAAGTCTGGGCAGGCTTAAAGCTGACCAATGACCAGTTGGGCGCTGTTGACGCCAACCAGATCTTCTTCAAAGCTGCCACCGACCTCACCAATGGCGAAGCCCTATCCACTTCGGATAATGCAGCCATGGCCGTCGCCGGCGGAAACATGCTTTGGCATGTTATTTACAGTATTGCTGGTGTTGATTATACAACCAATACTGAACTTGCAATGGCGGCAAACACAACGTATCACCTTAAGATTACTATCGACTCGGACCGCAAGGCTTCCGCTTTCATTAACGGAACCCAATACGGATTGGTTAACGATAGCGGCCACGGAGGAGCGTCCAACGTTGGTACTACAGCCACATGGGGCCAAACTGATACAATAGCTAACGGTGGTGTAACCGCATCTGCCTCTAGTGGCAACCAGACTCTTACTGTAGATGGTGTTTCCGCACTTACTACTTTCAAGGCAGGCGATACAGTTTTCAAAAGTGATCGGACATTGTTTGGAATTGTTCAATCTGTAGATTCAGCCACGCAAATTACACTTGAGACTTGTTTGGCAGATGTAGCAGATGACGATGAGTTACATAACTTTGGCCAGAAAGCAACAAGCGCAACCCAGAAGTCTAAAGCGCTTACTAACGACATCGACCTTATTCCTTATATCGGAATTGAGGGAGGAGACGCCAACCCCGCGATACTTGATGTCCATTACATGGCATGCAGCAGAGTCATGGTCGAGTAGAATAGAACATAGTTTTTAAACTATGAAAAACCCCCTTCCTTTATTGGTTGGGGGTTTCTTTTATTTTGGAACTATTTACTATAACCATTGGAGGAATAATGGGCATAAAGAGAAGAATACTGCGCAGTCCTAAATATAGGCATCTGAAAGCAAGAAGATTTCCACGGACACAAGAGAAGGAAGAATCAAAGCCGGGAACAGAAAATACTCAGGCAAAAATTGAGACGTTTCCAGAGATAAACCCCGAAACATCAACACCGGTCGCAGTAGCTGAAGAATTGACACCTACAGTAACAATTGAAGAAGTGGTGCTGCCACCGGTCGCAGTAGCTGAAGAATCGGCACCTACAGTAGCAACTGAAGAAGTGGTACTCGAATTGGTTGAGACTGAAGAAGAACCAGTCGAGAAGCCAAAGCCAAAGCCAAAAATTATTAAAGCCAAGGCTAAGCCAGTCACAAAGAAAAAAGCAACGACCAAAAAGACAACTCGTAAGCCTCGGGCTAAGAAGAAGACCAAAATTACATAGACTGACAGCTTTGATAAAGCTTTTGTAAATCCGGTTCTTTGTATCCTTGGAAACTACTTACTGTTGAAGCTAGTATAGTAGGGAGGGTCCACGAATGGCGAGCACGATTGAAAATTCAACACTGAAAGTCACGTTAACGGAAAGAATTGTTCTGAACGGAAGAGATCAGGGTTCCACGAATGAGTTGTCTATCACCGACATAAATGAAGTCTCAAAAAGAATTATAACTGTTACAACTACTGAGTCTGTAATAGCCACATTTAGTAGTGCCGTTGCTTCAGCCGGCCACTATGTCGACACTGATGTTAGATATATAAGATTCACCAACAAAGATGATACAAATTTTATTACATTAACATTTAGAAATCAAGATAATGATGAGGCTGCTATTAAACTTGATGCAGGACAATCTTTTATATGGAATGGCGACAATGTTAATGGTATGGGCGCTGTTTTCAATGCAACTCAAGATGCTGATGCCGCTTCTTCTGCAAATTTCGGAAGTTTAACAAATATTCAAGCTGATGCAGACACAGCTTCCTGCGATTTAGAAGTATTTATAGCTAGCGCATAAGGGGGATAGAACGAATGTCATTACCAACACTATCGCCGGCTTCTCAAACCAACGCTATTGTTTTAACAGCCACAGGAAGCACTGACACAACCGCCACGGGCGCCGGCAGTACTGCACACTATCCTTTTGGCATGTATACCGATACAAGCTCACCTTTATACGATGTAAACTTCGTTAATGGAGCCTCTGATCAAGTTTCATACACTTACAAGAAACTGGGCGGGGATGTTCTTGATATAGAACTGACCGTAGGCAATGTATATGCTTCCTACGAAGAGGCAGTTCTAGAATACTCATATCAGATTAATATCCATCAGGCCAAGAATGTTCTTTCAGATCTTCTCGGTATGTCAACCGGGACCTTTGACCACGATGGCCAAATGACTGGCGGCGATGCAAAAGGCTCCGCAGTTAATTTATCTTTTCCAAGGTTTGAATTTGGATATGCCCAGCGGGTAGCAGAGGGTTTATCACAAGAGGCCGGCATGGGTGGGAATCTCACCATGTACTCAGCGTCTTTTGCACTGACCGGCGGAAAACAAGACTATGATTTGCAGGCGATTATATCAGGGTCTTCCGCAGATCTTTTCGAGCCAGCAAACGAGTCGGTCCCGGCATACGGTGGCTTGGTCGGCTCTAAAAAAGTTAAAATCCACAAGGTATATTACAAAACGCCCGAGGCTATATGGAGATTTTATGGATATTATGGTGGCCTAAATGTTGTTGGGAACTTAAACCATTATGGCCAGTTTGCCGATGATACAACTTTTGAATTAATCCCAGCTTGGCATAACAAACTACAAGCATTGGCGTATGAGGACCACTTATACACAAGGTTATCACACTACTCTTATCAAATTCATAATAATAAAATAAGAATTTTTCCTCAACCAGATGGCCACGATAGACATATGTGGGTTGATTTCACCATATCCAAAGATGCATGGGAAGAAGATTCAAACTCAAAAAATGGAGTCGATGGCATTAATAATATGAATACTTTGCCATTTGAGAATATTCCATATAAGAATATTAATGCTATTGGGAAGCAGTGGATCAGAAGATACGCCCTAGCCCTTAGTAAAGAAACCTTATCGCACATCAGGGGTAAATTCAGCACAATACCTATCCCGGGAGAATCAGTAACCTTAAATTCTGCTCAGTTAGCGAGCGAAGCAATGAATGAGCAAGATAAACTTAAGGCGGAAATCAAGGAAATATTGGATCAAATGACCTACAGGGCTCTCATGGAGGATGACGCAAAGCTTGTGACAGCGGTTGGTACTGTGCAGGAAGAGATTCCACTATTAATTTACCAAGGATAAATAACGAATGGCTCAAGATGATAATAATGGGTGGTCGCAACCGAAAGAAGCTCCTCCTCCTCTTTTTCTGGGGAAGAAAGAGCGTGATTTGGTTAAACAGGTTAACGATGAACTTATTGAGCGCGTCATCGGCCAAACCGTCATATATTATCCAATAGATATCGAAAGAACCAACTTCCATTCTTTGTACGGTGAAGCGATAGAGAAAACTTTTCTACCCCCTGTCAGAGTGAATGCCTTGGTTGAGTGGGGCGGCCTCACTACAGAGCATGAGCAGAATTTGATTGTTGGCAAAACGGCTAATATTACAGTCCACTTTCATAAGCGCCGCCTGACAGAGGACCAAAATTTATTTGTTCGCGAAGGTGATTTCGTATTATATGGTGATATTTTATTTGAAATAACATCTCTTTCTGAGCCGCGCCAGATATTTGGGCAGGTTGATCATATGATAGAGATCTCGGCGACTTGTACTAGAGCACGGGAGGGATTGTTCGATGCCAGCTAATCAAAACACTAGAGAGATAACCCTGATGCCTTCAACGATTGAAACAATCGATGCAGCATTTTTTGAATGGCTGGACACTGAACTAAACATTCACGCGTCCACCAACAAAGGATGGAAGAAGGTACCAGTTCTTTGGCTTGCAAGTGAAAGAGCCTTCCAAATAAAGGACCAAAAAGACTTGCACGATGCAAATGGGGTTCTAAAATTACCCTTAATTTCTTTGAACCGAACATCTATAATAAAAGATCCAGCCATGAAGGGAGTTGCATGGGCCCACATCCCGGGCAACGACGCTATTGAGGTTGCTAGAAGAATAGGCCAATCCAAGACAGCGAATTTTAAAAATGCTTATTCTTATAACGAACATCAAGACTATAATTTTCCCGACAACAAGAAAAAGACGGTTTATGAAACCATAACGATGCCTATGCCAACATATATCAATGCTATGTACAGCATTACATTAAGGGCAGAATATCAACAACAGATCAACGAATTGGTAACTCCTTTTATGACTAAGACAGGCCAAATCAATAATTTTTTTATAACAAGTGAAGGCCACCGGTTTGAAGGCTTCATACAAAATGATTTCGGCGCTAATAATAATGTGGCCAATTTTTCGAATGGTGAGAGATCTTATGAAACTACTATAACAGTAAGAATTCTAGGCTATTTATTGGGAGAAGGCAAAAATGCTGAAAAGCCAAAAATAACTATTCGCGAAAGCGCCGTTCAACTGGTGCAAGTGCGAGAGAGGGCCGCTTTGGGCGATAACCCAGACAATATAGAAATAACAAATACTGATTTGTTATCCAAGAAAGGCTTTTATCGAGAGTAAAAAGATTTTTCAAAGAATAAAATACTATTTATCTTAGTAACGAATCTAAGGAGAGATTATAGCATGGCAGCTAAAAAATTTAAGTTCATTTCCCCGGGTGTTTATATTAACGAAGTGGACGAATCAATACTTAACCCATCCCCCCCGATCCTCGGCCCAGTTATTGTGGGAAGAACCAGAAAGGGCCCCGCAATGCGACCGGTCCGCGTCGACAGCTACACTGAATTTGTGGAAATATTTGGTGATCCCGTCCCCGGTCAAGAAGCCGGCGACATGTGGAGAAGCTATACCCCTTCTGGGCCGACTTACGCCGCCTATGCAGCCAAGGCATGGTTAAACGCAGAAACCTCTCCTGCAACAATTGTGCGCGTCCTTGGCGAAGAGCACAATGCTAGACTTGACAACGGAACTTTGGCTGGCTGGAAGACCACTAAAGGCGCCAAAGCAGATCTTGATATGGATTACGTCGGAGGCCAAGGCGCGCCGCACACTTCAGGATCGTCAGTCGGTGGAGCCTTTGGTATGTGGGTTTTCGACTCTGGATCAGTCGCTGAAGATTCGACGGATCTCCTGAATGGGATTCACCCCGGAGCCTCTGGCACCTTGGCGGCCATATGGTATTGTGATTCTGGCTCAGTTATGTTAATGTCTGGTACCTCCCGCGATGGAACGACCGAACAAACCGGTTCAGCCCTTTTTGTTAAGTCAGTCGGGACAGATAATGAATTTAAAACTGTTTTGAAAACCTACACCACTGGTGACGATGGAACAGGCCTCGCGGCGACTGCGACATTTGTAGGAGCAGCCACATTAGACGACGAAGCCAGTACATCTCTTTTATTAGTAAACGCTGATGGCGAAATTGTAACATTTACTACGAACGCTACCAAGGGCTTTGGCGATACGGTCGATGAAACAGCGTCACCCTTTACCATTAACACCAGAGATATCGAGAGCGGTAGCGAAGTCAGGAAGGCTACACAGGCATTCTGGATATCTTGCAAGGCCGCAATAGACGCAGGCGTGCTAGACATGGCGATTAACCCCACTACTTTCGCGGGCACCGAAGAAGAATTTACATTAACTCAAAACAAAGTAAATGCTGCCGGCAATACAGCAATAACTTTAATAACTGGCATCACGGCCAATGGCGAAACTGCTTTTACTGGTGGAGTCACCCCAAACCAACAAGTTTTCCACTTCAACTTTAACGCATCCGGCGGTAGATACATCCGAGATATATTCAATACTAACCCCATACTAACAAACTCTGATGTCGTATCTTCAGGCGAAGTTACAAATAAAAAGAATAAATATTGGCTTGGTGAAACTTTTGACCGGCAGCTAAAAGAAGGCGCCGGTTCATCCGGTTCGGCCGGCTCACAATTTGGAATTATCTTCCCAATGCTTAGTGGGTCCGTAAACTGGGCTTTCCGGCAAAACAGCTTTGTGGACGCTAAGACCGGCTGGTTTTTCTCACAGGATTTCGGTTTGAATACAGCTTTCTCACCAGACTCTACTTCAACGAAATTATTTAGGCTTGTCGGTCGCGACATGGGACTACAGGGCCACGAATATAAGATTGCTATAGAGGATATAAAGGCTTCTCCAAATGCGTCCACACCATTTGGGTCTTTTACAGTTGCCATTTACCCAATTACAACATATGATACAAAAGCAAAATTCGAAGCACTGGAAAAATATACAAATTGTAATTTAAATCCTATTTCAAAAAATTATATTGCTAGAAGAATAGGTGACAAGCATATTTCTTGGAATTATGACTTAGAGAAGCACACTGAACTTGGGCAGTTTAATAATATTTCTAATTTGATCAGGATTGAGATGAATCCAGCGTTAGATTTTGACTTTAATCAGGCGAGCTTGCCTTTCGGCGTGACCGGCCCAATCCGGCCAAAAACTTTATTCTGGCACAGTAGCTCGGCAACCGCCGACCTCACTAAATTCTCCAGCGGCAGTGTGTTTTATGATAAATATTATGGAAACGCTAATCACGGAGATGGCGGCATCCGCGGCCAAGGTATTGATAACTGCGCCACAGACGGCTTTAAAGTAGAAAGCTATATTACTGGCGGAATGATTTATGGTGCGTCAGGATCAGTAATGGAGAGCCCTCTAAATGTAGGGGCAAATCTGTGCAGCATGGGTTCAACAGATGGAATTCCATTTTCGGGCTCATTTGAGTTCCCAGCTATCGCTATTCGATCTAGCTCACTTGACGGACCCGGCGGAGGACCCGGCGCCGATGCATATTTCGGAGTGTCTACTACAAAATCCAAAACTGTCTCGCAACCAGACGCCGGAGCTACAGATTATTTGAGAGGAATGCCTTTTGATTCGACTGTTTTCGGTCGTTTTGATGAACTTTCCGGACTCCCGGCCGGCGCAGACAATGCCAATGAATATTCATGGGTCTTTTCACTAGATGATATTCGCATAAATGCCTCAAACGGAGCAGGAGAGTGGGTTTCCGGCTCTAGGGCCGATGGGACGAGTGTTTCAGCGGTCAGCAGCAGTTATAAGAAAGTCCTTGATTACCATGATAGATTTTGGACAGTTATGGCCGGTGGACACGATGGCTTTGATATAACAGAGGCAGAGCCGCTTCGTAACTCGCAGTGGACTGTAGGCACAACAAACCAATATAATCATTATGCTTGGAACAGTGTCCACCGTGCCCTTGGGACAGTCGCTGATCAAGATGTGGTAGAATACAATTTGCTTACCGCCCCCGGCATCACCAATGACGATTTAACTGATAGAGCCCTAGAAGTGGCAGAAAACCGTGCAGACGCCTTAGCTATTATAGACTTGGCAGACGTGTTCCAGCCATCGACGGAAGATACGGATTCCTATCTTAATAATTTGGGTTCTGTTACCTCTACTCTTTCTTCAATAAAGACGAGAGACTTGAACACCAGCTATGGATGTGCCTACTACCCGTGGGTACAGATTAGTGACACCAAGACTAAAAGAATGGTGTGGGTGCCACCATCCGTAATAGCGCTGGGGACAATGGCTAGCTCCGAGGCTTCATCAGAGCTTTGGTTCGCACCTGCGGGCTATAAGCGAGGTTCGCTAACCGCCGGCTCAGCAGGGTTACCTGTGATGTCGACATCGGAGAGACTGAACCAAACACAAAGGGATGATCTATACCTAAATAATATTAATCCTATAGCGACTTTCGCCAACAAGGATATCGTTGTGTTCGGTCAAAAGACCCTGCAAGCAACCCCCTCGGCACTTGATCGAATTAATGTCCGACGTTTGATGATCTACTTAAAGAAAGAGATTTCTAGAATGTCAACAGAGGTGTTATTTGATAACAATGTACCCGCAACTTGGAAAAGATTTACCAATCTAGTTAACCCATTCCTGTCCAGCATCAGGTCCAGATTTGGTATCAGTGAATTCAAGGTAGTGTTGGATGAAACAACTACAACAAATGACCTTATAGATAGAAATATCATGTATGCTAAAATTTATATCAAGCCAGCTAGAGCCATTGAATTCATCGCAATTGATTTCATTGTTACTAAAACTGGGGCTTCTTTTGAAGATTAGCGCCGTTAGTGGTTTTTGTGGATCACAAAAAGGTTTTTGAAAGAACAAAATACTATTTACTATGAGAAAAGTACTCGTAGTCTCTTTAAAAGGAATACAACAATATGGCAGCCAAAAAATTTAAATTTATCTCACCGGGGATTTACGTCAACGAAGTAGATGAATCCATCATCTCGCCCACTCCACCTATTCTCGGACCCGTCATCATCGGCCGCACCAGAAAAGGCCCAGCAATGCGCCCAATTCAGGTTAATAGTTATTTAGACTTTGTTGAAACTTTTGGTCACCCGATGGCCGGCCTCGAAGACGGAGACCAGTGGCGCCGAGCCTACCACGCAGGACCCACTTACGCTGCTTATGCTGCCAAAGCATGGTTAAGCGCCGACGTTTCTCCTGTTACCGTTGTCCGGACACTGGGAGAAAATCATGATAGTCGCAGCGACAGTGCAACAATGGCTGGGTGGGAATCTGGCTACACCACGGCCCTAGACGCAGATACAGACTCCTTCGGCGCCGCCGGAGCTTATGGGTTATGGGTTTTTGATTCTGCAAGCTGCTTGGGCCGCGACGATGCTACAACATTAGCCGGCACCGGAAATCCAGCCACAGGAACCTTGGCTGCAATATGGTATTGCGAGTCTGGATCTGTCATGATGCTGAAAGGAACGAGCAGGCTGGGCGAATCAAACGTCACTGGTACTGGCGTTATGATTAAATCGGAAACCACCAACAACGTATTTCAGGTTGTTCTTAAAAATTCTACCGATGGTCACTTGACAACAGCCGAAGAAAAGACATTTAAATTTGATTTCACCAATCCCGGCGGTCAATATATCCGAGACATGTTCAATACTAATCCGGTTATGACAAATTCGGATGTGGTTAAGAGTTCTGAAGTAACTGAACTTAAAGATAAATATTGGCTTGGAGAAACTTTTGACCGTGCAGTAGCAGACACCACAACCTCCACCGACTCTCAATTTGGCGTGATGTTGCCCCTCGCGAGCGGCTCGGTACACTGGTCACACAGGAAGAGCGGATTTGTTAATCCAAAAACCGGTTGGTTTATCTCACAGGACTTTGGTGAAAATACTCAATTTTCTCCACCCGATAGTGTAACTAAATTATTTAGATTTGAATCCCTCGATTATGGCACCTCTGGACACAAGTATAAGATTGCCATTGAAGACCTTAAAGCGTCTCCCAATACCACAGTACCATTCGGATCTTTTACCGTCACACTTTATCCAGTCGGAACTCCTGACAAAAGGGCAAAACATGAGGCTTTGGAGAAATTTACAAACTGTAATTTAAATCCAAACTCTCCTAACTACATTGCAGCCCGCATTGGTGACAAACACCTTAGTTGGAACTACTCTCTTGGCAAACACCTTGAGCTTGGGCAATACGCCAATAGATCTAAATACATCCGAGTTGAAATGAATCCAGCACTAGAGATTGATTTCAACCAAGCTAGTTTACCATTCGGCGTTACTGGCCCAATTCGGCCCAATACAGCATTTTATGAAAGCGGCTCGGCATTCTTCACGGATAACTGGTATCAGCACACAGCGGAAGCCTCTCTTGTGCCAGCGGAAACATATGCTTCCGGCGGCCTCTTGATTGGTGGACGACCTCAGCCAACCCTCGAACTTGCAGCGAGTACATATCCATACGCTGCGCACATCGATGTTAACGAGGACAGTGATGACGGTACCTCAAAAGAAGCAGGTATGAGCGCATTCTCGGGAACCTTCCCGTTCCCGGCCGTCTCGCTCCGTTCAAGTTCAGCCGATGGCCCCGGTCCCGGCCCGGGCGAAGATGCATACTTCGGTGTTTCCACAACCAAGTCCAAAAACAGTAATCGCCCAGATCATGGAATTACTGATTATTTAAGAGGCCTCCCATTCCACGATAGTGTACTTGGCAGATTTGATGAACTCACTGGCCTCCCGAACGGGACAGAATACTCTTGGGTCTTCTCCTTAGACGACATCAGGATTAATGAAACCGGTGACGGCCATCATGTCTCAGGCTCTAGGGCAGACGGAAGTAGCTTAACGGCCGCAAGCTCAAGCTATAAGTCCGTTCTTGACAAACATGATCGATTCTGGACAGTTTTCTACGGTGGTCACGACGGTCTCGATATTACCGAGGCAGAACCTTTCAGAAATTCCCAGTGGACAGTTGGAACTACAACTAAGTACACTCACTATGCTTGGAATAGTATTGACCGTGCAATTAATACGGTCGCCGACCCGGATGTGTTAGAATACAATCTAATTACAGCCCCCGGCATTACTAACGATGACTTAACTGACCGCATTATAGAGGTCGCCGAAGATCGAGCCGACGCGTTAGCGATTGTGGACTTAGCAGACGTATTCAAACCTTCAACAGAAAATACTGAATCATATAGTAACAACTTAGGTACATTGACTTCGGTTGTTTCTTCTCTACAAACTAGAGATCTAGATACTAGTTACGCGTGTACATATTACCCATGGGTGCAGATCAAAGACACAAGAACAGACGCGATGCTCTGGGCACCACCTTCCGTCGTTGCACTCGGCACGATGGCCAGTTCCGAAGCATCTTCAGAACTCTGGTTTGCTCCAGCCGGCTTCAACCGCGGCGGACTGACTGAAGGGTCCTCTGGACTCCCAGTGGTTTCTGTGTCAGAGAGACTGACCCAGAAACAGAGAGATAAACTTTATGAAAATAATGTTAATCCAATTGCTCGCTTCCCATCCGAGGGAATTGTGATCTTCGGGCAGAAAACCCTTCAGGCTTCACAATCGGCACTCGATAGAATTAATGTTCGTCGCCTACTGATCTACTTAAAGAAAGAGATCTCTAGAATGTCAACTGAGGTTCTGTTCGACAACAATGTACCGGCTACTTGGAACAGGTTTATCGGAATGGTTAATCCTTTCCTTTCCAGTGTTCGCTCTAGATTCGGAGTTACTGACTTCAAGCTTGTATTGGATGAAACCACTACAACCCCTGATCTAATCGACCGGAATATCATGTATGCTAAAATCTTTATTAAGCCTGCAAGAGCTATCGAGTTTATTGCACTTGATTTTATCATTACAAAGTCTGGGGCTTCTTTCGAAGACTAGAAGGCTAAATTCATTATTAGATACTACTTAAAGTATAAGAGGAGAAAATATTAAATGGCATCATTTTGGACAGACAGTCAATTTAGGGATCCGAAAAGAGCGTATAGATTCATTGTACAGATGACACCCGGTGGAGCATCCGGCACCTCAGTGCAGTGGTTTGTTAAAAAGGTGGGTAAACCAGCCGTTAATGTCTCCGAATCGGCTCACACTTACTTGAACCACACTTTTTATTACCCCGGCCGCGTTTCTTGGAACACAATCAACATGACATTGGTCGACCCGGTTTCCCCAGACGCTACAGCAATCTTTATGAAATATCTTCAAGATTCTGGATATCAACCACCTACAGATGAGACCACTATTCAGACGCTTTCGAAAAATAAAGCTACCGGCGGACTTGGAATAGTTAGTATTCAACAGATTGATGGTGATGGGATTGTCATAGAGCAGTGGGACCTCAATAACGCTTGGATTAAGAGCATTTCTTTGGGAGATCTAGACTACGAATCCGACGCATTATCCATGATTAACTTGGAAATCAGATATGATTGGGCTGAACTAACAGTTCACGGCGGCGTCGATGACACTGCCACACTCCCGGGAACATCCTTCGCCGGCGCCGAGACTATCTTGGGACAAGGTGGCGTCACCGGCCCAACCGGCGGCTCGTCAAGCTAGCCAGTCGTTTCCTTAAACTTTAAATAATATAATTTTACATTAGAGGTGTATATTGAGCAGAAATAATTCAGGCCGTCTGGGTGTCAAGGACATTAATACCGACACTCCAGTGGTTACTAATTCTTCTTTCGATTTTGCGACACCTACCGAATTTGTTGATTTGCCAACGAAAGGAAGATATTACCCAGAAGGGCATCCTCTTCAAAACGCTGAGCATGTTGAAATTAGGTATATGACCGCAAAAGACGAAGATATTTTAACGTCTAAAACTCTCCTGCAAAAAGGAATTGCAATCGAGCGTTTTTTACAAAGTGTCATAGTCGACAAGAGAGTAAAGGTTGGCGATCTTTATATCGGAGACAAAAACGCAATCTTGATTGCTGCTAGAATCACCGGCTATGGGGAGGACTATGATATTAATATAAGTTGCCCTAGTTGTGGTGTTTCTGGAAAGAGCACTTTTGATCTACAATCACTCCAGCCTTATTACGGTGATAATTTAGATGAAAATATGCAAATCACCGACGATAACAATTTCCTTGTAGCTCTGCCGGTAAGCAAAGCAAACTTAGAAGTCCGACTTATGACAAGTAAAGATGAAGATTATCTAATATCTTTGGCTGAGACCAAAAGAAAGAAACGCCTCCCGGAAACGAATTTAACAGATCAGTTAGCTAGAATGATTGTATCTGTTAATGGAGACTCCTCACCATCAACTGTATCTAAATTTATCGGCGCTATGCCGGCCAGAGATTCAAGATATCTTAGACAAAACTATTTTAAGATTGTCCCAGACATCAACATGACACACGAATTTACATGCAAATCCTGTTACCAAACACAAGAACTGGGGGTTCCGCTCACGGCGGAGTTTTTTTGGCCTAAGTGATAAATATATACAAAATGTATATGAAGAATTCTTTTCGTTAAAATATTATGGCGGCTGGAGCTTTATGGAAGCTTATAATTTGCCAATTAAATTGAGAAGATGGTTTTTAGAGCGCCTCTTAAAGCAGAAGACGGACGAAAATGAAGCCATGGAGAAGGCTGCTAAAAAAGCAAAAAATCAGCATTCTCGTTAAGTCGAAGACAAGCTCTTCGGCTTTATTTTTATATGACAACTATTTAGTTTAAAGGCACCGGAGGTCTGTTTAATGGATACAAGTTTAAATGAAGACAAGCTAACTGAAATTGTGATAGATTTCAACGAAATAAGGGAAAATAAGCTTAATGAAAGCTTTTTATCCATGTTTGGTTTTTGGGTTAAAGAAATCTTACAAAGAATGTTTGGAGGGTCAACCATTCCAGTTTCTGTCAAAGGAAATCCAGTCGAGGTAAAAGCTTTTGCCAAAGCTTTAGGCGGTGAAAAAAGATATATAGAAACTGCAAAAAAGTATGGCTTAGACGATCCTCGTACTTATAAGGATTTGGCCAAACTTGAGAAGTCGGTCTCTTCTTTCGAGAGTGCAACAGGCATCAAGTGGCCGTTTAAATGAGGGATTAATTTATGGCGGATCTTAACATAACACCAGAACAGTTAGCTGCCCTTGCTGCCGGCGGAGGCGAAGCCGCACAGGCCTTAGCCGCCCTCAGGGCGGAGCTTGAGGCCCTCAACGCCACCGGCAATGAACAACGGCAAGCTGTTCAGGCCCAAATCGCCGCGCTAAGAGAATTAATAAACACAGAGCAGAAACGTGCCGATCTGGGCGCCCAAGCCTCCGCCGCCGTACAAGAACAGATACGTCTGCTAGGCGAGCTAAAATCTCAAATATTCTCCCTTAATGACGCCTATCAAACCCAAAGGCAACGCATACGAGGCCTGATGGGCATAAATGAGTCGTGGAAAACCTCGACCGTCGGTGTTATGGCTAAAATTATGTCTGAGGGGAAGGGTGTAACCGCTGCCTTTGCTGCAATAACTACCGAAATGCAAGGCGCAGTTACAAAATCGGAGATGTTCACCTCTAGCGTAATGAAGATGCAGGAGCTTTCCGGCGGCGCCCTTGCTGGAATCACAAAGCAGACATACGACGTAGGGATAGCCATGGACCAAGCGCAAGTTTCTCTTGCAAGGACCACCGGCGCCTCTCGTAAATATGCTCAAATGATTGTGAGCATCGAGGGAGACTTAAATACCTTTGGTGTCACTATGGAGCAAGCCGGCCGTGCCGTTGGGAGCTTGTACTCTGGGATGTCCAGTTTCACGCAACTGGCCCCACAAACCCGGCAGGAAGTGGCTAGCTCTGTGGCGTTTTTACAGACCATGGGAATTGCGGCAGAAGATTCAGCCAGAAACTTAGAAATCATGACTCGCTCTATGGGATTGACAGGTACACAAGCAGCTAACCTAAATCAGCAAATGTTTACGGCCGCACAAGAGTTAGGAATTTCTACCACCAAGATGCTCGGTGATTTTGGCAGTATCGGCCCACAACTTATTAAATTTGGCCAAGAGGCCACAAGAGTTTATATTAACTTGCAATCTGTAGCAAAAAACACAGGAATTGAAATATCAAGGTTATTGAGTATCACTGAACAATTTGACCGATTCGATTCGGCTGCTGAATCAGTTGGCCGCTTAAATGCTATTCTTGGCGGCCCATATTTAAATACTATACAAATGGTCACAACAACGGACCCAACTGAACGACTTCAGATGATGACCGCGGCAGTCAAAGATGCGGGTATGACATTCGATAGCATGAGTTATTACATGAGGCAGGCCACGGCAAGTGCAATGGGCTTACAAGACGTTAATGAATTGGCAATGATCATGAGAGGAAGAATGGATCTTCTCGGGTCCTCTACAAACAGATCAGCCGCAGACATAGAAAAAATGATGCAAGAAACCCAAAGATATAATTCTGTGGCAGACGAGATGAGACAAGTTATGCGACAAATGGCCATCGCCTTTGAGCCATTTATTGGCTACTTAAAATCTGCGTTGAATTTTCTACAAGAATATCCCGGCTCAATACAAGCCGTGGTCGCAGCCATGACCACCATGCGAATATTCTCCAGTGTCGCTACTATGATAGCAGCTTACACCACCGCCCTTGCCGCCGCCAAGGTCGCGACTTTAGGATTTACCGGAGTGATTGTAGGCGGTGGGCTAATCGCTGCTCTCGCTGCAATATCTTCTCAGAATGAGGGATTGCAACAGACGGCTAACGCCGTTGGCCAAATAAGCGCCTCGATTAATGCTGTTCCTGAGAGGAAAACCATTGCTTTTAAGGCTGTTTTGGATGCCGGCGGAGATAACCCACAACTTGCGAACATGAATGCCTCTGTTATAGCTGGCACCGCCAACGCCATGTATCGTTCACCGCCCCCACGACAACAAACACCACTTGAAGTCAAGGTTAATTTGGAAATGGACGGTATGCGTATTGGTAGTCAAGTTGTTGAAACGATGCTTGGATAGGAGGTTTAAGAATGGCTGATGCTAGTGAAATTCTTTATAGTGGAAGAAAACAACAGATTGTTTTCCGTCAGCCATACGGCGGAACGGTAGCTTTTAAGGCTTTTATCACGAACTATTCGGAAAGTTGGAGTAATTCGTGGGAAGAAAAGGAACTTGTACGTCGGCTGAATAAGCAGTACACTTTTAACGCTGTTTATCGAACAATCCAGCTTGGCTGGTCTCTTCCAGCATATAGCGTTGAAGAGGCTAGCGATAATTTAAAGAAATGTACACAGTTTACTAGGATGTTGTATCCGTTGGTTGATGAAAGGGGCACAGTGGTTGGGTCTAATCCAATTTGGTTTATGAGTCTGATGAACTTTGTGCACAATTCGAACGCTACAACAGGCGGATCCGCAGACAGCGAGACTCTTCACACTACTGGACTCAAAGGGTTCCCCTCTAACTTTACTTGGGAGCCTGTATTAGAAGAGGGGGTGTTCGATACCGAGGCAGGCGTTGTTTTACCAAAAATTATAAGAGTTTCGTGCAATTATAATGTTCTGGTTGATGAAACGAAGCGCTTTGGGTGGACGACAGAGGGAGGTTGGGCAACAGAATCAGAACACTGGCCATATTATCCCGGTGATCCGTCGACCTTCCCACCCGGCGATGCTACTTTGGTTGAATCACTTGACGGCGCCGCCCCATCGGCCGCTGATGAGATCTTCGGCGACTCTGGCACTGATGACGGGTCCTTTACTGTGACCGTAGATACAGATATAGCAGACGCAATTGTTTCGGAATAATAGGAGGTATAAATAATGGGAATACGTTACGATAATCGTTCTAAAACAGCCAGCGGCGCCGAGACCATAGCAAACTCTAGAGGCCAAAAACGCGTGGAGCACTATACTACTCCTAGGCATCCTGACTTAACTAAGGCTAAGAGGCTTAAGCTGATAAGAATAAAACATGTGTGGAAGGTAGGAGATAAATATTGGAAGTTAGCTTGCGAATATTACGGCGACTCTTCACTTTGGTGGCTTATCGCTTGGTACAACCAAAAGCCAACCGAAGCCCACATTACGCTAGGCGATGTTATCATCATACCAAAGCCACTAGATAAGATTTTGAGCTTTTACTACAGGGAATAGGCATATTAAATGGGCTACTTAAACGAAGAATATAAGAAAGGCAAGGGCGGATCCCAATCCGACTGGGATACCTTGCACGAGGACCTCACCGCGTGGACGACGGCCACGACAGCTGGAGATTATGCCGCGGCAGCGGATGTGGAAGCTTCCCTTCTTAGTCTGTCATCGGGCACAGATGGCACCAAATTATTTACGCAAGAAGAGTTCGATCAATTCGAGGAGAGTTGGAGACACGCTCAAAACTCCTCAAGCCCACCCGACACAGGCGACTGGCTCAATAGCTATGTAAACGAGGTATTCATTGATAAGTCTACTAGTTTAGAAACTTACTCCATAGCCTCCAGTAAGGACATTGCCGACTTAACCGCCGCAATCGATTTAATCGACGCCGGCGACTCCCAAATAGGGAAAGCTGTGTTGGAGCAGCAATTGGCCATGGCTGAAGCCGGCTTGCCAATCCAAGAGCTTGATTATGAATCTAGCGGCGACGTTCTAGAGGCCTCGCTAGCCAACAGGGTCCGGTGGTCGGAGCAATGCTACTTATCCTACCACATTGACTCACTATCCAGCCTGCATCGCTTATATAACCGAGATTATAGCTATGTGGATGTAGTCCGGGGTAAGCCGTCTGAATTTACCAATAGGCTTTTTCATTACCCACATTCCGGCGACTTTGTTGATATCAAGACTGATGAGGCGAGTGAATTAATGCCTTTACTTAGTTTATCCAAAGTAATGTATTCGTGGGAAGAAGATAAAGACACCGCCGGCGCATATCACACAAATATGGAAGCGGAAGTTCCATTAATATTTGAACAGATGGCCAGAGAAGACCTTTTGGGGGCAGGCGCTTCGAACCAGCCTGAAAATATGAGCACCAATTTTGCTTCTCCTACTGGTTTTGGCTGGGAGAAATTTTCTTGGAAGTACATAGGGTCAAACCCAGAAACAGTCAGAAACGATATTACTGCGGAGCTAACCTTAACATTTCAAGATTTTAATCAATTGGCGAAAAAGAGGGTCTACTCTCCTGATCCTGTCGGACTCAATATGAACCCCGATGCTATAGAATATAGCTTGTTAGACTTGTTAGGCCATGGACAGAAATCTTATCGAAGATTTGAACACCGCGCCGACGAGTATCACGAAAAGTTTTTTGAAATCAAGGCAGTTTGCGGATGGAATCCTGCGCCATCTCGTTGGGACGCTGAATCTTCCGGCCGCCAAGCAATTTCTAGGGCAGTCAAAAACCAAAAAGTAGTCTTATATCTTACTTTGATTGACCATACATTTAATATTAATGACATCGGTACCTTCACACTTCATTTGACTTACCGTGCAAGACTAGGGTCTTTATTGACCGAGCCAAAAGCTGATATCTTACAGGATAAGGATTATCGGTCAAAGCTGTCTGCAATTTCTGAAGAGATGGAAGGACACAGAAGGGACTGCGATTTTGAGCAACTTGACAAAGCGAAAACAGAATATTATGAAGCAATAGACTCAAGTAGGCAAACAATATTGCAGGATATTCTTAATAGATTAATTAACGTTCGCAACGACGAAGACCTAGTACCTAGGGGGACTAGGCAAGCACACGATGAAGTTCCCGGGTTAACCCTGTCTGGACTCCCCAAAAAAGACCCAAGTAGTTCTGATAGCAAAGACGAAGGGCTAAGAGGCAGAATCTATGTAGTCAACCCGACAGTAAAAGATTTAGCCAACTTTGCCAGCGGGGCCCCTCTGGAGTCTTCTGGTACCTCGGCCGACGCGCCCGAAGCCAATGCAGGAACCGATGTGGCTCAAATATTGGCATCTCTAGTGGATGCCGAGACCGGCTATGACCCAGAGAGCCCATTATTGTCTTTGCGAACTGTTTCTCCTGACAAGGAAGTTTCCGCAGGCGCTGATGGCGAAGCCCGGGCCAGAGTACCATTCTTTTATTTAGGAGATTTAGTGGAGGTAGTAACTTGGCAAGCACTCAATGAAGATCATTTTGAACTAGGCGAGCGCGGCTCGCTGACACCGGAAGAGGCGAACAACATTAAAGTCATACTTGGCACTTATGAGTTTTTCAACGGGAAAGAAAACAAAATAATTAATTTAGCCGATGTTCCAATCTCCGTCAGATCATTTACAGACTTTTGGTATAAAAATGTTGTCGTGGCACGTAAAGAGAAGTATCTTCTTTTACACTTCATCAGGGACGTTATTGATCAGCTAGTCATAAAGGCGTTAGGGGCGGATTGTCTTGGATATAACGGCCACCCATTAGGGAGCACACCCGTTCGTTTGCGCACAGCCTTTATTTCGCTAGCTCCAAAAACCTCTTCGGATCCGAAGGATCCTCTTTTAAATTTGGGTACTGAGGCGTATGCCGATGATGATCAGAGTGGTCACGGGACAATACTTCTTGATCAGATCAACAAGGGAATTGAAAAGGCCAGCCCCGAAGACTATCTTCTAACCCCAGAAGTAGACTCCTCATACAAAATAAGAGACCATTCCCGAGAAATAAGCGCCCCCGTTAATTCCATGTATCACTATTTGGTAGTCTACGCCCAAAGCACAATACCTTGGGATTTGAAAGGAGATGAGGAGGAAGACTATAAGAAAGGTATTTTTCATTTGAAAATACACCAAGGAATTTTGCACCAAGCAAGGTTTAAAAAAACAGACCAGCCGGCCCTTAGAGAAGCTAGATATGAGAGAATGGGCTACGACCCCTTGGTTCATCTATCAAATGTGTATGATGTTGAATTAGAAATGCTAGGAAACACCATTTTCTATCCGGGCTCTTATGTCTTTATAAATCCTTTAGGGTTTGGAACAGCACTTGGCTCACCGATGACACAAAATTCAATATCCAATGCAATGGGTCTCGGAGGCTATCACTTTATTACAGAAGTTTCAAACACAATAGGAAAAACATTTTCGACCAGCATGAAAGTTAGGTGGGATAATAACGGAGCTAATTCGGTTCGAACAGTAACTATGCAGAAAAACCGTGATTCTGAGGGAAACTGTAAGCCAGTGCCATCGGAGACTACTTAAAAATGTCTTTTAAAGGAAAAAATAATTTAGGATCTCGTGAAACCTTCTTTAGTAGAGCTTTATATAATTGTTATGCATTCACTGAAGACGGGACTGAGAATATTGTTCCTAGGTTAACTGAGAACTTTCACTTTCTAGAAAGACTTTTTCGAGGTCGGACAAACCAATATTTTTATGTGATATCCCCCAAATATTCCAAAACTGAAAATATCTCCGAAGGGCCCACCGAGCCCGCATTGGTTTTGGATTTTGTGGCAGATGCATTTAGGAAATTACAAAAAGAATTTATTTATGCGTTCGACCGAGAGGAAATTACTTCTGAAACTTCTATAGGAAACCCCCGCGTAGGCCTGCCTGCGCTAAAAGCATCTCACAACATAGAGAATGACTATAAAATGCATGTCCAAAAGATTAACGCCGGATTTTTGAATGGTTATATAAATGAGACTAGAAGATTGCAGATTCGATCCTTTGAAACTTTTTTTCCATTTTACATGGATTATCTTAAGGCTGTCGCGGCTAATCTTCCGTGTTTCCGGGGAGCCCACATAACTAGCGCGCTGAACTCTCCACTCAATAGTGGCCTGTGTATCGAGATAGCAAGCCACGACCACGCCTCAGACAAAGAAAAATATGATTTGTTCATACAAGACAAAAACTTTGAGTTTTATAAGGTTATGGCCGCTAAACATGGATTTGCGATTGATAAAAATGCGCCATGGCGCCTCGTTACCGATTTCAACCCGGTTATGGTGGCGTACGCCAATAATAGAAATTCACGCTTAGAAAATATTGATGATATTTTAGCTTCTTATTATGACATGGTTTATGACAGTGAATTTGAAGATTTCATTTTGATGGTGACTAGAGCCTACAATGCATACGCACGCTCAAATCCAGTTGTATACCAGAAGTCTCGCGAGCAAGGATGTAAAACAACTACGATAATCACCCCTCCGCTCGAATCCGCGACCGCTGTTCAAAAAAGGTTTAATAATCATTTTTGGCTAGAACATTATATAGTGATCAAAAATATAGAGAGTAAGCTAGATTATGCGCCTGCCTCCTTGAATAAAATTATAAAAAATGCAAGAGAACTGGAAAAAACATTTGACACGAGGAAGTCTTTGGGTTATATTGAAAGGAAGTTCAATGAATTCATGCATCGCGAGGGTTCACTGTTCTATGAAACAGCAAAGAAAAATATGAAGGATCAGGGAAAGAATCCTGCTTCTTTATTAGATGATGTAAAGAGGGCCGTTAGGGCCACAAAAACAAAAGTA
>TARA_R110002073_G_scaffold336573_1_pt1 | contig 31549 bp, 33 predicted proteins | sample TARA_R110002073 | Tara Oceans TARA_R110002073 (sample SAMEA4397174) | marine metagenome | biome: Polar Biome; feature: [DCM] deep chlorophyll maximum layer (ENVO:01000326); material: water (ENVO:00002006), including particulate matter (ENVO:01000060) such as... | depth 40 m | reverse complement strand
AGGTCGCCGACATCGTCGTCACGGATGATGCACTGGGCACCGAAACGCTCGTTCTGGTCGGAGCCGATGCGGCATTATTCCGCATCGATGGCTCAGAACTTTGGTTGGTCGACAGCGCAGCGTTGGATTTCGATAGCAATTCGACGTTGGACGTGACGGTTGAAGTTCACGACGCGAGTTTGTCGGCCAGTGCTCTGGATAGCGTCGCTCATTCGATGTCCGTGACAGACGTGAACTCGTCGCCAACGGTGAGCCTGAGTCCATCAGGGACGTCGCTTTCAGAAGACACCGCAACGGGTTCGCGAATCAAGATGGCGGATATTATCGTGACGGACGACGCTACGGGAACGAACAATCTGTCTTTGTCAGGCGACGACGCGGCCTTGTTTGAGATTGACGGAACCGAGTTGTTCTGGCGTGGTGATACGCCTTTGGACTTCGAGACCGCATCGACTCTCACTGTAACGGTGAACGTGGATGATTCGACCATCGGTGGTGGAATCGATTCCTCAACCAATTTCACGCTGACCGTCACCGATGTCAACGAAGCACCCAGTTTCACCGTCGTTACTCCGCTCACAGTGATTGCGGAAGACGAGGATCTCTCGGGCGGATTGAAGGTTGCTGATTTGGATATCACCGACGACGCACTTGGTGCCGAAACTTTTTCATTGAGTGGCGATGACGCCGCATTGTTCGAAGTGGTCGGCACCGAATTGCGGTTGCGAGCTGGAATCACCCTCGATGCAATCACGAATCCTAACTTGGACGTGACCATTGATTTGGATGATGCGAGTCTCGGTGGAGGTTCCGAGGACACCGAATCATTGCAGATCCAAGTCACCACGAGGAACACGCCGCCGACGCTCAGTGATTGGCAAGACAACTCGCTGGCGGGGCAAACGGTCACCGTTCCCGCTTCCGTTTTTAACGGGCTATCCGACGATGTGGATGGGCAAGTCGTCACGGCTCATTTGAGTGCCGGACCGCTGGTTGGGGTCTTGGATCTGCAAGCCGACGGCAGCTTCACATTCACACCGCCGCCAGGATTCATTGGTTCCATTTCATTCGAATGGACCGCGTTTGACGGACGACAACACAGTGCGGCGGCGACGGTGACGCTGACGTTCTTGCCCGTTCCAGTCGTGCCGACCCCGCCTGCACCGACCCCGCCGGAGGACACATCTGGTTCCAATTCGGACGCATCGGATGGTGACTCAAACGACTCCAGCAACGATTCCGACAACGGCGATAATTCGGAAGACAGTTCCAGCGATTCGGAGTCGGAATCCACAAACGAAAGCGACTCGGCAGAAGTCGCCGTTGGCATGCCCAACGCCGCCACAACCAATCCCGATGGAACCGCACAACAGTCGGGGCAATCCGGAGGTGCTGAAGAAGCATCGACGGAACTCGAACGGATGAATGCGAGCGTCAACGAAGCGAGACTGGCGCAAGAGGCCGCCGAACGTGAAATGCAAATCGAAAGAAACCAGCTTGGTCTGACACAATCGGGCGGTCGAGTCCAGCGTTTGGATCTCGACTTCGATTTCGGATCCGACGGCGTCGCGATGACATCCATCGACTATGCCTTGATGAGCCAACCCGGCGAGATGTGGGACCAACTTGACAACTACCAACAAAAGGTCAATTCCCAAATCAAAGGTGACTTGATTGTCGTCGGTACCGCCGGTGCCGCGGCATCCAGTGTGACCGTCGGCGTTGTCGCATGGGCGTTGCGCAGCGGATTGTTGTTGTCTGGATTGATTGCCCATATGCCAGCTTGGAGCGCGGTCGACCCGTTGTTGATCATGCAAGGATTCTCTGGAACCGGTGACGGAGAAACACTCGAAGAACTCATGGACCGCCACGATAAAGCGATGACAGACGAATGATTAGTCTCTATCAGCGTATCCCGATTCGCATTCGGATTTCACTTGGATTGGTTGGTCTGATGGCCGGCAGTTTGCTGGTCGCCAGCGCTGCTGGATTCTTCCCCAACGAACAGGAAGAAATCCTTCACGGACGTGCGCGCTTGTGCGAAACGCTGGCAATCAGCGGAACCGCAATGGCCAGTCACGGTCAGGTCGACTCTTTGCGAGTCACCATGGAATCGATCGTTCACCGAGATCCTCAAATTTTGTCGATCGGACTGGTCTCGAGCGAAGGCAAATTGCTCGTCTCCGCGGGAGAGCACGTTGAGTTTTGGGACGAGAGTCTCGAGGATGATGTCAATCAAATGAAAGTCCCCGTGTTTCGATACGGAAAACAATGGGGCGAAATGCAGTTCGCGTTTGCATCAACCGGCGGTTTGTTCGGGCTGAACTATTGGGCTCCCGCTTGGTTGCTGATCGTCCTGATTCCCGCTTGTTTGATTCAGTTTTCATTCTTCTTGAAGAAGACGCTGGAGAGTTTGGATCCCTCCGGGGCCGTCCCGACGCACGTCGAGAACGCGCTGGATACCATCACGGTCGGATTGGTTCTGCTGAACTCGAAAGGCCGCATTCTGTTTACCAACCGTCGCTTGAACCAATTGCTGTCTCAAGAATCAGCGGATTTGATGGGGAAGAAGATCGACGATTTGGAATGGCAAATGATCGCCGACACCGGTGACGTTCTGCCGTGGGAAGAAGCGAAACAGAACGACGATTCGGTCATGGATCGAATTCTGCAATTCGACAACAACGGCCGCATGCTGACTTTCAGCGTCAACTGCACGCCCATCGCTGGCCAAGGGTACCTGGTCACGTTCGAAGACATCACGCTGATCGAGGAGAACAAAGTCGCTCTCGCGAAAGCTCGTGACGCCGCCGAAAACGCTAACGCGGCCAAGAGTGATTTCCTGGCCAACATGAGCCACGAAATCCGAACGCCACTCAATGCGGTTCTCGGTTTCACTGATGTGCTGCGACGCGGATTGGTGTCCAGCGGTGACGAAGCCGTTGACCATCTCAACATGATTCACCGATCCGGTGCTCACCTGCTGGAGCTGATCAACGACATCCTGGATCTGTCCAAGATCGAATCGGGGCACCTGCAGACTGAGACGATTGATACCAGCCTGGACGACATCGTCACGGATGTGGCCAACACATTGAAAGTCAAAGCCGACGAGCAAAACTTGGCGTTGAAAGTCGACTTCCGGACCGCGATCCCAAGAACGATCCAGTCCGACCCGACCCGATTGCGGCAGGTCATCACGAACCTGGTCGGCAATGCGATCAAGTTCACCGAGAGCGGATCCGTGTCGATTGTCACGTCACTATTGAAGACGCCATCCAACTCGCTGGAAGGCTATGATCCGATCGTTCGAGTCGACATCATCGACACCGGAATCGGGATGACGCCGGACCAGCAAGCCAAAATCTTTGACTCGTTTGTGCAGGCCGACAGTTCGACCACTCGTAAGTTTGGTGGAACGGGACTTGGGCTTTCGATCAGTCGTCGTCTCGCCGAGGCGATGGGCGGATCCCTGACGGTGCACAGCGAAGTTGGGATCGGCAGTACCTTCCGTGTGGAACTTCCGACCAGCATCGCGAGCCTGCAAGACATGGTCAGTCCCGAAGAGCTGGCTCGCTTGGCACAAGAGAAATCAGCCGGTGCGGTGAATTCGGAACTGCTGCGACTGCCTGCGAAACGAGTGTTGGTCGTCGACGACGGCGAAGCCAACCGCCGCCTCATCGAGTTGGTGCTCAAACGCGCCGGAGCGACCGTGATGAGTGCCGAAAACGGTCAAGAAGCCCTGGACATGATCGCCGAAGGAAACGATTCAGGCTATCCATACGAGTTGGTGCTGATGGACATGCAGATGCCGGTCCTGGATGGTTATTCCGCGACTCGATTGCTGCGTGAGCGAGAAGACACGACTCCTGTCATTGCATTGACCGGCAACGCCATGCGTGGTGACCGTGAGAAGTGCATGGATGCTGGTTGCGATGACTTCCTCACCAAACCCGTCAACTTGGATGAGCTGCTGGAGATGGTCTCGCAATACTTAGGGGAAGTCGATCCGGGCACGTTGCGCAATGCAAACGTTATTGCAAATGAAGCTCCCTCCTCGGCGACTTCCAGCAGTGCAGGCGTTCTGCCAACAATGCAGTCGCCAGTTCTCGAGGCATCCACGCCCTTGTCGCCATCTGATTCACCAACCGCGGCTTCGAATAGCTTGCCATCTTCCGCCATCGTGCCAACGTTGCCGATGGACGACGAAGACTTCCGAGCGATCGCGGGCGACTTTGTCACGCGATTGCACGCCAGATTGGATGGAATCGAACAAGCGATTCAGGAATCCAAGTTTGACTTCGTGCACGGCGAAGCTCACTGGCTCAAAGGTGCCGGCGGAACCGTCGGATTGGATGTCTTCACCAAACCAGCGCGAACATTGGAACAAGCCGCAAAGGATGAATCGACCGACATTGCTCAATCGATCCTCAACGAAATTCGCGATTTGCATGGTCGAGTGGCAATCCCGGGTATGGATCTGTCGCACGAATCGAGCTCATCCGAATCGCTCAGTCCCGCTTTCGCGTCGGTCGATCCAGCGACCATCATCAATCCAATCCATTGTGCCTTGCCACTGGATGACCCGGACTTCCACGCCATTGTCTCGGACTTCATCGGTCGACTCGACAAACGTTTGGTGGACATGCGAGACGAGCTTCGCGATCAACGCTTTGATGCTCTGGAACTCAGCGCTCACTGGTTGAAGGGAGCCGGCGGCACGGTTGGCTATGGCGACCTGACCCAACCATCACGTGATTTGATTGACGCCGCATTGGCAAACAATCCAACGGATTGCGAAACCTATCTGTCGCAAATTGAATCGGTTCGTGCACGCATGATCCTTCCTGAACCATTGCCACAACCGGTTTGAGTCCACCTGACAAAGTTGGATTTGAGAAACGGAATACGAAGCTCATCGGAAGATGTTATTGGCTCGCGAGATTTTCTCAATCGTTGCGACCGACACAATCGTTCGGGTCGTTCGGGGGGCAAAACGCAATCGCCATCAAATCCTGCTGGTGCGCGTTGCGCATCGTACCGTGAGGCATGTTTTTGAAACGTCCTCGACACTGCTCTTTTTGAAACCGCTCCCTTCGGACCACACTCGATGAACGCTTCCAATACCTCCACTGATACGGCCGTCTTCAGCGCGCCCGTTGTTCCTGGAAGTCATGGTGTTCTTCCACAAGGGAACTCAGCCAAACCCGTCGCCGCTTTGCCCGGCAAGATCATGATCGTGGACGATGAAATCGCCAACGTTTTGGTCGTCAAGAAATACTTAGAACGAGCCGGCTATCGCGATTTCGAAACGACTACCGATTCCACCTCCGCGTTTCGAATTCTCGAAACCAGCATGCCAGATGTGTTGTTGCTTGACATCAACATGCCCAATGTCGATGGCATTCAAGTGTTGGAGCGAGTCCGACAAGACCCGCGTTTCAAGCACTTGCCCGTCTTGATTCTGACCGCCAACACGGATGAACGGATCAAATTGGTCTGCTTGGAATTGGGCGCGACTGACTTCTTGCTCAAGCCCGTCGACCCGATGGATTTGACTCCGCGAGTCCGTAACTCATTGCAAAGCAAAAGCTTTCAAGACCGTCTGCAGCATCACGCGGCGGAGCTCGAACTCAAAGTCGAACAGCGCACCCGAGAACTGGAAGCATCCCGCCGCGAAGTCATTTACTGTTTGGCTCGTGCCGCCGAAATGCGAGACAACGACACCGGGAACCACGTCATTCGAGTCGGCCGTTTCGCAGGGATCATCGCCGCTGGGATGGGATTGCCAGATTGGTTCGTTCGTGACATCGAAATGGCCGCCCAGTTGCACGACGTAGGCAAGATCGCCATTCCCGATGCCATTTTGTTGAAACCAGGCAAGCTCGAACCAGAAGAGTTCGACGTGATCCAAAACCATGTTAAGTTTGGACACCAAATCATCCAGCCGCACACCAGCACCGATGCTCGCCGAATGCGTACGCACGTGGAACTCGGTGCCGACATGCTCAGCAACGGCAGTGCATTGATGCGACTCGCCGCCAGCATCGCACAAACCCACCACGAGAAATTTGACGGCTCGGGTTACCCGCTTGGATTGGCCGGCAGCGACATTCCACTCGAAGGGCGAATCACCGCCGTCGCTGATGTGTTCGACGCTCTGTCTGCAGAGCGACCCTACAAGAAAGCCATGCCTCGCGAGAAGTGTTTCTCGATTCTCGAAGAAGGCCGCGGATCACACTTCGACCCCGATGTCTTGGATGCGTTTTTCGATTGCACCAAAGAAATTGTTCGCGTGCAGTTGGACTACATGGATCACTGCGAACCCACACCAGCCCCCGCGGCCCCAAGCGAATCTAACGAACAAGAATCCTAATCAACCCGCAACTCCGCCAACCCGTAGCTCGGCGGTCCCCCGCCGAGACCACGCGCACCCCAAACCCGCAGCGTCAGCAAGGCCACACCACCACAATCAATTGCCATTTTGCATTGATCATTTTGCAATTTGCAATTTCTCCGTCTCAGCTAACCTTCATTCCAAACACGCACAAAGAACCCCGCGTCAAGCTTCCGACCCGACTCGTCCGGCAACCGCAGTCGTCCCGTTTCAAACCGAAGCTTTCCTGATGGCCGAGTCCTCTTAGGGATCGCAACCGCCAAGTAGTCCTGAACATCGTTTTGGTTGACGTCTGGCGAATGCCCCGTGACCAACAATCGAAACGCATCCGCTTGCAGCAACCGCAAGCAATCATCGATCAACGGCCACACATCGCGAGCCAAACGCCAGGCCTTCCCGCTAGGGCCGTGCCCGTAAGCCGGCGGGTCCATCACAATCGTGTGGTATCGATTTTCGCGACGCACTTCTCTAGCCGCGAACTTGACCGCATCATCGACCAAGAACCGGATTGGTGGATCATCCCATCCGTTTGACTTCGCTGCCTCGCGAGCCGATTGCACATTCGGTTTCGCCGCGTCGACATGAGCGACCGCAAACCCAGCCGACACCATCGCCATGGTCGACGCACCGGTGTACGCGAACAAGTTAAGAGCTTTGGCACGATCCACAACCGAGTCATTCGCGTTGGGCGGCGAGAGCAGAGAGCCATCCGGCAAGGCATGCGTCCGCAGCCAATCCCAATTGGCCTGTTGTTCCGGGAAGACACCGATGTGCCCATAGGGAGTCGGCGCGACCGGCATTCGGAATCCGCCACATTCGATGTAGCGTCCCGGTTTCCACTCCACCCGATGATTCCATCGTCTTTCACTTTCGTCGAAACGGCTGGCCGCCACCTTCCACCGTGCACGTTGCTTCGCAGCCAAACCCTCCGCCGCCGGCGAAGGCCGATCGATTAGTCGCCCTGCGACCAGCTCCAATTTTCGCCCGCCACCAAAGTCAACCAGCTCATACCGATCGTCCGTGCGGCCATCGGGCATACGAGAAGGACGTGATTCAGTCGAGCGAGAGGGATCCGAAAAATTCATGGCGAGCAGTGTATCTCCAACCCGCCACCTCGTGTCCCCCACGAAACAAGACCGAAAAAACGGCGTCAACCAAAATCGAGCGTGCCGCCATCCAAGCAATTTTCAAACCCGCCGCCCGCCCCATTTCCAACGCCGCCAACGCACCATTTTGCAATTTGCATTTGTCAATTTGCACTTTGCAATTCCCCAAAAGCTCCCCTCTGCTCCAGCAGCACCCATCGCAACTGTCTCCCCAGCGTGCCACAACCCGCCACGCCAGCCAGGTTCCCCCCAACCGCCGATCAAGTCTTGTCACACCGCGGCGCGAAAGTTAATCTTTCCGCCACGAAGCCCCTGATTCCGCGGCGAGTCCCACTCGCCACGGCGGAAGGCCCTTCGGGCGATTAGCTCAGTTGGTTAGAGCGCTGCTTTCACACGGCAGAGGCCACAGATTCGAATTCTGTATCGCCCATTTTCTTAACTTCTTGCCGACCTTGCATTTGCACGGACCGTCTACTTGGACGAGCGGCACTCGATTGAATCAATTCGGGGTAGAGCACTACCCCGATTCAACCGGAGTGCGCCGCGATGCCCCGCCAACGCAAAGAGCAACCTGCCTACCAGTACCACATCAGTGGGCAGGCCCGAGTCCGACTTGGATACCGAGACTTCTATCTTGGAAAGCATGGCTCACCCGAGAGCTACGCCCGGTACTACGCACTGTTATCGGAGTACAACCAGAATGGAAAGCAACCGCCGTCCAAATGCGAGGCAGCGGAAACTGAAGCTGTCCGGTTAGCTGATGACGTAATTCGTGTGAAGCACATCACCGCCGACTTCCGCGTCCGTGTGTTGCCGATGCATCAAAACAATCCCGCCAACCACGGAAAGTACAGCAATCTTTGCGATTTGCTTGACCAGCACCACGGCGATGAGGTGGCTGACAAATTTGGTCCGCGCAGGCTCGAAGCACTTCGCGACATCATGGTCACGAAAGGCATCGGCAAGAACCCCAAGCCAAATTCTCGCACGTACGCCAATGACCAAACTCGCAAGGTAGTCAAAATCATTGAGCATGGAGTTTCCCGTGAGTTGATCGGGCCGGAACGCATCATTGCTTTGCGGTCATTGCCGCCACTCAGACGTGGTCAAGCAAGAGATAACCCGAAACGTACTGGCGTCCCCTTGGACGTGATTCGCGCGACCCTGCCGTTCTTGACTGCGACCGTCGCCGCGATGATCCGCCTGCAGTTGGCCACGGCAATGCGTCCGAGCGAAATTCATCGTTTGACGCCGGCGATGATCGATCGAACCGGGCCGGTTTGGTTTTATCGGCCGAGCCAACACAAGACTGAACACCATGGAAAGATGAAAGCCATTCCGATTCTTGGCGAAGCATTGGACGCGTTGACGCCGTATTTGTTCGGCGATGCAAGCGAGTTGGCATTCTGGACTTCGAAGGGCACGCCATGGAACAAAGACAGTTACCGACGGGCCGTCACACGTGCCGCCGAACGAGCGAAAGTGGAGCACTGGACACCGTACCAAATCCGGCACGCATCATTGCAATCCGTGCGTGACATCGCTGGCCCAGAAGCAACGCAAGCTCTTGCTGGTCACAGCCGCATGAGCACCACCGAGATCTACGCAAAGGCTTCAGAACAAAAAGCGATCGAAGCAGCAAGGGCAACACCGAAACTCGGTTGACTGTTTTGCAATTCCCGCAATAATCATTGCATGCTGTGCTGAGGACGCCACTGGCGTCCGTCGGATAACGGGGGCTCTGGACCTTTGGTTTACGAGTGCTTGACCAGCGATCGAAAGCTGTCTTTCGTCGTCGCGTCCGCAAGTAGCTAGAGCTGCGCAGCCAGACCCGGCGACGGCCATCAAGCCTACCGGAGTATCTTATGAGCGTGAGCAACGCCCCCGCGACGAATCCCGAGGATTCAATCAATCTATTAACAGAGGACATGGTCTGTCTGACACAAGCCGCGAAGGAGTTCCCGGCAATCAATGGCCGACGAGTGAACCGCGCGACGATTTGGCGCTGGGCCCGGCATGGTGTTGGCGGTGTCCAGTTAGACCATCTGAAAATCGGAAGCCAACTGGTCACGACCAAACAGGCTATCACGCGATTCATTCGCGAGACCCAATCCGCTTAGCCAAAAAAACGGCCAGCTGAATTCCTTTCGGGGAACTCCGCTGGCCGTTGCATTTGCGTCATTCGAGGCCGCGAGATGGGGAGTCACGCGGCCGGCACTCTCACCGGACGAGAAAATGATAACATCAAACACCGGCGCGTCTAGCGATGCGCATAGCGACCATCAGTTGGATTTGCCATTGGCCGAATCGTCGGCGACAAACCAACGTCGACACAAGATCCAGCCGACATCCAGCGACGCCTACTCGCAGTCGCGTCGCACGTCAAAAAACCATCAAGGCAAGGTGCTCGAGGCCGTGCGAGCGAGTGGCCGCCGCGGCCTAACCAACGCGGAAATAGCTGTGGCCACTCGTATCGAGTACACCACGGTGCCGGGATGCACGGGCAAGCTCATCAGCCGCGGCCAACTTGTTCGGACAAGTGTCCGGCGTCCTACCGGGAAAGGCGGGGAGGGATTTATTCTCGTAGCAGCCGAGTTTGCGGACGAGGTGCAGTGATGATTACCTCTCTGTTCTTTGACGCGAAAGCAGGGGAGTTTTGATGAAACTGAACTACCCTCCGCGTCAATCGCATCACGCCCATCGACTTACCCGGCTGATGTTCAAAGGATGCGCCGCACTGTCCATCGGGCACCATGCGGTTTGTCTGGTGATCCACATCGCCCACACCGAAGATGCGGCTAGGTACCAAGGCCCGGTGCGGTTCTGGAATTCGCAGTTGATGGAAGTACTTGGGTTCAAGAGTCCGAAGCAGCTCAACAACGCTCGAGACGCCGCGATCAAGGCCGGCTGGCTGGTTTACGACCGTACGAACGACCGCAGTGTCGGGCACTATTGGACGACGATTCCGGATTCGGTTTCTCAATTCGATGATTCCCCGATCGAACCGACGTGTTCCGATAACGGAAAGCATTCCGAAAACGGAACACAAGACGGAAAGCATTCCGGATCTGGAACACGAAACGCCGGAAAGCATTCCGGATCTGGAACACATTGCGGAACACATAGCGGAAAGCCTTCTAACCCTATCCCTAACCCTAAGAAGTCCGCACTTCGTGCCGACGCCATTGATCTTGAATTGGCTCAGTGGATGTTCGGGCTGGTAAAGGCAGTGGCCCCGAAGGAAAAGACACCCAACTTTGAAAAGTGGGGGAACACCATTCGGTTGATGCGTGAACGAGATGGGCATTCGCCAGATGAAATTAAAGCTGCGTTCAAGTGGGCCAACCAAGACGACTTTTGGTGCCTCAACGTGATGTGCCCAAACAAGCTCCGGGCGAAATTCGCAACGTTTCATGCGAACGCGATGAAAACCCAGCCGGGGCCAGCCGTACCGAGCAAGCAACCCAAGCGACGTTTGAAGGCGGTGCCAGCATGAACGAACTGCCCAGTGACCTCGAAGCCGAGATGGGTTTGCTTGGGGCCTTGGTCCGGAGCCCTTCGGTGTTTGACGAAATCGCACCGATCGTGCGGGCCGCCGACTTCTACGTCGAAGCCCATCAAATTCTGTTCAACGCGATTTCATTGTTGCGAGCCGATCAGAAGCTCATCGACATCACGCTTTTGGTTTCGCACCTGCGTGAAGTTGGCGAGTTTGAGCGAATCGGTGGTGCGGCCTACCTCGCCAAGCTTTCCGGCGCGGTGGCGAACGTCACGAACGCGAGAGCCTACGCCCAAATCGTCGCCGATCGGGCCAAGTCCCGACGGATCATCGAGATTGCGACCGCTGCAATTGATGAGGCAATGAGCCCGCAGAATGATCCCATGTCGCTCGCAGGCACCGTGCGGGCCAAAATCGATCAGGTTGCCGTCGATGCATCCGAGGGCGGTGGCTGCATGACATTGCACGAGGCCGCCCAGATGCGTCTCGAGCTTTTAGACCACCCCGAGCGAAGCAGCTTGGGCCCGCTACTTCCGAGCGGGATCGATTGCATCGATGACACCTACGGCGGGTTTCGGTCTGGTGGGTCATACGTCATCGCCGCTCGCCCAGGCAAAGGCAAATCGGCACTGATGAAGCAAATCGCCAACGCATTGGACTTGCGGGGGCGGGCAACGCTGTTGATCAGTCTTGAGATGGAGGAACACGAAATCGCCGCGCGGATCCTGTCGGAACGCCTCGGGATTGACGGGAAGTTGTTTGAGGTCGATGAGCGTGGCGTTTGCCAGGTGCCAACCGAGCGAATGCCTGACCTGCGAGCCGCGGTTGATGACTGCAAGCATTCACTGATGAAGATCCAGGCACCCAAAGGCAGGCATGCCACGATGGAGGGTATCGCCGCCATTGCTCGGTTGATGAAGGCAAAACACGACATCAAGGTAGTGGCAATCGACTATCTGCAATTGATCCACAAAAGCGACCGCCGCCAATCCGACTACGAAACGGTGACGGAATGTTCCAAGGCATGCAAACAGCTCGCTCGGGAACTGGGGATTGTGGTCCTGCTTCTGTCGCAATTGAACCGCGACAACGAGAAGCAGCAAAAGACCGCCCGACGGCCGCGGCTATCTGATCTGCGAGATTCCGGCAGCATTGAACAGGATGCCGATGGCGTGCTGTTTTTGCACCAACCAGATGAGACGGTGGACGACTACGAATTGGTGGTCCCGAAGTGGCGAAACGATTCACCTGGGCTCTTTGACCTGCGTTTGGTGGGTGAGTTCACCAAGTTCGAGCCAGGGAACTTCCATGCAGAATTTGCCCAGTTCAGCACTTGAGAAAATCTGCTTCCAGCGATGATCAATGTGTCCCTCAAACCAAGATCGTGATTCAACTGCCGGCACGTTGACCGGAAACCAAACCTCTCTTTCAGAAATACCAACAAGGACGACCAATGACAATCAGATCACACAAATGGATGCTTGGTGACAACTCTGTCAGCATTTCTCGAGAGCAAGCGGAGTACACCGCAATGCTTGTACTTGAAAGCGATGACACCAACGACACTGGCGTGTCCGGCACCGAGTACATGCAGGCCAATGGCCTCTGGTTCGGCAGTCATTACAAAGTCGGAAACGATGAGGTGAAGGAGGCTTTCCTGCGGTCGATCGAGGCGCCAAAGCTTGCTCCAGGGGCCGACAGAACATGGTTTGTCAAAATGAACTATGTCAACGATGGCCAAGGGGCAGACGGGGACGGCGGGAGCGGTGGCGGCGGAAGCGACCCGCTCCTTGACCCGCCAAAGATTTCGACCAGCACCACGACACGAACCGAGACGATTCAGAAGGCGCTCTACTATGGCGGTTTCACGGCTCCAGAATTTGAGCCTGGCAAAACCCTCTTGATAACAAACTCCGCGTTGCTGCCGGTCTCGCCAACACCAGAACGCGAAGTAAATCATCGAATCGTTCGCGTCGAACTTAATTTCCCATCTTTGACGGCAGATGAACAACACCTGCCAACGGCTTGGGTGAATCGGGATCAGGTGATCATTCAAGATCCGTTGGGCCTACACCGTGTGCCAATCAAGCCTCGATGTATGCGTTCACTTGGATGGTCGTCACAGCCAGTCATCACTGCTTTGTATCGCTACGTGAAGATTGTTTTTGAAGGCGAGATTCGCGACGACACTTGGGACGCTTTTCTTCAAGATGAAGGTAGGCAGGTGAAAGCCAAAAACAAACCCGATGGCCGAGGCTATGTGACCGGATCCATACCAGAAGGCGTTGCGCACGTCAGGAACAGCACCGACATCTACGGGTATCCCACCAAAACATTGTTGAACGGAAACGGTGAACCATTGAAGGACGACGAGGAACCCGTGTTCTCGCAATGGAACTACTACCGTGAGCTTCGCGTGCAAGAAATTCCGTTCTTCAAAGACATGGCAACATAGGCAGCTTGGCAGCGTACCCGGGGGGGTGGTCCGATTCTGTTGCTCGCCGCCACATGGACCGCATTGTCCTCCTTCACGCGAAAATTGTCATAATTCGGAGTTTTTACTTTTGTTTTTTTCCACGACCGCCACGAAACGAAAAACGCCCAGAAAACCGCCCGAATCATGCGGTTTCCGAGGCGTCGAATCGTGGCCAATCGGTGAAATCACCCAAGCAAACTACGTTGAAGCGACTCAAATCGCTTCAGTTGCGCGTTGCGGGAATTCTGAAATCGAACGCGTTCGGCGTACGTCAGTCCTCCAGATGAAATCGCCCGGCCTGTGCACTGCAGTGCAGCATGCAATCGACAAAGGCGATTCAGTCTCGCTCCGTCAGTGCGGTGAAATCGGCCAGCCCCCGCGCTCGCAGCAATCCGCGCGTCCCAGAATGCCCTCGCCTCACTTGAGAGGTTTTCCGCGGGAACAGGGGTATCGAGGACCGTTTGTCGATCCTGAAGAGCAACTCCACCAAAAAGGGTATTCTGCATTTCAAAAACCTCTCGAATGAGTGACCCGCGTTCGCGGGTATTAAACTGTTAACATTTAAGACATAGCCTATAAGACGCAAACGACAAGCGTCTCCTTTTATTTCAGTCAGACGTTGACAAAACTTTTCCTTAATGATGGAAGAATCTTATGCACAGTTTTCCCGCAAACGTGATTGCCGATTGCTTCGAATTGATCGGAATCCACCCCGGCAGTGATCTCGGCGAGCTACTCGTGGCGGCCGACACCGAAGCAGCGTTTCGTGACGTGATCGATGACTGCGAAGCAATCGCCCTCGACAGTTTCACGAGCCTTCTTGTCGTCGGCCGCGGCGAAGAGCGGCCGATCGAGACCTTCGCGACCACCAGCACAAAGTGGCATCGCTCGAACGCAGTAAGCGCATCGGCAGCATTGGCAGCTTGGGCAAGAACACGGGACAACGTGTCAGCATGATGCCGTCGGACACCATTCGCTGCTTGCTGCGGTTGTTCGTGCGAACACCGACTCCGGTCCCCTGGAACGTTGTTGATCTTGAAACCGGTGGGTTGATCTTCGTGGTCGATGCTCGCAATACCGCCAGCACGTTAATAATGTCGGCCGTTGCATCGCAATTCGGCGAAGTCGTTGCGATGGATTCAGTGGCGGTCGATGGTGACGAGGTCATCGGCTGCCTCGTGCGCTCGGTGGAAAAGAGCAGGGAAGCTGCAGCGATGATTCGCGGTGCGTATCACTTCGCGATGCGAGAAAACGAAGAAACCGACGAAGAACATCCGTACTGATCAGTTAAAAACGAACGGAGTCGACCATGGGCAAGGTTAGAATTTCAGAGCTCAACATTCAGATCACAGGGAACGCGGCTGGACTGCTCGCGGCGACGCGAGCAAGCCGCAACAGCATCCAGGTGATGGCGAGACTGACGAATTCTTCTGCAAGAGAGATGCAGGGTAGCTTCCTGGACTTGAACGGAACGTTGACCAAAACGTTGGCGCTGTTCGGTGGCCTCAAGGCGGCATCGATCGCGAAGAATGAACTCTTTGACTCCGTTCGTTTGGCCGCCAATGCGGAACAGACAGCCATCGGGTTCGAGGTGCTTCTCGGCAATGCCGAAGCGGCGAAAAACGTTATCGCCGATCTTTACAAGTTCGTAGAAACAACGCCGTTTCGTCTCGAAGAAGTCCAGCAGAGCGCCAAGCTGCTCTCTGCGTTCGGTTTTGAGCAGAAGAAGTTGCTGCCGACATTGCGAGCTCTGGGCGACATCGCGTCGGCGACGGGTGACCCGCTCAAAGAAATTGCTGATTTGTATGGCCGGACCCGGGTTGAGAACCGTCTCTACACGCGCGACCTAAATCAGTTCACATCACGCGGTATCGATGTGCTCAGCAAGATGGCTGACCAGTTTGGCGTTACGAAATCGGAAATCAGAGCGATGGCAGAAGCCGGCACGTTGTCGTTTGCTGACATCGAGCGAGCAATTGCTTCAATGACTGCGCGCGGCGGGCAGTATTTCAAGTTGACGCAACGCCAAGCCGAAACGACCGCCGGTGAGTTCAGTAACTTCCTGGACGAAGTCGACGCGTTGAAGCGAGAATTCGGAGCAGGCCTGCTGCCGACTCTTGGTGACTTCCTTGGATTGATTCGAGAGACGATCGCCGGCACGAACGATCAAGTCGATGCTCTCGCCGCGATGCGTGACGCTGGTAAAACGTTCGGTACTTCGCTGCGATTTGCCGTTTCAACTATTCAGTCGGCGTACGCAGGCTTGATTGGCGTGAACATCGAGGCGGCGGAGTTCATCGACAACACCGCTCGCATTCAGGCGGCGCTCACCGGTTTCGATTTGACGCCCTTCACGAGTGGGTATCTCGACAGCTTGAATAAGCAATACGATGAAGCAATCGAGCGAGCTGAAAAGCTTTTCAAGATCGGCCGGGAATCGAAGGCGAACTCGCGCGTCGGCGGCGCCGATAACGAAACGCTTGCTGATCAACTTGGCAACTTGACCGACGCGGCAATCGGAGCGAAGAAACAACTCGAACTGCTCGAAAAACAGGCCACATCGACGGCCGACAAAATTCGGGAAAAATACGCGTCACCGCTGGAAAAGTTCAAGCAAAACGTGCGTGAAATTCAACAGGCCGCGGCATCCGGCGGACTGGAACCTGAATTCGTGAATAGAGCTTTGGCCGGCGAAATCGAGGCTCTGCGCAATTCCTATCGAGGATTGAAAAATGAACTGAAGGACAATCCGGCGAACGAACGCGGTTCTCAAGAGGCCATCGCCGCGAATTTCAGACGGAAATACGGAAAGCTTCCGCAGGACGACAACAAAGAACTGAATGCTCTGATTGCTCAAATCGCCAAAGAGCAGAAACAGAATGCCGAGCAGATCAAGGCCGCCGCGAAGCAGACCGCGACCGAAGCGAGCGAGCTCAAAGAGGAGTCGAAACGCACTGCAGCAAGCGTTGCAGAACTGGGCGTCGCAGCGAGCAAAACAGCAAAGGTCATTCTCGATAACATCACCGCAAATCTCAATCGCGGTGGGGTGGACGCGGTTGCCGATGCAACGAAACGCTCAGTTCAAATCGCTGGCTTCGGCGCCAACGCGTTCGGAAGTCAGCATGGGGTCGAACTCGGCCAGAAGCTTGGCGGATCCTCGCTCGGCCGAACTCAGGAGCCTGGCTCGCTTCTCGAAGTCGGCAAAGCGTTTGGCGATGCGATCAACAGTTACTTCAAGCGAACACAGGAACCAACGTCACCGAGCCGAAGCGACAGCATCCGACTGAAGAACCAAGGTGACCGACTACGTTCAAACGATCGCAAAAGCGAAATGGAACTTCGCGGGCTGCGACGCGATGTATCACAAACGGGACAATCGCAGGTTCAGGTTCTTAAGCAGATCGCGTCGACACTGGCAAACGCGCCCGAACCGCAACGTATCGAGATCATTGAGCATTCATTGTGACGGACAGCAGAGCTCACACGCTTCGTTTGGTTGGCCACGATGAGGCCCCACAGCCGCGGCATCCCATCACTGAATCAAACGCTGCCGGCGTCATCACGGATCTTCGCAAGGATTGGCGAATGTTTCTTGAAGCCGACGGTGCAAGATTGATGCACGATTGGATTGAAGACGACGACGAACGCCAGCGAGCGATTGAATGGTGGGAAGCGAATCAGCGACAAGCGATCGAGAATACGGCCGCGGCTATTCAAGCCTCCGCCGACGAGTCTGAATCGCAACGCGATCTGTTCCACCAACCTTTGACCGCAAACGAATTCGCCATTCGGCCGTTTTTGCGACGTTCAAGACTCGGCGATGAAGTTCTTCGTCTCGCCATGGCGGATCCGGTGACGGGACATCGCCACGTCCACGAAACGCGTTTCGAACCCACGACCGAAGGCCGATTCCTTCTGCTTCGCTTAGTTATTTGTGCAAACAAACGCGACAGCGGCTCATGCGTGCGAGTCTGGGCGGAAGGGCTCCGAGTTGTCGAAACTCATAGCTGACTTCGGCCTTCGTTTCGAGCAACGACAACTATCACAAAAAACACGTTAAACGTGTTGACCCGAGAGACCGCAGCCGATAACATTTTAAGCGTGTCAACTGTTTCTGCTTTGCGAGCTAAAAAATGTCTCAGACTCTTCCCCGTGTTTATGTTTTCCGCAACGGCGTTGAACTTCAGGACCATCCCTCCAACGGCCGTCCTTGCCTTGGCTTCGGAAGCCTCACAGGAAAGGTCGGTGACTTCCTCGCCTTTGAATCGGTAGCCGTGCAAAGCACGATTCGACGCGAGTATTCCGAAATCGATTTTCGCGGCCCGGTGATGATCAAGATTTGGGCGCCAAACATGGCAGCGGAATGGTTCGCGGTCGCAAACGTCGCAACTGTGAAGAGCACAAACCATGAGCGATCCCAACGCGTCAACGCCGCCGCGTAACACCCAGCCACAACCCTCTCAATCAAAGTCCACAATGAAAGTCATCTCGCGTCCAACATTTCATACCGTCGGCACCTCGCATCAAAGAGCGTGCAAACGCCGCCAAGCCATCCCTGAATCGAACGATGCCGGAGTAATCGACGGCCTCAGCGACGATTGGTTTGATCGACTGATAATGGAAGCCGACCAAATCTACGGGGAAGGAGACGCCGATTACTTCCAGCGGGGCATGTCGATCGACTGGTGGGAATCGATTCGGGACCAAGCAATCTCAAACACGTGCCACTCCATTTCATGCGGTTCAGACCACCGTGGTTCCGTTGACTGCAAACGAGACCTCTTTCACGAACCGCTCACCGCAGAGGAATTTGCAACGAAGCCATTTCTCAAGCGACACCGATTCGGCGATGAAGGATTGCGACTTGGACTCATCGACCCTGAGAACGGCCAGCGCTATTCACACAGCAGAGTTTTCGAGGCAACTGAGAAAGATCGCTTCCTTTTACTTCGACTTACCATCTACGCCGTTGGCCTGGACCGTGAAGACTTGAGTCTACGACTTTGGTCGGAAGGCCTTTCAGTGGTACCACCGGCGAAGTGATTCCGGATTACCTGACACTCCAATGCCAGACCAAACACATTGAAGCAACCAATGGCCATTCAGAAAGAACTGTTCACGGACGGCCAAGAAAACGAACGGAGTCACAATCCAAAACAATCGAAGATCTACCATGACGCGTGCGGCCCTCCGGGACACAACGAATCGCAGAACGCCAAGGCGGAAGTCCTGGAATACTTGCTTCGAAGCGGAACGTGCTCCTGCAAAGAAATCGAAGACACCTTTCACCGCGGCCAAGCCCCAATCCGCGAACTTCGTGTCGACGGCCACGTGATTGATACGCGCAGGTTGAACGGCGTTAGCGTCTACGTTTACCGCGGATTTGATAGCCGCGTCCGAGTGAACACTCACCTGAAAGATGCCTACTACGCCAGCGAACATTGGCGACGTACTTCAAACGAGCGAAAGAGCGTGGACAACTTCGTATGCACGCAGTGCGGTGAACGAGACGAGCTCGAAACGCATCACTGGCGGTACGATTTGTTCAATGAAGACATTCTCCTCGACCTGCAAACGCTTTGTCGCGAGTGCCACCATCGCCTTCACGAACGCCTGAAGGGATCCATGATCCACTTCCCACGGTCTGTCTCGCCAGCGGTGGCAACTGCACTCAGATGAATCCAAAACACCTGAAGCCAGAAATTTGGCGAATGGACTCACAAACCAACACGCTTACCGTGTTGCCTCGATGAACCTTCAGCTATAGCATGCTAAACGTGGTGGCGAGTAAAAACCGTACGCACCACGACCAGAGGCAGCTTACCGCGGATGGAAGGAATCATGGCGAAGAAACGAGGAACGAAATCATCGAAGAAGGCGAGTACAACTCAGCGGAAAAAAGCAAAGCCCGCCCGGCGTCCTGGCAACCGCGTTGATCCTTTGCAGTTCGGCGTCGACATGCGTGCCGTGCTGGAAGACATTCGACCATCATTGGACGGCACGTATGCGGAGATTGGGAAGCGAGCCGGAATGCCGGCCGGTTCCGTCAGCAACATCCTGAACGGTTCCGCCCACGCCTCGCTCGGCGCCGTCGCCGCACTCGCTCACGCAGCCGGCGGAAAACTGAGGGTGGAGTTTATTCCGAAGAACGAATGAGCGTGCGTAACCTCGACCTCTCAGGAAATTTGATGACCGACATTAAGTGCTGCGAATGTGGTTCGGTGATCCGCGAGCCTTCAGTGCACAGCGAACAGCCAGCTGAGAAGCGACCAGATCCCAAATCGATCCAGATCCAGTTTTGTGAGATGCGTAGGGATGGTGATGCAACATTTTGGAACGTGGAGGCCTATCCCGAGGGAATTAAAACGTTCCCTGTCGCGACTGCTTACGTTGTCGAGGTGCGTGGCACTGCGTTCTTGAACTTCATTTTGGTCGCAGACCAATGGCGGAGGCTTGGATACGGAACGTCTGTGATAGACGCAATTCGCGAGAGATGGCCAGACTTCCAATCAACGGGTCCGATGGACGAGGATGTTTCACTGAAATTCGCAATCACCACTCGCTCACCAGCATTGTTCGACTGTGACGGCGAGCCTCGCTTTCCGACGACGAATGAACCCGAAGAGTGATCATGGGGAATCGCGTGCTCGGCTGGTAAACCACCAAACCAACAAAACATTCGTGTAAGCTTTGGTGTGGCAAACACTCCTCTAAGACCGCCGACGAAATGAATCAAGTTTCTATCACGTGCCAGTGCGGCCGAAACCTTCTCGCTCGAAATCAAGACGCCGGCCGAAGAGCGAAGTGCCCGGGGTGTGGATCGATTCACACGATTCCAACGTCGGCCCAAACAAATCGACCAGTTGTTCGCACGACCGTCCCGCCATCACGCCGATACGGCGCGTTGGAAGCACTCGGGCAGTTCGGTTCAGCGTTTGCCATGCTCATCTGTGCGTCCGCACTTCTACCGCTTGGAATTGGGGTGGTCGGCCTTTTTGAAACCTTCAAGGCGGGAGAGCTAACGCTCCTGACAGCAGTACCGTTTGCGATGTGCCTCGCAACGTCGGCCGCAATGGTGTTCAGTGCTTGGGCGATGGCGGCTATTGGGCAAACTCTTTTGGTGATCATCGACATCCAGTCAAACACTCTGGCGACAGCTCGAGCGGCGGAGTTCACCGCGGCGTCAGCGTAAGTGAATTCATCATCTACATCTTCCGCGCTCGCGTCCCAAAATCGATCGGAGTAGGAAGCTATCTATTGTCGCGGTGAGTTCTTAGCACCAAAAAAGTCAGAATGGAGACCAATCGACGACTTCAACGTCACCATTTTTATAAACGTTGAGCGTGTCGCCTCCGTGTTCCACTGCAATGAACACTTCGTCCTCGCCCAAAGTTTTCCAGTATTCGACGGCTTTTTCTTCGAGTTCGGCTGTGGCGCCAAGATCCTTCAAGCGAAGTTGAAGTCGATGGAGCCCTCCGAAACCATGAGTAGGCGGGCGGTTTTCTGAACGATTGCGAGCGGACCTATCCGCCTTGAGCAAAGCGAACATTTGCTTGATCATCTCATCTTGACCAACGGTGGGTATCTCGCCAGTTGGTTCCGGAAGAGCTTGCAGCCTTTCCTCAAGACGCGGCCAGTTCACTTCGAAACAACGGTTCAAGCGATCATCCGGCATCTTTGATTCTGACGTGTAGTTGAGATCCCTGATCAACCGTCGCATCTTCTCTTTTTCCACTTCTCTAGCCTGTAATTGGCCGAGAGGTCCACGAAGTGTCTCGGGTTTCAACGCTTCATCAACGATGAGAGGGACCACACGAGACTCATCCACATGCTTCGCTAGTGCACCAGCCTCGAACATGAGCCATTCACTTCCCAGGTTCTCACGAGTGACGAAAACGATTCCGAAGTTGCTGGCATTCAATGCGTTCCTGATTTGCTGGTTCCATCCGGCACCTGAGTCGATGTCTTCGCTAGACATCCACGGCTGAATGGTTTGGACAACATCTGGGATCCATTCGTAAAACGCTTCTGCAGCAGACCGCGACCTGTTGCCGGACCAACTCAAAAAAACTCGCACGTGATACCCTGGAAAAGAAGTGCTGATTCAATGAAGAACCAAGTCAAAGTCGCCGCATTCGTATTTGGCATCAAATGCGACGCTGTTCATGGATTGCTTGAGGATAGTCAAGCCGCATTGGATTGAAACGCAACCGTTCGACTACCCCGAATAACTGCAATGATTGCATCATTCGTTGCACATGGATAGATTCAGGCCTGTCCCCAATCGAGTGTTTTTCCCCGCAAATTCCGGTGCAAAACACAATCATAGTGAGTAGCAGGAATTGGATAGGCCGTTTTCACACGGCAGAGGCCACAGATTCGAATTCTGTATCGCCCATTGTCTTTTTTGGGTTTTTGCGAACGATTGCTCCAGAAGTACCTCTTTGAGTACCCTTTTTCGGAGCGATTTCATGGCACGTCAGCCAAAGCCGTACTATCGGCGGGCCCAAAAACGTTGGGTTTGCACAATCGATGGGAAACGCATCACGCTTGGTGAAGACAAGAAACAGGCGTTCGAGAAATACCACGGGTTGATGCTTGATCGCCAAGCCGTGCGAGCAGAACTTTGCACGCTCAATCAGCTGGCTCAGGCCTATCTCGATTGGGTGGCCCAAAACCGCAAACAGCCAACCTACGACAAGCATCGTCACTACCTGAAAAGCTGCATCGAAGCTCTCGGGAAAACGATGAAACCGGGATCCTTAAAACCTCACCATTTAACAACGTGGACCAACAAAGGTACCTGGAACTGCACAACTCGGAATGACGCAATAACCATCGTCCAGCGGATGCTGAATTGGTCAGTTGAACAAGGATATCTAGCTGCAAGTCCGATTCAGAAAATGAAAAAACCAAAGGCGAAACGACGAGAGATCGTTTACACGCCGGAGCAATGGAAGCAAATCAGATCACATGCCACCGGGCCGCTGATACCACTTCTTGATTTCATGTGGGGCACAGGGTGCCGGCCTAAGGAGGCTCGCACGCTCCAGGCAAAGCATGTGCACGACGAGTTGATCATTTTCCCGCCCGATGAATCGAAGGGTGAAGCCGATTCTCGTGTCATTTTCCTAACGCCAGAAACCCAATCGATAGTCGCGCCATTTCTAGCTCATCGCCGAGCGGGAGTGCTGTTTGTAAACTCTCGTGGAAATCCTTGGACCAAGGATTCCATAAAGTCTCGCCTGACGAGAATTTCCGAAAAAGTTGGTTTTCGGGTAATCGCATACGGGGCACGGCACAGCTACGCAACCAACGCATTAATTCGTTCTGTGGATACTGTGTCGCTCTCACACTTGATGGGACACAAAGATACTCGGATGATCAACAACTATGCCCATCTGGCCCAGAACGTCGAGTTCCTGAAGACGCAGGCCAGAGCTGCGTGTGGGCTACAGCCAAGATGAGCGATACTGCGAAGGAGAAGTTGGCCCCGCGACTTCCGGATCGACTGTCTAAATTCTGTGAGCCCGTAAAGCGTGTTTCCCAACGTTTTAAAGAGTGGCGTTAGCCGTGTGAAAGCAGCGCTCTAACCAACTGAGCTAACAGCGTGTTGAAATTCATTCATTCGGCGAACCGGCGTTGATCGTGCCGGTCACGCGCACGTCGCGAGCAAGTCACGCCGATTTTTTTCTTGATGCGATTTGAGAGTCGTCCAGAAGCAGGTGAGTCGGTTGATGGCAGCTTCTATGGTGAAATAGATAAAACAAAGCCTTTCGGCAAGCACTGCAGCGTACCTTGGTTTGCCGGCTCCGATCAGTGAGCGCATGATGCGACCCAGGTTGTGTGCCATCGCCGCTGACATGTAACGCTTGTGAACCTTCTTTATCCCGCGAAGCCAAGTACGCCGGCCGCCACCTGTATCACATAGGTGGGCGAACGATCGCTCCACTCGTTCACTCCGCAGACGTTGCAAGCGGCGGCCGCGAGCGCCAAGGGTGTTGCGACGATTGCGGCGGTAGGAAGATTCGCGGCGGCGGGTCTTATCGGTCCAAGTGCGGTTGGTTTTTCGAGCGGCTTCGGGAATGTAAGTACGAACATGCGACTCGTTCTGCAGCGAGTCCAATGCCTCTTCGCCGTGGTAGCCCTTGTCGGCTACAACTTCCTTGACTTCGCACTCGGTGCCCGCTTCTCGCAAGTGAGTTTGAGCCGAGTTGACCGTGTCTTCGATCGTCGATGTGTCACCGACATTTCCGTGATAAACTTCCGCCGCCACGATCACTTCGGTTTCCAAATCGACCGCGTTCTCGGCTTTGTACTTGAGGTGAAAACGACCGTCTTTCATCTTGCCAATCCGCGAATCGGGATCGGTTGCACTCTCCCAATCGTCATTGCTGACTTTCTTTTTCGGCTTTCGTCGCTTGTCGAAACGACGCAATTCTTCATCGTCAGGATTGCTGATGCCAGTCTCTTCTTCGTATAGCTTGCGAAGGTATTCTCGCCAATCATCGCTGTTGTCCATGCGAACGATCGACTTCATCGAAGCGTTGGCTTCCAAGTCGGTCGCATCGACGCCAATGGTCTTTCCTTTGAGGAGTCCTTTGTCTTTCGCGGCCGAGAGAATCAACTCGAAAGCCAATGCGTGAACTTCCATCGGCAGCCGCTCGCGGGTGAGCGAAAGGGTGCTGTGATCCGGTGTCTGTTCCCCCGCTGCGTAACCCAGAAACCGGGCCAGTGAACGGCTATCTTCACACCGCCAAGCGATTCCTCGCTGGCTGGAGATGTCCTCGAAATACCCAATGAAGATCATCCGGAAGTAGACGCCAGGCGGCAGACCTTTTCGTCCGGTCTTCTCGTAAAACGGCTCGGCTGCCTTCTCCAACTTCCGATCGAAGTCGATTTCATCCAACAGTTGATTGAGCCGATCGTAAAACGCATTCCTCGGCCCACCGCCGAGTTTATCAGCAGCCACCCAGAACGTATCCTGGTGCTGTCGTCTTCGCTTCCCAAGTGCCATCGCAGAGCCTCCAAATCGAGTCCGCTCAGAATAGCGCCAGAACGACAAAAATCAACACGCTGCTAATCGCCCGCACCGTAATTTACGGCGTTTTTGCGTTTCCACCCCGTGCACGTTTCGCACGGAATTGCACGATTTACATTCGTTTCGTGCATTGAATCGTGCACTATAAAACTCGCCGAAGATCAACGCAAGATAGGCTAGAACGGACCTCGTATGTGACGAACGGATCATCCGAAGTTGATCGGCAAGAGCTGGCGATTCAACGCCTGCACTACAAATCACATCTGTCGACCTTCTGCTTGCCCGGTACGCCTCAGATGGAGGCGTTGGTCACGAATTCCCTGCACCCCCAGTGCAAGAGGTCGTTGCAAAAACACCGTGTTTTACTGGGTCAGTTGCCTCGCAACTGTCTCTGCATCGCCCTGTTTCCGCATCGTATCGTGCCGGTATCGTGCCACTTAGCGTGCCAGCAGCCCATTTGCGAACGGGACACTTAGGGGAACGCTCCTTTCCATTAACCACTGCTTCCAACTAACGCGTTTCCGCGTTTTTGCGGTCACTCGATTCCGTGTTTCTTAAACAGCAGACCAAGAGCTTCGTCAATCAATTCAGGGCAGCTCTTGTGACCTCGCCCCGCTCCTTTTTGCTTAGCAACAAGGCCCCATGGGAGCGTATTGGGAAGAACCAACATTGCGATTGCTGCGTTTGAATTGCCCCGATCCGTCGGCATGGTCTCACGATTTGTAAAGGTTACCGCGGGAGCTTGCTGGGCCTGCTTGGCGAAGATTTCATCCATCACCAATCGCGTGACTCGATCGACCTGTTGGATGGTCCAATCTTCGATGGTCATCAGATTGGCGTTGGCAAAGTCTTCCAAGCCACCGTTGGAAATCAGCCGCTCGACGACGAGGCTGGCGATTTCTTCGGCGGCTGGTGCTGTCGCTGCCCGATCCATGGCATTTTTCCTAAAAAGTATTCTCCAAACCTCCCAGCCATCCCGGCGGCACTCCAGGAATTGTAAATCCTACGCAAATCCACCTCGCCCCCAATCGAAGCTACAAACCCGGTCATGCACCCCGTAGTAGTGAACGTCGCGTCCGGCCTTGCAGGACGTTGCCAAATGTGCCAAACTTTTGCAGGCAACTTATGGCTCAGACAAAAGAAAGTCCTTGACCTGCCGGTGTGCACACGCTAGTCAGAGGCGGCGTCACTTTTCGTTAGATATCTGTGCTCGGAGGCATACGAATGACCATGAAACGGTTGCCGATACAAACTGATTCCCCATTTGCGCTGATTAAGCGTAGGGGTGAAGGCGAGGTTATTGCGCTGACCGGACGCATTGAGAAATTTGACGTTCTAGAGCAGATTCCCTTGAGCTTCGGAATTGATCCTCGCGGCGAAAAATTCGACACCCTTTCTGCTGTGCCGTTTGCACAGGTGAAGGAACGTGGATTTGAAGCCATTCAGGATGATGCTCGCATTTTGACGCTAATAGTCGAAAAACAAACTTCGGTCCCTATGTCATTGCTGTCGAGGGACCTTCCAGAGGAGCGCATCGAGCTTGATGGGGATGTCCGGTACCATCTTCAACGTGAGGAATATGAACGCGTAATTGCGTCTGTAATCAACGAAGAAATCGGAAACGGTGAGGGGGCAAATTTTGTTACCCCGCGTATTGGCAACGCCAAAATCAAGCAGATGTCACCTGAAAAAGCCTTGACTATTTTCCGCCGGTTGATCGAAGATGAGTTCGGCAGCTATTGGACTTTTCTCTACTTTACGGGTGAGCAGTACCTGATAGGAGCAACGCCTGAGCGACACTTATGGGTCCGTGACGGCAAGACGCGAATGAACCCGATTAGTGGCACATATCGCAAGAAGCCCGAAATGTCGATTGAAGAGTTTAAGAAGGGCCTTCTCGGCTTTCTCGGAGATGAGAAGGAAGTTAATGAACTTTTCATGGTCGTCGACGAGGAACTAAAAATGATGGCCCAGATGTGCTCGAAGGGCGGGATGATAATCGGGCCTCTAATAAAAGAAATGGCGAACTTAGTTCATACAGAATACCTTCTGTCTGGTGAAAGCCATCTTGACGTTATCGAATTGCTAAAACGCTCCATGTTCGCGGCAACAGTGACAGGTAGCCCCGTAAAAAATGCGTGTCGGGTAATCGCGAAACACGAAGTTTTTGCACGGCGCTACTACGGGAGCATGCTCGCTCTGATTGGACGAGACACGGCAGGAGAACCAACCCTCGATGGCCCTATTACTATCCGAACGGTCGAAATTGATCTGGAGGGCAATGCATGCTTGAAGGTAGGTGGTACGCTAGTTCGTGACTCGATCCCGAGTGAAGAAGTTGAAGAGACTGAAGCAAAGATTAAGTCTCTTGTAAGCTGCCTTCAGGGCGAACGACGCGTTCGGCCAAAGCAGTACATGGCCGAACTACAGGGCGACGATGACGTAGAAGAAGTTCGCCAGGAACGCAATCAACACCTGTCCGCATTTTGGTTTTTCAAGCAAAGCCCTGAAGAAGACACGGTTAGAAAGCTCCAGGGGAAGTCGGTTCGAATCGTCGATTTCGAAGACGATTTCTGCCGAATGCTAGGTCATATGATACGACGAATGGGTGTGAAAGTAACGTTTGCCAACCATGCTGATTCTGTTCAATACTCAGATGAACATGATTTAGTTATCGTTGGACCGGGGCCCGGAAATCCAGTTGACCACGACTGCAAAAAGATGATTGCAGGTAGGCAATGTGTCCGAAGCCTGCTTGAGACGCAGCGACCATTTCTAGCAGTATGCCTCGGGCACCAATTCCTTTGCTTAGAACTTGGGCTTCGCATCAAGCGAAAGGTAAAGCCATTTCAAGGTACGCAGGAAACAATTTCATTTTTTGGCCAGCCAGAACGGGTCGGCTTCTACAATACCTTCGCGGGAAATGACCCGGGCAATCGCAGCGACATCGAAATCTGTTCCGATGAAGATAGCCAAGAAATACATGCTATTCGTGGCGACCACTACTTTGGGATTCAATTTCACCCTGAGTCTATTCTGTCAAAAAACGGGTTTGTCATACTCCAGAAGATTTTCACGGATCTCATTGGCTAGCGAATCCATCGATTTTCTTAATAGGTAGGTTTAGCCAGGTGAACTGTGCGGGCGACGGGTGCTGAAGATCTCGCAGACGCCGTTCTGCCAGGGCGAGCCTGGTTCGATGTAAAGAATCTTCGAATCAGGCGATTTATTTCCGTCCCCAACTCCCTCAGCTCGGCGGTAAGCCCAGGTTGTTTTTCGGAGTGATCCGCGAAAGGTCGCTGAGGGCAAATTTTTCAAGCGAATCCATCCTCGCTCTTCGTTCCCCTTGGATCGCAGCGCCACGGTGGCCAGGTTTCCATTTCTCGCTCCTGCAAAATCTGAACAGCAACCAGATTGCTGAGCGACAGGATTGTACAACGACAGCTGGCTGCAATTTCGAGCGTCTCTGACGCGATAGGGTCATTCGTCCCGATGGCGTCTGCGGTTTTCGAATCTTCTGCGGATGTTGACTACTGCCTGCTAAACCTGTAGTCGTCGCCTGACACCTTCAGGCAACGTTCTTCGGCGAACCATGGCCAGTACACTTCCATCACCCATAAATCAACGTTTACAAAGCACGCCAATCCAGCAATTCCCGCAACTTCTGCCGATGCCGGAGGTCGTGGCTTGAGACCGTTGGCATCGGTTAAACTGATCGGATGCAATCTAACTTGTGCAAAGACGACCGAAACGCCGACCCTTCCGACGCACCGTTTTTTGCCGTACTTGGGCCCCACCGATCGGGTACATCTTGCGTCGCCATGGTGCTGCATCACCTCGGCGTTCACATGGGGAACCGGCTTACGGGCTACGAATCAACTGGTGGTGGCGAAGCAATTGGATTGGCTAGGCTTTGTGAAAAGTCGATGAGGTTCCCCGCGACCGACCCAGATTGGCCAGACGAATTGCTTTCACGAAAACTCAAATTCTGGATCTCGCGGCGAAAGCCGGAAGCCGAACTTCGTCGCACGGTGGCTGGAGGAAAGTACCCGCACCTATGCCGATTCGCTGAACATTTATACGAAGCACTCGGTCATGTTTCGCTGAATTGAGACCTTTTGCAACTGCCCCTGGATCCTTTAAACGCCGAACTCAAAAAGCCCGAACGACTCCAGGCTGAACACACGGCTAATCTCGCTGTGTCGAACAAGACTTCAGGGGTCCGCCAGTCGTGGGCTATCGCAGAATTGCGAGTGGTTTTCTCATGGACAACCTCAATTTGCTTAATCCGCCCGTCCGAACCATGGCTACGAAATCTCCAAAATGGGAGCAGTTAGCCGTTCCGCGAGGGCTAACCGAGTCTCAATTTGGCCGTGAAGCTCGGCTACCCGCAGAACACGTCTGGCAAGTTCGGCTGATTCATGCTGTGGCCTGATTGCCTGCTCGTGTTCGAGTAGCAATTTTGCGGCTTCTGTATTCCCAGCCGATGCCGCGTTGTGGATTGGAGTATAAAGCTGGTTGTTGGTGACCGAGGCATCTGCATGGTGCCTGAGCAGCAGTTTGATGATGTTCAGGCTGTTTACCTTCGCCGCCAAGTGCAGGGGAGTATCGCCGCGGGCATCAGTCGCATCGGGATTGGCGGCGTTCTCCAGCAACATGCTTGTCATGAACTCAAACTCGCCCATCATGACGTAGTGAAGTGGGGTGCGTCGAAGGTTTCCTCGGGAACCAGGGCTTACCTTCGCCTCGAGTAAGACAGCCAAGAAACCGATGTCACCGGTGCGGGCGGCAAGATGAATCAGATGATCGCCCTTTTTCCCGATTACCTCGTTTGGATTGGCTCCCAAACTCATTAGTCGCCGAGCGAGATCGGGACGCCCATGCCGCAGAGCAACCTCCAACAGGCATTGACCATCGAGGTCGCGAGCATGCATGGTCGCGCCTCTTCGCATGGCTTCATTGAACTCTGCAGTGCATCCGCTTTTGATCGCGTGGACAAGTTGAAAATCTGGCAACATCGCGTGGCAGACTGCCACGGCGAGCGTGCGAGCGCAAGCAATTGTTCACGCCGAGCTAGCGATACAAAAAGTCGTTGCGCATCGAGAAGAAGTCCTGTAACGTGAAGTCGTAACAACGTGCAGTCTCATGCACAGAAATACGACGAACATGATTTACGCATTCCTGAACCAAAAAGGTGGTGTCGGCAAGACAACGCTTTCCATCCACACCGCCGACGAGCTATCCAACCGAGGACGGCGAGTGCTGCTGATCGATGCGGATCCGCAGGGCAGTTCGCTTGGATGGTCGAACCATCGCGAGACGTCGAACTTCACGGTCGTCGGGATGGCCAAAGCAACTATCCACAAAGAGATCGAGAGCCTCGCCCGAGACTACGATGACGTGGTCATCGACGGCCCACCTCGAGTCACCGAGCTGGCCCGATCGATCATCCTCGCTGCGGACATGGTAATCATTCCGCTCCAACCCTCACCAATGGATGTTTGGGCTGCAGCTGAAACAGTTGACCTAGTTCGCGAAGCACAGGTGTTCAATCCCGAGATCAAATGTTGCTTGACTTTGAATCGAAAGATCGCCAACACGGCAATTGGAAGGGACGTGAGAGAGGCGTTGAAGGAACTTGAGGTGCCGATTCTAAGGAGCGACATCGGCCAAAGGGTGGCATTCGCCGAGAGTGCCGCAAGCGGAACGACGGTTCTGGATGAAAAACAATCGAAAGCCGCGAAAGAAATCAAGAAATTCGTCAATGAACTAAGGAGGCTCCCATGAGCAAGAAGATCACCATGACAGCCCGCCCTAAAGCGAAAGCGAAAATAGACAAATGGGTCGAGACTCGAGAACCGGCCGTAGCAGAGAAGCCAGTCGTCAAACAGAAACGCCTAACTATCGACATCGATCCGTCGCTTCACACCGAACTGAAGGTCAGTTGTGCCAAACGCGGAATTCAGATTGCTGACTTGCTCAGAGCGCTAATCGAGCGAGATCTCAACAGCTGAGGGCAACCCGTCTCAGACAGTTAAATATTGAGATCGAGCCCAATTCGCATACCTAGTGACTATCCTCTCTCACTTTTTCGGTATTGACCGCCATGGCCAGCAATCGGAATTCGACGGAGGCCCTAACCTATCCCCCTTGATTGGGCCGAAAGAAGCGTTAAACCTAATGCATGGCAAAGCGAAGGCGGGAACATGAAATCGGTGATCGAGCGGTCAAAATAGCGTTGTCGCGCGCACCTGATCATTGGGTGCATCAGGAACAGAACCGCGACTACGGGGTTGATCTGAAATTTGAGGTATTCCGTGACGAACGACACTCAGGTTTTGAATTCGGTGTGCAAGTCCGTGGAACGGAAAAGGTAAAGAAGAGTAAGAAGGGCGATTTCATCTCGTGTGCGATCGAGGTCGAAAATCTCGTGGACCATGTCGACAAACGCCGCTACCCTATCTACCTATTCCATGTAGACGTTGTGAACGCAAAAACTTACTGGACGTTTCTCCAGGAACACGCAAGGGAGCTGAGTCGCAAGTGGCGGTGGCAAAAAGAAGTCACCATTCGTCTTCCTGTGTCACAGAATCTTGACGATCTCGAAGATTTCGAATCGCACTTCAATCAACACCTTGAATTCATGAAAGAGCTACACCCAGGCAGTGTAGAGGCGGCCCTGCGGAGAGCTCGAAACGAATACAGTTCGCTCGACAATCGATTTGAGCTCAACGTTGCTTCAACGGGAGAGTATTTGCGTTTGAATTTCACACCGAAGGAGCCCGTCAAATTAGCGTTGAACCCGCATTATTCACCAAGCCTGTGAACTCGTTGGTTTTGGTTGGTGGCGTGGTCGGGAGCATTGCTGTCCGAGCTTTTGGCGTTGATTCTTGCAGCGAGCGCACAACGGCCCTCTCCCCAAAGTCGTTTCTTGTGTTGGTGGGTGCTGTTACTGACGAAGCACTTCTCGCAGGTGAGCGTGGTCCGGTGGAGGCTGGAAGCCTTGTCCGACACTCGGCTTTGGCAGCGT
>TARA_R110002073_G_scaffold211794_7_pt1 | contig 31591 bp, 32 predicted proteins | sample TARA_R110002073 | Tara Oceans TARA_R110002073 (sample SAMEA4397174) | marine metagenome | biome: Polar Biome; feature: [DCM] deep chlorophyll maximum layer (ENVO:01000326); material: water (ENVO:00002006), including particulate matter (ENVO:01000060) such as... | depth 40 m | reverse complement strand
TGATTTCTCCTTATTCATGGTCTGAATAAGCCAAAATCCTCTCTCATACAACGGGCCACTTTTAAGGGGTAAGGTCATGATACGGGCTGACGGCACGGAAGAAGAAATCCTGCTTGAGGATGTGCAGGTCGGCGATAAACTGCGCGTGCGTCCGGGCGATAAAGTGCCAGTGGACGGCACCGTGATTGAAGGGCGTTCTTCAGTTGATGAATCTATGATATCCGGCGAGCCGATACCCGTTGAAAAGGTTGCTGGGGAATTGGTGACCGGGGCCACAATCAACGGCACGGGCAGTTTAATCATTGAAGCAACGCGGGTGGGAGCAGACACCATGCTCTCTCAAATTGTCGAGATGGTCGCAAACGCGCAGAGGTCGCGTGCGCCGATCCAGAAATACGCTGATATGGTGGCCGGGTATTTTGTGCCCGTCGTGATCCTTGTCTCCATTCTGTCTTTCATTGGCTGGGCCATATGGGGGCCTGATCCGGCAATGTCATACGGTCTTGTCGCGGCGGTTGCTGTTTTGATTATCGCGTGCCCTTGTGCGCTTGGGTTGGCGACACCGATGTCAATCATGACGGCCACGGGACGCGGCGCCCAAGCCGGTGTCCTGATAAAGAACGCAGCGGCATTGGAACGTTTTGAAAAAGTAGAGGTTCTTATTGTCGACAAAACAGGCACGCTTACCGAAGGAAAGCCCAAACTGATGGCGGTTCTTTCCGAGGGTGGGCATGATGAAGCTGAAGTGCTGCGTCTTGCCGCCTCTCTTGAGCGGGGCTCGGAGCACCCCTTAGCAGAAGCCATCGTGCGCGGTGCTGAAGAACGGGGCATAACAATGGCTGATACGCAAGATTTTGAAGCGATAACCGGCAAGGGCGTTAAAGGCATGGTCGATGGTCATGCTGTGGCACTCGGCAATGCTAAATTGATATCTGATATGGGACTGGATAGCGGGACATTGGTTGAAACCGCCAATGCGCGGCGTGATGAGGGGGAAACCGTGATGTTTGTCGTGCTTGATGGGGCCATTGCCGGAATGGTTAGTGTGGCTGATCCGGTCAAGGAAACAACACCCGCTGCGTTAAAAGCGCTTCATGAACTGGGTTTCCGGATTATCATGGCGACAGGTGATAATGAACGCACGGCAAAGGCTGTCGCGGGACGATTGGGTATCGATGAAATCCGTGCTGATGTTCTGCCTGAGGACAAGGTCCGCATTATTAAGGAACTGCAGGATAAGGGCTTGAAAGTTGCCATGGCCGGTGACGGGGTAAATGATGCGCCGGCCCTGGCCCAGGCCGATGTGGGTATTGCGATGGGTACCGGTGCCGATGTGGCTATTGAAAGCGCGGGTTTTACGCTGATAAAAGGCAATCTTGACGGTATTGTTCGTGCGCGCCGCCTCGTGCGGGCAACCATGGGCAATATTCGCCAGAATTTATTCTTTGCCCTTGTTTATAATGCCGCCGGTGTGCCGGTGGCCGCGGGTCTTTTATTTCCGTTTTTCGGCATTTTAATCAGCCCGATGTTCGCGGCCTTTGCCATGAGTGCCTCATCCATATCCGTAGTGTTGAATGCCCTACGATTGCGGCGTGTGCAGATTTAGGGCAAATCTATGATCATTGTGACGTCAAATATTTATGACAAGGAGATTTAAATGAAACTGACATGTAGAAAATCCTAACAATAGAAATGGCCCTGTTTACGGGGAGAAGGTCACACTTACTTACATGAATATTTAAGATTATAATAAAAAATCAATTGATTAAACTTGTTTAGCTTTCTTTGTCGGCAATAATTTTTAGCCAAGACTACAATCACTTTTTTGAAGTCTTCCTCGTTCCTGCCAAATAATTGTATGTTCAACTTCATGAACTCTAGAATAGTTTTTTCTTCCTGTTGAAGCTGGCCTGTAAGCCCATATAGAGAATATAACTGCTTTAAATAGCGGTGCATTTTAAAGTTATCTTCTTCATTTTTGCCTAATATTGACATGGATTCCAAGACTAATGCGATTGCCCCGGGATATTTTTTCTCTGATATGAGCAGTTTATAATAAAGCTGACGGCTAACGATGGTTGTATTATGGGAAAGCCCCAAATGTTCCGTTGACAAAAGATAGGCTTCTAATAGGCGCGCAGAAATTTCAGGCAAGCGATTTGCCTGATCATAATAATAATTAAGGTTTTTAAGCTGGTTGATATATCTGGTATCACTTTTCTGATCAAGCTTCAGGCTGCCCAAAAGCATCTTCTCGCCGTATCTAATCGCACGGGACCACTTTTCCTGACGCGCGGCCTTATCAGCTTTTAAAATAGCCTTTCCCAGCTTTTTTTCCGTCCACTCAATTTCACTGGCAAATATTGGGAAATTTATAATTACCAGTAGAAGAAAAGGGATAAAAATACACATTCTTTTCACTGATTTTCCGTCCCGATTTATCTATATTTCTTTTCACTATAGTTTTTTTAATCGTTTATGGGAAGCGCATGAATTTTACCAACCTTCCAAAAGCTGTTATTCTCATTAGAGTTTAGTAATAATATTAACTAAAAATGTTTTTGTGGGTGCGATTTGCATTCTCTGGCACGTCTCATAAGTCAGGGTAGATTTTTTCTGCGCCACAAAAAACTAAAAAATGCACATATCCCCTATTAGTTAATAGTTATTATGTTGAAAGTACGAGATGAACATAAAGAGCATTAAAATCACAACTAAGTTGGATAAATTATTACAAAATTCCACTAAGGTATTGAAACGTGATAAATTAAACCAATTATATAATCTCTATTGGAATGATATATGTAAATATGTCAACAGTACATTTGGGAAGGGACCTCCTGATCCGGAAGATATTGCTCAAGAGGTATTTATCAATTTTTCTTTGATAGATGACCCAGACAAAATAGAGAATCCTCGTGCTTTTTTATACCGTTCTGCTCATAACATGGTTATCAGCCATCATCGAAAATATGCGACACGCAGACGTTACATGATGGATCAAAAGAAACACAACCCTACACAGCAGCAGGATGAAATTCACCCTGAACGTATTATGATAACAAGAGAAAGAATAGCACTGTTAGAAAGAGTCATGTGGGATATGCCTGTCAAGCGTAGACATATGCTAATTCTGAATAGGTTTGATGGATTGACTTATGCAGAGATATCCCGCCAATCAGGGTTGTCGCAATCAGCCGTCAAAAAGCATGTTATGAAAGCACTTGCAGATTTCAATAAAGCCTTAAAAAAAATAGAATTTATGGCTGAAAAATCGGATTTATAAGAATGAATACCTCCAATAATATTGATAGTCAGATTGAGAATACAGCACATGAATGGCTCATTAAAATCATGTCTGACACTGCAACTGATGCTGATATAGATGCCTTTGAGGTATGGCGGGATAAAAACCCAGAACATGGAAAAGCATATGCTAACGTTAGTCAGATTTGGAACGAACTTGGTGTGTTAGCCCGATCCCCACAAGGAGAGAACTTACGAAAGTCTGTAGATGATATAGAAGAAGCGCAGGGTATATTTTTTGTTCTCGCGAACTCTATTAAACAGCGTTTTAGTATTCCACAATATGCCTTAGCCTCCCTAGCAGCACTTCTTATGATAATTCTTTTCATGCAAGAAACACCCCCTCAGACTCCGGAGATATATCAAACAACGACTTCTGAAGTACGAGAAATAACCCTTACAGATGGTAGCATTATTACTTTAGGAGCATTGTCACGGGTAGAAGTGAACTTTAACAATACCGGTCGTAATGTATCATTGATACAGGGGCAGGCATTTTTTGATGTTGCCAAGAATCCAAACAACCCTTTTTATGTCAAGGCAAAGGATACAATAGTACGTGTACTAGGGACCAAATTTGATATTCACTTTGGACCAAAAGACATAACAGTAGGTGTTTTGGAAGGACTTGTTCAGGTAACCCCTAAACAAGTCAATAAGGAAAATCATGAGACAAAAGTTTTAACAGCTGGTCAGATGATATCAACAACATCAAATGGTTTCTTAAATGATATACAATTGGCACAAGTCAAACCCGGCTCGTGGCGAGAAGGTAGACTTGTCTACAAAGAAATCGAGTTTTTGAAAGTAATAGCTGATGCCAATCGCTACTATTCAAGAAAAATCATTCTACAGGATGACAGTCTGGAAAAGGTGCATATCACAACCAGTTTTGATGTAGAGCAAATAGATATATTTTTAAAATCTCTTCCAGAAATTTTTAACGTTGATGTGGTCTATCTTTCTTCCGGTGATATCATCATAAAACCCCTCAAGAAACAAAAAGCCGCACAAAATGTAGCTTTTCAATTCCATTAACTACAAAGACATAGGTTGTATTTTTACAAAAATAAGAATAAAGGGGGTGCGATTTGTCAAGCGCTTCACGTCCCATTAATAGCACCGGAAATTATCTGAGTGCCATTTAATAGGGAGGTAAATTAATGAAAACTATGAACCGTCTTAAATCAAAAGCGTTAACAAATACCAAAATCTTAGGAGTGACGTCTTTGATCGCTCTGAGTACTGCTTTTACCAATGTGAATGCTGCTGAAACATATAATTTTGCACTTAAAGAATTACCCTTGTCTGAAGCATTAATTCAATTTTCAAAAAAAACCAATATTGTGATTACTGTCCGGTCCGATCTTTTAACTGGTAAAATATCCCCTGCTATTTATGGTGAATTATCAGCAAAAAATGCTCTCGCCCACCTCTTACAAGACACAACCTTTGAAGTAATAGAACAATATGATGGCGCCTTTATCATAAGAGAACATCAATCTGCCAATGCATCGCTCTTTAAAAATATTAGTCTTTCAGCAGATGATGAAGATATTGCATTTTATGAGAGCAACCTAGCTGTTGAAGAAGATGGTGCCACAATTGAAAACAATAATTCCAGTTTTGAAGAAGTTGTTGTCACAGGCTCCCGCATTAAACGCAGGGATCTAACAGGTGTTGGTCCCGTAACCGTATTAGATCGTCAGTCCATTCAAAACACCGGCATCACAAGCATGGAAACCCTGCTGCAACGCCTGCCGTCTTCTGCAGGATTTGGTGGCAACCAGACCGCGGCCTACTGGACCGGCGGCGGCTGGGGTACAACTCAGGTCAATCTTCGCGGCCTCGGCGTTAACCGGACATTGGTCCTGTTAAACGGACGCCGGATGGTGTACGGCGGATCCGGTGCCAATACGGCTGTCGATCTGTCCATGATCCCAATGGCAATTGTAAATCAAGTCGAAGTCCTAAAAGACGGCGCTTCGGCTATTTACGGTGCAGATGCGGTTGCCGGTGTGGTGAATATTATCACGGATAATGATTTTAACGGGCTCGAAGCCAGCGCCAAATTCGGCATGACCGGCAAAGGCGATGGTGAAGAATATCTGATGAATCTGACCTGGGGGACCTCCAGTGATCGAGGAAGCCTTGTCGCCAGTGTCAGTTATCAGGACAATAAACCATCGCCGTTGGTGGATCGTGTGCCTTGTCCTTTGTCTGGCAGCAGCGAGACTGAATGCAGTGGCAGTTCCAGTACGGCTGGTGGTCGTGCAGTATATACCGATGGTACCGGTGATCTAGTTCGTATCAACTTCAACAATGAACCAGGTGGAAAAACATGGGCCCCTTATGATAGCTCAATTCATGGTTATAACTACAACGTGAATTTCAACGCGGTTAACCCGATCAAACGTTTATCCTTCAGCACATTCGGCCATTACAACATCACTGATGAAATTCGTTTCTTTGGTGAACTGATGTATACCAATCGGCGTTCAACCCAACCAGCATCACCGAATACTCTGACGAATTTCACAATTGCGGCTGACCACCCAACTAACCCCACAGGTGAAGACCTTCTGGTCGAACGCCGCCGTCTGGTAGAACTGGGTTCTCGTATTTTCAATCAGGAAGTCAATACATTGCGTGTTGTTGCTGGTCTTGATGGCACCCTAGAGAATGGCTGGTTCTGGGATGCATCCGTGAACTGGGGCCGTAATACAGGTTCAGACAGTGCAACCAAAATTGTCAACAAGGACCGTTTTGCCGAAACCCTCGATACCAGCCTCTGCGGCTCAAACGGTATTCCTTGCGGTGATTATCTCGGCGTTGGAAATGTCAGTCAGGCTGTTCTTGATTACCTCCCATTTAATATGACAGACATGGGCGGAAATGAGCAGGTCAGTTTTGTCGCCAATATCGGTGGTGGTATATTTGATCTTCCCGCCGGCGAAGTTGGCTTTGCGGTCGGCGTAGAATATCGCGAGGACAGCGGCTGGAGCAATCCAGATGCCTTAAAAGTTCTAGGTATTGCTAACAGTAATAAGGCAGATATAATCTCGGGAAAGATCAAGGCAAAAGAAGCATATGCGGAACTTAGTGTGCCGTTACTAAACGACATGCCAATGGTAGATAGCTTGGAGCTCAATATGGCGTTGCGCTATTCCGACTATACTGACATTGGCGATTCTACCAATTATAAAATAGGACTGAACTGGCAGATTGTAGAGGATCTGAAAATTCGCGGAACCTATGCCACGGCTTTCCGTGCGCCGAATGTTCCAGAACTGTTCGGTGGCATCAGACAGGGTCAGCTGACTACAACAGATCCTTGTAGCAGTTGGAGCAGCATGAATCCCTCATCTGCAATCTATCAAAACTGTCAGGCAGCAGGTGTTCCAAACGGGTATGTACAACCAGGGAACACCGTTCTGACCGACCTCGGGGCCAACCCGGATCTAAAGCCAGAAGACTCCCGCTCGATCACAATAGGGGCAGTCTGGCAACCATCGTTTGCCAACGGCCTCTCAGTAACACTTGATTATTTCGATTTCAAGCTGACGAATGCCATCACAACTGCAAATGGTACTGATATACTAAACCAGTGTTATATTTCAGACAGTTTGTCACACCCATTCTGTGGCCCGACATATCATCGGCGGAATTCACTGACCGGTGTGGTTGATTATCTGTCAGCACAGAAATCCAATGCCGGGATTGAGTATCTGAAAGGTTTTGATTTTGGTGCGGTTTACAACTTCGAGGCCTTCGACAATGCCAACAGCTTTGACCTTAATGTCACCTATCTGGACACATATAAGCGAGTTGCTTATCTGGGGGGGGCAGAAAGGGTGCTCGATGGCTTCATCGGTGCCGGCTTTGGCGGTTTTCCAAAATGGCGCGCCAATGCCAGCTTCAATACAGCTACAGAGAATTGGTCAGCCACCTACTCCGTGCAGTATATCGGGGCCGGTGATGACTTCTTCGCCACGGACGGAATTGGCTCACATATGGACGCTGTGACCTACCACAATATCCAGGCGACTTATAACCTGATGGAAAATCTGGTTTTTTCTGCCGGGATTGATAACCTCTGGGATAAAAAAGCCCCCCGGGTTGCCAGTTGGACAGACGGCAATACGGATACCATGACCTATGATCTGGCGGGTCGACGCGGATATATCCGCCTCACTTTCCGCATGGAATAGTCATAGATATATAGTTGCAGGAGCTGCGAAACATATCGCAGCTCCACCATTTTCACTCATCAATACATAAAGTTGTTATAATTTAGGCATTTCTTAAATATGACTGACAAAACCAACACGTTTTTCCCATTTTAAGACAAGCCAAGATTCATTGAATTTTCTCGAAGGAACTGAAGGCCACACGCTGTGTAAGGTATTTCTATCGCAGCAAACAGCATCATGCACCTTTTAGCAAACACCCAACCGATATTTGCACACATCGCAGATATATTTTTAGGAGACAAAGATGCGAATTAGGCAGTTAATTTTATTTATCATGACGGCGATGATAATTGTGGGCTTCAGTTCATCATCATTTGCTCATGGCATAACAGAAGAAGCGCGACGTAGAATGATTGAAGGAGGTAATTTCGAATATCTTCTTCTTGGTGCAGAACATATGATAACGGGGTATGACCATTTGCTCTTCCTTTTTGGGGTCATGTTCTTTCTGACGCGTTTTACGTCAATACTTAAGTTTGTCACTGCCTTTACTCTTGGGCATACCATCACATTAATTTCAGCAACCTATCTGCAGATAACAATGAATTATTATCTGATTGATGCCATCATTGCCCTAACCGTAATTTACAAGGGCTTTGAAAATCTGGACGGTTTTAAGAAGTATCTCAACCGGGAAGCCCCCAGCCTGCTTCTCATGGTTCTCATATTTGGCCTCATACACGGCTTCGGTCTTTCAACCCGATTACAAACTTTACCCATTGATGCTGGCGGAAATATGCTCATGCATATTATCTCCTTTAATGTTGGCGTTGAATTTGGACAGATTGCCGCATTGGTTATTATGTGGGTCGTCCTATATTTCTGGCGCACGACTAAAAGCTTCAAACTTTTCAGTGGCTATGCCAACAGTGGCCTAATCGTGATCGGAGCATTGCTGGCCTTGATGCAGCTGCATGGATTTCTTCATATGATTTATGCCGAAGAGTTCCCGATCAGTAAAGACGATCACTCTCATACACATTCCGAGATGATAAAAAGCGGGGAATTACAGCCAGAAAACTCCGCTCCAAAAAAACTTCGGCACGACTAATTCAACACCCAAATTTCAACAAAACTTAACAAAAGGATATAAACAAATGAAAAAGTTAATCACCTCTCTAATAGTTGGTTCAGTCGCTATGTTTTCAGCTTCAGCCAATGCCCACCAGACATATCTATTTTCTGACCTCTATAACATGTTACCCGGGAAAGATAACTTCCTGACCATGTATAACGGTACATATTATAAAAGCGGGTATTCCATTACTAAAAAGATGTCCCGCGATATGAGCATTGTTATGGGTGGCAAACGTATGACACCGGAAGAGGCCGGTGGCGACGTCCGCGATGTCGACAATAATCCAAAATTGCTCGCAACTTATATTGGGCTTGTGGCAAAGCCAAATGGTACTGGCCTTGCTGGTGTTGCGGCACACCCAGATTATATTGCCCTACCTGCACAAATGTTCCAGGACTATCTTGAGCATGAAGGCATGACAGATACCCTTGCTCAATTCAAAGCCAATAATAAACTTACGACAATCCGTGAGCGTTACACTAAGCATGCGAAAGGTATATTTCAGGTTGGGAAACCCCTTACAGATGATTATAAAACAAATCTTGGCTATAAAGTAGAGCTCATTCCCCAAAAAAATCCTGGCAAGCTTAAAGTGAATGACACGATGTCAATTCAAGTTTTGTATGAAGGCAAACCTCTGGCAAATCAAATTATTTATGCCAGTTATGCCAGCTTCAAGCCCAACCACGAAGGCGATGCAATTTCAGGAAGTAAATATGCCCTGCGCACTGACAAAAATGGCAACATTTCTTTCAAGTTGGTCAAAGCCGACAAGTGGTTTGTTCATATGATCAATATGCGGAAAATTGAAGATGAAGATGCAGATTATGAATCCAATTGGTCAACTCTGACATTTGAAATTCAATAATCCCCCCCTGCAAAGCGAATAATGGAATATACCAATGAAGATTAAATATATCGTGAAATTCGCTGCAATGACTTCTCTGTTCTGGGGTGCCGCTGAAATGGCTTCCGCAGAACAGATGTTTCTGAAAGCGAAAGATTACCGGCCAATGGCAAATACCGGGGCCAATATTCAATTGCTCAACGGAACATTTGAAAGAAGTGTAAGTGCAGTTCCCTTTGGTCGTCTGCAAGATATCAAGGTTCTGGCGGGTGAAAAGACTGTGCCCCTCACCGAAAGCCAATGGAATAGTGATAAAACATCATCCTATTTATCGTTCAATACGGGAGCCCCTGGAACATATACTGTCGGCGTTTCCACCAAACCTCGTGTTATTGAAATGTCGCGGGATGAATTTCAAGAATATATGGAATATGAAGGGATCAATGATGCTCTTTTGAAATTTCAGCAGGAAAGTAAACTTTCCAAGGTTCGTGAGAGATATTCCAAACATGTACGTGCCTTCCTGCAAGTCGGAGATACTAAATCAGATGATTATAAACAACCATTAGGTCATCCACTTGAGATTATACTCGAAGAAAACCCCTATAATTTACGCTTTGGCAAAACAGTGAATTTTCAAGTACTGCTTCATGGAAAACCATTGTCAAACCAGTCAGTAAAAGCCAGTTATGAGGGATTTCATGCTCATGACAAATCTGGCGGGCATATTACATCCTATGATATCCGTACCGATGATCAGGGACGTGGCTCATTTCTCCTGAGTAATAAAGCTGTCTGGTATATTTCATTAATCAGTATGCAGGTTGTTGATGACGAGGAAGCAGATTATGAATCCAACTGGGCAACAGTAACATTTCACGTAAAATAAATATTGGTCAATAGATGGGAAGTATATGCTCTTTAGGATTTATGTTTCCCATCTGTAACTTTTCCCCAAATACATAGAAAGACAACACTATGGCAAGATTTATTATTAAAATATTCGCCGGCATACTCATGACCTCTATAGTCTTTTCATCCTCAGCTCTGGCCAAGGAAAGCTGGCCCGAAGTAAAAAGCATTGATGTTAAGTCTATTAACAAGGATATAAAAGTAGGCGAGCCAACCGTTGATGTTGGTATTTATTATGCATCCAACTTTGATGAGAAATTTCAAAAGGCCGTCCCTTTAAGCGGAATTATGGAAGAATTCATGATGGCCAAGAAGTTGTATACCAAGAACGGCGTATATCTGAAACTCCTTTGGGTCAAATCCGGGAAACTTGATCCGAAAAATTTCTCTATCCAGACCGCATCATTACAGGACTCCAAACCTAATGATAATTATGTAAATATGTATAGGGAGTCGGAAAGACAACCGAACATCCTATCAAAGCATGCTCGTGAAACTTTTGAATCGATTATTAAGCCAGACAAGTATAACAGCCGCACAATTTATCTGATCGCTCTGCAAGGCGTATATATGTCTTATAATGACGGCGATGAAAAAGGCCGTAACTGGAACAGTACACTGGTGCGTACTGGTGGGCTGTCCTTCCCGTCCTATATGCATGGTGATACTATCCCAAAACGCATCCGAGGTGTCATTACATTGTCCAGATATGATAGGGAGAACAAGAAAATCATTTCCCATGAATTGGGACATAAATTGATGAATGTCAGCCATGAATATATGGAAATCAGCCCTCAACATGAAGTTAGAAAACCCGGCGGATTAATGCTGTATGGGTCAGGTATGGATATCCCATCTGGGAAAGAAGGAAGATGGCATAGAGAACGTCTGCATTTATCACCTTATATCTATCGCATTAACAAGTCCGGCAAGCGGATATGGAACGAGGATTATAAGGAACAGGGTTTCTATTATGACTCCCTATATGGCGATAAAGTCATGCAATTCGATGGTGTACGTAAAAAAAGATAATCACTCTGAAAAGTTAATATTTAATAACTTTGCCGATAGGCACCGCTACAAAAAACGGTACAATGTAATGAGTTACGTTATGGTTTCAAATTAAAAATAAAAGCCAAAACGTAACTCACGTCTACTAAAATGTTTTTTTTAACAGAAAAAAACATCCCCACGAAAACCATAAAAAAGCGCCATAGGTTCCTGCCAGCCAGGACTATAAAAAAGGCGATTATCCCCTCAAGGCATGTATTGACTCTGGGGTGTGTATAATGGCATATTCTAGAGCATGCAGAAACCTAAGAAAACATATTTTCTTTCCGTTGGCGGTATATCCCCGTCGAAGGGTACACCCTTTATGTTAGAACAAATATTTTCCCAGACCTGTCAATAAGTATTTAAAATTACACCGCCTTTTACTATTTCTGAAGCATTCCCCAAAAAGCAACCTTGGGCACCAATTGGGCAACATCTCAAATCCAATTTAAGCCATAATAACCAGAGCTTAAAGGGGTGGTCAATAAATGGGTTTGCCGCCACTAATTCCTAAACATCCCGATAACTCATCGTAAATCGAAAAAAGCCAAATAGCGTGCATGACGATGATAGGATGCTTTTCTCATAATACCGATTGACAGTCGGTTTTGTCTGTGTGAGTATTCATTCCATATTTCCAGACAACGGTATGGTTAATCTTATGAATTTAGGCGAGCTTGAAAAATTAGTATTAAAATATTTTTGGCAGACAGAAGTAGCTGATGCCAAACAAGTTCACGCATATTTTGAACAAAGCCGTGGAGGGGCACTTAACACCATTCAAAGCACCCTTGATCGTTTATATAAAAAAGGACTTCTAAATCGCCATAAAGAAAGCCATGCCTATAGGTATCAGGCGGCACAGCAGCGAAAAGAATTTATTGGGCAGTTAATAAAGGAAGTTGCCCAGGATTTTACATTGGCTGATGAAGATAGTTTACTTGCCGCATTTGTCTCCTTATCGACAGAACTTGATGAAAAGCAAATGGATAAACTTGAGAAGATGATAATTGACTATCAGTCCGCGTCTGTTTTGGAAAAGAAATCATGATATTTGGTTCGTTGGCAATCTTTTTAAATTTGATGTCTGTAATGACCTTTAGTGTAATATTGATCGTGACTGTAATCACCGCTATTATTAAAGTAAGAGATGATAGGCCTTCGCATTATTCAGCTCCCGCAAGGTGTAGAATTCTCTGGTTAGTTGCCTTGTCTCCCTGGGTTGCGGGCTTGCTGGCCGCCGCTTTGGCATTATTCTCAGATAGTCAATATCTGCCCGTTTCTAATCTCTATTCACTTTTTTATTGGCATCATTATGATGAGTTTACATTTAATAGCTGGCACGGATTATCAATGACACTTGCAGTCAGTTGCGCGAGCTTTCTGCTCATGAAAAATATAAAGCGTCTGCTGATAAATTGCCGTCAAGTGTGGCTGCTTCAGGCCATGGCAGAACCGGACACAAATAAATTTTATCAACTGGATGCGGACGCCCCGACGGCGTTTACGGCTGGATATATTCACCCTCGATGTTATATGACAACAGCATTGCGGCGTCAGTTGAATGAGCAGGAGTATACCATTATCAAGTTGCACGAGAATGAGCATGCCAGACGATTGGATCCGTTAAAAAAGTGGCTCTTTCAAACCTTAGCGTCTTTCTTCCCGCTGGGCGCATCTCGTCACTTAAATCAAATGATGGTACTTGCCATGGAACAATGCGCAGATGCCGCTGTATCTCGGGTGGTTGCTGATAAATCATTGATCGCCAAGACATTACTTAAAGTAAAGCGATTGGTGGCTGCCCCTCATCAAAGTATTCTGGATGACCGGGCGGTATGCCATTATGGATCAGATAACATTTCTGAGCGGATAGGCTATTTGTTGAATAATGACAAGAAGAAAGCGTTTCCTCATTTTAGGGCGGCAGTGTCCATAGTTTCCATGTCTGTAATCTGTGTTATTTCGGCCGATATTCTTCACCACGCAATCGAATATACCCTCTTTCACTAGGAACGATTTATGACCATGATATTAAGCATTTTCGTCACCATAAAACCGATCTGTAATCGGTTTTATGGTGTTATGTTGAAGCGGTATTTTTTCTTTGGTGTCATATTATTCTACACGCCATTTCTTCATAGCCATGCACAAGCCTCTGATGTTTCGGGCCGTTTGACGTTGTCAGAAGCCATAGAGCGTACGTTAAATAGTCATCCAGATTTGCAAGCGTTCCATTATCGCCTTGACGCTCAACAAGGCAAGGTTATGCAAGAAAATCTGCCACAGAAACCAGAAGTGGAACTCTCTGTCGAAGATGTTTTAGGAACCGGTGATCATAAAGGGTTCTCCAATGCACAAACAACCTTAAGTGTAAGTTGGTTGCTGGATAAAAGCATTCGGGAAAAACGTATGACTGTGGCCTCTTTGGGGACCGATTTGATCGAGAGTGATAAGGTGATCAAACAACTTGATAGCGCTACGCAAACGGCACGTTATTTTCTAGAAGCGCTGGCGTATCAAGATGCGACAATAATTGCCAATCGGGCAATCTCTCTGGCTGACGCCACTGTGCAAGAGATTACGAAAAGAGTTGAGATTGGTAAAACACCGCTCGTTGAATTATATCGGGCCGAAGCAGACCTTGCAAAGCGAAAGCTTATATTGATCGATCTGAAGCATGAATTAGAGTCTTCGCTGCGTCAGATCGCTGCACAATGGGGAAGCACAGAGCCAACGTTTATCTCTGTTGTGGGCTCATTAAATCATCAGCCGAATATTATTAGTTTTCAAGCCTTGAAAAACCGGATCAGAAATAACCCAAGCTTGGCAAAATATTTATCTCAGGAGCGCGTGAAGGAAGCAGAGTATAAACTGGCGCTGGAAGAGAGGAATCCAAAGTGGAAATTATCCACAGGAATTCGGCGCTATGAGAGAAGTAATGATTTTGGATTGGTTGCAAGAGTATCTATTCCTTTCGGGGGCAGCAACCAAAATCAAGGTCGTATCGCCGAGGCGCGGGCCAGAATTTCTCAAAATAAATCTGAAGCGAACGCTCTGCGTATTCGCATGGAAACTTCACTTTTTGTTGTGTACCAAAAAATGAAACACAATATCCACCTTGGTGAGATGTTAAAGGATGAGATTATTCCAAGATTGGAAAAAGCTTTGACCGAGACACATAAAGCTTATGACTTGGGTAAATACAGTTATCTTGAATGGCTCGCCGTCCAGAATGACCTTTTGGAGGCCCAGTCAGCCTTGTTAAACGCTACGCTTTCGGCTCATCTGAACAGGATTGAACTGGAACGTTTAACAGGCGCACAAATAACCTCTTCCTTTTAATAATCTGCATTTTATATCGGGAAAAATGATGACTAAATTATTGCATAATATTGGCGTTTCCTTGCTGGTTTTTTTCTTGTTGGCACAGGGGAATGCTGCCGTCTCTTTTGAAAGTTCAAACGCTGAGCAGGCGGAAGCAGAACCAGAAAAGGGCCCTCACAGAGGGCGTATGTTAAAGGATGGTGGTTTTGCTGTAGAACTCGCCATTTTTGAGACCGGTGTTCCACCGGAATTTAGGGTATGGGTGGCCGAGAATGATCAGCCGGTTAATCCATCGGATGTCACGTTAAAAATCACTTTAACACGTCTTGGCGGCATCGAAGATGAGATAAACTTCAGGCCACAAGGTGACTTTCTGCGTGGAGATAGCGTCGTTTATGAACCGCATTCTTTTGTGGTAACAGTGAATGCGCAATATCGGGGAAAGTCACATCGTTGGCAGTATGACAATTTCGAGGGCCGTACTTCAATTGAAGATGAGGTGGCGAGAGCATTGGATATTGGAACGTCAATTGCCGGCCCGGCAGTGCTGAAAGAAACGATTGATGTTTATGGAAAGCTCACCACTCATCCTGAGTATCACCGTGACATTACGGCACGTTTCGAAGGCACAATTCAGAAATTAAATGTCACCTTGGGACAGCGAGTAAAGAAAGGGCAGGCACTTTTGACGATTGAAAGTAATGAAAGCCTCAAGCCCTATACACTAAACGCGCCAATTGACGGTATTGTTGTGCATCGTAATGGCAACCCGGGCGAACAAACCAAGGGCAGAATTCTGTTATCAATTACTGATAATGCAATTCTCATGAGTGAGCTAGCTGTGTTTCCCCGTGATCGTCAGAGGGTATCTCTGGGGGCAAAGGTTTGGTTTTCAATCAAGGGATTTGAGCAACCTGTCATGGGAACGGTCAAGCAAATTGAAAATGTAATTCAACCCAACCAATCGGTTATTGTGCGCGCTCAGATAGATAATGGTAACGGGGCATTGGTTGCAGGGTCTTTTGTGAGCGCCGGGGTTGAAGTCGCCGAACATCACGTTCCCCTTGCAGTTAAGAGATCGGGATTACAAGCTTTCAGAGACTTCACGGTTGTTTTTGTAAAAATTGGTAATGAATATGAAGTACGCATGTTGGAGCTGGGTCGTGAAGAAGGTGAGTGGGCTGAAGTGCTTGGCGGCTTAAAGCCCGGCGCAGAATATGTCTCTATAAACAGCTATATCATTAAAGCTGATATTGAAAAATCCGGCGCTTCACACGACCATTGAGGAATAAGACATGCTTGAATATATAATACGTTCATCCATTCATCGGCGCGTCCTGGTTCTTGCCTTTGTCATTATCCTGTGTGGTCTGGGGATATGGAATTTTACCAAATTACCTATTGATGCGGTCCCTGATATCACAAATATTCAGGTGGTAATTAACACGGAAGCTCCGGGATACACCCCCCTCGAAGTCGAGCAACGGGTGAGTTATCCGGTCGAGACCGCCATGGCGGGTTTGCCGAATTTATACCACACCCGCTCGGTTTCCCGGTACGGATTATCACAGGTAACAGTAATTTTTGAAGATGGTACGGATATTTACTTTGCCCGACAATTGGTTAATGAACGTCTGGATGCTGCAAAAAGTAGCATTCCGTCTTCACTTGAACCAGCGTTAGGACCCATTGCAACAGGGTTGGGCGAAATATTCATGTTTACCGTCGACGCCAATCCAGGTGCGGTTAATACGGATGGCTCCCTTATATCACCTACCGATTTACGCACAGTCCATGACTGGATTATCAGGCCGCAATTGCTTCGCGTTCCGGGCGTCGTGGAAGTCAATCCCATTGGAGGGTTTAAGCGAGAAATACTGGTTGCCATAGAACCAGAAAATTTATTGTCGTATCATATCACTCATGTTGATTTAATTGCGGCTATTGAAGCCAATAATCAAAATAGAGGTGTTGGATTTATTGAGAATAACGGTGCGCAATGGTTATTGCGGGTGCCGGGACAAGCAGAAAATATTGACGCCTTAGGTGATATATTGATTACCGAGGTCAACGGCCTGCCGGTTCTTCTAAAGGATGTTGCCAGTATCAGTGAGGGAAAGGAATTACGCTCAGGCGCCGCCACCCAGAATGGCCGGGAAGTCGTTATGAGCACCGTTTTCATGCTGATTGGTGAGAACAGCCGCACGGTGGCGAATGCAGTTGCACTCAAGCTTGAAGAAATAAAATCAAGCCTTCCAGAGGGGATCACGGTAACGGCGGTTTATGACCGCACCAGTCTGGTGGACAAAACCCTCGTGACTGTACAAAAAAACCTACTGGAAGGTGCTCTTCTGGTCATTGTTATCTTGTTTCTCTTTCTAGGGAACATCAGAGCTGCCATATTGACCGCAATGGTTATTCCGATTGCAATGTTGATGACGATCACAGGCATGGTGCATGCCAAAGTGAGTGCAAATTTAATGAGCCTGGGCGCATTGGATTTTGGTTTGATTGTGGACGGCGCCATAATCATTGTCGAAAACTGCCTGCGTAGATTGAGCGATTCTAGGCGGAATGGTGAACTGCCGCTTAACGAGCGCTTTCATATTGTCTTTGACGCCACCAGAGAAGTGATCCGTCCGGCCTTGTTTGGCGTGTTTATTATTACAGTAGTTTATCTGCCGATCTTTGCGCTTTCCGGCGTGGAAGGAAAAATGTTTCACCCGATGGCGATCACGGTTGTGATTGCCTTGGTAAGTGCAATGGTATTGTCCATTACTTTTGTACCGGCCTGTATTGCGTTGCTCTTTAAAAAGCCAGTGGTGGAAAAGGAAAGCGTTGTTATGAAATACGCGCGGTCATTTTATCATCCCATTTTGATATGGGCCATGAAGGCGCGCTGGTTGGTCGTCAGTCTCGCCGTTCTCCTGATGGCCTTGAGTGGTTATGCTTCCAGCAAACTTGGAAGCGAATTTGTGCCTAATCTGGATGAAGGCGATATCGCAATGCATGCGCTTCGTATTCCCGGGACTTCATTGACACAGGCGATTCACCTGCAACAGTCCTTGGAAGCAAAAATCAAGGATTTGCCGGAAGTAGAGCGTATTTTTGCCAAGATTGGCACGGCAGAGGTGGCAACTGATGCCGTTCCTCCAAGTGTTGCGGATAACTTTATCATTTTAAAACCAAGAGAAGAGTGGCCGGATTCAGATAAGTCGAAAGAACAGTTTGTCAGCGAACTCGCTGCACTGGTGGAGCCCATGCCCGGTAACCGGTATGAGTTTTTGCAACCCATTCAAATGCGCTTTAATGAACTACTGGCCGGGGTGCGGGCAGAACTGGCAATCAAAGTGTTCGGCGATGATTTTGACCAACTGATTGCCCTAGGCAATGAAATTGAAAAAGCCATCGCTAATGTTGAAGGTATCGCCGACATTGCTGTTGAACAAACGACTGGTTTGCCGATATTGACAATCCATCCTAAAAGAGATGTATTGCCCCGTTTTGGGATCACCATCAGCGAAATTCAGGATCAACTTGCCGTCGCTTTAGGCGGCGAAGTCGCAGGGCAATTTTATGAAGGTGATAGACGCACCGATATCGTGGTGCGGCTGCCGGAACATTTACGTACTGATGTTGATGGGCTCGCGAAATTACCTATCCTTAGATCTCATGGCGATTATGTCCCTCTGGAAGAATTGGCGGATATGGAACTGGTTACCGGATATAATCAGGTTTACCGGGAAAACGGTAAGCGTCGTGTGGTGGTCACCGCCAATGTACGGGGCCGGGACCTCGGTAGCTTCGTCTCCGACGTACAACAATCGGTGACAAAGTCGGTTAAAATACCTGCAGGCTACTGGATTGAATATGGGGGCACTTTCCAAAAATTACAATCTGCGTCAGAACGACTTTTTATCGTGGTTCCGATTACGTTGGTATTAATTATCGGCTTATTATTGTTGGCGCTGGGATCTTTGAAGGATGCTCTTATAATTTTTTCAGGCGTGCCTCTCGCTTTGACTGGCGGCATATTAGCCCTTATTTTAAGGGAGATTCCGTTTTCAATTTCAGCGGCGGTTGGCTTCATTGCATTGTCCGGTATTGCCATACTGAATGGTCTGGTCATGGTTGCGTTTATTCGCGAACTGCGCAAGGGGGGGGGCTGAAATTGGATATAGCGATTATACAGGGTGCCTTGACCCGATTACGGCCCGTATTAACCACGGCATTGGTGGCCTCATTGGGGTTTATCCCAATGGCGCTCAATACTGGTATTGGCTCTGAAGTTCAACGGCCATTGGCGACAGTTGTAATCGGGGGGATCATCTCTTCGACTTTGTTAACGCTTGTGGTTTTACCGGCTTTGTATCGAATGCTTCATAGCGATAATGACGACAGAAAATAAACTGAAGACCATTGAATCAGCATGTAAGCTACCCAAGAAAGTAGCTCGGAATATTGAATAAAATATGAGGGTTATCAAATGGTAATATCATTCAAAAACAAGAGTAACTTTTCTGATGACAATTAATATTAAACGACTTGTATGGTGTTGTGTAGTCTTAAGCAGCTGTTTGTTTTCTATCTCGGCATTGGCCCATGGTGTTGATGAAGGTACCAAACAATTTCTTCTGAATAATCAAGGGGTGACACTGATCCCATATTTGTATATTGGTGCTAAACATATGGTCACAGGTTATGACCATCTTTTGTTTCTGGTCGGGGTGTTGTTTTTTCTGTATCGTTCTAAAGACATTCTTATTTATGTCAGCTTCTTCACTTTGGGCCATAGTGCAACTTTGTTGTTTGGAGTGTGGAATGATATTCAGGTAAACGCCTTCCTCATTGATGCTATTATAGGGCTTTCTATTGTCTACAAAGGGTTTGATAATTTGGGCGGATTTAAACGGCTCTTTGGCTATCAGCCTAATACCAAAGCTGCCGTACTGATTTTTGGATTATTCCATGGTTTTGGATTGGCTACAAAACTTCAAGAATTTGAGTTTGCCAGAGAAGGCCTGCTTGAGAATCTGATTGCGTTTAATATTGGCGTAGAACTGGGGCAGTTTTTTGCACTGACCTTTGTGTTGATATTTTTGAGTTTCTGGCGACAACATGCCAGCTACTTAAAATTTTCCACCGTTTCCAATACACTGCTCATAAGTGCTGGAATGTCACTAACCTTGTTTCAGATGACCGGCTATTTCACAAGTTAATAAAGAGAGAGAAAATGAACGAACCCACATTTCCAACCCAATCAATCCCCACGTTAATTAAAGCAACTGTAACGGCAATAGTTATTGCTGTCAGTATTTTCATAACGATTGTTTTGCCCGCTGAATATAATATTGATCCCACGGGAGCAGGAGAATTATTAGGATTAACGGTTCTCTCTAAAGAAGGCCCTGTTGTTGGACCGCAACATTCAACGGCCAAAAATTCACTGGGGTATCAAGAAAATGAAATCACTATTATGGTGCCAGCAAATAAAGGTGTCGAATATAAGTTTCAAATGCAACAGTATGCCAACCTTGCATATGAATGGAATTCTCAGGGGAAGGCAGTTTTCTTCGATTTTCATGGTGAGCCTAAAGGCGATACTACAGGCTATTTTGAAAGTTATGCCATTGCCAATACCCATGAGATGAAAGGATCGATGACTGTGCCGTTTGAAGGTGTTCACGGCTGGTATTGGAAAAACGCCAGTGACGAAGATATTACAATCACTCTAAAAACGCAGGGTAATTATGAAGTTGTTGGTTTGCGACATTAGACAACATTGAGGGGGCTTTTTATAGAGGCAGTTTCGATGTGGCAGAGTAGGGCTCTGCGCATTCATTTACTTCGATGGTAATATGGGAAAGTTGATGAAAACCTTGCAGCAGGCCTTTGTAATAGTCGACAGAACTTGGCAAATATGTGACAAGGGAAATTACTGCTGCGTAATGGTTTTCCGCAATCTTCCAGATATGGATATCAGTAACGATAGCATGGGAATCCTTTTCTAAAACGTCTTGAACAGCTTGGCAATCTTCTCTTACCATGCTTGTGTCAAGGAGGATCGGAGCTGTTTGTTTCGCAAGACCGTATGCCCATCTGGTAATGATGATTGCCCCGACAATTCCCATCACGGGATCCAGCCAATGCCATCCAAAATATTTTCCTGCAATCAGAGCGACGATGGCGAGTACAGAGGTTAAGGCATCTGCCAATACATGGAAATAAGCTGCGCGTAAATTGTGATCATGGTGATGTTCATGGCTGTCATGGTGATGATCGTGTTGTAATAACAGGGCAGATACCAGATTGACGAAGAGGCCAATACCCGCAACAGCAATCGCCTGATTAAACTGGATGATTTGGGGGTCTAAAATTCTATGGAATGATTCAACCAGCATGACCAACGCCACTATGCCTAAAGCGATGGCGCTTGCGAACCCGCCCAGGACATTCACTTTTCCTGTACCGAAGGTATATGTCGAATTGCGAGCATGTTTTCGGGCATATCTATAAGCAAAGATCGTGATCATGAAGGCGGCGACGTGGGTGCTCATATGCCATCCATCGGCAAGGAGTGCCATTGAGCCATAGATACTGCCTGCTATGATCTCGACGATCATTGTAATGGTTGTAAGGATAAGGACATATTTTGTCCGTTGTTCTCCTTGTCTGTTCTGAACAGAAAAATCGTGACTATGATACCATTCTTGTGATGTGTTGTTTTGAGACATGGCTTTATTTTGATCCATAATATTGGTCGCGCGACCTTTATTTATTTCCAATATGTTTTTAAGAGTTTAATAAGATCTAGTGCCGCTTTGTCCTCTGGACTTGTCGGCTCATGAGGGCTTTGCATGATATGCTCTTTTACGTGCCCTTCGATCAATTCTCCCATTAGGCCGTTCATTGCACCTCGGCAGGCTGACAGGGTTTGAAGAATTGAAAAACAATCTTTTTCTTCCTCTATTGCCCGCTCTACCGCTTCAAGTTGTCCTTTGATGCGGCGGATGCGCGGGATAATTTTTTTGTCTTCTGACACATGAGACATAATTCTTGTTTCCTTAAGGCATATACTGTACGGGAGTATAGTATATATAGAATTATTTTTAAATATAGCAAAAATATTATACAGACCGGATTGTTAAAAGAATGAAACACCCCAAGGATTCCTAAAATGTCAATAGGAAGAAGCCGGGTAAAATCCGGTGGATTTATAGATTTCTGATTGTATTGGTGCAATAGTAAGACTAGGGTCAGTCTGATGAAAATATAAAACCCGGTTTAAGGATTTTGGTACTTTTCCTGATTTGTAATTTATATTCTTTCATTAAGTAATTTACTTTCGGTAGAAAATTACTAGACTGGCCTCGATATAAACGGTTGGAATGAGGAAACGAATAAAACGTGCGAAAAAAGCTATGCGGCATTTTAGTTTTTGTGGTGGTTATTCAAGCCATTCTAGCCGTGGCGTTTATTCATCATTCAGATCACTCTGAAAATGAAGTTATTTCGTTAGATCATGCCCAATTCGTCTTGGCGGACAGCGATCTGGACTATTCAGGAAATTCACAACAAACACCACTGGAAGATTTTGCTTCCCACTGTATCCCGTCAGAACAAGTTGGATTAATTAAGGCTATTGCGTAAGAGAGTGTTTTTGTTTCATCGTAGTGACGAAGGAACGAAGATGACACGTAAACACTCTATAAAATCTGGCCCTGCCAATGGTGCCGAGAAAACAGTTAAAGATATACGCCGTGCGACCCGCAAAAACTATGGTGCTGAAGAAAAGATCCGCATTGTGCTTGAGGGCTTGCGTGGAGAACATAGCATAGCTGAACTATGCCGGATCGAAGGCATTAATCAAAATCTTTATTATCGCTGGTCAAAGGATTTTCTGGAAGCCGGTAAGAAACACCTGTCCGGTGATACTGAGCGCGAAGCCAGCACAACTGAAGTCAAAAGCCTTCGGACGGAATCTCGTCAGTTAAAAGAAGCCCTTGCTGAGCAAGTTTTAGAGAACCGCCTTCTTAAAAAAAGCGTGATAGGAAGTGGGGACGACGATACATGAGATATTCAGCCTCTGAAAAAGCTGAGATTATTCAGCTTGTGGAAAACAGTCACCTCCCCCTGAAACGAACATTGCAGCAGTTGGGGATATCCCGTTCGACCTGGTACAATTGGTATGATCGTTATCTTGAGGGTGGGATCGACGGATTAAAGGACAGGCAACCCCTTCCAAAATCCGTATGGAATAAAATACCGCCCTCTGTGACAGAACGGGTTATCAAACTGGCTTTGGAGGAAACGGAAATGTCTCCCAGAGAACTCGCAATCACTTTTACTGAAACACGAGACTATTATATCTCTGAAGCCAGTGTATACCGCATTCTCAAGGCGGAAGGCCTGATTACAAGCCCGGCCTTTATCCTTATGAAAGCGGCTGATAAGTTCCAGAACCCGACAACGGCTGTCAATCAGCTTTGGCAAACAGACTTCACCTATCTGAAGGTTATTGGCTGGGGCTGGTTTTATCTGTCGACAGTATTGGATGATTATTCCCGTTATATTGTCAGTTGGAAGCTGTGTACGAGCATGACCTCAAAAGATGCTTCTGAGACGCTTGATCTGGCCCTGAAGAAAACGGGATTTGACAATGTAAAAGTGAAAAACAGACCACGTCTTCTCAGTGACAACGGTCCATCCTATGTATCATCAGAACTTGCTGACTGGTTGTCTGAGAACGGTATGGAGCATACTCGCGGCAAGCCCTATCATCCACAAACCCAAGGCAAGATAGAAAGGTGGCATCGTTCCCTCAAAAACCAGATCCTGCTGGAAAATTATTATCTGCCTGGCGAGCTAAAACAACGTATTGAGGAATTTATTCAATATTACAACACAAGGAGATATCATGAAAGCTTGAATAATCTAACCCCTGAAGATGTCTTTCTGGGACGTGGGAATGCTATCCTGGAAAAGAGACATAAAATTAAATCGAAAACAATGGCCAAACGAAAACGCTTGCACAAAAAAGCTATGGCCGCTTAATATCAACAGATGGAGCAAAATACTCTCTTATTCTAAACGCTTAAATGCCCAAATATTCCTGACGACGTACAGTCTATGTGGTTGGCGAGAATGATTTCGAGGCTCCCGCTGATACCTATGCCGATGGTCAGGGCTGGCACCCGGTTGATGCGACGGAAGGATATTATAAATATACCATCATTGCCAAAGATAATAATGGATCCGGGTTTCAAGATGAACAGGATATCGTGATTAACCTTACAGCGGTGAATGAATCACCAACTATGAATTCTGTGACGAATATACATTATGAGAATTCTTTGCATCCGACAAATATAGGGTATTTTGATATATTTGACCCAGAGGGTGCCTCCACCCTGAGTATAGAACTGATTTCCGAAACTTACCATCACACTCTCGGTACTGCGAAGCCGGGGATCAACCTAACTAAGATTTCGAATACGCGATATTCGATTGTGGCCTATATGGGGTTGGTAGGAGAAGACCAGGCGGGTTCAGGTACGCTCACTTATAGACCATTTGACGGAGAAAGTTATGGTCAGAATGCTGTTTTGACATTTAGTTACATCGTTTCAGGGAGAGGGGGCGGTGGGTACCTTCCAGTCGCCCTCGACCTTGACGGTGACGGGGTTGAACTGATCAGTGTTCATGACGCCAATATTAGCATGAATGTGGATGATGACGCGGCCTTGGAACAGATCGGTTGGATCAGCGCCGATGACGCCTGGCTGGCGCTTGATAAGGACGGCAGCGGCAGCATTGATCATTTCAATGAAATCTCCTTCGTGGTGGATACATTTGGCGCCAATACGGATCTGGAAGGCATGGCCATCTATGACACCAACCACAATGGGATGTTGGATCAGCAGGACGAGCGCTTTGCCGAGTTTCAGGTGTGGCAGGACCTGAACAGTAACGGGATTTCGGAAGAAGGCGAATTGCGCTCACTGTTGGAGGCCGGAATTCGAGCGATCGAACTAGAACCCACGCCCACCGGGAACACGACGGAGGGTACTACTGATAATGTCATTACGGGGACCTCACGCTATCTGAAGACCGACGACAGCTTTGGGGTCGTTGGTGATGTTAGTGTTGGTTATATTGATGATGATGGCCAGGAAGGTAATTTGGGAGATACGGGCGAGGAAGAGGGCAGTATTGTCGCGCCAATTATCTTTGATCTTAAAAATGATGGTCTGAACCTAAGTGAACATTGGGCCAGCACCATTTATTTCGATGTGGACAATGACGGCGACCGTGAATTGACGGGATGGGTCGGGGCGGATGATGCCATGCTAGCCCTTGATCGTAATCAGGATGGGGTGATTGATCATGGCGCGGAGATTTCTTTTGCTGGCGATGTGCCGGGGGCCAAAACCGATCTGGAAGGACTTGCCGCCTATGACAGTAATCTGGACGGTATGCTGGACAGTGCGGATGATCGGTTCGCTGATTTCCTCGTCTGGCAAGACTTAAACCAGAATGGTGTTTCAGACGAAGGGGAATTGAAATCCCTTCTCGAGATGAATATTGCGTCCATCAATCTTGAAACCTCTATGACTGGGAATACAGCTCGCAATACCGTCGGTAATGTGGTGTTCAATACCTCTGAATATACCCGCCGTAATGGATCAACGGCAACTATTGGCGATGTGGGCCTGCGCTATAACGATGGCGAATTTATCGCCGGGGAAGCTGTACCGGAGGATCCGGCAGAGACTGAGAGTACAACAGATCATCAGGAGAACAAACGGCAGGCCATTCTCGAACATTTCCGGGCCTTTGAATATTTTGAGAATGAATTCCCCGGATCCGAACAGTGGCGCGGGCGGAATTACTTCAGTACTTACTGGGACCGTCCTTTCCACCATGAGATGGGCGAATATGTGAAAACCGTATCTTCTTCTACTAAGCAAAACCAGAGCGGAGCGATTAACGCCAAGTGGGCCGATGGCGATGCGATGTCAGTGGGAGAATTGTTCAAGGATCGTTATTTCTGGAGCAAGGGAACGTCGTTCCGTTCGGCTCTGCTGGCGACTGGGACCTATTGGGATCACCGCCAAACCGTGAAGACACCGCCAATACTGGCGGCGAAAAAGACGCAGGATACTCGTGAACGCGTGGGTGCCTCTGAAATGTCCCTGCCCCATCTGATCCAGGCGATGAACAGCTTCCAAGCCAGCAGTTCAGCGGAAATCGACTGGCGTCACGGTAAGGACCCAGAATTTTACGGCAACCGGATATTCATGGCGGAAAGCTATTAAGCAATCATCAAGGGGAGGGGCGACAAGCCTCTCCCTGAGTTGATCAGGTTTGACGTGAAGGCCGCTCAGTCCTCCCCTGTTTTTCATCCAATGCGCTTGTACCCTCTGCGGGGCGGCAGGCAACCGATCTTCCGCGCCAAAACCCCGTGAAGACAGTGGCATCCCGCCCTGAACTCAGACGGAGAGTTCTCTTGTATTCTTAAAAAACAGGAGAGAACAAATGAGCAACCATTATCACGCCACCCCTTTTGATATCAGCGCCCCAGGATTTTCCTTCACCGATTACGACGATTATCTCGCGCAGGTCCGCACCTGTCGCAATGACCGGGGCGATCCGGTGGAGGAATTCAGCCTTCACATGGTTGACGGGGACAATGAAGTCCTCTTCAATGCGCTGGAGATCAGTCAGGCGACCCTGGAGCAATGGTTCACTGACTTCGAACCGCTCGCCGGAGATGATCTGATCAAGGCGATCTATTTGTCAGAATATGTGACAGGTGACATGGCGGATATTCTCGACTGGCTGGACGAGGTATCGATCTTCGAAGGCGACGCGGAGGCGTTCACCATCGATTACATCGAGGATTGCGGCCTGCTCGACGGCATGCCGGAAAACCTGCAGCACTATTTCGACACTGAAGCCTTCGCCCGCAGCCTGCTGCTCGGGGGCGATATCACCGAAGTGAACATCATGGGATCAACCTATATCGTGCGGGAGAACTGATCATGGCCCGCACAACAGAAACCCTGCACTGGCATAGATATGTCATCGACGTGGGTTATGATTCCGATCCTTATCCTGAAATGGCCCGGAGGGGCGTGGCCATTGCGTATCTGGAGATCGATTGCCTTCACCCGGTACGGGCCGCCTTGCCGATGACGGAAACCGGCTATCGCTCCGCCTTTTTTCCGGATCATTATCTGGACGGTTATGACGGTGCCGGGGACTATGTCAGGCAATGGCTCGATTCAGCAGCGCCGACACCGGATTGGAAGGACATTCTCGATCAGGCGCGTCAACTGTGTCTGTTTTAAATAAAGCGCTCTCTTTTTCACTGCCGGGGGAGAATTTCCTTGAAACTTCCCCGCACGCCATTAATAGTTGTGGTGCAGATTAGAAAATAAGGGAAAGTGTGCGCCGTTGACACAGAATACAGACTATTTACCGGAAAAATACCAAGGTGAAATTGCGCGAATTGTCGAGATTATTCGAGAAGAATTTGCAGAGGTTATCGCATCAAAGGACGCACAGAAGAAGCAGCCGCAGCATGAAGTGAAGGGGCAAGTTCTGCGGATTATCCTGTGGGGCGATTTCGCGCGGGCGGATTGGACGGCAACCTCGCCCTTTGATATTCTGGTGATCGTCAATTATCGCAAACTGGTGGCCGATAAATACTGGCAATCCTGCAGGACGCGCCTTGCCGGGGGGGCGGAGATCGGCAGACAGGTCAATGTGCGCACCGATAATCTGCGCCATGTCAATAGCGCCATCATCCGCCGGGAGCCCTTTTATATTCATGCGCTGGGCAGCGGGCGGGCGCTTTATCGCCGTGAAGGCGCCGCCGGACCGAAACGGGTCCGGCCCCTGACGCCCGCGCAATATCACGACTTTGCCGCTGCGCATTCCCGAGCCTATCTAAAGAAAGCGAAAAAGGCGATTGCGGAATATGATCTGCGGCTGCAACGGCGGAAATATCGCAAGGCGGCGTACCGCCTGAATGACGCCGTTCGCGCGCTCTATGAGGCGTTTCTGGTGACATATTATTTCTACAGCCTTCCAGATCCCGATATTCATCGCATGAGGGAGATGGCGGAGCGGGCCTATCCCGCCTTGGGCGACGCCTGGCCACGGGAGAATGCCAGGGATATCGATTGTTTTGATCAGGTCGCCCGATGTGAACGACAGTATGTGATCGACCGCAACAAACTGGACTGGATATACGCCCGCACGGCAATGTTGCAGGGCCTCGTTGAACAGGCATGCGCGGAAAAACTGGCAGAGTATCACGCCCAAACCACATCATGACAGGGGTGGTTTTCCGGTTTGGCCAAGTATTTTACTTATTCTAGTCGTATTAATTCTTATCGCTAATAAGGAGCACGGCGATGGCGCAAGCAAAGACACAAACATTGAGCCTGGGAGAGCATTGGAACAGCTTTATAGAATCTCATGTGGCGCAAGGGCGTTATGCTTCTGCGAGTGAATTGGTGCGGGAAGGACTTCGTTTGCTTGAAGAGAAGGAATCCGGTTCCAAGCTGGAAGCTCTGCGCGCCGCTCTACGTGAAGGTGAGGAGAGCGGTGATATCGGCGTGTTGGATATGGAGGTCATAAGGCGATCCGCCAAACGCGAAGCCGGATTGGATAGCTGATTATTGATCAATCGAAGGACTTGATCGGCTTTGTAATTCTCTCGAACAGGCCTTTCACAGGATCATAGTCACCATTATAACCTGCGATCATCGCTTTAATCATTTCCTCTTGATCTGTGAGGTCATAGTTTACCCAATAGCCTATTCGCCGGTAAACCTCAGTGAATAGAATGCGTTGTGTCCGGCCATTGCCTTCCCTAAAGGGATGCAAAATATTTATTTCGGCAAAATATTCAGCGGCTAAAGCGCTTGTGAGCTGATTTGAGTGCAGAAGCTCATTCAGCTTTTTAAAAAGTTTATTGGCCTCTTGTTCGATATTTTCCGGATAGGAGAAAACCGTATTACCCTTGGCAATTCTAATAGTCCGAAGCTGTCCTGCCCATTCGTACACTTCTGAAAAGCAGATATGATGAACAGCCATCCATCCAGATAAGTCGATCAACTTCCGGGAGGTGATATTGTCGGTGGCTTCCTGAAAATTTGCTTGAAAAATGACCTCCTCGAAGGCCTTGAGCTGAGAGGCGGTTTGTAAATCGGGAATATTTTTCAAGGTATGTGTTTGCGGATTCCTATAAGGGTCTTGGTCTGCACTGAAGTATTTATCGTGTTCTCGCATAGGCTAGGGCCTTTTTGACCATTTGCTGCTTTGTCAATTTTCCAGCGTGGTAACTTCGGGCGATCTGGTCCTGCTCAGCAGTTAGGGACATGCCTTCAAGCTTCAGGTTGGCGACGCCCTGTCGATAGGTGAGTTCCTGTTTTTTAGGTAGAATCCGCATAATTATCCTCATCGTGTGGATGATTATTATAGCATTAAATCTTTATCTAGTGAAAACAATTCAACTGGGTTGTTTTCTGTCGTGAATTGAAGGCCGTCGAATAACCATCGTTATGTTTGTCAGTTCTATCAATTATGCCCTCATAGGGTATTTTTAAAATATACTACAACTCTTTAGTTGCAATTATTTTCGGCTGAGTTATACTTTTACCCGGCGTTTAGCAGACGTCTACGCGGCCACTCTCCATTTGCGTCAAAACAGGTGGATTGTTTTTTATGTTTATAGGGAACAGCCGTAGGGTGGCATCCGATCTCGGCACGGGTGACTTTATTGTCGAACTTTGGGTTTTTATGTCTTATAAGCAATTATAAGATCAAGACGCATATTTTTGCGTTCATGAACTCTGGTCAGGCGCGTGGTGACACGTGTCGGGAGGGGTGTCTGATACAAGACCCTTCGGGGAAAATTACACCACACGTCGTAGTGTCTGCTAGCTCCCGGCTGAAATTTCATTTGGAATTTCGGCCCTGACCGGGGCATGGGTATGTCCCGGCTTTACGCAAGCAAAAGGCGGGGCCCATGACCACAGACGACAAGATTCACCTAACCGATCCTGAACAGGGCCGGACTTCCTCAAAACCACTTTCCCCCAAGCGCAGCCTGTGGGATATCGCCCATCCGCTGGAGGTGGCGCATAGCATTCTTATTTTCCACACCGATCCGATGCAGGAACTTCGACGGCGGGTGCGATACGCCCGGAAACAGGAAAATCCCGAGGCCAATATCCGTTTCTGGGCCGAGGTCGGGGCCTATCTCAAAATCGGTGTGACCTATCGTTGGAACGCGCCATGAAACCGATATCGGAAGAAAACACAGTTGCGCCTCAAAGGGAGCCGACCCTGCCGGGGAAGGAGAGAACCACAATTCTCACCCATATTGTCACCACCCATCATCGGTCGCTCTACCGCTATTTCTGGGCCTCGACCCGCGATCATGGGGAGGCCGAAGACCTGACCCAGGAGGTATACTTCCGGCTGGCCCGGTTCCGCGACATGACGGAACTGGCGCGGACGGAATTCTATCTGTTCAAGATCGCCTCCAATCTGTTGAAAAACAAATGGCGACACGACCGGGTGCGGCACAGAGCACACCATGTGGATTATGACGACGCGTTGGAAAAAATTTCCCCGACGGATCAGATACAGGAGGCCCCTTTGGAGCAAATCATTGACGACCGGGACCAATGCCGATACCTTCTGGGGGTGCTGGATCGGCTCACCCCCATCACCCGCGATGTCTTCATGCTCGCCCGGTTCGAGGGAATGAGTTACGCCGAGATTTCGGATCATTGCGGCATCAGCACCCATATGGTCAAGAAACATATGATGAAGGCCATCGCACAGGTAAAGACCGCCATGGAAAGGTAATAATGTCGGATATAAACGGGTCGGATATAAATGGGCGCGCCCACGCAGAGAATGACGGGGGCAGGGCGGAATATTGGTTCGCGGTGATGCAGTCCGGCGCACCGACGGATCAGGAGCGCGCCGCCTTCACCCAATGGCGTGCGGCGGATCCCGCCAATGTCCGCGCCTATGACGCGCTGGCGCAGGCCTGGCAACGGACGGGCGCGCATGCCGACGATCCCGAGATACAAAAACTGCGCCGCAGGGCGCTGGCGGGTCGGTCAAATATTGTTGTCGGAAAACGCCATATATTGTCTGTGATCGTGCTTATCGTTCTGTTTGGGCTACTCCTGTCCAGCCTTCTCTGATTTCTGTTTTTTATTCTCCCTGAAATTTATTCTCCAAAAAATACCGATGTCTGGTCCCCGCCGCATATGGCGAGGGGTCTGTTTGTTTGTCCACACTGATGGGGCTTATCACACAGAGATATACAAGGCCGGAAGGCACAGGGAGAACAGACATGAAACGACTATACCACAGCAGGAAATCACAGACTTGGCGCACTGGCCTGCTGACAACATTAAGCACCGCCGTCCTGACCGGCGGTTTCGCGGCGGCCGCAGAACAGCCTGTCAATGCGGAGGACAATGAACTCACCCTGGAAGAAGTCATCGTCACTGGCTCCCATATCCGGGGGGCGGGGGTCTCGGTTGGCTCAAAAGTCAACATCATCGACCGGGCGGAGATTGACACGGCGGGTTTTTCCACGGTGCAGCAGGTGTTGCAGAGCCTACCACAGAATTTTCAGGGCGGGGCCAATGAAGATACCCGACTGGGGAGTGAAGCCGCCGCCAATATGGCATTTGGCTCCACCGTCAACCTGAGGGGTCTGGGGGCGACGTCAACTTTGGTGCTGATCAATGGGCGGCGTTTGCCGGTGGGCGG